>ODAK010006915.1_pt1 | contig 11392 bp, 14 predicted proteins | sample 1539591 | NCBI WGS metagenome assembly ODAK01 (sample SAMEA3539303, study PRJEB22396) | soil metagenome | biome: tundra; feature: field; material: soil | place: USA | collected 2010-05 | depth 0.15 m | reverse complement strand
CAGCCGCCCTTCGCCTCTTCCGCGATGATTTGCTCGCGATCCTGCGAGTCCATATCGTTGATGCGCTGGATGGTGGTGCGAATCGGGGCGTTGCCCCGGTCGTGTTCGACGTAGATCAAGCGCAGCAGCCGGTCAGCCGTCTTCGGCAGTTGGCCTTTGCGCTCCCATAGCGACACCGCCTGGTCGGTCACGCCCAGCAGCTCCCCGAGGCCGCGCTGGGAGAGGCCCATTTCCTTGCGCAGGAAGCGAACCTCCGTTCCCGTCAGGCGCGGCTTGTCGGACAGAGCCCGGGCCAAGGCACGGTGCAGGCCGTCCGCGTCGTGGATGGATACGCCTTCGCCGTACTTGGTTTTCCTGATGGTGTAGCCGTTTGCCAGCCAGACATTCGTCAGACCGCTTTCCGTGTAGCGATATCCTTTCCTCATTTCTCTCTCCTGGTCATTTCATGACCGTCACAACCACGGCCAGTTCGCCGTCTTCCTGTGGTTCTATGGCGACGACAACCCGCACCGCGTCGCCCGCATACTGATGCTCGAGTGTCGCCATCCAGTCGCCATGGATGGTCAGGTGCGCCGGCTCGCAGATGAGTCCTTTGCGCAAGCATTCCATCATCTGGCGCTGGTTGACGCGGCGCTGCCGCATACGCTGCTTCGCGTGTTTCGTCAGGACGACACGATCGCTGTCCTTGACGATGGCACGCAATTTCTTCAGAAACCCGGTATCGGAAAGCCGCAGCGCTTGGACTGTTTCCATACCCATATAGTTTATGGGTTAGTTTCAGGATGTCAATGCCGACGCGAAAAGGAAAACCTTGCCGGGAACCCGGCGCCTCACTCAATGTAGGCGGGCGAGTGCGGCATGCGCTCGCTTTGCGCTTTTCCGGGCTACGGCCCCGGCGGGGGACCTAGGAAAACGGGTTGACCACCCGCAGGCTATCGAGCGTCTGCCCGTGCTGCATGTCTTCGGAGTAAAGCGTGCTCGCGTGGCCTTCAATTGCCGCTTGCACGATCAGGGCATCCCAGAACGAAAGCTGGCTATTCCGGCTGCGGTGTACGGCGGAGACGATGAGTTCGCTGTCGATCTGCACCAACGGCAGTTCCGCGAAACTGCTCACCGCCTCCGCCGCGACGGCTCCATCCAGCGGCCGCGCAAGCTTGCGCGTGACCGCCACGTAGAACTCCTGCAGCACTTGCGTGCTCAGCAGGATGTCGCCGGCATCGGCGTGTTTCTGGAACAGGGCGCGCGCCTTCTTGCGCTTGTCGGGAGCGTCCGCGTCGAACAGGTATACGAGGACGTTGGTGTCGAAGAAAAACTTCATCGTTGATGAAGCTCGTCACGGGTCCACTTCGCCTTGCCGCGGCCGGAGCGGGCGGTTCTCGACAACTCCAGCACGCGCTTCGCCGCATTCGCCTGCGCCGATTGCGTGCCGGCGAACTGGCTCAGGTATTCGCGCAGCACCGCGTTGACCGAGGTGCCTTGCTCCAGCGCCCGCCGGCGGGCGCTTTTCAGGATTTCCTCGGGTACGGTGATGGTCAGGTTGGCCATGATGCGGTCTCCAGGAGTCGTGTTACACGGGTTCAGTGTAGCACGGGTTCCGAAAGGAAGGAACGGGCGGAAGCAGATGGCGGTACCGGGGCGCAATCGGCTGCGAAGCCAGTATTCATGCGGCTCTCCAGGAGAGAGACTCTCCTTCAGCGCCGCTTCGGCAATCACGCGGGTGCGTCGCAGTCCGGGTAACTCCGGCTTCCCCGGCACCTTTGGGTGTCTCCGCATTCGCGCGCGGGCAAAGCGTCCTTCCCGATTCGGAGCTTAGATCGCCGGCCTTTCGGTTTCGATCTCCCCGCGCAGGTACGAGCCGTTGTGCTTCTTGTGCTCGTAGTACATCGACTCTTCCTGGATCTTGCCGCGCCGATAGAGCGGCAGACGCATACAAAAAGCAGGCATTGCGCCTTCCGCGGTTTTCACTGATTTCATAGAGGAATTTGCAACGGCGAGCGCCGCCATGCCTAGGAATTTTATACTTCAAGAGGAAGCTCTCGAGCAATCGGCCTAATAAGCGCTCGCGATTGTTGAGCCACAACCAGAGGATTACATGGAGATTTCGAAGAAATGTATGACGTAGTTTCGCGTCTGGCACGGTGTATGCGTTGGATAGGGTGAGCAACAACGAACGAACAACACGGAGAGAATCATGAGCACCTACACAAACACCCTGACGATGACCGCCCCGGAACTCGTACTTGCGAATCTGGAAGCAGCCGCGGAAAAATTCAACACCGCTACTGAGCACGTCACACTGGCCACGAAGACCGTGATAATGCTCGCCGGTGCCCCGCTGCTCGGACTGATGTTCGTCCTGGCGCTCCCGCTAGTCAGCGTCGCGCTGACCGCGTACTACGGCGCAAAATTGATTGCAGCCCACTGGGCCGCGATTGCCAAGCACGTGAAAAACGTGGCGCTGTTCTTCGCAGCACCCTTCGTCGGACTGGCCTACATTATCGTTATGCCGTTCGTCGGTTTCGGCGCGGTGTGCTACTACGGAATGAAAGCCGCCAGGAAATAGCGCGAACTTGCGGCTGGTTGTAGCTGGCCATGAGGCGGCCCTTCGGGGCCGCTTCGCATTTGGGCGCAGTAAAGTGGTGTATGTTCATCTTTCCGTCGTATGAATGGGATACGCCATGAGCATCTTCAAGAACAAAATTGCCATTGTGACTGGCGCCGCCTCGGGCATCGGCCAGGCCCTGGCGCGCGACTTGGCCAATCAGGGGGCCGACGTGGTGCTGGCCGACGTTCAAATTGATGCCGCGAATAACGTTGCCGCCGAAATTTGTCGGTCGGGTCGCAAGGCTTCGGCGCACTATCTTGATGTGACCGACAGCGACGCTGTTGAAGGTTTCGTGACGCGCATCGCTGCCGAAAAGGGGCGCCTGGATTACATGTTCAACAACGCGGGCATTGCCATCATTGGCGAGTTTCGCGATTTCTCAACCGCCGATTGGAAGCGCATTCTCGACATCAACGTGTGCGGCGTACTTGCCGGCACGGCCGCCGCATATGCGGTCATGATTCGGCAGGGCGCCGGGCACATAGTGAACACGGCCAGCGTGGCTGGCCTCGTCCCCTCGCCCGGTTTCACTGCCTACTGCGCGTCGAAACATGCCATCGTGGGCTTCTCGACGTCGCTGCGCGCCGAAGCGGCCGAGTACGGGGTTAAGGTCAGCGCCGTCTGTCCGGGATTCATCAAGACACCCATCTTCGACAGCAAGATGGTAGGAATACCAAAGGAAAGCAAAATCAAGGCGCGAGCATTCAACGTTTCAATCACACCTGAAGAGTGCGCAGCCCATGCGCTCAAAGGCGTGGCAAAAAATAAAGCCATCATCCCGGTGACCTCGCACGCCAAGGTGATGTGGCTGCTGAACCGTTATTTCCCGGGTGCCATGCAAAGCATTAGTCGTCGCATGGCCAAGCAACTGCACAAGGAACGAGTCGAAGAGCGGCGTAGAGTGTAGTGGCCAATCCGCGAGCCTACATACTCCTGCGGTACTGCCGTCCCACCTCGAACAGCGCGTTCGTGATCTGCCCGAGCGAGCAGCAGCGCACCGCGTCGACCGGCATGTCACATGCCAAGATAGGCTTGCCGTACGCGGTCATCCTGAAGTAGTGCCCGGCCGTCGCCGGAAGCGACGATTCGTCCGGTCTCCAGCACGTAGCCACGTTCGGCGATCGCAAGGGCCGCGTGGGCATTCTGCTCGACGAGCACAATGGTAATGCCCTCGCCCTTGAGCCGCGCAATGACGCCAAATACCTCCTTTACCAGCAAGGGAGCCAGGCCCATCGATGGCTCGTCCAGCAGCAGCACTTTCGGCCGGTTCATCAGCGCGCGGGCCATGGCGAGCATTTGCTGCTGGCCTCCGGACAACATCCCAGCCGGGAGCTTGCGCTTTTCTTTCAGGACTGGAAAAAGCCGGTACATCCTTTCCATATCCGGCTGCACCTCGGCGTCGCGCCTTATGTAGGCGCCTAACCGCAAGTTGTCCTCGACGGCCAGGCCCGCGAACACATGCCGGCCCTCGGGGACTTGGCTGATACCCATGCGGACGCGCCGATCGGCAGATAGTTTGCTTATGTCCGTCGACAACAAGCTGATTCGACCGGCTGCGCACTTCAACACTCCGGATATGGTTCTAAGCAGCGTAGTCTTGCCGGCCCCGTTTGCCCCAACCAGAGCAATTAGCTGACCTTTCAAGACTTCCATATCGATGCCGTGGAGCACTTGAATGCGCCCATAACCTGCATCGAGGCCCCTGATCTCCAGCACCGGCTGGTCAGTGCCGTGATTGACGGTTCGGTCCGCGGCCTGCGCTGGTTGCGAGGATTGCATGTTTTGTGTTACGCCGCGCCGAGATAGGCTGCGACGACCGCGGGGTCCTTGCTTACCTGCTCGGCCGAGCCTTCCGCCAATTTCTTGCCGTAGTCCAGCACCAGGATATGATCCGAAATGCTCATGACCAGCTTCATGTCATGCTCGACCAGGAGAACGGTGATGCCGGTCTTGGCGATCTTTTGAATCAAACTGCTGATCTCCACGGTCTCGACACGGTTCAAGCCGGCCGCCGGCTCGTCCAGCAGCAGCATTTTCGGCTTGGCCGCGAGCGCACGCGCGATTTCGAGGCGTTTCAACGCGCCAAAGGACATCTCGGTCGTGTGAGCCTTGACGTACTGCCCTACGCCGGTGAACTCCATCAGACCGCGCGCATCCTCCTCGCATTCCCGCTCCCGCGATGCCAATTTGCGGCCGAACACCATTCCCGCCAGCAGCCTGTGATTCAGCGACAGGTGCGATCCGAGCATGACGTTTTCACAAGCAGTCATATTCATGCAGATCTGCAGGTTCTGAAAGGTTCTGCTCATGCCGCGCCGCGCGAGTTGGTCGGGAGCCATGCCGCCGATGTCCTCGCCGTTGAACGAGATCTGTCCTGCAGTGGGTTCGTAGATGCCGGTAATGAGGTTGAACAGCGTCGTCTTGCCGGCGCCGTTCGGTCCGATCACCGAGTGAATTGCGCCCTGGCTCACGGAAAAAAACACATCCTGCACAGCCGTTACGCCGCCGAACGATTTGGTCAGGTTGCGAACCTCGAGCATGCTTAATCAGCTCTCCTGGCGAAGCGCCGCGCCAGGGAAGGAACCAGCCCTTTCGGCATGAAGATCATGGTCAGCATCAGGATCAAACCAAACAGCACTTTCTCATATTCCTGCAGCCCGCCGAGCAGCTGCGGCAGCGTCAGCAGCAATCCCGCGCCGAACACCGCACCGAAGGTGGATCCCATCCCGCCGACGACGACCATCGTCGCAATTTCAATCGAGTGCGTGAAGCTTGCGAGCTGCGGCGTGATAAAGGACGAGTAATGCGCGAGCAGGCTCCCTGCGACGCTCGCGGTCACTGCCGACAGCACGAAAACCCGCACCTTGAACGCGGCGGTGTCGACGCCCATGACTTTTGCCGCCACCTCCGACCCGTGCAGTCCGCGCAAGGCTCGCCCCGCGGGCGAAGAGAACAGGTTGAGCGATAGCCCGATCGCAAGCACCAGCATGGTGGCAGCCACGGCGTACCACTGCCGTGGCGATTCGATCGCGAAATTTCCGACAGTGAAAGCGCCGACCGCGATGCCGTCCGGACCTCCGGTCAAGTCGACCTCGTTGATCAGGACGATGTTGACGATGATGCCCAGACCCAGGGTCGCCATCGTGAGCGAATGGCCTTTGAGCCGAAGTATTGGCTTGGCGACGATGAACGCGACGATGCCGACGCCCGTGGCGCCGGCCGCGAGCGCAAGCAGCGGCGACCAGTTGAGATGCGCCGTAAGGATTGCATTCGCATATGCACCCAATGCGACGAACGCTCCATGGCCGATGCTGACCTGGCCGGCGAAGCCGATCAGAAAATTGAGGCCGATGGCGATGATCGCCGCAAAACATATGCGAATGGCCAGATCGAGCAGGAAAGCGTTTGGAATCACGAACGGAAGCAATGCGAGGACCGCTATGGTGAGCAACATCGACGGCCGCAGAAGAACTTTCATACGCGCTCTGATGCTTTGGCGCCGAACAGGCCGTGCGGCATGACGAGCAGGATGACGACAATCAAGACAAACGGCACCGCGTCCTTGTAGGCGGACGATACGTATCCGGAAATCAGCGCTTCCAGCAAGCCGACGATCAAGCCGCCGACGATCGCGCCAACGCCGCTGCCAAGCCCACCCAGCGAAGCTGCGACAAAGCCTTTCATGCCGAGCATCAGGCCGATGTCATATACCGTGGTCGTAATTGGCGTCGCCACGATGCCCGCCACCGCTCCGAGCAGCCCCGCGAGGCAGAAAGACAGCAGCAACACCATGCGCGTATTGATGCCGACCATTTGCGCCGCCATTTTGTCCATCGACACGGCCAGCATGGCCTTGCCCAGCAGGGTGAAGCGGAAGAAGCACGCAACCAGGATCACCATGATTGCGCCTACTCCCAGCACCCAGAGGGTCTGCGGCAACAGCATGGCGCCAGCGAGGGACAACGGCTTATCGCCGCTGAACGAAGCCAGCGTGTGCTGATTCTTGCCCAGCACAATTTGCACTATCCCCTGGATAAAGATCGACGCGCCGATGGTGATGATGATGAGCGTCAGCACATCCGCATCTCCGGCCGGGGCGACCGCGAAGCGATATACGAGGCCGGCGACGATGACGGTGGCCAATACCGCCAGCGGCACAGCCAGCAGCGGCGGAACCTGCGCCTCGATCAACGCGACCGTGATCATGCCGCCCAGCATGAGAAAATCACCCTGCGCAAAATTGATCACGCCGCTGGCGTTGTAGATGATGGTAAAGCCCAGCGCCGCGAGCGCGTAGATCGCCCCTACCGTCAGGCCGGAAAACAGGAATTGAACAAGGTCATTCACAATAGTCTCCTCCTGACGCGGCCGGCGCGTCCGATTCTCGGCCAGGTGCGATGCTTGTCCGTGCTGCGAGGATGGTCGCCGGCGCCGCGCCGGGCCGGCGTCAGTGCTCGACGGACTCTGCCCGCGGCGCCCGGTCCGGCCCGTTGATTTGAAGCGATTGACGCCGGCAACGCAACCCTGGAACCGGCGCAGCCCGTCAAACTCCTTTCGGCGTAGCGGCAAGCCGGTGCCGCATTACTTCAGTTCGCGGAAGCCGCCGTCTTTGATCTCGACCATCTTGAAGGCGTCTATGGTCAAACCCATGTGGTCCGTCGCACTCATATTGTAGATGCCGCTGACGCCGACGAAATTCTTTGTCTGTTCGATTGCGTCGCGCACCTTTTCCTTGTCGGTCGAACCCGCGCGCTTGATTGCGTCGACTGCAAGCATCAGGCCGTCGTATGCATAGCCGCCGAAAGTGGAAACATCGGTCTTGAATCGGCTTTCGTACTCTTTCTTGTATCTGATGCTCACGGGTCTCTGGGGATCGTTGGCAGGCAGCTTGTCTGCAATAAGCAGTGCAGGAGAAGGCATGCGCACGCCCTCCGACGCCTTGCCGGCGATGCGGATGAACTCGACCGATGCCTGGCCATGCGACATGTACAGCGGCACTTTCATTTCGAGTTGCTGCAGGTTCTTCGTAATAATGGCCGGCGCTTGACCGGTACCGAAAACGAACACCGCCTGGGCGCCCGACGCCCTCGCCTTGGTCAGCTGTGGCGTCATATCGCTGTCTTTCTCGCCGTAGCTTTGATCTTCGGACACGGTCATGCCCATGGTCTTCGCAAGCTTCAGCGTCTCCGCGTGGCCGGATTTTCCGAATCCACCCGTGTCCGAAAGCAATGCAAACTTGGTGATTCCGCGCTTCTTCATGTCCTCGAGCACTTTTTGGGCCGCCATGGTGTCCGAATGCGGCATCTTGAACACGAAGGGCTTGACCGGGTCGACGATTACCGTTGCCGCGGCAAAGGAGATGAAAGGAACTTTGCTCGACTGAATTTGCGGCACCATCGCCATCGTCGACCCGGTCGTGGAAGGCCCGACAATAATATCGACCCCGTCTTGCAGAACCAGGCGCTTGGCGAAAGCATTGGCGTTGTTGGCATCGCTGCTATCGTCGTACAGGATAAGTTTCAGCTGACGGCCCAGAACACCACCGCTCGCATTGATCTTATCGACATACTCCTCAAGAGTCTTCTGCTCCGGATCCCCGAGAAATGAGGCCGGGCCGGTGGCCGATACCACCGAACCTATGCGTATCGGGTCGGCGGCCAGCGCCTGCCCCTGGAGCACGGCAAAGCCGACCAGGCCGGCGGCCAGACATTGAAACAAGGTTCTTGCGGGAGGAAATGCTGCAGATTGCACGATTGTGTCTCCTTCTCCTGGATTGGTTTAACACCTACTGGAATGGATCCGGTTTAGAGTACCTTTGATTTTCGATCCATCGGATAGCGGCCATTATATAGAGAACACTAGGGGCTGTTGACCTGCAGCACACGAGCGCGCCTTGCAGTCATTCGCATTTGGACGCAACGCGTTTCAGTTCGCACGCCCCGGCCCTGCGGCGGGCGGGCTGGTGACGCGCGACGCGTTCGAGCGCATCGCCGGCAGCCTGGTCGGCGGCCTGTCGCAGGCGATGCCGGTGGATGCCGTCTACCTGGACCTGCACGGCGCGATGGTAAGCGAGGATTTCGAGGACGGCGAAGGCGAAGTGCTGCGCCGACCAAGCTTACGAACCGGCGCAGCCGACTACATGCTGCGCCGGTATTGTCCCCCAACCTCGAACAGCGCGTTGGTGATCTGCCCGAGCGAGCAGCAGCGCACCGCGTCCACCAGCACCTCGAACACGTTCTGATTACCCCCTGCTGCAGGCGCACGCGCAGGCTTGCGCGTGACCGCAACGCAGAACCCTGGTATTGCACGGGGTCGGTATAGCGCGCGTCTAGACGGAGTGGAACAGGCCGCGCCGTCGGGGCGGCAATCGGCCCGCGACCCAGCAGCCGCGCCGCTTTCAGGGCAATATGCACGTTCGAGTGCGAAGTGCACCATCCTGGCCAAGGTGAGGAAGACGAGGATGCGAAACTCCCTGAAGGAGCATCGATCATGAGCGAGGCCATAAGACCATTTCGTATCGCCGTCGGCGATGCGCTACTCGACGATCTGCGCTCGCGGCTGCGCAATACCCGCTGGCCGGATGCGGAAGTGGTCGACGACTGGAGCCAGGGCGCGCCGCTCGCCTGGATAAAAGAGGTCTGCCGTTACTGGGCGGACGGGTACGACTGGCGCAAGCGGGAAGCCCTGCTCAATCGATTCGAGCAGTACACCACCGATATCGACGGACTCGCCATCCACTTCCTGCATGTGCGCTCGCCGCACCCCGGGGCCTTGCCTCTGCTGATCACCCACGGCTGGCCCGGCTCGGTAGTCGAGTTCCATAAAGTCGTAGCACCGCTCACCAACCCCACCGCCTACGGGGGCGACGACGCCGATGCCTTCCACGTGGTATGCCCCTCTTTGCCGGGCTTCGGCTTCTCGGCCAAGCCCAAGGCCACAGGCTGGGGGGTGGACCGCATCGCCGCCGCGTGGGCGGTGCTGATGGGCCGGCTGGGTTACCAGCGCTACGGCGCGCAGGGCGGCGACTGGGGTTCCGCCGTGACCGCATCGCTGGGCGCGCAAGACCCGGAGCACTGTGCCGGCATCCACATCACACTGGCCATGGGAACCAGACCCAAGATCGACGGCGAGCCCACGCCCGAAGAGGCCAGGGCGCTGCGCGCGATCAAGCACTACAAAGACTGGGATTCGGGCTACGCGCAGGAACAGGCAACCCGGCCGCAGACCCTAGGGTATGGTCTCACCGACTCGCCTGCCGGACAGGCCGCCTGGATCCTGGAGAAGTTCTGGGCGTGGACGGACTGCGATGGGCACCCGGAGAACATACTCAGCCGGGACGAACTGCTGGACAACGTGATGCTGTACTGGGTGTCGGCCACCGCCGCATCGTCCGCCCGCCTCTATTGGGAGAGCTTCGGACGCCGCGGCGCGGCGCGCCAGGTCAAGATACCGACCGGCGTGGCCGTATTCCCCAAGGAGATCGTGCCCCCGGTGCGGCGCTGGATGGAGAGCGACTTCACCGATATACGCCACTGGAGCGAGATGCCAAAAGGCGGGCACTTCGCCGCATTCGAGCAGCCCGAACTCTTCGTCGGCGACGTGCGCGCCTGCTTCAGGACCTTGCGCTAAATTCCCTTCGGCAGCTGTGGCGGCGGAACTCAGATCAGGCGGTCAGCACGATCTTGCCGAAATGCGCATTGGCGCGCATGTGCGCAAGCGCCGCCGCTGCCTCTGCGAGCGGGAAGCTGCGGTCTATCGGCAGGCGCAGGGTTCCCGCCTCGATGGCGCCCCACAGATCGGCGCGCATGCGGCGATTGATCTCGCGCACTTCCTCGATGGATCGCGTGCGGAAGGTGACGCCGATGTAGTCGATGCGCTTCAGCGCGTGCAGGTCGTAGTCGAACTCGCCCTTTGCGCCGCCCAGCCTGCCGACGTTGACGATGCGCCCGAGCACGCGTGCCGCCTTCATGTTCGCGTTCGCCACGCTCGCCGATACCTGGTCGATGATCAGATGCACGCCCTTGCCCTCGGTCGCCGCGAGCACCGCGTCCGGCCAGGCGGGGTCGGTGGCGTCGATGGCGAGATCCACGCCGAACTGCTTCAGCTTTTCGCGGCGCATGGCGTTGGTCGAGCTGCCTATCACCAGCGCCGCGCCCATGTGCTTGGCGATCTGCAGCGCCATCAGGCCGACTCCCGAGCTCGCCCCCTGGATCAGCACGCTCTCTCCGGCAACCAGCCGGCCTGCGGTGACGAGCGCGTTGTGCATGGTCTGCGGCGCGACCGGCAGCGTCGCCGCCTGCTCGAAGCGCATGCTGGCGGGAATGGGCGTTGCACGCCCCCAGTCGGCGACGGCGTATTCGGCAAAAGCCCCGGCGCCCGAGCACATCACGCGGTCGCCGGGTTTGACGGCGCTGGCCTCGGCGCCGACCTCCACCACCTCGCCCGCGAATTCCATGCCCACGATCGTCCCCGCCCCGCCGACTGAGCCGTGCATATGGCCAGCCGCAACGCCGAGGTCGGCGCGGTTCAGGCCGCAGGCGTGCACGCGCACGAGAACATGGTTGCGCCCGGGCACGGGCGCAGGCACTTCGCGAAGCTCAACCCCGGTCTGGGTTACCACGGCTGCTTTCATGGGCGTCTCCTCAGCTATCGAGGCTGCACTCTAACAAGGTGTTGAAAAAGGGGGCACGCCCCCTTTTATATCCCCCAATTCAGAGGCTGCCGAAGTTCGCTTCCCTCTCAAGCTGTATGCTCCACACGTACAATGTTTCCCCGGGAAGCGAATTT
>ODAK010006914.1_pt1 | contig 11392 bp, 10 predicted proteins | sample 1539591 | NCBI WGS metagenome assembly ODAK01 (sample SAMEA3539303, study PRJEB22396) | soil metagenome | biome: tundra; feature: field; material: soil | place: USA | collected 2010-05 | depth 0.15 m | reverse complement strand
GCGACGGCTTGTCCGGCTGCGGCGGCGGGAAGTTGCAGACGAGCGAGCAGACCGGACGCTGATATTTTCCATCCGGCAGCAGCTTGCCCTCGATGATGCCGAACTGCGCGAAATGATTGTATTTGCCCTCGCGCGGAAACATGTCGAGATAGAACAGGCCGAGCGGCTCGCCGGTTTTTTTGTCGGAAACCGTGTAGAGCTGCAAGTCGCCGATCCATTTGTAAGGCGCTTCAACGCGCTCAAATTTCAGGCCGAAGATGCGCTGGTAAATCGTGAACAGGCCATCAAGCACGCGTTGATACGGGAAATAAACGCGCAACTGCTCGGCGTCCACGTTGTATTTCGTCTTCTTCAATTGGTTCGCGAAATAGCGCCAGTCCCAGACATAAATTTTTGCATTCGCGTCGCCGGTCTCCTTGATTTTCAACTGGCGAAATTCCTCCAGTTCGGCGTCAAACTTCGGCTGCAAGCCGGTTTTGAGGTTTTCCAAAAAGGTGATCGCGGTCGCCGCATTTTTCACCATGCGCGTTTCCGTCGCGTAATCGGCAAAGCTGGCGTAGCCGAGCTTGTGGGCGACGTCATCGCGCAGGACGAGAATTTTTTGCAGCAGCGGAATGTTTTCCTCGCGCGCCAGATTGCATTGCGCCACAACCATTTTCTTGCGTGTCGCTTCGAGCTTCGCGTTGTCCTCGACCATCATGTAGTGGAAAGTGATATTGGCCTTGAGCGTATATTCGTTATCGCCGGTCTTGATGCCTTGCTGCGAAAGAAATTCCTCCGGCACGCCTTCGAGTTCGGCCTTCGTGAACTTCAACGACTGCGTCGCCTTGGTGACGTTGTTTTGGTAATCCGTTTCCAGTGCGGTCAACTGCTTGCGCAATTTTTCCACTTCGTCGCGCAGGTCTTTTGGCAAATCCAAACCGGCGCGGCGGTAATCGCGCAACGTGTCGTCGAGGAGTTTTTTATCCTCACCTTCCAGCACCGGCTGCGTCTTCGCGTAAGCCTTCACCGCCGCATAAACATCTTCGCGGTAATCCGTGCCCACCGACCAGTCGGAAAGCCTCTTGATGGCGTCCGTCGCCGCATCGCGCACGGCGGCGTTCGTGCTGGTTTGCTCAATCAAACCGAGCCGGTCCGATGCACGTTGAACCAGGTAGTTGATGTCGTCTAGCTGTCGGATCGTATTGACAAAATTCACCTCATTCACCCGGAGCTGGCCGATGCCGTCGAGCCCGGCATTGCCATCGGCGATCGTTTTATCCACGGTCGCCTTGACCGCGTCCGGCGTGGTTTCAAATGTCGGGATCGTGACGACGGAATTATATTTCGCCGCACGCTGCTGAAATGCCGCCAGCGGATCGGGGGCCGCTTTGGATATGGCACAGGGGCAAAGTTTTTTCATGGTGCTGCAACCGGTCAAGGCCGCCGCCAGCAGGATAAATGAAATGCGTCTCCAAAACATATCCCAGCAAGCTAAAGTCCCGCCGCAAAGAGTGCAAGCCAGAGTGCGCGGACATGTCCCCGCACTCCATATTCGGACACAGCCGGACCGTTCCCCGGCCCGTCCATCGCCACCGGCAAGACGTGCAGCCCGTTCGCCGACCCGTGCAGGTTATCCGCCGACCTGTGCAGACTGCCCGCGCACCTGTGCACCGCTTCCGCCGAGTTGTGCAGCCTGTCTGCCGACCTGTGCAAGCGGTCTTCAATCCGTGCAGTCTTGCCGCCGACCTGTTCAAGGCATTTTTGAATTTGTGCACCCGATGCCAAAATCCGTGCCGGCGAAAATAATCTTTGCACCTTATCCACGTCGGCGCATAATCGCCTTAACCCCCGCTAAAACAGAGAGGGCAACTTCAAATCAAAACTGAAACTGAATATGAAACGCAAAGCCGCCAGTCTCAACGCCACCTTCAAAACCGTCTCCGCCTTTGGCGTGAAATACGCCTTGGCGTGAAATACGCCACGGACTTTCCGCCCCCCAGCACCGGTGGACAACAATTCGCCATCGTCACCAACGCCGTTACCCAGCTCGGCGGACTCGGTGCCGCGCAGGTTTCCGGCGGAGAATCGGCCCATGCCGCCGTGTTGAGCCTGGCCGTTGGGCGCGTGCATTTGCATGACGATCTGGCGGGCATCGCTGCGGCCGCGCATTCCCTCGCGCTGCTGGGCGCGGCGGGGCTGGCTGGGAAATTTCTCATGCCGCGCGGCAACGGCGCGCAAAAGCTGCTGAATGCCGCCCGCGCCTTTCTGGCCGACGCCACGCCGCTGAAGGCGCAGTTCCTCACCGTCAACCTGCCCGCCAATTTTCTGGATAATCTTTCTGGCGACATCGGCATTTACGAAGCCGCCCTGTCCGCCAAGGGTGCGGGCAAGCGCGCGCGTGGCGGCGCATCCGGCGGCATTGAGGACACCGCGCACAACGCGGCCATTGCCCTGAATGTGCTCGACACCGTGATGAAGAACACCTACAAGAACGATCCGCAAAAAATCGGCGAATGGGTCATCGCTAGCCACGTGCAAAAACACACACCCGTCCCGGAGGCGAAACCTGCTACGGCGACGACAACGCCCGCGAAGTAGAAATAGCAAACAATTTCGATTTGTTACCATGAAAACCAAACTCTGCCTTTTATTCACCTCGCTGGCCCTGTTCGCCAGCAGGCAACCACTTATAGCGCAATTAACGCTAAGTATTACGCCAAATGGCAATCAAATTGTTCTCCTTTGGCCGACGACAGTGACAAATTGGATCTTGCAAAGCACCACCAATCTGGCTTCGCCAAACTGGGTGACAGTTAATAATGCCGCCTTGGTGGGTGCTAGTAATGCCTTCCCGGTGACTGCCTTCACAGTTACCAACACCTGGTTCGCAAACTTCTACCGTTTGTTTCACAATAACACGCCTATCACGACATCCGATGGAATGACACTTATTCCCGCAGGGTCGTTCACGATGGGAGACAATCTGAATGGTAGAAGTGACGCGATCCCCACCGTAAGCGTAACGGTTTCGGCATTTTATATGGATATTTATCTTGTGAGCTATAGTCAATGGGAAACGGTTTATAGCTGGGCCACGAGTCACGGGTATGGCTTTGTCCATGCGGGTGCGGGCAAGGCAGTGGATCATCCAGTGTATAATGTGGATTGGTATGACTGCGTGAAGTGGAGCAATGCCCGGTCGCAGCAAGCGGGATTGACTCCGGTGTATTACACGGATGGGGGGTTGATGCAGGTTTACACGAACGGCGAGGCGGCACCTTATGTGAATTGGGCCGCCAATGGGTATCGATTGCCAACGGAAGCAGAGTGGGAAAAGGCGGTGCGAGGCGGCGTGAGCGGCCAACGGTTTCCGTGGGGCAACACGATTAGTGAAAGCCAGGCAAACTATTACGGAGCGGCCGCTAGTTACAGCTACGATTTGGGACCCAATGGCTATAACCCAACCTACGCTACAGGTAGCACTCCCTATACGAATCCGGTCGGATCATTCGAACCGAACGGTTATGGGCTTTATATGAATGGCAATTGCCAAGAATGGTGTTGGGATTGGTATGAGGCACCGTATTTGGGAGGCATTGATCCTCGTGGGCCTGAAGCAGGGAGCAGCCGCGTGGTGCGCGGCGGCAGATGGAACTATTACGCCAGTGCAGTTAGATGCGCCAACCGAGCCAATTTTACCCCGACCCATATAGATATAGGCTATTGCTTTCGATGTGTGAGGGCGTTTTAGTTGTTCGAATTCCTTATGACGCAACCGGCGGAAATGCCGCCAGCGGATCGGCCGGGGCGGAGGCAGCAGCGTAAGGGCAGAGCTTTTTCAAGGTGCCGCAACCGGTCAGGGCCGCCAGCAACGCGAGGAATGAAATGCTTCTCCAAAACATAAACATAATCGGAGCAAGCTAAAGCGTGGCGCGGAACATTCAAGCCCAATCAGGACTTGCGAGCGAGGCGTTGACTATGGTGCAAACTTCACTTCGCCCGTTTTGATGTCGAGCGTCCACGGCTTCGGCTCCGGCAGCCACAGCTTGCCGTCGCCGATTTGCAGCGGCATCCAGAGATAGCGCGAATCCCATTGCGTTCGTGGTTTCCAGATGTCGCCCATGAAAATCACCGTCGTCGTTTTCGTGCCGACGACCTTCAACATCAATGTGGACTGCGATCCGTAAGTGTTCGTTTCCGGCGGCGCGATGTCCTTGAATTCCGACCACGGCCCGGCGAGCGATTTCGCCGTGGCATATTTGTTCGGGTTCGGATTCCAACCGGTCAACGCCGAGCCGATGACGTAATAAAGTCCCTGGTAATGCACCAGCGCGCCGCCTTCCATGTGCTCGGGAATCAGACAGATTTCTTTCTCCACCGTCAGATAATCATCGGACAATTTCGCGATGCGAAAACCAAACGGGCGGTCTTCAAAAATCAAATACGCCATCCCGTCGTCGTCCACAAACTGTCCGATGTCGCGGCTCTCGTGATTCAGCGGACGGAAACTTTTCAGATACTGGTAGTCGCCATCCACCGTGTCGCAGGTCAACACAGCCACGCTGGCAAATTTATATCCGCCCAGCCCGTCAATGTGGGCATACATCACAAATTTTTTCGTTTTGTCGTTGAAAAAAACTTTGGGTCTTTCCAGCACCCAGCCGCGCCCCAGATTTTCCGGGTCGGTCAGCCGGACGACCTGGTTGCGGAATGTCCATTGCGCCAGATTGGTCGAGGAATAGCAGGCCACGCAGCGATTGGTCCGCGCGTTGGTCTGCGAACGATCCTCGCCGAACCAGTAGTAAACCTCGCCCAGTTTGAGGATGCCGCCGCCGTGCGCCTGCACATGCTGGCCCCGGTCATCCGGCCAGACCTCGCCGGGCTTGATGACCGCCGGTTCAGCGGCGCACAGAATGTCCGTGAACGCACAGACACAAAAAAGGGCGAACGAGTGAAAGAAGATTTTTTTCATTTTGAATTATATTCTTTTGACGCCGCGCGGCGGGCGGAAGTTGCCGTTATTTTAACGATTTCAGCTTTGGACGAAAACCGGCGATGTGGTCAATTGCCTCGACAATCGCGGGCAACAGCGGCGGCAGACATTCTGCGATGGCACGCGGGTTTCCTGGCAGGTTCACGATCAAAGTTTTCCCGCGCACACCCGCCGTCGCGCGCGACAAAATCGCCGTTGGCACTTTCGCAAACGAAACCGCGCGCATCACCTCGCCAAATCCCGGCAATTCTTTTTCCAAAACCACGCGCGTCGCTTCCGGCGTCACGTCGCGCGCCGCCGGGCCGGTGCCGCCGGTGGTAACGACGAGCGCGCAGCCGGCCGCGCACAAATTTTTCAGCGCCGTTTCGATTTGCTTTTGTTCATCCGGGAGCAGCACACATTCAAATTCCACCGGCTCGGCGAACTGCTCGCGCAAGACGCGCTCAATCTCCGGCCCGCTGCGGTCTTCGTAAACTCCGCCGCTCGCCCGGTCGCTCAAGGTAACACGCCCGATTTTCATTTTTTTGGAGCGCGGCTGTGGTCGAAGACCCAGCCGCAGCATGTGAAACTTTTCTGAAGCGTTGGAATTACTGGGCGCGCTGCGGTTGGCGCTTTGCGCACAGCCGCGCTCCGGCTCGTGACGTTAAATAATAGAATCATTTTTTGACTTTGGAAACAAGATGGACGCCTTCGATGATCATCGTTTTGTCCACGGCCTTGCACATGTCGTAAATGGTCAGCGCCGCCACGCTGACCGCCGTCAAGGCCTCCATTTCCACCCCGGTTTTCGCCGTCGTCCGCGCCTCGGCGGAAATGCGAACGAGATTGTTCTTGGGTGAAAACTTTACCTCAACCGCGTCCAGCGGCAGCGAATGACACAGCGGAATTATTTCATCCACGCGTTTGGCCGCCAAAATTGCAGCGATTTTTGCGACCGTGAAAACGTCGCCTTTCGGCAGCTTTTTGGCGCGCAACGCTGAAATGGTTTTGGGCTGGCAGCGGACACATCCCTCCGCCACGGCGATGCGTAATTGCGCCGGCTTGTGGCCGACATCCACCATCTTTGCGCGGTCCTCCGCGTCCAAGTGCGAAAATTTTTTCATGGGATTTTGTAGTGGCACAGACATCTTGCCTGTGCGTTTCTGCTGCAAGCCAAGCCGTCATTTTTGAAACACACAGGCGAGACGCCTGTGCCACTATTTTTGCGAAGATTCATAGACTCATCAAAATCGAAACACCTTCACCGGCCTTTGACGGTTCCGCACCGGCATCCATTTGCAACAGCGCGTTCGCGCCGGCTAGAGCGGTCACGTCGCCAGAACTTTGCCAGCGCAGCGCACGGACAACAAGTTCGCCGTTTTGGATTTCCACCCGCGCCGGCCAGAAAGTTTCCCGCGCGTCGGGCCGATAACCAAAATTCTCCGCGAGCCGGATTTTCGCCAGCGGCCACGAAATGTTTGCGCCGGAAAATCTTTCCAGCGCCAGCCGCACCGCAACGTGCAGCGTGACAAAATGCGAAACCGGATTGCCGGGCAAGACGAACGCCGCCTGTTTTCCGCGTGTCGCAAACACCAGCGGCTTGCCTGGACGCAGATTGATTTTCTCAAAATGAATGTGAAAACCCAGCGTGGTCAAAAGCTGTTTTCCGAAATCGTAATCGCCCACGCTTGCGCCACCGGAAACCAGTAGTAAATCAAAGGACTTTTTCAGGGCGCGCGCTTTTTGCAGCAGCAGATCAAAATCGTCGGCAACCCGTTCCTGTTGGACCATTTCACCGCCGAACTGCCGGACGAACGCGGTGACGAGCGGGCTGTTGGAGTCGCGGATTGTGCCAGGCTTCACTTTTTGTTGCGGCGCGACCAGTTCATTGCCCGTGGCGAAATGTGCAACGCGGACGGATGGGGAAATTTTTGGCCTGACCATTCCAAGGCTGGCGAGCAGCGCGAGTTCGCCCGCGCCGAGCCGCGTCCCCGCCTTCAACAGCAAATCGCCTTTGCAGGCATCCTCGCCGCGCCGGCGGATGTGGCTGGCGCGCGGTTGTTCCAGCGGCACGATAAAATTTCCCTCCACGCGGACGATTTCCTGCATCAGCACCTGTGACGCACCGGCGGGAATTGGCGCACCGGTGAAAATGCGCGCGCACTCACCGCGGCGGATTTTTACTTTTGGAACCGCGCCCGGCTGAATTTCCGCAACGATTTGAAATTTCTCCGAATCATCGCCCCGTCCAATCGCGTAGCCGTCCATGGCCGAACGGTCGAAGGCGGGCTGGTCCTCCTTGGCAAAGGCTTCCTGACGCAGCGCGCGGCCCGCCGCCCCGGCCAGCGGCGCGGCGGTCGCGCGCAGCGGCGAAATGTTTTCCGCGATCCGCACGCGGGCTTCAGCCAGTGAAATCATGCGACAAAATTCTAGCGCTATTGCCAAAAAATGCCATCTTACAGAACAAATTCGTTTGTTAAATGAGCGCACTGATTGATCCCAACGGCAGACCGGTGGACTACCTGCGGATTTCCGTGACGGACCGCTGCAACGAGCGGTGTCTTTACTGCCTGCCGGAGCACTATTCTGCCTGGCTGCCGCGCGCGGACATTCTGCACGACGACGAACTGCTGGCCATCGTGCACGCGGCGGTTTCGCTCGGCTTCAAAAAATTTCGCGTGACCGGCGGCGAACCGCTGGTGCGACCCGGCGTGGTGGACTTCATCCGCGATTTGATTGCCACGCCCGGCGTCGAATCGGTCCAGCTCACCACCAACGGCACGCGCCTGCCGCAACTGGCGCAGCCGCTGTTCGACGCGGGTTTGCGCCGCATCAATATCAGTCTCGACGCGGTGGACGGAAAACTTTACCACGCCATCACCGGCGGCGATCTGCGGCCCGTTTTGGAAGGCGTCAAACTGGTTAAACAAATTGGTTTTCCGTCGGTAAAGCTGAATACGGTATTGATGCGCGGAAAAAATGACGGGGAAATTTTGTCGCTGCTGAACTTCGCGGCGGAACACGACGCCGCAATCCGTTTCATCGAATTAATGCCGGTGAGCCTGACGGAAATGTTGAGCGAGAAAAATTTTCTGCCGGTGCAGGAGGTGTTTTCGCTGCTGAAGCGCGAGGACGAACTGGAACCGCTCACCGAGCCGCTGGGTTTCGGGCCGGCGAAATATTTCCGGCTGAAGAAGCGCGGCGTGACGGTCGGGCTGATCGGCGCGTTGAGCGACCTGCATTTTTGCGAGCGCTGCAACAAGATGCGGCTGACGTGCGACGGCAAGCTACGCCCGTGCCTCGGCAATCATCTGGAAACGGATTTGAAACCCGCGCTGCGCCCGGCCATTGACGAAGAGAAATTGCGCACCTTGTTTCGCAGCACACTGGCGGAAAAACCGGCGGAGCATTTGTTCCGCAACAATTACCAGCCGCATCGCGTGATGACGGCCATTGGAGGTTGAATGGAAGCTCGAAATTCCAAGCTCCAACATCCAGAGAAATTCCAAGCAGCAAACACCAACATGACTGCGCCGCAGTTTGGAACTTGGTTCTTGGTGCTTCTCTGGAGCTTGGATGTTGGTTCTTGGAGCTTTTTGGAAATGGCGGCTGAATGAAAATCACCGTCCTCACCTTCGCGCAAACTCGCACACAGCTTGGTTTCGCGGAAAGATCTGTTGATTGCGAGCCGGACGAAACGCCGCGCGAAATTTTGCGCCGGCTCGCGCCCCAGTTTGATCCGGGTAAAACCATTCGTGTGGCCGTGAATCAGGAATATGCCGACTGGGATCAGCCGGTAGGCGACGCGAAGGAGTTAGCGCTGATTCCACCGGTGAGCGGCGGCTGAAAATGAAGACGCACATCGAATTCAACCGCTCGCCGATTGTGCCGCCCGCGCCGGAATTTTCCGTGCGCGAAATCGGCGCGTGTCTGGAATTCTCCGGTATTGTGCGCGAACTGGAGAACGGCAAAAAAATTCCCGGCCTGTTTTACGAGGCTTACGAACCGATGGCGCGGGCGACGCTGGACAAAATCTTCCGCGAACTGGCCGCGAAGCATCCGTGCGAGGATATTTGTTTTATTCACCGGCTGGATTTCGTGCCGGCCGGAGAAACTTCTTTATTCATCCGCATTTTATCACGTCACCGGCAGCCGGCTTTGGCGCTGATGAGCGAATTGATTGACCGGCTCAAGGCCGACGTGCCGGTCTGGAAAGTTCCGTGAACGGCAGCCGGTCTGTGGCGGGCAAAACCGCTTATCCTGAAGATAATTTCCGCTGCCGTATTTTCATATTGGTTTCCGGTCCCAAATCAGATATTTAACCATCGGTTTCCAACGCCAAAAAAGCGCGTTGACGCCATTTTTCTAATGACAAAAATTCTTTTGCTCGGGCTGGGCCGCTGGGGCGCCAACCATCTGCGCAACCTCAACTCGATGCCCATCGAGCTTTACGTCGCCGAAGTCGGCGACAAGCAGCTTGAACCCGCGCGCAAACTCGGCCTGCCCGCCGAACGGCTCACGACGAATTATAAAACGCTCATCGGCAAAGTGGATTGCGTCGTCATCGTCACGCCCGCGCAATCGCATTTTCCGTTATGCAAAGAATTCCTCGAAGCGGGCAAGGATGTATTTGTTGAAAAACCGCTGACGCTCGCGAACGACGAATCAAAACAGCTCGCGGAACTTGCGGACAAACATAAACGCATTTTGCAAGTCGGACACATTTTGCGTTTCGATCCGGCGACACTCTGGGTGCGCGATGCCGTGCAGAATGGCGAGTTCGGCAAGGTCAACATGATTCGCGGCCATTTCGGCGGCTTCAAACGTCCGCGCAACGACAGCGGCGTGATGTTTGCCGACGGCATTCATTTCGCGGACCTGTTCAATTTCATCCTCGGCGCGCAACCCAGGACGGTGCAGGCCATCAACCATGATTTCATGGGGCGCGGCATGGAGGACGTATCCTTTGTTTCGCTGGAATATGACACCCCGCACGGCAAGACCTGGGCCACAGTGGAAGCGGAGTATTTCATTCCCGGCAAATTCCGCGAGGTCATCGTCTGTGGCGACAAGATGAGCGCCGTGTGCGATTACAACGTCGCGCAATACAAAATCAAAACCTACGCGAACACGCACACGCCCGCCGGCGGCAAGGATTTCAAGGCGACCGAAGGTGTCGTGACGCAAATCGAAACGCCGCCGGAAGAACCGTTGCTGGCGGAGTTGCGCGCGTTCATTGATTCAATCAAAACCCGCGCCACGCCGCGCGCCGACGCGTGGTCCGGCTACCACGCCGTCCGCGTGATAAACGCCGCGCTGGAATCGGTGAAGACCGGCAAGGCTGTCCAGTTGTAAAAAATTTCAAACACGGATGGACACGGATGGACACGGATTTCCGAATTGCAGATTGACCGCAGAGATGCAGAGAACGCGGAGTGGCGCAGAGTTAAATCAACACCTTTGCGTTTCTCTGCGTTCACCGCGCCTCTGCGTTAAACCGGTTTTTTATCCGTGTTTATCCGTGTCCATCCGTGGTTAAATAGTAAAAATTTATGAGCAAAATCCCGTTATCGAAATGTTTCGTGAACCCGGAAGTCGAGGAGGCCGCCCTGCGCGCCATCCGCTCCGGCCAATACATCCTCGGCAAAGAGTCCACCGCGTTCGAAGCCGAACTCGCCGCGCATACCGGCACGTCCACCTGCGTCCTCGGCAGTTCGTGGACGATGATTGTTTACTGTTTGCACCAGTTGCAGGGCATTGGACCGGACGACGAAATCATCGTGCCCAGCCACACCGCGTTTCCGAGCATGGAGCCGCTGATTCACCTCGGCGCCAAGCCGGTGTTCGCCGACATTGACGACACCTACGTCATGGATTTGGCGCACGTCGAATCGCTCATCACGCCGCGCACCGTCGGCATCATCGGCGTGCATCTCTACGGCCATCCGATTGACAACGACCGCCTGCTCGCCATCGCGAAGAAAAATAAATTGTGGGTCATCGAAGATTGCGCGCAGGCGCAGGGCGCGAAATACAAGGGCAAAACCGTCGGCAGCATGGGCGACTTCGGCGCGTTCAGCTTTTTCCCGTCGAAAAACCTCACCGTCCTCGGCGACGGCGGCTGCATCACGACGAACAAGGTTGATTATTCTGACCGTCTGCGGATGTTGCGCAATCACGGTCGCCAGGGAAAATACGACCACGAATTCACCGGCTACAACGTGCGCTTCAACGAAATCAACGCCGCCATCGGCCGCGTGATGTTAAAACACCTCGACGGTTTCAACGAGAACCGCCGCAAAATCGCCGCGCGCTACGGCGAACGCCTCAAAGGCATCATGCAGACGCCGCCCGTGCGCGAATGGGCCACGCCGGTCTATCATATGTATGTCGTGCGCGCCGAGAAACGCGATGACCTGCAAAAATTTCTCAAAGAGA
>ODAK010006912.1_pt1 | contig 11393 bp, 6 predicted proteins | sample 1539591 | NCBI WGS metagenome assembly ODAK01 (sample SAMEA3539303, study PRJEB22396) | soil metagenome | biome: tundra; feature: field; material: soil | place: USA | collected 2010-05 | depth 0.15 m | reverse complement strand
CGCTGACCGGATCGGCAACACCGATCGCGTAGGCGAGTTGCACTTCGCAGCGATCCGCCAAGCCAGCAGCTACGATGTTCTTCGCGATGTAGCGCGCCATGTAAGCGGCCGAACGGTCGACCTTGGTCGGATCCTTGCCGCTGAATGCGCCGCCGCCGTGCCGTCCCATGCCGCCGTAGGTGTCTACGATGATCTTGCGCCCAGTCAGGCCCGAATCGCCCATGGGGCCGCCGATGACGAAGCGTCCCGTGGGATTGATGTGGTACTTGGTATCTTCGTCGAGCAGGTGGGCTGGAATCACAGCTTGGATTACGTGCTTCAGAATGTCGGCGCGCAGTTCGTCGTTCCCGACGCTTTCGGAGTGCTGAGTGGAGACGACCACCGCATCCACGCGCTTTACTTTGTGGTGCGCATCGTATTCGACCGTGACCTGGGACTTTCCGTCGGGCCGCAGGTAGGGACAGGTGCCATTCTTGCGGACTTCGGAAAGTTTCATGGTGAGTTTGTGGGCGAGTGAAATCGGGAGGGGCATCAGTTCGGGGGTTTCGTTGCAGGCGAACCCAAACATCATTCCCTGATCCCCGGCGCCTCCGGTATCGACTCCCATAGCGATATCGCCGGACTGCTTATTGATGCTCGAAATCACGGCACAGGTATTGGAGTCGAAACCGTAGACGGCGTTGTCATAGCCGATCGACTGGACCACGCCGCGGACGAGATTTTGAAAATCTACGTAGGCCTTGGTGGTGATCTCGCCGGCAATGACGACCAGGCCGGTGCAGGTCAGGGTCTCGCAGGCGACGCGGCTATTCGCATCTTCACGAAGGCAGGCGTCGAGAATGGCATCCGAAATCTGGTCGGCGATTTTGTCCGGATGTCCCTCGGTTACAGATTCCGAGGTAAACAGAAAACGATTGGTTGGTGGCAAGCTGATTCTCCTCAAGGTGGCTTTTGGACCGTAGTTGCGAGCCTTCACGTCCGATAAGAGAGGCACGGAGCCCCAAGGGCTCCTGACCGGAGTTTGGCTAACTGTTCTTCAAAACGGTACCAGAGATCAGCTGTGAAGCGCAACGGGATTGGGGAGAGTCGAAGGGGGCGGGCATTGAGTGGGAGCAGTGGGCAGCGAACGGCGGAAGAAGGACGGTAAATGGAACGGAAAGAAAGAGATAGACTTAGGGCGACGCGGGTGGCGCGGGACTAGCGGGAAGCATTCCGGCAGGGCCAAAAGTAACGGTCTTGACCTCGCCAGATTGTCCCCCCGTGGCGATGTTCTTTCCATTGAAACGAAAGTCGATGCCCCCAGCATTGCCGGCCTTAATGACAATCTCTTTTCGACCGTGGATGGTGCGCTCGCTGCCCGCCGCCAAGACTTCCGACGGGACCGTTTTGCCGTCGGCGGTGATCGAAATCCAGGACTCTTCGCGGGCCTGGATGACGACGGTGAATTCGCCCGGAGCTTGGGCGGGAACAGCCGCGACTGCGTTGCGAGTTCCGGAGGCGCCAGTGGAGGTAGATCCTCCAGCCGGCGGACTATTGGCTGGCGCGCCGGTGGTTGGCGTAGTGGTGGTCAATGCACCCGAAACGCTTTCACTATTTGATAGCTTGCCGGAAGCTTCTGCGGATACCGGCGCGGCCGGGATCCGCATCGCAGCCGCGGTTGGAGTCTGACGCTGCGATTGTCGGGCGCTCTCCCGCTGGCGATAACTCCAGAGTGAGAGTGCGAGCGCGATCAGGAGCAAAAGCGCGGCGAGCAGGCCCCAGGGCAGCTGGCGGGAATGGACGTCGGAGATCGCTTCCAGACGGCTGATATTCTGCTCATTTTCGCGCGCTTCGTCTTCGCGCGCTGCGATTTCCGTGGACGCGGGAGCGGCGTCCCCGGAAGCTTGCAGGTACTCGGCTACGGTCTGGTCTTCATCGAGACCAAGGAATCGGGAATAGGCGCGGACGAAGCCCTTGTTGAAGATTCCTCCCGGCAACTGGTGGAAGTTGTCTTCTTCCAGTGCCTGGAGCATGCGGGTGCCGATCTTGGTGGAGCTGGAAATCTGCTCCAAGGTGATTTTGCGCTTCTCGCGCTCCTGTTTCAGTTTTTCGCCGAAGGAAGGCAACCCAGTCTCCGCATGCGTAGGATGGCGAACGGATTTTACCCTGTCGAGAAGCTAGATCATAGAGAATTGGTACAGGGTAATTTGTAATTGGTAATTTGTGATTGGTAATTTGGACCCGATCCGGTTCCAGATTGCAGGGAACAGGCTTTTTCGTCTCAAGAGCTTCCTTCGCGGTTCTTCGTGTCCTTGGGGTGCAGGTTCCGCTTCCGGGCCCACTAGCGAGCTTTGGGTGAGGGCAACCAGGCTTGGCCGAACACATATCGCCAGCCTGCGGGAGTCCGAAAGTACGTGTCACAGAACCAAACCGTCTTGTCGAAAGATTTTCCGTCGTCTGTTCCTTTTTCCGTCAATCTGGCAGTGATCACGGCGGTATCGGCCCATACGCGCACGGTCTGATCGGTATCGTCCAGACGTTCATAGTGCACGCGCCGGCTGCGGGCTTCCGCCAACAAGTCGGATTTCGAATAAGTCTCGCCGGAACTGCTCACGAGCATAAAATCGGCGGCCAGAATACGGTCCATAACGGCGGCATCATTCTCTTTGACAGCTGCCTGGTATTCGGTGTCGAGCGCGGCAATGATCTTCTGATCGTCGGCTACAGAAGGTCTCGGGTTATCCACCGCACTCGTCGCCGCTGCGTGCTTGAAGACTAGATCAAACCAGGGCTTCCATGTTTTGCCGCCATCGGTCGTGGTGGCCGCGATTTCGCGGACGTTTCCGTTCTCAGGCTTCCATTCGCCGCGGACGAGAGCGCCTTTCGCATGGTCCTCGCCACTTAGAACCATCTCTCCACTTTCAAACTTTCCTTCGATGACGAGAAGCTGGCCGCTATTGGTGACCCAGGTTTGATGCCATACTTTTCTCGTGGTGTCGAAGATGGTGAAACTCTGACCTTGGTGTCCGTCGGTGCCCTGGTAGTCCTCGCGCAAGACGCAGCCGTCGAGAATGAGATCGACACGGGCGTGGGCCACTGGGGTCGCCGGGTTGCCGACATCGAACACGTCCCAATCACCCGCCCAGAAGTCGAAGTGGCGGAAGGGGGGCGCAGCGCAGGGGGCTGTGGGCGTGGGTTCGGCTGCGAGAATGGGGCTCCATGGCAGGTTGCCGCCTGCGAAAAGGACAACTGCGGAAATCATGCCAACCTGCAACCAATGGGCGATTGGGCTCATGGCGACGTTCTCTCTTTCTCGAACCGAACAACATCGTGCCTTGGCAAATGTTAAATCGAATGGTGTGACTTTCTCACGGCCAGCACGATCTCCTCGGGCGGACCATAACCGCGATTGTGGGCTTGATCGCTGACAACGTATAGCTTCAACTCGTCCCACCTCCATTGACTGGGGACGTGTGGCCGGCCGCAGGAACAATATAGAGTCCATTCGTTCAAGAATCCCGCAACCATGGGCACCAGATAGGAGCCGTTCCGGTAGGGGCTGCGACCAGGCAGATAGCGAGTACGGCACTTCGGACATTCGACGCAGTGGCGAGCACGGGGTGTCATAAGTACAGATCGGGTGCAGATCGATGTACAGATCGATCGGAGTCGATTCTTGAGCGAGCAGGACTGGCCTGTTTGCCCCGGCAATCAGGGCGGGGATTGCTCACCGCCCCAGTTGCCGAGTTTCGTCATCCGCGATTCTTCCCGCGTTCATTTGGTTCCGGTTGCTCCATTTGCGAGGCGGCTGAACCCCGTCATTTGGTGGCGCAAATTTTCTGGAACAAGCTGGAGCGCATTCCCGTCGTGCTTCGCCTCGGAAGCGAGAGCTTCAGTCACGCCCCCGTACGCGGGAACAGCGAGAAAAGCGACTAACAAGCCGCTGCTCGAGTCGAATGCGGTCCCGACGATCTCGCCGCTATCGTTGATGCCTTGGCCATTGGTCAGATATAGCGAGGTGTCTGGCTGAATCAGGGCATTCAGGTCCAGCATCATGCCGTTTTCATACAGGAACGCTCGCTCGCCGATGGGGCCGTCACTTGGGCCGGCAGATTGACCGACGATCTGCCCTTTCTCGTTGATGTCGTAGGCGATGCTGTTCGTGTCTCCGCTCAGCAGCGGGAGCGGTTGCATGCCGGTCGCCTTGGTCCAAAGCCAGGCGTTCGGAGCGAATCCGGCATTCTCATCGCCGCTCGTGTTGCCGAAGCCAACGATTTGACCGTGCTTATTCAGGGATGAGGGAGTGTTCCAGGCGCCGCCTCCGATGTTGCCCAGGTCGGTGGGTTTGCCATTCTCCCAGAGCAGAGCGTGTTTAGCGCTCGCGCCTCCAACCGCGTTCGCGCAGAGGCCGGAAATTCCTACAACCTGACCCAGGTCATTGATCGCAACTCCGGCGGAATCGGGGTCGCCGGGGAAGGGAGGCAACTGTGTTATCTCGGTCAGCTTTGGACCCCAGATGACCGCCTCGAACTGAAAATATTGGCTCACGGGAGGGGCGTGGTTGCAGGTTGGGTCAAGAATTCCGTCCTCCGCCCATCCCACGACCTGGCCTTTGTTGTTGACTCCGGCGGCATAGCTGTCATAGCCGCCGGGCAACGGGGGCAGCGGCGTCATCACACCGTCCTGCCATGCAAAGCCTAAGCAGACGAGGCCCGTTGGCGTGGCCGAGGGGAAGAAGTTGAAGCAACTGAAGGGCTCCGCGTGTGGATTCGGCTGGGCAGTTTCAGCGATTCCGACGATTTCGCCTTTGGTGGAGTGGTTGGGCCACGACACGTTGCTGTTGGGCCCGCCAAGGGTGCCGAGGTCAATTGGAGTTCCGATCCAGAGTTCGGCGTGTACGACGTTGTTGCCCGTCAGGTTGGCGCCACCCGAGATCCAGCCCAGGTTATTGATGGCGTCAGCGCCTGCAAATCCGCCGTTCGGCGCTCCCAGATTGAATACGTAGTATTTTGGCGGCTGGTTGTTTTTCTGCTGAGCTTGCGCATACCGTACTGAAACCGTCAGCATGGTGAAGATTGCTATTGCGGTGAACCACATCAGTCTCCTGGGTTGCATGTTGCCTCCATTGGGGTATTTTTCGGCCGAACAACTAAACTGTCGGTCTGCGCTCTTTATTTCCTGCTGCCAATGCAAACTACGCGCCTGCAGTTCCGACCATAGCCAAATGGATGCCGTGCAATTGGACGTTTGCGGACTCTGATAAGCACAGGCTGGACGTTTGCGGACCCTGCACAGGACGGAGCCACCGCTTGACGATGGTTGGCATCGTAAGGGTGGGCGGGAGGTCGCATCCTGAGCGGATCACGACCGCTGCCCTCAATCTCTCGCCATAGGAGAAATTAAATGCCAGTTCAGACTTTTCGAGTTCACGTGCCGCAGCCGGTGCTCGATGATCTTCAGAAGCGCCTAACCCGCATTCGTTGGATCATTGGTGTCGAAGGCACTGGATGGGATCACGGAACGAGCCTGGACTACTTGAAAGAGCTCGTGGATTACTGGGCGACGCGATTCGACTGGAGAGCGCAGGAAGATGCTATCAATCGCTTCCCGCATTTCCGCGCCGAAATTGACGATTTCGGTGTTCATTTCATTCACGAACGGGGCAAAGGCGAAAATCCCCTGCCTATAATCCTGACGCACGGCTACCCAGATTCTTTCCTCCGTTTCTCGAAACTTATTCCGTTATTGACGGATCCACGGCAGCATGGCGGTGACGCGGCCGACGCCTTCGATGTGATCGTTCCCAGCCTGCCGGGCTATGGCTATTCCGACAAGCCGGCAAAACAAGGGATGGCCTTTCAAAGCGGCGATCTGTGGAACCGGTTGATGACGGAAGCGCTGGGCTACAAGCGCTTTGCGGCGCACGGCGGCGATTGGGGAAGCTCGGTCACGGAGCAACTCGCCCGCAGCCATTCGCATTCGGTCGTCGGAATTCACCTCACCGATGTACCCTTCGCACACATGTTCCAGAAGCCAAATCACCTGTCTACGCGGGAAGAGAAGTTTCTTGCTGAGGCCGAGAAGTGGCAACAGAAGGCTGGAGCCTACGCCATGATTCAAGGCACACGTCCCCAAAGTCTGGCTCACGGGCTGAACGATTCGCCGGCCGGGCTCGCGGCATGGCTGGTCGAGAAATTCCGCGAGTGGAGCGATTGTGGCGGTGACGTGAAACAGCGATTCACCAAGGACGAACTGCTCACAAATATCATGATCTATTGGGTGACGGGGACGATCAATTCTTCGTTTCTGCCCTATTATGACTTCGCCAATGCCGGCCCGATGACATGGATCGCGGAGAAGGTCAAGGAGTGGGCTAGCTCGTCGGCTGTGCCAGCCGCGTTCGCCATGTTCCCAAAAGATATTGTTCCGGCACCGCGGGGATGGGCGGAGCGATTTTTCAACGTTCAGCGCTGGACAGAAATGCTTCGAGGTGGCCATTTTGCGGCCATGGAAGAACCCGAGTTACTCGCGCAGGACATTCGGGAATTTTTTCGCCCGTTTCGCAAGTCTTTGTAATCGGTAATCAAGAACTACAATTCCGCTGTTCGTGGAACGCACTTGAGGCGGCACAATTCATGGATTCTAAAATCGATTGCGGTCCGAAAACGTCCAGTCTCCCAGCTGCGGTCGGCTATCATAGCCCCCATGATCCAGATCGTCATCCGGAGTCCCCAGCGCCGGTTGCGAAGCCTATGAATTTGGAATGGCAGGTATGTTCCCGCGCCCGGCTGTCGCGTGACGCACGCTTTGACGGCAAGTTTTTTATCGCCGTGCTTAGTACCAGAATCTACTGTCGTTCGATTTGCCCGGCGCGCACGTGTAACGAGAGCAACGTCCGTTACTATCCAAGCGCCGCCGCGGCCGCGGAAGCGGGCTTTCGCCCCTGTCTGCGCTGCCGGCCCGAGAGTTCGCCCGGCACTCCCGCATGGTTAGGGACTTCAAACACAGTTTCGCGGGCGTTACGTTTGATTGGCGAGAGTGGGATGGAGGACGGCGGGGTCGAGGTTCTTGCCGAGCGCCTGGGGATTGGAGCACGACATCTTCGCCGCCTCTTCTTGCGGCATCTGGGAGCGACACCGATGGCGGTGGCGCAGACGCGCCGTCTGCACTTTGCGAAGAAGCTCATCGACGAGACCAGGCTGCCCATGAGCCAGATTGCGCTGGCGGCGGGCTTCGGCTGCGTGCGGCGCTTCAACGCCGGCATCCGCAAGGTCTACCATCGAACCCCGACGCAAATCCGGCATCTGGCGCGACAGAAGGACGTGCAGCCGGGGAATCACTACCTCTTTAAACTTCATTTCCGGCCTCCTTATCATTGGGAGGGAATGATGGCGTTTCTGGCGGCGCGCGCCACGCCGGGGGTGGAAGTGGTGGAGGCGGGACGCTACCGGCGAAGCATTTCCCTGCGTGGCCGCGATGGCTATTTCGAAGTTTCATTTAATGAAGAGCGGGACGCTCTCCGGGTGCAAATTGAATTCGGCGATCCGCACTCACTCTTCTTTATTATCGAACGGATCCGCAAGATGTTTGACCTGGGCGCGGATTGGGCGGCCATTGTGCCCAGTTTGAAAAGCGATCCGTTGTTAGCGGGCAGCGTAGATGCCGACCCCGGTCTTCGCGTGCCCGGCTGCTGGAATGGTTTTGAACTGGCGACGCGGGCGATTCTTGGCCAGCAGATTACGGTTAAGGGCGCGACCGCGTTGGCCGGCCGTATGGCGAAACGCTTCGGGAAACCGTTTTGCGGCCCGAGCGGCCTCACTCATCTTTTTCCTCCGCCGGAGGTTCTTGCGGATGCGAAGCTTACCGATATCGGACTGACTGGCGCGCGCTCTGAAACGATTCGAGCTCTTGCCCGTGCGGTTTGCGCCGGCGAGATCAAGTTTGAGGGAGTGGTGGACTCCGAGGCGTTTCTGACTCGGCTGTGCGAAATTCCCGGCATAGGGAAATGGACTGCACAGTATGTGGCGATGCGGGCGCTCGGTGAACCCGATGCTTTTCCCTCCAGCGATCTCGGCCTTCTGCGTGCCGTCACTTCAGAGACTTCTCGCGAACTGGAGCAGCGCGCTGAAGTTTGGAGGCCCTGGCGCGCCTACGCGGCCATGTATCTGTGGAGAATCGCGGGGCAATCCGCCCCGGCGGAAGCCAAAGCGGCTGGCGTCAAGTCTGAGAAGAAGGTAGTGGACGGGGCCGCGCCTCACCCGCCGGTCTCCATGTTTGTGTAATCCGCATAATGCATTCTGGGTGGTGGGCCGGTTTTTGGGAGAATTCCACCTGGATTTAGGCGTTTACGGGCGGGGTGGGTTGGCGTGACTGGTACCTATTACCTCCGTTCATTGCCCGCGCGGTACGAGCAAACCTATAATTTCCTATAATTTCCTGTTCCAACCACTCGTCCTGAGGAGTCCATGGCAGAGGCCGCGGGCACATCCCCAATTCGCCTGTCGCAAGAGCTGACCATCTTTCACGATGTCGCCAAGGCGCTGACATCGTCGCTCAACCTTGATTCGATCCTGCAGACGATCATGGAAAAGATGGCGGAATACTTTCGCCCGGATACTTGGTCGCTGCTGATGGTGGATGAGGAAAAGGACGAGCTCTATTTCGCAATCGCGGTGGGGGCGGCGGCGGAGGTTCTGGCGAAGGCGCGTTTGAAGGTAGGGGAGGGAATTGCCGGTTGGGTGGCCAAGCACGGACAGGCGTTGATCGTGCCCGACGTGCAGAGCGATCCGCGTTTCTCATCCCGGCTGGACGAGATGACGCGGTTGCAGACTCACTCCGTCATCTGCGTGCCGTTGCGCTCGAAACACCGCGTGCTGGGCGTGATCCAACTAGTCAACGCCAACGTCGGGCTGACGGAACAGGAACTGTTCTTCCTGCAGGCCTTGTGCGATTACGCCGCGATTTCGATCGAGAATGCGCGGGCGGTCGAGAAGATTCAGGAACTGACCATCACCGACGATTGCACGGGCCTGTTCAATGCGCGCCATCTGCACAAAACGTTGGAAACCGAGGTCTACCGTTCGGCGCGCTTCGCCTACGAGTTCAGCGTGATTTTCATCGACCTCGACTACTTCAAGCAGGTCAACGACCGGCATGGACATCTGGTGGGAAGCCGGCTGCTGGCCGAAGTCGGATACCTGATCAAAGCGCAGTTGCGGCTGATTGATTTCGCCTTCCGCTACGGTGGAGACGAGTTCGTGGTGCTGCTGCCGCAGACCAGCAAAGATCAGGCGGTGGTGGTCGCGAAACGTTTGCAGGATTCCCTGCGCGCGGGGATCTTCTGCATCGAGCAGGGCTTGAACCTGAACGTGCGCGCCAGTATGGGGCTGGCGACCTTCCCGAACGATGCGCGGACGCCGCACGACATCATCCGCCAGGCGGACGAGATGATGTATGTGGTGAAGAACACGACCCGCGACAATATCGGCATTGCGTCGCGCGGGCTGATCGGGATCTAGATCCTCCACGTCCACGTAGAGACGGTCGCACTCGCGTAACGCTGATTCCCTCCGAGTAAATGATGCGGCACGCACCTTCACCAACACTTTATAAATCTCTTATGCGAAATTTACGGATTCTTGTATCCAATGATCTGGATTGAATTATTTAGGCAACGTGTTCAGGCGACGGGCCACGCCTAGGCGTGGCCCGTTCGTTACAACGCTGCGGCGCTCGGCGTTGCCGGTCGAAAGTTGTTCCTTTCAAACTCACCGACACAGCACTAGAATGATCTCGGAACAATGGAGCGCTCGGGCGTTCTAAGGCCCAGCACAGTTTCGCGCTTGAAAGACGATGTCAAATGAAGGACCGGGGTGAAAACCGGGAGAGAATATCTCTTAAGCTCGCGACGACGCCTGGGTCGGCCTTCTTCTAAGCAGGGCTGGTGGATCTCTACAGCGCAATTCAATACGTGTTGTTTGTGGCCATCGTTACCATCCTGGTGAAGCCCCTGGGCGGCTACATGGGACGGGTATTTTCCGGGAAGCGGACCGTACTGGATCGTATATGTGTTCCTTTAGAGCGGCTAATCTATCGCATTACGGCGGTTGATCCTACTGTGGAGATGCCGGGCAAGGAGTATGTGACATGTTTCTTGCTCTTTGGTTTCACTGGCACTCTTTTGTTGTATGGCATTCTCCGTGTGCAGCAGTTTCTTCCCTGGTTCTTCCCCCAGTACCACACGACGCCGTTGACCCCTGACCTTGCTCTGAATACGGCGATCAGTTTCTCCACCACCACAACGTGGCAGGCCTACGCGGGCGAAAACACGATGAGCTATTTCAGCCAGATGGCGGGACTCTGCGCGCAGAACTTTCTGGCCGGGGCTGCCGGGTTAGCCGTAGGTATTGCCTTCATCCGCGGACTAGCCCGGCAACTTTGCGGGACGCTCGGCAACTTTTGGGTTGATTTGACGCGCGCCTTGCTCTGGATCCTATTGCCGGGAGCATTGATCGGCGCCATGCTGCTCGTCGGGCAGGGGGTTCCGATGAACTTCCACCCTTATGCGGTAGCCACTACCGTCGAGGGCGCGCACCAGGTGATACCGCAGGGTCCAGTTGCCGCGCTGGAGATTATCAAGAATCTCGGGACCAACGGCGGCGGCTTCTTTAATGCGAATGGGGCCCATCCGTATGAGAATCCCACGCCCTTGACAAACTTTATCGGGTTATTGGCGATTGTGCTCCTGCCTGCGGCACTGACCTACACGTTCGGCAGCATGGTTGGCCAGCCTCGACAGGGATGGCTCTTCTACTGGGTAATGGTGCTTCTATTCGGCTGCGGGCTGGTCTTCGTACATCACTTTGAACAACGCGGAGATCCCCACATCGGGAATGTGGACTACCGAAATAGTGGCGTCCAGTCTGGCGGAAACATGGAAGGGAAGGAGGTGCGCTTCGGCATCGGCGGCTCGACCCTTGCGGCTGTAGTTACATCCAACACGGCTACGGGATCATACAACTCAATGCACGACAGCTACACCTCGCTCGGTGGCATGGTTTTGCTGGTGAACATGTTGCTCGGGGAACTCATATTTGGAGGTTTGGGAACGGGCCTTTACAGCATGGTCATGGCGGCTGCGATCGCTGTGTTTCTAGCTGGACTTATGGTTGGGCGCACGCCTGAATACCTGGGGAAGAAGATAGGGCCGGCGGAGAACAAAATGATCATGCTGTACGCTTTGGCCGCGCCGCTGGTCGTCCTCCCACTCACCGCCATTGCCGTGAGCACCAGGGCGGGACTGTCCGGGTTGACGGTCAACGGCGGCCCGCACGGTTTCACTGAGATTCTGTTTGCTTACACTTCCTGCTTCGCCAACAATGGCCAAAGCTTTGCCGGTCTGAGTGCGAACACTC
>ODAK010006911.1_pt1 | contig 11393 bp, 13 predicted proteins | sample 1539591 | NCBI WGS metagenome assembly ODAK01 (sample SAMEA3539303, study PRJEB22396) | soil metagenome | biome: tundra; feature: field; material: soil | place: USA | collected 2010-05 | depth 0.15 m | reverse complement strand
GCATCTCGTGGCGAGTCACTGCAAGCCGTGGCGTGACTCCAACAACCAGGAGAGGTTGAGCGGCGATAACGGCCTACTGCTTACCCCGAGTATCGACCACCTGTTCGACCGCGGATTCATCGGGTTCGAGGATAACGGCGAACTCATTATCTCGCCCGTCGCGCACCGACCGTCGCTGGACCGGATGGGCATCGACACCACGGGCACCGTCAACGTCGGCGGATTCTCATCGGGACAGAAGAGCTTCTTGGACTTCCATCGGAAGATGGTGTTGCTCAAGGCGACGCACTAACCGCCAGGACCGCAGCGGCCTGCGCCCGTGTCGGAGTGGCCTGACTCGCGCAGCCGGATGGGTCTCCGTGGGACGAGGATGTACTTCTCTCTGCCTCCAGAACCCCTTCCGGCCCCCGAAATACCTGGAACCCATGGCGAAGCCCAAGGGGAAGTCCCGCAACTGACGGAGCACATCATCCTACTGACGCCGTGCGGACTTGGGGATGGAATCCTGTCAATGTCGATTTGCACTACTGTAGGGCAACGCGCAGTCGCATAAGCTGGCGAGCAAAGGGAACGAAAAGCTGCAAGTACACGTAAACCTGTTCGCGGCGGACCTTTACTGCCGTCGGGTGGCCAGCCTCGTTCCGGGCAATCCGCAGCACCGATTGGATCATGAGGAAGTTGGTCTCCAGGTCTTCAACTGCCTCCTGCGAGAGAGATTTGAGCAAGGGCTGTAGCCGGTCGTGGAATTTTGTAATCCTCTGTCGAATCGTACGCTGATTTTGCACCGGGGCAAATGTCGCACCATGGACGGTGCTCTTTGCTGCAATGTCAGTGAGCCGCAGGAATTCCGCCTCAGCCGCGACGCCGAGCATTACGCAGGACGCAAGCAGGCAATCGGCATAGAAGGCAGCGACCGCCTCATCAAGATAGGTGAGCGCTTCGGCGGAAATATCTGGCACCCCATTTTTCACAAGGGCTAAGAACGAATCATCTTCCCCTTCTCGAATCTCGGGCACGGAGTCGTGAAGATCGAAAGCATCACCTTCTACGTCGTTCTGTCTGTAACCGCCGCCGGCAACAACATTGCACTGGCGCAGCGGCGGCCCGGCGGGCAGATGAGCCCAGGTGATACCAGATGAGCTACTTTCGTCAGATTTCACCAAACTCTCGTCTGACGCCATCTGACATAATCTGAGCTCAGACCAAAGCAGGCGCATGTTCGTCTTTCCATTTCCTAACTCGTAGAATCGACTTGCTTTATGGCCGCACCCGAGTGAGGGATAGGTGGACGCGGTGACTACCGCCGAGGAGAAAATGCAATGAATACCCCCGAAACCGAAGAGTTACCCACCCCAACCCAAGCCGCCCCTGCTGCCGCCGAAGGTGCTAAGCCGAAGGCCCGCATAAAGGCCCCGGATGCGCCACAGAAGCCCCACGTTGCGCCCGTGAAGGCTAAGCCGACGAGCTTGGCTGAGGCCGCCAAAAAGGCACCAAGAGTGAGCCGAAATGCGGCAAGAACGGGCAGCAAAAACCCCGTTTCTGCCCGCGAGATCCGCAAGACCGCCAGGATTCTGGGCTTGCTGAAGCGGCCCGGCGGCGCCACCGTCACACTGCACCTCGCTCAGACGATGTAAGGGGTTCTCGCCTTTCTGTTATGGATTGGGCCCGGGATCCTGGTAGAGATACTCGTTTCTGGTCGCCATCGGCGGGGATAGCGGCTCTCCCTTACGGTGATCAGGGACTTTTGCCAGTGTGCCTCGGCCAAGTCCATTAACTCCTTTTCTGCGTCCATCTCGGGCTCGTAGGGCCATTCGTCGTTGGGATTGTCATCTACCCCGTGTTTCACCATTACCTTCTCGACTAGCCGATCAGAGACCGTCGCTGCACCCCTGAAACATGTATCTCTTTTCCAGAAGATCCGGGCCAAGCCGTGTTGCCCGTTCGGAGAACAGGTTTTGTGCTTCGCCCACCAGCATGTCTGGCCTAAATACAGAGGAAGGTCTAGCATGTGCGCGACGCCGGAAGCGCGCTACATCAGCCGTGCGTCCGGCGACGACCAGCCGGGCGTTGCACCAGGTCGCCATCTATCGATTCCTTTCGTGCAAACTGAATTGAATCGCAACAAACAATCAGGCCGTCAACATGTTATTCGGTGTTGCGGCTCCCAATGCCACTTCAACGATAGCGTCTAAGTGGCCTTCTGGCAACCATCGATTTCGTACAGAAAGACTCAAGCTCAGGACGGCTCCTGATTCGCTCTAGTCCTTGAAGATCGAGGCGCGGTTGAAGGGAGCTGTGGACATGGCCATAGTTATTTGAAGAGGTCCGCCCTGTTGGGGAAGTGGGTCTTGGCGGTCGGCTGCTGGAACTGATGTCCGCAGTTGCTGCATCGCCAACCACCAGTGCATATTGGCGCGAGACAGAGTGCGCCGCACACTGGGCAGCCGGCCGTGGGATTCGCACCATCCTCCGGCATGGCGTCGACCTTCGCTATTACGTTAGCGTACGGCCCAGATCTAGCGGCAGAGAATTTCTCGGCGGTCCTTCTCATGCGGTCCAATTGCTCGGCACCGATTCTCTGCTGTTCGCCCTGGAGGTATGCAGTCAATCCGTAGGGCAGTTCGTGCTGCGCAAACGCCAACATCACCGCCTCTGCCCGGTCTGGCGACTTCACGCGTCGCTTGCGGGCATCCTCTTTGCTCTCGATAACGATCTGCCCGCGGGCGTTGTGCTTGTAGCGGATGCCCGCCAGTTGGCCGATCAGTTTCTCGTCCATCGATCCGGACAGGTCTCCGGCCTGCGCGCGCATTCGCAGCCCCCAGTACAACTCAGCCTTCAGGTTGGCGTATTTCTCCGGATCGTGGGGCGACTCTCCCACATTTATGGGATGCGCAACTCCAGGGAAGAGGTCATTCAGGTGAGTGTACATGTTCCAGCCGATGCCGGCCGAATCGACATTGATCACCTCCAACCGGCCCGCAAACTGCTTCAGGGCGGCCACCACCTCGCCCCGCGGATCCGCTTGCATCCACGCTTTGCTAAAGATGATCCAGGGGCCATCGCGAACCACCAGGACCGTCTCGTCTTCACCGGGACCCGCAACGTCGAGCCCGGCCCGCAGTTTCTTGCTATCGCGGGAGAGGCTAACCCCAACCGTGGAGTCGCACTGCTCGCATTTCTCAAGCCACGCCAGCGGGATGAGGGCGTCTTCTGCTTGCGAGGGGAAGTTCCCCAGCACGCGCGAATCCCACAGCGGATGTGCGGGACCCCACTCGTAAAACTTGTCGCGCACCCAGCGCCGCGTGGTGAGGTACGGTCGTACAGCTTGGTCGAGTTCTTCTTCCGAGAGCGACAACAGATCCCGCCCGCTACCAAGCGTTACCCGGCGCCCATCCCGGTCGGTGTACGTCAAGCTGATGCCGGCGAGGTTCGGCGTGTCGAAGGCCGATATGGTGAACGTTGACCAGCGCTCCCGGTTGGTGTGGAAAGCGTCATAGAACGGCCCACTGGCGATTACCGGGTTGCCGATTGCAAGCACATGCACCTCACCGCCGGCTTCCGCCCCAGCGATCGCCTCCCAAATGCCTCCCTCCACCCCAGGTGCCTCATCCAGCACCATCAAGATATGTGGCGAGTGGAACCCCTGAAAGTTCACGCCTTCGTTAGTGCTCAATCCTAACGCGTAATTCCCTTCTCCCAGTTTCAATTCTGTGGCTGACGGTGTGAGCTTTGGGTACTCGATTCGCGCCACCGGGAGGGTCTTTCGAACTTCACCCCACAATAATTTCTTGACCTGTAGCCATGTCGGCGCCGTGGTGATTGCAATCCCATCACCGTACCGCGTGATCCACCAAAGGACCACCTCGGCCGCAGTGAAAGTTTTCCCTGATGCGTGGCACGACTTCACCGCCGTATGTCGATTCTTCGCAACGCTCTCCAGAATCTGCGCCGGGAGGCGCCAGATATCGTGGCCCAAAATGCCGGCGGTGAACCCAACCGGGTCTGCGAGAATGGCAGCGTCAACAGTGGTAGCCATTAGCGGGTCTCCTTCTTGGCTCTCTCGGCGGCCTCAATCATCTGGCGGAACTTCTCCACCGTCAATGGAACCGCGGTACCGGCTGGATTGCCGGCAGCATCCGTCAGGACCCTTTTTTCCGTGTCTTCCAACGCGAGAGACTTGTTGGCGAGTTCCAAAATGCTCTGTGCGGCACGCGCCCGGACGGACGCCGGCGTAGAGGCGTCTGCCATCAGTTTCAACAGCACCGAGGCAGCCGCGCCAGAGTTCTGCTGCAAGCGGGCGTTGGTCAGGCTCACCACCTCCCGGCGGGCCTGTAGATAGGCAGCTTTGAATTCCGGTAACTGCATCCATCGCTTGAGCGTCGAAACCGAAACTCCGGCTGCCTGGGCGGCCTCCTCCGCATTCCGGTGCGATAGCAGCGCGGCGATGACCTGCTCTTTCTTGCGCGCGAGGCCAGGTACCTGCCATGCCCTGCGATGAGCATTCCCCCGGAATCAATCAAAAGCGGTGAATTGAAGCCAAAGGCCGAGATGCTGCCAGCAATTGCGGCGATCTGCGCGTCCGAGTGGCGTCTGGGATTCTTGGGATAGGGTGCGAGCTTATCGAGAGACCAATGCTCGATCCGCTGCGCCATCGCTTGCAAAAGCATTCCTCACCTTCCGATACATCAAAGTGGAGGTGCCTTTCGGAGGGTGCGCTTTGCGCTGGCCTGTCGAACCGAGCCTCTTAACTATTAGACGTGGGATCTCACCCTTTGGTTACGCCTTTTCTTCGCCTTCTACTTTTCCGCTTTCCGTCCATGGGGGGAACCGGCACCAACAAGCGACAACTGGCCAGTCATCAAAGACGCCCGCAGATCGCCCACTAGCCTGGCGGTGCTGCCCAGCCAAAGATCGCCCGCCAATGATGATGGGCGCCCCGGGCGCCTCGGGCTTGGCGTCTTCTTCGATCAGCCCCGTTATTGCTTCTTCGGCAGCCAAAAGCATTGACGTATGCCGATTCGGTTCAGGATGATAGTAGAGGACCGTTCGGGCTCAACATCACTCAGAAACCGGATCGCCATAGAATATGCGCGACAACCGGAATCAGATGGAAGGAAATGCTGCGCGTTGCCGCAACCATTCCGAATTGTGGTGGGCGAGTTGAGCGCGAGACGACTTACGTCCGAAGGGTTGGTCGAGCCTCGCTTGTGCCCATCTCCAACTCGCGCACGCCTTCGATTTAGTGTTACCCGAGGAAGCGATGGCAGACACCGAATCTCAAAGTGGAGATCTTAATCAGGCTGAGCGAAACCAGCTCTGCGAAGAATACCTTGCACGGATTGCCAATTCCCACCGCGTAAAGGGGCACACGCTGCTCTGTGAGCTTGTAGAAAAGCTCTATGTTCCGTGGGCCAGGCGACGATTAGAAGCCGTCAGCTGTTTGGATGACATAGAGGAGTTTAGGCGTGATCACGCGACCTATGGATCTATGGACGTTCTGCCCCTTTTCTCACAGACCTGGCTCTATCGGACAGAGAGCGGATTGATCGACGATGCCATTGCAGTTTGCGAGCGAATCTGGCTCCATCTAGCAATCGACCAAGCCCTTCAACGCATGCCGCAGGCGGAAGACATTAACGGGATACAGAAGGAACTGCTGGAATACTTTGAAGTTGAACCGCGGGCGCTCGTGGAACGGATACTCCGCGACAGCGAAGAGTTGGCCGAGAACAGGTTTCGGCAGCGCAGAGATACAGAGAATTGGCAGAAGAAAGATCTGCATGCCGGACCTTGTCCCGGTCAGATTCCGCCCGGAGTCCCGCCTCCACCTGAGGATTGGGCAGCGCTGGAGTACTGCGAAACCCGTCGGAAAGCAATTTTCCGAGTTGCTCTTCGAGCGGTAGGAGAGCATTTCCCACCTGAGGCTTGCATCGCATTTGTCAGGAGAGCGATACAGTCGCTGTGCAAGTTATGTCTGGTAATACTCACGCCATACGAGGACACCGCAGTTGATAACGAGCATCAACATCAGCCCGTTGACCAGATCGAGCGGCTCCGGCGGGATTGCCGGAATGCTACTTGGTTTTTTCTCAGCCGGCAATTGAGTGATGCAATTCCGAGTATCGAGGCTGAAGCCCAACAGGTCTACCGCGATCGGCTTGCCCACGAAGGGCCTTTGCTTCGGACAAACACCGAAGCTGATGGGAGACCGCCCCGCCAGAGTGGAGTCACCGTATTCGGAGGTGCGGACAAGACAATGGATTCACCAGGCCAAGATTCGCTAACACACTGGCCGGACGAAATGTCGTCGGCTGAATTTACGCTGCTCCAAATCATGGTGCGAATCCGTATGCGGATGGATGAAGCCGTTGAAAGGTTGGGGGATGACCCGAGTGACTTCGAAATCGCAGTTGCAGCCGGAAATCTGTTCGAATCCGTAGTTACTGACCCGTACGCGGAGATCAACGAGTCCGTGCGAAAAGACCTCGGAGGCCAAGGCCAAAGCACCATCGCGTTGTTTGCCGAGATCTTCGAATGGGCAGCCGCCGAAACAGAAGCGGCACATGGCGGCAAAAACGCTAGCGTACAAAGGGTCGGTGTGGTTCAGCGCTTTCTCAAGGACGTCAAGTCGCACTTTCAGGGGGCCGGCGCCATGGAGCCGGAATCAGAGACAATTGAGACGGCCTGTCCCAGAGCGGCGGGCGCCCCTGTGCGGCCCAAAGACCAAGCCCCAACGCCGTCACAAACCACGACCGCCGAGGGGTCGTCGCGACTCTCGCCAGAGATTCCAATGGCTACCGAGACTGCCGATGGTCCCCTCACCATGGAGTTCGTGATGACACGCGCACTGTCCCGGCTTCCACGCGCCAAACTTGCCGCCTTTAATGCGCAAGTAACTGAGGAAGTATATCTAGACGCGCACGCCGCTTTTGCTTGTGCCTGCGATGATGCCTTCTCGGCGGAACTTCCACCGGACAAGTATCACAGCTTGCCCGGCGTGCGGGCAACAGTTGTGCGTTTGAGCGGGCGGTTGGCGGACTTGACCAAGAAGTACTTCGCTGATTTTGCTGACAGGATCGCCCGCTTACCTCTGGTGACTACATTGGGCGTCCGCGATTTAGCGATGGCGTCCAAATGGCATCAAGCCGTCATCCAGGAATCCACGAGAAAAATGTGGCGCGATGTGTGTACAGCCTGGAGTGATTGGTTAGCCCAGGTTCGAAGCACAACTGGAGGTGCAGCCTTTGGTGCAAGAGTCCGAATCGTCAATGATCCAGAGACATTGATCTTGCAGACGCACCAACGTCGCATGAGGTTGACACTCGACGGAATCGCAGGTGAATACTCAATTCCGAGAGAAGTTGTTACGGCCACGTGGAATGCCGAGGAGATCCGAAGAGCAACTGATCCCTCCGACTTGGACCTGGCGCCATTGGAGCAGATAGGGGCTCAACCGCCGAGCGTTTCACACAGGCTGGTGCTGCGAGGTGGCGGCGTCATTGAGAATCGACCGGACCATGCTTCCGAAAAAATGCATCTAGACCGTGACCCGTCGCCCGCTGACTCAGCAAGTCCCGACGGTCCGGCCGACGGTCGCGCGCCCGAAAGCACACCGGCTCAACACCCTACGCCAGACGGACCCGCCTCGCGTAGGCTTCCAGGGGCTGGGCAAACTTCGACTGTCGAAGTTATCGCTAGTCCCCTCACAAAACGCGGTGCACCGGAGAAACGGAAGCGCGGCCCCAAATCTGATGACAGTAGCCATATGCGCGTGGCAGAAATCTTGGTGGACTGTCCACAATGGGCCGCGAACCTGAAAGAAGCGTGCGCACGATTAGCAGAGCCCCCCGATGGCAAGCCGGCTCCCAACATCTCCCGAGCCTGGAGGCGGCAGTATAAAATCGACGGTTATGCCGAAGTCTTTGAGGCGATCGGCGAAAAGGAAATTCAACAGCACATTGAACGGCGTCTCAACCTCGGCCGACAATTGCTCGCAAGGAACTCTAAGTAACTGTCGGGAACTCTCGGAAACTCTCATCGAGTCCATCGAACCGATACTTCCAAGCAATTAGATTCATCGATTCAATAACATAGCTACTGTCAATAGACGACAGTTTTCTTGGAAATTGTCGTCCGGCAAAATTGAACCATGAACAGCGATGTCGAGTTGCTGACGCTTGAAGAAGCCCGGCAGCTTCTCCGCTTCTCCAAGAGCAAGCTCTACGCCGAGCGACGCTCAGGTCGGCTCCGCTCAAGATACTTTGGCCGTCGTGCAGTGCGCATTCACCGACAGGATCTCGATCAGTACATTCAAGCCGCTAGCACCTCGGAGGCGGCAAGATGCTGATTGGCGTGTCACTCGAAAGTTCCCGCTCCGTCAGGAGCACGGCGTCGGAAATCGTGAGTCAATGTCGCATTACAGAAGTAGCTTGTGCTCTCACCGGCGTCGAGCCGCGTCGTACCGGCCCGGAAACCGCTCGAATGCCGGCAATCTGGCGCGGTGGGGATGGCCTCAACGTCTCCCTGGACGACAGACGAGGAGTATGGCATGACTTTGCGGCTGACGAAGGCGGTGGCGTACTGGACCTGATCGTGCGAGTCCGCGGCGGCAGTCGGGCGGATGCCCTCCGGTGGGCTGCAGAATTTGCAGGTGTGCCAATCAAGGATACTCCGTTGTCGCGACAGGAACGCGCGCGGTGGGCGGCGGAACTGCGAGAGATCGAACGCGACCTTCCCATCGCACGCTACTGGCGACGGGCGGCAATCAACCTGGCGGGGGATCTGCTCGCCACGCTCAAGGCGGCTCTGTTTGACCGAACCTTGCCGCAGCCGGAGATAGGCGAACTCAGGCGCCTGGAGGCCCTCCTCGCCTCCCTTCAGCGCTCGGACGGGGCCGCCCTGAACAAGCAGTATCGTTGGTGGCGGCAGAATTATCCCGGCATGACGGCTGCGATGATTCGCGCTGCCAGGGCTCGCGAGCGAGCGGAATGCCGGGCACTATTGGCGTACCTCGGACTAACCGACCCCAGGAGGCGCGCGGAATGACGCCAGATTCCAGCATCGATGTCGAACGCCTCTTGGTCGAGGAGTACTCCAAAACAGTCCGCTCCAACGGTGTTCCCCGCGATGCAACCGCCCAGACCCGCAGCAAAACCAATGTCGACGATCTTGCATGCGTGATCACTGCCGCAGTCAGTTTCGCGCGGGACAACGGCGGCCGGCTATACGCTTACCAGCAGGGCGTATATAAGCCCATTGGGGATCGGGTAATTTGCCAACGGGTCAAAGGACTGATGCAGCAGTGGGGACTCGCGGACAAATGGACCACTCGCCTGGCGAACGAGGTCTGCGAATACATCAGGGTCGATTGCTCTGAGTTGTGGACGGCCCCTCCGACCGACACCATCAACGTGCTCAACGGGCTGGTGGACGTCCGGGGCCGCACTCTCCGGCCGCACACGCCGGATTTCTACTCCGCGGTCCAGTTGCCGGTGCTGTTTGACCGCGAGGCGCGTTGCCCGACTTGGGACAGCTTCGTGGCAGCAGTCTTCTCAGCGGATTCCGAGGCAATCGCATGGGAGATCTTGGCCTGGATGATGACACCGGAGAACAGCATCCAGAAAGCTGTGCTTTTGCTTGGCGAGGGCAGCAATGGAAAGAGCACGTTTCTGCGCGCTTGCGTTGCATTCCTGGGGAAGGTGAACACAGCGGCGCTGAGTCTCCATAAGCTTGAGCAGGACAAGTTCGCTGCCGCGCGCCTAATGGGAAAGCTGGCGAACATCTGTCCGGATTTGCCTACTGCCCACCTGTCGAGCACCTCGATGTTCAAAGCGTTGACCGGCGGCGACGTGTTGTCCGCCGAATACAAGTTTCGGGACAGTTTCGAGTACCTTCCGTTCTGCAAATTGGTGTTCTCCGCAAACAAAGCACCGCAGAGCGATGACGCCACCCACGGGTTCTTTCGCCGATGGCAGGTTGTGCCGTTCACGAGATGCTTTGAGGAGGGTGCCACCGACACCAAGAACCGCGACGAAATGGACGCGAGCTTGTCGGGACCTATAGAGCTGAGCGGCGCCCTGAACAAGGCACTTCTGGCGATTGCCAAGATCCGCCGTCACGGTTTTACTCAAACCGACTCGATGCGCGAGGCTTGGGACGACTTCCGGACTGCCACAGATCCGCTCACGGTATGGCTGGATCAGAACACGCTGCACTCAGCGACCGCCATGGTACCTAAAGGGGAATTGTTGGCAGCCTTCAACCGGCATCTTGCCGAGGCGGGGAAGCCGCCCATGACCAAGATGGCATTCGGGCTGGCAATAAAGCGGGCGCGTCCTGCGATCAGCGAAGCCCAACGGACGATCAAAGGCCGGGTCCAGTGGGTATACACGGGAATAGGTTTTGAGGAGAACGCGAATGGCTAACGGACTTCACGCGCTTCACGCACTTCCTATATCTATTTCTCACGCGCGAGAGGGTGGTTTACCGATTAGAAACAAGTATAGGAAGTCCGTTAAGTCCGTGAAGCTCGTGAAGGCGTGCGGTGGGGGGAAGACCACCGGAAGGAACGCTCTGGACCGGGAGGCGGGCTGTGACTAAATCCGCCCTGAGTCCCGGTAAACGCCAGACTGTGGAGATCATCGAGGCACTCGGTTTTGGCGTGATCGAGCGACTCTCGATTCGGGACGGCCTGCCCTGCTATATCCCAGAGCCTCGCGTCGTTCAGACGATCAAATTGGCTCCGGGCTCTGGGCGCCAGCCGGATCGTAGCCGCGACGATCTGACTCTGCGGAAGGAGTTTGAAGGTCTCTTCGACCACTTGGCTCGATTGGGAGACGGCGTCGTCGATATCGAGGTTCAACATAGCCTGCCTTTCAGAATCGTACGGGAGCGCGGTTACCGGGAGTTTCTGCCATGAGCACACGCGTTGTCGATCTGACGCAAGTGCCTCCGGTCCCGTGGGCGTGGGTGGACGAGCACGTATACGCCGCCATCCGCGGGTGCAGCGTGAAGGTGTTGCAGTACGAACGACGATTGAACATGGGCTGCGCGTTCCGGCGAATCAACGGAACGACCATCAGATACAAGTTCGAGGACATTACGACCTTCCTGGAATCTCAGCCCGGCGGCGGTGGCGCAGCCGAACCCAGCAGTAAACCGTGGACCGGGCCTGGCCGGCCACGCAAATCCTCGACTTGACTGTTTCGCGGACCGAAGTGACGAATGGTGTGCTACGCAGGGTCGGTATCGCCGACCAGTAGCGGACGGACTCATGAGCGTTTTCAAGAACGGCAAGTTCTATCATTACGAGTTCCAACTGGACGGGCGGCGGCACCGGGGTTCCACCGGCACCGCCAGCAAGCCCCAGGCCATCGCGGAGGAGCGCCGCCAGC
>ODAK010006910.1_pt1 | contig 11394 bp, 9 predicted proteins | sample 1539591 | NCBI WGS metagenome assembly ODAK01 (sample SAMEA3539303, study PRJEB22396) | soil metagenome | biome: tundra; feature: field; material: soil | place: USA | collected 2010-05 | depth 0.15 m | reverse complement strand
CGAAGGGATTGCGACAGAGTAGTTGTCATCTCACAAAGTTAGATGAGCCTGGCGTCGCGCAGTTTCAGATTCATGCGAAAAGCAGGCTCAATGTGGGAACTCATGCCGCAATGAGGAATCGGCCGTCGCGCATGATCTGTTCTTGACCTTCTTCGGATTCGAGCCAGATGTTAAAGCCCAGTCCAACTACGTCGATGTGCGTTCCCGAGCGCCACGGGGCACCGGTGTGTTCGCCGTATGGATTGCCGAATGCAATATGAACACCGGGAAATTTCTCGTCCTGCAGGATATTGCCGATAACACGCTCGACGCCAAGGTTGGTGCCAATAGCGAACTCGCCAACGCGGTCGGAATTTTCATCTGTATGCGTGTACGCCCAGAAGTCCGACTCGAGTTGTTTGTTGCTGCTGGAGCAGCTGACGATTCGATTGCCGGCGATCTCGATTGTCAGCGGTGTTGCAGCGAGCAGGCCATACCGGGCGCAGAGCCAGTCGCCCACCACGCCGTCCACTACAAAGGTCCCATTTACCTCGCCGGGCGATGTAAAACATTCGCCTCCAGGCAGGTTGCCCCACTTCTCAGGGGAGATGATGCCTGAGGTTTTGAACCACTTATAGCCGGCATTCATCTCGGCGGTGATGTCAGTGCCGGCGGCAGTCGTAGCGCGAATGCGCGTGGCCTTGCGAACCCGCTCCAGCACCTGCTGCGAAAGACGATCTACTAGATTGAAATCCGCGCGCATTCCCTGGCACATGATTTCAGGAGTGATATTGACCATGTGTGCGTGGCGCATGCGACGACGATTGACGACGTCGGTCATCTGCATGCGGGAGTGCAACTCATTGGGCTGCACTTGCACGGCAAAGATTGAGACATGCGATGTCTCCATGTCGGCCAGCACTTCGGCCGGCATGTCGACCAGCGGGCGGACAGACAAGTCTTCGAGAACGAAAGCGTTCCAGCTACAGCCGCGCTGCTCCAGTTGAGCCGCGAGGGCTGCGCCGATCTGCGCTGTCACGCGGTCAGTGATCAGCGTAACTTTTTCGGCCGGGTCAATGCGCAGACAGGTCGAGACTGCGGATAAAGCGCCGGGCACAAACTCGGCGGGATAGTCCATTGCAAGTAGATGCGCGACGGTTTCGGTCATGCTCAGGCTTGAGTGCTCCCTCATCAAAACTGCCGCGATTTTGGCGCAGCGTACTTCTTGAGGGTACCGGAAAAGTGGCTGGATTGAAATGGTAGGGCTCCCGCGACGCCATCTGGAGGACTTAGAGTGAACGGCCGAGCAACAGCCATTACGCGATGGATTTCTGTGTCCCTTACACGTCATCCGACCACCTCGTCACCCATGCGTCGAACGGTCGATCTCGAAACGCGGTAACCGTGCTACATTTGCTATCGCAGTTGGAGCACCCTGCAATGACACAAATCCAATTCAAGCGGGCAGATACAGCCGATGAGATGGAACAGATCCATCGCCTGAATCACAGTATTTTTGCGGAAGAAATAGGCCAGCACCCGAAGACCGAGGACGGTCACTTGATCGACCGGTTCCATGACCGGAACCTCTATTTTGTCGGATGCAAGGACGGCGAAGTGATCGGAATGGTCTCAGTGCACGACGGACCGGAATTCTCAGTGGCCAGCCGGCTGCGCGACGCGTCGCAGCTAGCGGCATTGCGGGCTCCGCTCGAAGTGCGGCTGCTGGCAATAAGGCCGGAATTTAGAAACCGCACGGTGCTGGCGGGGCTTTTCTGGCAGGTGAATGAATACGCGAAGAGCCATCGCTACTCCGATTTGCTGATCTCGGGAATCGCGGAACGGCAGGCGATGTACACGAAAATGGGCTTTCGCGCGATGGGCGCGCCTGTCGCGTGCGGTTCAGCGAAGTTTGTGCCCATGCGGCTGCCGCTCGAGGATGCGATTCCCGAGTTCAATACGAGGCAGGCGCTCTATGGATCGCGCTGGCAGCGCGAACATGCGCTGAGTCTGCTCCCCGGGCCGGTTGCGCTCTCGGCGGCTGTGGTGAATGCGTTTGAGCGGCCTCCCGTGTCGCACCGGTCGCGGGCCTTTTTAGCGGATTATGAAGATACGCGGGCGCAACTCGCGCGGTTGATGGGCGGCATGCGCTCGGTCATTCTCGGCGGATCGGGAACACTCGCCAACGATGCGGTGGCCGCAAATTTGCGCGCTGCCTTCGGAGATGCTGAGGGACTGGTCGTGGCCAACGGCGAGTTTGGCGAACGGCTCATACGGCAGGCTGCAGCGGCAGGGCTGCGTTTTGAGAACCTGCGCTTTCATTGGGGTGCTGCGTGGGATTTTGCTGTGATCGAGCGAGCGCTCGAGAGGCGGCCGGCCTGGGTGTGGGCCGTCCATCTGGAGACAAGCACGGGCGTGCTCAACGACGTCGCGCGACTCAGCGCGCGTTCCGCCGAGTGCGGGGCCGCGGTTGCGGCGGATTGCGTGAGCAGCATCGGCGCTGTGGATACTGCGGGTATCGGCGAAGGGCTGTTTCTGGCCTCGGGGGTTTCAGGCAAGGCGCTGGGTTCGTTTGCTGGATTGGCATTTGTGTTTGTTTCTGAGGCGGCGATCGATTGTTTGCAAGGAAAGCTGCTCTGCCCTACATTCGACTTGATTGAGGCGGTGCGCACGCGCGGCCCGGTTTCGACTGTGTCATCCCCACTGTTGATGGCCGTTCACGAGGCTTTGCGCGAAAAATATTCGAGCTGCGCGGCGCGCACGGAACGCTTTGAGGACTATGCAGAGTTGGGGCGGTGGACGCGCACACAGATTCGCGCGGTGGGGCTTGTGCCGCTGGCAGCCGAAGAGAATGCGGCTCCGACAATTACAACATTTGCGCTGCCTGCGAGTGGGTTTGTGCGCGATTGCTTGCGCGCAGGATTTCGCATCGCGCATGAGAGCGAATATCTGCGCAAGCGTGCATGGGGACAGATCGCGACGATGGGAGATCTGGATCGCGCGGGCCTGGAGCCATTGTTCGCGGCATTGCAGGCTGACGCGGAGATGGTGACGCAAGCAGTATGAGTGGGCCCGGCAAATTCGCGTAGAGCTGCAAAAAACGGCTGCTGTCGGTGTCACCGCGTGCGCAGACGCGCCAGCGAGCCGCCCGCAAGGATCGCGCTCATCACCAGCACGAGAACACCGGCAACATGCGTGTGAGTCAAGTCGGTCAAGAATCCGATTGCATACGGGCCGACAAATCCCCCGATGTTCGCCATCGTTATGAGTCCGCACACGGCTGCCGCGGTGCGGGGACTGAGGAGTTTTGTAGGCAGCGTCCAGTAGCCGGGGTAGTAACTCATGATGCCCATCTCCGCAATACAAAAACCAATAATGACGACAGGCGTGCTGATGCCCGGCAACTGGCTGATTGCCAGGCCGACGGCCGCCACGAGCCCGGCGATGACTGCATGCCGCTTGTGGAGGCCTGTTCTGTCTGCATTCCAGCCCACGACAATCATCGTGGGGATCGAACAGAGATACGGAAGCGAAGCGAGCAGACTCACTTGCCATATGGTGAGGCCCGGAATCGTTTGCACAATCTTTGGAAGCCAGAGGATGAGACCGTAGGCGGTGAGGTTGATAAAGAAATATCCAGTTACAAGCATCAACACGGCCGTGTTTGCAAACGCTCGCAGGATCCCAATGTCTGGGTGGCCGATTTGCTTGTCGCCATTTTCGAGCTCGATTTCTCGCGTAATCCAAGCTTTTTCATCCTCGCTTAACCACTGCGCGTCGTGGGGCCGATCGGTGAGGTAGAACCAGGTCACAATTCCGCAGATCACCGCCGGGCTTCCCTCGATTATCAGAAGCCACCGCCAGCCGGAAATTCCAAACCAGTGGAGGCCGAGCAAAATTCCGGCAATCAATCCGCCCGCAACATTCGATATTGGGATGGCGGTCATGAAGAGCGCCACTGCCTTCGCACGGTCGGCCTGTCGAAACCAGTGAGTGAGGTAGACCATTATGGCCGGGAAGAAACCGCCCTCCGCGGCCCCGAGCAGGAATCGGATGATGTTGAATTGCGTTGCGGTCTGCACCAGCCCGGTAATCGAGGCAAGGATTCCCCACGCGATCATGATAGCGGCGATCCATGCGCGCGCGCTTCGGCTGTGCGCAATCATAGCTCCGGGAATCTCGAGCAGACAGAGACCGAAGAAAAGGATCCCGGCTCCGAAACCGAACACTTCGTTGGAGAAGTGCAACTCGCGCGTCATATCAAGACCCGCAAATCCCACGTTGACGCGGTCGATGAAGGCCGTCATGTAAATGAGGAAGAGAAACGGAAGAAGGCGGCGCGCGATCTTGTGCCTGGCTGTTGCTGCCGGAACTGAGAGCGCAAGTGTCACAAGGACTCCCGGCACCGCGACGATCAAGGAGATCCAGCAAGCGTGGCGCTCGTTGAGTCTACACTGCGAGGCACAATTGGAGCCTTGCTTCGTACACAGCTAGAGGCCCGCGGCGGTTTCTTCGGCCATGTAATCGACTACGGCTTTGAGGTCGTGGCCTGATTCTTCAAAGACTTTAAGTTGGCGGTCAGCGCCGGTTCCGGTCTCAAGAATTTTGCGGATGCCATTGACGGCATCGCGACTGCCAAGCTCGTCGACCACGGGATCGATGAGGGTGAGATATTCTTCGATCAGGTCGCGGAGAGGGACTTCCTGCTGCTTGCCGAAGTCGATGAGGTCGCCATCCAGTCCATAGCGCACGGCGCGGAATTTGTTTTCCATCAAGAGCGGCCGCGCATATTGGCGGAAGTCGCGGTTGGTTTCGTGCAGGCGATAGAGGTAGGCCGCAGTGGCCTGGATGAGCGCGGCGATAGCCACGGTTTCCTCAGCGCGCAGCGGGATGTCGCAGGCGCGCACTTCGACGGTATTGAAGAAGGGATGGGGGCGAATATCCCACCAGATTTTTTTGGCGTTGTCGATGCAGTTGGTTTTGACGAGAAGGCTGACGTAGTTTTCGAATTCGGAATAGCTGGCGAATGCGTCGGGAATACCGGTGCGCGGGAAATTCTCAAACACCTTGGCGCGATAGCCTTTGTAGCCGGTGTTGAGGCCGAGCCAAAAGGGTGAATTGGTGGCGAGGGCCATGATGTGCGGCAGGAAGTAGCGCATCGAATTCATGATGCGGATGGCGGCTTCGCGATCCTCAATGCCGACATGCACGTGGAGGCCAAAGATGAGATTGGCGCGCGCGACGAGTTGCAGATCCTTGACGACCTGGTGGTAGCGGGGGTCGGGATATATCTGCTGCGTGCGCCAGTCGGCGAAAGGATGCGTAGCGCCGGCGACGAGGCGCAGGTCGTGATCGCTGGCGAGTTGAATCATTTCGCGGCGCAGCTCGTAGATGTCTTCGCGGGCCTCGTCGATGTTGCGGCAGACTCGCGTGCCGACTTCGACGACGGAGGTGTGCATTTCCGCCTTGACGCGCTCGTGCAGCCGCAGCTTGCCATGCTCGAGCATCTCGGTCTCAATGTGCGAACGCAGATCACGTGTAACAGGGTCGATGGTCTGGTATTCCTCTTCAATGCCGAGGGAGAAGGATGGGCGCATGGGGACTCCGGGACAGCTTGGGGCAATTGTATGTCAGGAGGTCAAGCGTAGAACTAACCCCGCCGCATTGGACTTTGCCGGGCTCCGGCCAGGACTACGCCTCCGGAGAGAGGTTGGGCCGGTCAACTTGAGCAGCATTGACCCAAAACATTTCGCCTTTTATTCGCCTTCTGATTTAAGATGAACGTGCGGCTGATGAATCTCTTTTCCCAACTTGCGGCGGAACCGACGTATGAAGAGCTTTACCCCGGCGCGCTGTTAATGCGAGGCTTGGCGCTGCTGCAGGATGCCGAGTTTTTCGCTGCGGTGGAAGCGGTTCTTGCCGCTGCCCCGCTTCGCAACGCCACGACTCCAAGTGGATTGCCCATGTCGGTGATGGTGTCTGACTGCGGCACGCCTGAGGCGTTTCGGCGCCGGTGGGATCCCCATGACCCGAATGGAAAACGGATGTGGCCGCCAATGCCGCGCCTGCTCGTGGATTTTGCGATTCGCTGTGCAGTTCGTTCGGGATTTCCGCACTTCCGTCCGGACACATGCCACATCAATCGCTACCAGGCGGGTACGAAGCTTGGGCTCCATCAAGACCGGCACGAATTTGATCTGGACCAGCCGATCGTTTCAATCTCGTTCGGGCTCGAGTGCATCTTTTTGTTTAGCGGTCTGCAGCGCACGGATAAGACGAAGCGCATCCTGCTGGAGCATGGCGATGTGATCGTGTGGGGCGGACCTTCGCGCACGCGCTTTCATGGCGTGCTGCCGCTCAAACCAGGCGATCATCCGCTTACCGGTCCCTACCGCTACAACCTGACGTTTCGCAAAGTCGCGTAATCCAGCGTCATCATCGGCGCTTAGGATTTGGTTTTAGCGCTTTTTTCGCGGGGGCAGCTTTCTTCGCGGCCGGCTTGGCGGGCTTTGATTCTTTTACTGCGGGGGCGCCGAGGAATGCGGACCACTTCAGGTCGAGCAACTGCGGTCCAGCCTTGGCTTTGGTGATCGCTAGATCTGCTACCTCTTTGATGATCCAATCGAAGTTGGCTTGCCCCACCGAGTGCAGATCGGCGTCGGGTGCGGGGTTCATGAAATCGATGGCGTAGGGGATGCCGTCCTCCACAGCGAATTCGACGGTGTTGAGGTCGTAGCCGAGGGCCTGGCAGAGCTTGAGCGCTTCCCGCTCGACACGGGCGAGCAGCTTCTGATCGTACTGCGGCGGGTTTTGAATGTAACGCTCGTGATGCGGCAGGCGCGGATCGTAGGGCATGATGTGGACCTTCTGCTGGCCGACCACGTAGCAGCGAAAGTATTCGTTGAAGTTGACCGCCTTCTGATACAGCATGCAGAGGTCGCGCGACTGATCGTAGGCGCGGAAAAACTCCTCGCGATTGTGGATGTGGTAGACGTCTTTCCAGCCTCCGCCATCGACCGGCTTCATAAATCCATGCTCGCCAACGTAAGCGAAGACCGCCTCCCAGTTGAGCGGATATTCGAGGTTGCGCATGGAGCGGTCGGTGGTGTCTGCGGGGTTCTTTTTGTGAGGCAGGATGACGGTGGCGGGGATCGCGACACCGAGCTTCTCGGCGAGTGTGTAGTTGAAAAATTTGTCGTCGGCCGACCACCAGAAGGGATTGTTGATGATCACGGTTCCGTTGATCGCAGCATGCTTGAGGTAGGCGCGGTAGAAGGGCACGTCGTGGGAGATGCGGTCGACGATCACGGCATAGGGCGAAGGCTTGTCGAGCACAACGGCGCCGGTCTGGACGAATTCAGCAGTGATGCCATCGATTTTGCGGGCATTGATGTGCTCGACCAACGCGGGCGGAAAGCTGTTCTCCATGCCGAATAGAACGCCGATCTTTTTCATGCCGTAACCTCCAGAGAATAAAGTGTGGTGAGTAACAGCCGCCCACGATGTCTCCTCAGTGTACGGCAGGAGTCGGCACAGCCCAACGCCCTGGAAAGTCGCGGTGGCGGGCATCACTGCAACAATAACGGGGTTAGGAGTAGTGTTTGAGCGTCAGCAGGTTCGGAGGAAAACGTGACTTACCGTGTGTTGACGGTGAACAGGGAGTTTGGCAGTGGCGGCGGGCGCATTGCACAGACCATCGCAGAGCGGCTGGGATGGAAGTTACTTGACCGCGACATCATCGACGCCATCGCTTATGCGGCGCATGTGGATAAAAACGTGGTGCGCAATTACGACGAGCACGTCGAGTCGTGGCTTCGCCGGATCAACCACCAGGCGATGCGCAGCGCGGCGTTAACCGCGGGCCTCGCCCTGGAAGAAGACTCGGTGTTTGATGCTGATGCCATGGTGAAGATTTCCCAGAAGATTATTGAACAAGCACATGTCGACGGCAATTGCGTGATTGTCGGGCGCGGCTCGCAATGCGTTCTGCAACATAAACGGGATGTGTACCACGTGTTTGTTTACGCGCCGTTGAAGGAGCGGATTCGCAGGCTCAAGGCGCGCCTCGAGAAGGGTGCAAACATCGAACAGCGCATCCGCACTGTGGATGGGGAGCGAGCCAAATATCTGCAGCAATATTATGGAAAGAGCTGGTGCAATCAGCACTTGTATGACTTGATGATTTCGTCGGGCGAGGATGAAGAGGCGACGGCTCGGATTATTGAGTTTTCGATGAAAGCGGCGGGGTAGCGACCGGCGGAAACCGCAAGTCAGTTTGGTGTTTCATGCTATCCCACCCTTGCGCTCAAAGACGCTCAAGGACGGGCCATCCCAAGTGATTGAGGGGGTGCCCCAAGTGATTATGGGTCGACATCTAGCTTGGTCTTGGCATCCATTTGTTGGCTCGATGGTCTGTCCCAACTCTGTCGACGTCCATTTCCCTATCTGCATGTCGGTAAAGCTTGGTTACTTAATCGGTGTAACGCTCCAGTCGTAGCTCAGGGCGGAGATCTGCGCGTTGAGTTTCTCTACGGCATCGGACTTCTGCTGCTCAAGATCAGCCGTGTGTTTGCGCGTGGCTTGCAGCTTGTCTTCGGCGCGGTTGAGTTCTTCGACGAAGCGGCGTGCGGCTTCGTTGCCTTTGAGGGCGGTGAGGTTTTCGCGGTCGCGAGCTTCGTCGGCGGCAGCGGTCGCTTCCTGCTTCTTTGACTCTTCGATCTGGTGCTGCAGTTCCGCCAACTTCACTTGCGCGTCGATGATGGGGTTGAGTTGGTCCTTCGCGTCCGGAACACGCTTGACGAGTTCGATGAGATAAGACGAATAGTCCTGATTGGCATTGAGATCCACGCGCGTGAACTCGGGGCCATGCTCGCGCACCTCAAGCTTCGCGGTTGCGTGCGCAGTGACCGGCAGGCGAAAGCGGAACAGGTTGGGCGCGGTTTCGTCAGCCTTGATGCCGTCGTCGAGCGACCAGCCGTTGTTGCGCCGGGGGTGCTCGAGGAGCAGTGTGCGATCCATGTCTCCGGAGTTGGTGGCGGAGTAGGTGACCGACGCCACGTTCATATAGGTTTCAATGATGGCGCCCTTGCGAATCTGCACATGGTGCAGGTTTCGTTTGCCCTCGCGGTCTAAAACCTTGACCCGCATGGCCTGGTCTGCGGCGTAGGAGAGCAGGCGCTTTTCGCCGGGATGAATCGGGTCAAGGAGTCCTTCGCCCGCAAACTCGCCGCTCTCGAAGATGGAAAAGCTACCTGAGTCGAGGGTGAGCTTGGATTTGTTTTCGAGCCACACGGCGCGCAGCGGAGAGGGCTCGCGCTCGCTCCAGAGGGTGACGTGCTCGGCAGGCAGGTCCTGCTGCAGGATGGGAACCATGGCCGATTCGTTCTTGTGAATCGTGACGGGCTGGGTGAGGGCGTATTCGAAGAAATCGTCAAAGGCGTTGGTTGAGACGTCGCCCTGTTCGAGGGCGTCGCTGGCGCGATAGACTCCACCGCCGGAGTTGCCGGCGACGCCGGACCCAAACACCGCGCCTATGGCTCCGCTGGCTGATTTGGCGAAATTTTGTGCACCGGCGACTGCGAAACTTCTTCGCGCCACGGGGCCGCCAACGGCTGCCTGGGCCATTGCCGCGGGACCAGCTGTCAGGACTGGTTCGTTCTCGTCCTTCTTATCCATCTCGGCTGCCTCGTGCGTTTGAGGCGTGGTCTGCGCTTCGGTGGCGATGGGAATTTCCGGCCGGCGTGTGTAGAGAGGCTGCGACAGGGGCTGGATAAAGCTCTGCGGAGCTCCGGCAACCAGCGAGAGCTGAACATTGTCCCAATCCGCGCCGACCGTGTTGTCTACGACCGCCCAGCCCTGCACGGTGGCACTGCCGTTGGCTTCGCGCGGAAAGACCATGCGGTAGGTGGCTTTCCACACAGGGACTTCGCTGATGTAGCTGACGCGGAGATTACGCTGGCCTTGGCCGAGGGCGTTGAGAGTGAGGTGTCGCAGGCCGTTGGCGTGTGTGGTCGAGAGCAGTTCGAGATAGCGGTCGAGCTGGCCTTGCAGGTTCTGATCGATGGGGCGAACGCTGAGGGAGGGCGTAAGTTCAATAACGCGGACCGCACCTGAGTTCGCAACGACTGTGAGGTAAAACTTGTCGACGGTGGTGGCGTTGTCGGACGGGCCTGTCTTTTCTGAGCGCGATTCGATGGACATCAGGCGTCCGATGATCACTCCACCAGCCGCGCCAGACACTTCGACACGCTGGCCGCGGAGCGCCTGGAAAAGCTCGGTAGAGGTGGGATCTTCCGTCATTCCTAACGACAGGGATTTAAGTTGCTCGGCGAGCGGCGTGGTGGAGTTGTAATTGACTCCCGCAATGTGGCCGCCGCCTTCGTCGAGCACGGTAAGTGATTGCAGCACGTCGTTCAACTGCGGCGAGGTGAAGTCGATGGCCACCCGCTGGTTGCCGGTGACAGTGCCGGCGTGTTCAAAGTAACCGACACCATTTTTATAGAGCACCACTTTGCGCACGGGAAGATCTCGTATGAGCGGCGAGATGGTTGCGGACGCGGCGTTGTCAGGTAGCGATTTGGGCTTGGCAGCGACGTGGGCAGCGGGTTGGGCGGCGAGGGTGAGGGTGCAGGCGGCGAGGCAAAGGCTCACAAACGGGAGACGCATTCATTCCTCCTAAGGAAGCTGGGTACAGACGGAACTGCCGCGCCCGGTCGAAGACGACGAAAGCGAAAAGACAGAGCCGGAGCAAATTCGAGAAGCGCTATTGCGTTGGACCCCGGCGCTCGCGAAAAGGTTCCCGACGGGCGCGGTTCTACCTATGAACGAAGCGGTTGGATTCTCTTGCATTGTTTTTACGGGATTAGTAACGGGATTGTCGGGTAGGGGAATTCTTGAATGTGTGCCGGATGGAACAGTCCTGAGCAGGAGAGCGGCAGAGTATGGAGGGTGGATGGTCGTGCCGGAAACTGGCATCGCCACAGGGCGGTTGAGGCGGACCCTACTGCCGGCCCTGCCTGCCTCAGAGCGTATTTGCGCCGCTGAGGTCTTTCCGCCAAGCCGAGAGGGGTTATCTGCGATCTTGCAGCGCCCTCTCTGAAACAGGAGACTATCTATGGAAACGACTAAAACGGACGCGGCCATTACAGACGATGTTTTGCACATTGAGAACAAGAGCAAGCTTTCGCCCGCGGCAATTGAGAAGGCTGTGGCGCACCACGAAAAGAACCACAAAGGCGATCAAAAGCACGACGAAAGCGCTTCGGGCAAAAAGACCGAAGCCGGAAAATCGAAGTCGAAGTAACGAATGAAACCGGGCCTGCCATCGTCGCGTGTCGGGCGATGACAGGACTTTGCCCTACGACGCAATGCGCTCGAGTTGGGCAAGGTGATTGAGGTCGTGGCCCGCCATGGTTT
>ODAK010006909.1_pt1 | contig 11395 bp, 13 predicted proteins | sample 1539591 | NCBI WGS metagenome assembly ODAK01 (sample SAMEA3539303, study PRJEB22396) | soil metagenome | biome: tundra; feature: field; material: soil | place: USA | collected 2010-05 | depth 0.15 m | reverse complement strand
GCTAGCGGAGCTTGGTTGCTAGGACTTTGACACTTGTCCTGAGTTCTCGGGCGGACGTAGCGTTGACAGGGCCCGCTTCACTCTTTGCAGGCAGAGCCCTGACCAGCCACTTTGGGGTGGCACAACCGATGCGAGGACCGGTCGGACTAGGCGCGGCGGGCTGGCGGCGGTCGGCCGATCATGACCGCAGGTCCCTGCGTGAGCTTGCCCCGAAAACGGGGTCACGCAGGGAACCATGCAGCTCGGCGGTCAGAGGCGGAGCCTCGCTGGATCGTTGACCGGTAAATATGGGCAGGGTCAGTGATCGATATGGGCAGGTCAGTGATCGTAGGCGATCAGGGATGGCTTGACCGGTGCGCCTGTCAGCCAGTTGTGCCAGATCGCGGCGTTGAGCGCGAGCAGGCGCTGGACCACGCGGGCCCGCAGCCCGGCGGGTACCCGGCCGCCATGGTGCTCGGGACCGGGCTGGCTCTTCAGCGTCCAGATGATCGCCTCGGCACGCTGCCGCAGCCAGTTCGGGAAGTAACGCGGCTTCTTCTCGTCTTTGCGGGCCGGGCGGATCAGGTCCAGGTCCAGCCCGGCGAGGTAGTCTTCGGTGTCCTGTCCGGACAGGCCCTTGCCGGTGACGACGGCGGTGCCGGGCCGCGGGCGGCTGGCTGGCTGGGCGTCCGGCATCTGCCGGGCCTGGTCCCGCTCGCCGGCCAGCCTGGGACTGGCCAGGCAGAACCCGGTGACGGTGCCGTCCGCGGTGACGATGAGCATCAGCCTGGCTCCCCGGTAAAACCTGCTGCGGGAAGCGCAATGGCCATAGCCGGCGTGCCCGGGCAGGTTCGAGCGCTTCGCGGTGACGGCGGACTGGCCGCACGGCACCGGGGTGCCGTCCATCAGCCGCAGCATCTCCGCCGGCCCCGGCGTCTGCTCCGCCAGCCACCGCAGCGCGGTCTCCGTCAGCAGCGCAGCGCTCCTGACCCGGTCGTTGCACTCGCTTTGGCGCAGCAGCCGCGGGAACAGGTGCCCGATCCGGGCGGGCGCGGCGCGCAGCCAGTGCCGCTCGTCGTCAGAGCGCAGCAGCACCTGTGCCACGGCCAGGCACGCCAGCTCGGCGCCGGTCACCCCGGGCGGCCTGCCCGGGCCGGACCTGCCCGGGCCGGGCAGGGGGATGATGCGGTCGGTCAGCTCGACGCAGAGTGCGGTCAGCAGAGTGTCCAGGCCGGCGATCACGTAAGGCTCCCAAGGCCAGACGTGTGTGAACACGCCGATCTTGGACACTCTTCGTCTTGTAGTCACGGATCAGTGACGGCGTGTCGCGAAACGCTATGACCTGCGCCGAATTACCGGTCAACGATCTAGTGGTGCTCCCGGAGTCGGCGTCAGCATCAGCAGGTTCCAGCACCGTGTCCCGGATCTCGCGGTGGTGCGGGCGGAGTCGTTCGGGACCGTGTTCCAGGAGAGACCGCCCCGGCTGGCGGTGGAAGTCGCCTCGCCGCGGACCTGGCTGTATGACCGCAACCGAAAGAAGGACATCTACCAGCAGTTCGGCATCCCTGCCTACTAGATCATGGTGCCGACCGGGACCAGCCGGAGCTAACCGTCTTTGAACTGGCCTCGGGCCGGTATGAGCTGAACGTTTGCCACGACGGTGCCGGTCACCTGGATGACGGTTTCCTCCGGCAGTGCCGTCTCGTCCGGCAGTATCTCCTCCCGAGCGGCCAGGACGACCTGGGCCAGCCCCGACCGGTCCCGGACGATCAGGAAGGTGACGGACTTCAGCTCGCGGCGCCGGTGCAGCCAGCCTGCGATCATGATGTGCTCACCGACATGCGCAGGCAGGTCGGCAGCAAGGATGCGCGACATCATCACACTCCTCCAGGGATGTGCGCGACCCCTTGGGAGTGCGGGCGAGAAGGGAACTCGGGTGCCACCGCACTTTCGCCGCCGCCGGTAAAGGGCGGCGGCCTTGTTCAGGCCTGTCACGGGGCCAAGCCGACGGGGCATCGGGCGCGCAGCTGGCAGCAGCGGCCGTTCCTCCCCGCGCTCGGGAGGGTCTTCGCGTGCGGGGCGCGAGGCCGCTTTCTCAGCTTCCGACGGCTCTCTTGGCTCGCGTGATCCCGTGCTACTCGTCTCCGTCAGCGCGTTGCGCCCAGGATAGCCGCTGCAGTCGCCTGTCAGCCTGACTCGGGCGCAGCCGGTGGTCACGACGTGCCCGGTCCTGACTGCGAGCGATGGTGACGCGAGTGCCTGGCAGCTACGGCGCGCATACCGCGCGGCTAATCTGTAGGGATGTACGTACCACGTCATTTCTCGGTGTCGGACTTCAGCGAGATTGCCGCGTTCGTCGACGCGGCGGGAGCTGCTGACCTTGTCACGTTCGACGGCACGAAGCCTGTGGCCACCTTGCTGCCGGTGATCTGGGATCGGCCCGCTGACGAGCCCGAATCGATCGGGGAACCGAAGGCGGATGACCGCGAGGCTGCGGGGCAGCCCGAGGCGGCCGGGGATTTCGGCCGGCTGCTGGGCCACATCGCGCTGGCGAACCCGCAATGGCAGACGGCACAGCCGGGCGCGCTGGCCCTGGCGATCGTGCATGGACCGCAGGCTTACCTCTCGCCGTCCTGGTACGAGAGCACATCCCGGCACGGCCGGATGGTGCCCACCTGGAACTACCAGGCGGTGCATTTCACCGGAACGCTGACCATCCAGCGCAACCCGGAGTGGCTGCGCGCGATGGTGACCCGGCTGACCCGGCGCTACGAGGATTTCCGGCCCCAGCCGTGGTCAGTGGAGGATGCCCCGCCTCAGTACATCAACGGCCAGTTGCGGGCAATCGTCGGCGTCGAGATGGCTATCACAACGGTCGAAGCCAAATACAAGCTGGGCCAGAATCGCAACGCTCTCGACCAGGCTGGCGCAGTAGCCGGTCTCCGTGGCGAGCCAGGCCCTGGCCCAGCCGCGATAGCCGATCTGATGGCTGAGCTGACCGAGGCTGCCGAGCCCGACTGATATCGAGCCCGACTGACGATGTCGTTACCCGAGGGCGCGATTACAGTCTGCATGTCCCGGCAGGCTCGCCTGCGGCGATCTCAGCTTCTGCGGCCGCCTCGTCTGGACACTGCTCGTTGTCGGCCGCCTCCGTAGCGCCCGCGGAGCCGGAGCCCGCGATGAGGGCGGCGCTGATCTGGCGCAGCTGCCCGATCTGCTCCGGGCTCAGCAGGTCCATCATCGAGCGCCGGACCTGCTCGACGTGGCCGGGTGCCGCGCCGGCCAGCGCGGCGAAGCCGTCGTCAGTCAGCTGCGCGATCTGGCCCCGCCGGTCCGTCGGGCAGCTGGTGCGGGTTATCCAGCCGCGTTCTTCCAGCCGGGCGACGGCATGGGACAGCCTGCTCTTGCTGGACGTCGAGGCCTCAGCCAGCTGGCTCATCCGCAGTGCGTGGCCGGGCGCCTCGGAGAGCCGGACCAGGATCTCGTAGTAGCCGTGCGGGATTCCGTAATCACGCTGCAGCTGCACGTCCACGGCGGCGAACACGGTCTGGCAGGCTGCCAGAAACATCCGCCAGGCGGACTGCTCGTCGGCGGACAGCCACCGTGTCTGTGACGCGTTCATCCTCTCACGATACCTGATATTTAGTTGAGTGTTTGACAAGATGGGTGGCGCGTGGTAAACCTTGAGTGTTCAACCAAACTCTTGCCCGAACCCGAACCTCCCACTGGAGTGATCAATGACCGCTGAAGCAGCTACCAGCATTTCCGGCTACGTAGCCGGCACATGGAACATCGACCCGGTGCACTCTGAGGTGGGCTTCTCGGTCCGGCACATGATGGTCAGCAAGGTACGGGGCAAGTTCACCACGTTCTCGGGCCAGCTGGTCACGGGCGCGGACCCGGTGGATTCGTCTGTCACCGCGGAGATCGACCTGGCCTCGATCGACACCGGCAACGAGCAGCGCGACGGGCACATTCGCTCGGCTGACTTCTTCGAGGTGGACAAGCACACGAAGATGACCTTCCGCTCTACCGGCGTGCGCGTGGTGGACGGCGAGTATGTCCTGGACGGCGACCTCACCATCAAGGACGTGACCAAGAACGTTCCGCTGAAGCTCGAGCTGGGCGGTTTCGGCCCCGACGCCTACGGCGGCACCCGGGCCGGGTTCAGCGCGACCGGCGAGATCAACCGCAAGGAATTCGGCGTGAACTTCGACGCTCCGATGCAGAACGGCGGAGCGGTCGTGGCCGACAAGGTGTCGATTTACCTCGAGATCGAGGCGGTCCTCGCCTCCTAAGGGTGCTCGCCTCCTCAAAGGCTCTCTTCGCCTCAGGCAGACCGATGGCCGGCCGCGGCGGTGCGCGCGATGCGCGCCACCGCGGCCGGCCGACGTGTGCCCGCGGTCGGGTGCCCGCCCGGCCGCGCCCCGAAAGGGATCCGGCTGCGAGCCGGACTGACGGCCGCATCCCGTTTTGACTGGTGGTCTTAACCCGGCATTCACCTCCCGGCCGGCCCGTGGCGACTTGGGCTTGCCAGCATCGGCTGCTGACGAACCCGGCATTGCGGGGAACGTGTGGCGGAACTAGTTCCCGGCGGTCGTTCCTGATCGGAGCGACAGCGAGCGGACTGCTGCTGGCAGGCACCGCATTCTGGCGGCAGCCGGCCTTTGCCGGCACTGGTTCGGCAGGGACAGGGGCTGCCGATCAGATGCACCTGCAGTTCGGCGCGGATCCAGCGCGGGAATGGTCGTCTCCTGCGCTGCCGCCACTGCCGTATCGCGGCCGAGGGTGCTCCTGGGCACGCGCAGTTCGCTCCGGTCTTTCACCTGCTGAACGGCGACCTGTCGGCAGAAATGATCATCGCAAGTGCCGTGGCCGGTGTCATCAGCATGAGCAACTGAGCCCGGCAGGCCGCAGCAAGCGCCTCGCGACCGGGCGCGACCGGGTGCGGCCAGCACCGCTGCGCCCGCGATGGCCCGCGATGGCATCGGTCGCGCGCAGCTGAGTTCCGGTGGTGCGGGGAATCGCGCGGCGGGATCGACTGTTGCGCCAGTACGTGATGATTCGTGATGCGATGCCCAGCGAGCTCGTCGAGGTGGGCCAGGTCCGGCTTGCCGCCTATCGGTCGGGCGGCCACCTGCCGCGTGCATCTGGATACACGCCGACACTCGCGGCCCTCGGCACTGCTGGTGACGGCCAGGTCCTGGTCGCGGTTGATGGCGGCCAGGTACTCGGAACCGTGATGCTGCAGTCCTGGCCGCACGCCGAGGAGGTTGCCGCCGGCCCAGGCGAGGCCGTCATCAGGGCCCTGGCGGTAGCACCGGGCGGGCACGGCCGGGGCGTAGGCCGGGCCCTGCTGACCGCCGTGATCGACCGGGCCCGCGGCATTAACGTCAGGCACCTGGTGCTGTGCACCCAGCCGGGAATGCGCGCCGCGCAGCATCTGTACGAGCAGGCCGGGTTCACGCGCCTGCCGGACCGTGACTGGTCTCCGGGTGGGGGGAAGATCTTGCTCGCTTACGGCATGTACCTGGCCGCCCGAGACCCGGCCGGGGCTCGCGGGGCCAGCTGCGTCGACTAACGAGCAGCAGCGCCACGGCGGACTGCGAGCTTAGACGCGGTCCGCAGCCGGGACCTGTTCTGCTGCCGGGACCGGATCCGCTGCCGGGACCCGGTCCGCCCGTCGCGACCCGGATGGCTTGACGCCGGTCGCCGCGGTACCTGGCGCCGAGACGTTCAGCCGGCGCAGGCGCAGGCTGTTCCAGACGACGAGAACCGAGGACAGGGTCATCGCCGCCGCGGCGATCAGGGGGTTGAGAAAGCCGAGCGCGGCCAGCGGTATGGCGGCGACGCTATAGCCGAATGCCCAGGCCAGATTCTGCCGGATTGTCCGGAAGGCACCGCGGGCCAGTCTGATCGCCTCGGGAGCGACCAGCAGATCGTCCCTGAGCAGGATCATGTCTGCCGCGCTGATCGCGACGTCAGTGCCCGAGCCCAGGGCCAGGCCCAGGCTGGCGGCCGCGAGCGCAGGCCCGTCGTTGACGCCATCGCCGACCATCGCCACCGAGTGCCCCGCAGCGCGCAGGCGCGCGATGACAGCGGCCTTATCGGCCGGAAGGGCGCCGGCGATGACCTCGTCCACGCCTGCCGTGGCGCCAACGGCATTCGCCGTGGCCTCGTTGTCGCCGGTCAGCAGGACCGACCGCAGGCCGAGCCGGCGCAGCTCTGCGAGCGCCCGGGCGGCCGAGGGCTTAATCGTGTCGCTCACCGCAAGAAGACCGCGGATCTGGCTGTCCCATTCCGCCAGCACCGTGGTGCAGCCGCCCTGCTCCCACCGCGCTGCCTGCTCAGACAGCGCCGCCGGGATGGCGATGCCGCGGTCACGGAAGAGCCTGGCGCGGCCGACGGTGACCTCCTGGCCCGCAACGACGCCGCGGGCTCCGAGGCCCGGCAGGGCGGTGAATCCGCTGGGCTGCGGCAGGTCCCCGGCCTCGGCGCGGGCGGCCGAGCTGATCGCGGCGGCCACCGCGTGCTCGGATGCCTGCTCGACCGACCCGGCGTAGCACAGCAGGTCAGCCTGGCTGGTTCCGGCGGCGGCCAGCAGCCCGGTCACGGCCATCTTGCCCGTGGTCAGGGTACCGGTCTTGTCCAGCACCACGGTGTCGATCGAGCGGGACGACTCCAGGGCCTGGTAGCCCTTGATGAAGACCCCGAGCCGGGCACCGCGCCCGCAGGCGACCACCAGGGCCGCCGGAGTGGCCAGCCCGAGCGCACACGGACAGGCGATGATCAGCACAGCGAGCGCGGCGCTGAACGCGTGCTCGGCCGAACTCCCCGCCACCAGCCACCCGGTCAGCGTCGTCGCCGCCATCGCCAGCACGGCCGGGACGAAGACGCCGGAAATCCGGTCGGCTAGCCGCTGGATCGCAGCCTTCTGGGCCTGGGCCTGCTCGACGAGCCTGATGAGGGAGGCGAGCTGGGTGTCCTCGCCTACCTTCACCGCGCGCACGATCAGCCGGCCGCTGAGCGCTACGGTGCCGCCGACCACGCTGTCGCCCTCGGCCACCTCGGTCGGCACCGACTCACCGGTCATCATGCTGCGATCCACCGCTGACTGGCCGAACAGCACCTCGCCGTCGGCCGCTATCTTCTCTCCGGGCCGCACCACGAACATGGTGCCGGCATGCAGCTCAGCGACCGGCACGCGGCGCTCGCTGCCATCGGTGTCGAGCACGCAGACGTCCTTGGCCCCGGTCGCGGCAAGCTCGCGCATGGCGTCGCCGGCGGTCACCTGGGCGCGGGCCTCGAAGAACCGGCCAGCGAGCAGGAAAGTCGTGACCGACGCCGCCACCTCGAGATGAGCTCGTAGAAGCCGCTCTCGCGGGTGCTGCCGCGATCGAGGAAGAACATCACGTAGATCGACCACCCGCAGGCGGCGGTGATCCCGAGCGAGACCAGCGTGTCCATCGACAGCGAGCGGTGCCGTGCGTTTCGCAGCGCCGCGCGATGGAACGGCCAGGCTGCCCAGAGCGCCACCGGAGCGGCCAGCGCGACCAGAACCCATTGCCAGCCAGGAAAGCGGAACGACGGGAAAAGCGACAATGCGACTGAAACATCGGAGAGTGGGATAAAAAAGATCAGCGCCAGGATGAGCCTGCGGCGCAGGTAACCGGCATAATCGTCATCCTGGTGACCGGCGTCGCCAGCCTCGTCGGCCGCCGCAGATCCGGCCGGCGGTCGGGCCAGTGCCGCGCCGTAACCGGCCTGCTCGATGGCGGCGATGAGCATCGCGGGCCTGGTGCCAGCCGGAGCGCAGACGCTGGCCCGATCGGTGGCGAAGTTGACCGTCGCGCGGACATCTTCCAGGCTGTTCAGCTTCTTTTCCACCCGGGCCGCGCAGGCCGCGCAGGTCATCCCCCGGACCGACAGCTCAATGCCTGTGGCCGCGGCGGACCCGCCAGCTACCGCTGCCGACGACATCGCAGCTCGCCTTCCTTCGTGCTGGACGCGGTCGGCAGGACTATGTCACTGCCTGCTGTGCCTACTGCGAACGTTACCTGGCGCCGGGGAGTCTGCTGAAGCGGTCGCAGTGCACCCGCTACCATGCCCAGCATGGACAGCGCGTCATCGCCGTCGAGGGCATGAGCTGCGCGCACTGCGCAACCGCGGTGCCCACCGAAATCTCCAGGATCCCCGGCGTCAGCGCAGTCGACGTGAACGTCGAGTCCGGCGAGGTGCGGATCACCGCCGAGCCGTCACCCGACCCCGCGGCGTTGCGGGCGGCGGTCGAGGCAGCTGGATATGAGCTGGCCGGCTAGCCAGGGCGGAGCCGCGCGAGCTTCAGAGCACGGGCATCAAAGCATGAGGATCAGCATGTAGCCCATGGTTACGCCCATGGCTATCTCGCAGCACGCGGCAAGCCGCGGCGATACCGGGACACGCTCAGCCGGCTGCCGTTCTGCGCCCTGCGCCTGGTGCGCGGACAACGTGGCGCTACTCGCCGCACTGGCACCGCTACTCGCCGCACTGGCACCGCTACTCGCCGCGGCGGCACCGTCGGCGAGACGGGAGAAGCTGGTCCCTCCGCCGACGGCCGCGGCCCGGGCGGGCACCGGCAGAAACGCCGGCCCGGCGGACACGGGCGCCAGCGACGTAAGCCCGTCAGTCGCCCAGATCACATAGCCGATGAGCGCGACTGCCAGCACCAGGGCCAGGGTGGGGAGACGGGCAGAGCTACCAGACATCCCGGTAGCCGGAATCCGGCCATGGGCGGCAGCGGCGGTTCTTACCGCCAGGAGCATGGAGAGCGTCGCCAGGCAGGCCAGCAGGTGCTGCGCATGATGATGAGCATGCTGCCGCCGCGCGGCTGCCGGGCTCCGAAGCCCGCGGATTGCATGCCAGGCGAACCATGCGGCTGCGGCTGCGAACACAACTTCCCAGCCGCCTGACCAGAACACGCGCAGCCGCGGCACCAGCATCCCTGCCATTGCGATGCCCATAACGACGTGCACCGCGTCCACGTCGTGGTCAGTCGGCCGCCGCTGCCGCCAGGAGATCAGCAGGCGGCTCACGCAGTAGGCGGATGTGACGATCATGACGACGGCGAACACGTCCGCGAGCCAGGCCGGTCCGGTCACGGTGAGCCTACTCTCGCCGATTGCGCCAGGGCGCCAGCCGGCCCAGGGCCCAGCTCCGCGCTGCGGCCCTGCACCGGCCAGTAGGCGAGAGCAAGCAACGCGAGCAGCGGGCCGGAGTTCGGATCGGTGCCCGCGCCGGTGAGGACGCCGCCGAGTCCCTCGGCGATCCAGATGGCGATGGCGACCGCGATCGCAAGTGCAACTGCGGCCCTGGCCGCAGGTGGCGGAAGGTAGATGCCTACCGCAACGACTGTCAGGATGACGGCGAGAACGACAGCCGCCGCCAGGCCACGATGGCTGAGCATCGCGCTCAGCCGGCCATCGAGACTCGCCAGCCAGCCGGGCTGCCCAGCGGTCGTCCCGGAGATCATGCTGCTCAGCGCCTGCGGCGCGCGCACCGCGAGCTGCAAAGGCCAGAAAGGCCAGACCGCCCCACAGCGCCAGCCAGAGCAGCCGGGCAGTCGCCGTCCCGGTGAACCGGGCTGCGTCCAGCTCTCGGCGGGCGTGACGCCGAGCCGTCTCAGCCGTGTGGCCCCCGAGCCGGGCACTATCGTGTCGCTCGACATGGCTTTCCTTCCGCGCGAATAGAGATTAATGGCGCAGCGCGCGCTCGCAGAAGGCCGCAGGCGCATTCCGCGGTAATGCGGCCAGGCCGCAATGCGGCTGGTCAGAACCCCGCAGGGGTATTGAGAAAGCGCGGGCGCTCTTTCTGCTAAACCATCTGGGGGTATTGCGAGAAAACCCGCCAGGGGCTTTTGCGGTTACAGCGCGCGTTGCCCCCGGCTAAATTCGTAGCCGCCGCGAATGCGGCAACGCAGCCTCGCGGTCAGCAGACGGCGCGACGGCGGACGGCGGCGGTCGGCAGCGGCCGGACGGCGGCGGACCGGACTTTGCGGCCGACCGTTCAGGAGGCAGTGAGCGAGGCTAGCTGCAATGACGGGGAGTTAAGGTCCGGGCTTGGCGGTCAAGCACCTGCTTCGGCGTGTCGTGACCGCATGGCAACGGAGATCCGGTAAGACGAGGAAATCCGCCAAGATCAACTCGTCTGCGAGGACCTCCGTTGCCTGCTCAGTCTGCCACCGGTTCTGTTGTCACGACCATCACCAGGACGATCACGGTGGCTGCGGGGGTGTTCGCGCCCGGGCATCTGGGCGAGCTGACCCGGATCGTGGCGTTCGAGCTGGCCGATGGCGTGCTGGCGGATGCCCGCGCCACCCAGCGGCGGCTGCGGGCGCTGCCCTCGCGGGTGGGGATCTGCTTTGTGCTGGCGATGTGCCTGTTTCCCGGCACCGGGTACCTGGGAGTGCGGGCGGAGCTGACCACGGCCCTGGACGGGCTGGGCCTGGCCGTGCCCTCGCCGCGGGCGCTGCGGGACCTGCGCCGCCGCCTGGGCGCCGCGCCGCTGAAGGCGCTGTTCGAGGTGCTGGCCGGCCCGCTGGGCCAGCCGTCAGCGCCGGGGGGCTGGTTCGGCCGGTACCGGCCGGCTGCCTTCGACGGCTGCAAGTCGCTGAAGGTAGCTGACACTGCGCGGAACCGGGGCTGGCTGGGGAAGCTGAAGGCCTCGCCGGGCGGGACCGGCTACCCGGTGATCCAGCTGATGACCTTGTGCGAGACCGGCACCCGGGCGCTGATCGGCGCGGTGTTCGGCACGACCGCCGAGGGGAGACCACCTGGGCGCGCAAGCTGCTGCATCTGCTGGATGAGACGATGCTGGTGCTGATGGACCGCGGCTTTGACGCCGGGAAGTTCCTGGCCGGGGTCGCCGCCACCCGCGCCCAGTTCCTGGTCCGGCTGACCTCCGCCCGCCGGCCGCCGCTGCTGCGGGATCTGCCCGACGGGTCATTCCTGTCGCTGACCGGCGGGGTGAAGGTCCGGATCATCACCGCCACCGTGACCGTCACCTGCCACGACGGCACTACCTACGGCGACAGCTACCGGCTGGCCACCACCCTGCTCGATCACCGCGCCTGGCCCGCGCACGCGCTGATCGCCTTGTATCACGAGCGGTGGGAGCATGAGATCACCTACCTCGCCCTGCGCCGCACTCTCCTCAATGGCCGGGTCCTGCGCTCGGGCGACCCGGCCGGCCTGGAACAGGAGATGCGGGCGCTGCTGGCCCGCTGCCAGGCACTGCGGATCGCCATCACCGACGCCGTGGCCACCATCGCGGGCAGACCCCGACCGGGCCAGCTACCAGGTCGCCGTCCAGACCGCCCGGATGCTGGTCACCGGCGCCCGCAACGTCGTCACCGGCGTCACACACCTGGCCGGCGACATCG
>ODAK010006907.1_pt1 | contig 11396 bp, 10 predicted proteins | sample 1539591 | NCBI WGS metagenome assembly ODAK01 (sample SAMEA3539303, study PRJEB22396) | soil metagenome | biome: tundra; feature: field; material: soil | place: USA | collected 2010-05 | depth 0.15 m | reverse complement strand
GGGCCGCCCGCGGGATAGGGGACGGGTGCCGGGGAGTGGAACCACAGTTCGTTCTGAAATAAGAGAGCAGGAACCGCCGGGAGCAGTCAGGCGTCTAAGGACCGCAGAGACTGAGTGGGGAGATGGCCATGCGCGAGAAGTGGGTCGCGGTGCTGGTGTTGACCGCGATGCTGGCAGGCTGCGGGACAGTTGCCGCCCGCGGCCCGCGGCCCGCGACGCAGGCGACCGGCACGGCGGCGGCGACCCGGGCACCTGTTGGTTCCCGCGCCGCGGCGTTGACGCTAGCCAGGCAGATGCTCTCCCGCCTGGTCGGGCCGGCCCGGTCACAGGCGGCCCATCCGTCGCCGGTGCCGCAGCCGCTGAGCCTGTCGTCGGCCGGAGACGTCTCGCCTTACACCGTCGACCTGCACCGGTTCGTCCTCGTGCGCGAGCCTGCGGCGACCGTGCATTCTTACCTGCTCGGGCACGTGCCAGCCGGGATGGGCTGGGCTGGTGACGGCCTGGGACCGGGCACGACGAACACGGTCACGGTCCAGTGGGTGGCTTACCGGGCCCGGTCACTGGCTGCCGGGCTGACAAACGCAGAACTGGACACCGCCGCGATGCCTTCGGCGGCCGGCGATACCCTGATCCGCGCCGACGCCAGCGTGAGCTGGTTCCCGCCGCGCAGCGCCGCGGAACTACTTAACGCGGCCCGCTTCCGCTCGGTTACCGTCACCGCCGCCCAAATCATCCCCCGGCGAACGGTGACCCGCACGTTCACCTCACCCGCGGTCATCGGACGTCTGGTGGCCCTGGCCAACAGCCTGCCCGCGACACCGTACCCAGACGTGGCCGCCATGAAGTGCCTGGGTGCCCTGACCAAGTACCGGCTGGCATTCACCCCGGGCGTGGTCGTCGACGCGGGCGAATGCGGTGGGACCGATGCGGTCACGGTCAACGGGAAGGAACAGCCGAGGCTGTGGGATTCCGATGCTCTCACCGCGGCGGCCAGGCAGCTCCTGCACCTCCCCACGTAGCTGACTAGCGGTCAGGCCGGGACGGGTACCCGTCCCACCGCCGTCTCGTACAGGCTGCCGAGGTACAGCCAGCCGTCGTGCTGGCGTACGCCGACGATCTCGCGGTAGGACCCGGAGGGGCCGTGCAGCGACTGCGTGATCAGGCCGCCTGCGTCTAGGCGGGCGACAAGCCCGTAGCGCTGCGCAGCGGGCTGCAGCCGGTCCGGGAGCCGGGCGGCGACGCGCCGCGGTGCCGGGTGCGGCATCAGCCGGTCGACGAGCGGTAGCCGCGGCGACGGAAAGGCGATCCAGTAGGTGCCGTCCCCGGCTGAGGACATGTTGTCGGGGATGCCGGGCAGGTTGGACGCGAACGGCCCGGGACGGCCGGCCGCGGGACCGGTCAGCGGGATCTGGAGTACGTCGTACCCCCCGGTCTGCGCGACCAGCAGGAACGACTCATCCGGGGCCAGTGCCACCCCGTTCGGGAAGTACAGGCCGTCCGCGACGAGGTCCAGCTCGGCGGCGGACGGGTGGTAGCGGAAGATGCGGCCGTTAGGCCGGTGCTCGAGCAGGTCCTGTTTGTAGTGCTCAATGCGGAACCGGGTCGAGCTGTCGGAGAAGTACACGGTGCCATCGGCGGCGACGGCGGCGTTGTTGGTGAACTTGAGCCGCCTGCCGCCGTAGCTGTCCGCCAGCACCCGGACGTGACCGGTCTCCTCCACCCGGAGCAGTCCCCGGTAGGCGTCGCAGACGATGAGCGCGCCGTCGCGCGGGTCCACCTCCAGGCCCAGCGGGCGGCCGTGGGTGTCGGCGAACAGCCCGGCCGTGCCGCCGTCACCGAACCCGGCCGGCCACCGCCAGATCCGGCCGTCCTCGACGCCCGCGTACAGCCGGCCGGCGGCGTCGAATACGACGTCTTCCGGCTTGGCCCCGCCGGGCACCTCCCACCGCTCAACCTGGTCGAGCATCTGGTTGCGGGCGAGCGCGCCCGCCCAGGCCGGCGCTCGCGGCGGGGTCCACGGCGCCGGGTCGATCCGGGGGTCCGCCTGCTCGCCGGCCCGTACCACGATGCTCCACCGTGCTCGGGCCGTCGCTCCTGGCCGCCGCCACGGCTCCGGCTCGCCCACGGTGCTGCGCAGCTGGCCGAGCGGGCCGGCCGACAACTCGACCACGTCACCAGGTGAAAGCCACCGGCCGGCCTCGATCCCGCTGCACCCGGGGACCGTGCCGAGTCCGATCACCGTGCCCGCCACCAGCCGCTCGCCTGCGCTGGCGTAGGCGATGACGTCCGCCAGCGAGTGCTGCATCCCGCGGGTACTGCCCTCACCCCACAGTTCGCCGTTGACGCGGACCTCGACGTCCAGCGTGCCAAGCACGGGCAGGAACTCCGGCGGGGTGACGACGATGGAGCCGAGCGCGGTCCCGAAGTCCTTGGACTTCGCCGGACCCATCAGGCCCTCGACCATCTCGCGGAACTGCACGTCGCGGGCGCTGAAGTCGTTGACAAGCACGAAACCGCCCAGCACGCTCAGGGCTTCGCCGGGTGTCAGGTCGGTGCCGTCCCGGGCGATGACGACCCCGATCTCCAGCTCGTAGTCCAGCGCCTGGGCATACGCCGGCCAGCGCACGGTGTCGCCGTCGCCGATAATCGTCGCCGGGTTCCCCTTGTAATACAGCGGCTGCTCGTGCCACAACGGGCGAGGACGCAGCCGCGGGAACGGGCGCCGGGTCAGCCGCTCATAGCCGTCGACCACCGCTCCCGCGGCCGATTCGCGCAGCCGCAGCAGCCCGCGGCTCGCGGCGATCATGTGCTCCTCCCACAGCGAGCAGTCACGAAACGCCGCCGGACGGAACGGCGGAGCCAGCAGCGGCGCCAGCTCAGCCGGCGCCAGCTCAGCCGGCGCCAGCTCAGCCGGCGCCAGCTCAGCCGACGGCGCCGCCGAAACCAGCTCCCGCGCCAGCTCGCGGACCTGCTCGTCCGCGCCGAGGAACGCCAGCAGATCGGCCGCGGCAGGCCCCAGCCGGTCCGTACCCGGAACCGTCAGCAGCGGCACCCAGCCCCCCTCGCGCCCCACCGCCACGCTCGGCTCCCCGGCCGCCGTGCGGACCATCGCAACCCGCATCGCATATCTCCCTGTCCGTGCCCGCTGTGCCACCATGGTGCCCGAGCCGCATGCCGTGTCGCCAGCCGGGGCTTCCCCATTCTGACAAAAGGGCATCAGTGTTTCCCTTGTTTGAGGCGTGCGCCGCCCGGCGCCTCCCCGGCGGCCACGCCCTCAGTATCTATACTGTTCTCCCTCTAGCGCTCAAAATAGTTAAATCATATGCTTTAGTTAATTAGTTTATGGATTATGGCACCAGGATGCCATGGAGGTGCGCGATGACGGTGCTACGCGGAGCGCTGCTGGTGGACGGGACCGGGGCGCGCGTCCGGAGACGGGGACGGCGACGTCGTTGACCTTGACGGCCTGGTGCTGGCCCCGGGGTTCATCGACTGCCACACCCACTACGACGCGCAGGTGCTGTGGGATCCCGACCTCACCCCCTCCTCGTGGCACGGCGTGACCACGGTGGTCATGGGCAACTGCGGGTTCGGCATCGCGCCGACCCGGCCGGCCGCGAGACGATCGCAGGACGCTGGAGAACGTCGAGGGCATGTCCGTGCAGGCGCTCTGCGCCGGCATCCCCTGGACCTTCGAGACCTTCCCGAGTACCTGGACGCGGTCGAGCGGGCCGGGCCGAAGCTGAACGTGGCGGTCATGCTCGGCCACACCCCGCTGCGCCTGTACGTGCTAGGCGAGGAGGCGGCCGAACGGGACGCCAGCGAGCCCGAGATCGAGGAGATGCGGCGGCTCGTCGCCGACGCCCTCGACGCGGGCGCGATCGGCTTCGCCTCCTCCCGCCAGGCGTTCGAGGGCAACAAGGCCGAGACCAGGACCATGCTCCCCGTGATCACCGCGTTCATGACCGCCCACCAGCTCGCTGACGTCACCGTCGTCGCGGACGCCGGGATGATCTCCGAAGCGAACCAGCACGCGATCGAGGACGCCGGGCTGTCCTTCATCCTCGGCACCCGTATTGCCGAGGAGCCCTACGCCGTCGCTCAGTGGCGCCGCGAGCACCCCGGCCAGGACCTCCCCGACGGGCAGATCTTCACCCAGCCCTGGCCGGCCACTGCGGCGCAGAAAGCGCGCGGCCGCCGGGACAAGGTCATCTACTACCAGTACCGCGCCGATCGCGGGCCGCGCGCAGGAGTGTCCGGGCCTGCAGGGGGTTGTCCAGTGAGCGTTGTCGCGCGTAGCGTTGCCAATGCTCTAATTTGTCAGGAAATGTTTGATCCGGCTTAACGACGCGACGTGGCGTGGGAGGTAGCTCGGTGATGGCGAAGATGGCGAAGAAGATGGCGAAGACGCCAAGGATCGTTCGGTCTTGGCGGGCTGCCGCGGCGGTGCTGACAGTGACGTTGGCGGCGTCCGGGGCGGCGGCGGCGTCGGCGTCGGCCGGCGCGAGCTCGGGAGCGCCGTACCCGTGCCCGGCCGGCGGCGGCCCGAACTTCACATCGGGAGTAGACGCATCGGCGATCGGCTGGCTCGGTAACGGCCAGGGGGCGACGGCCTGTCTCGGGGGCAGCTTCTACGTCCCCAACGGCATCGACACAACGTACGGGTTCGGCGTCTACAACGATTCGCCGACGACCTGGACGAACGCGGACGGGTACCTGCCCGCGCTCGTGACCAGCTTCACGTCGGCCGGGGCGAAGGTCTCCGTCACGAACTTCGGCGACCGCGTGGTGAGCGGCGGCAACCCGTACGTCTTGATCTACAGCCGCGTGGCAGTGCACAACCCGACCAGCCAGACGCTGACAGTCGACCCGCAGCCGTCGCCGGGCCTGGTGCCGCTGAACAGCGCGCCTGACCAGGTAAGCCCCGGTGCGACGGTCGACCACGACTACGTGGTGGCGGAAGACAGGTTCGGCGGGACCTACGCCTGGCCGGCCGCGGCCCAGCTTGCCGTGGCAGGCAGCTACAACGCCCACTTCGCGCACATGCGCGCGTTCTGGAACAGCCAGCTGGCGGGGATAACCCAGCTCACGCTGCCGGACTCGCAGCTGGTCGACGCCTATAAGGCCGGCTTCGCGTACACGCAGATCGACCGGAGTGGCAACGCCCTGGACACCGGCACCAACGGGTACCACGCGGAGTACGAGCACGACGTCGTCGGCATCCTCGCGAACATGTTCAATGAGGGCTATTTCACCGGCGCCCACGCGCTGCTCGACGAGACCGACCGGGTGGTCGGGACCAACACCCAGTACTCGGACGGGACGTGGGTCTACCCGTGGCTGTGGGCCTTGTACGTCGAGAAGACTGGTGACACGAAGTTCCTCGCCGCGCGCTTCAGCTCGCCCGGCCCGCTCGGGGCCAGCGCGCAGCCGAGCATCGAGGCGACCGCACAGATCATCGCCGCTGACCGCACCGGACCTGGCGGCATCATCGGCGAGACCAGCGACATCGATGCCAACGGCTACTGGGTCAGCGACAATTACGAGGCCCTGCTCGGCCTGGCCGGCTACGAGTACCTCGCCAAGGTCCTGGGCAACACCGCCCAGGAACAATGGGCGGCCGGGGAGTACAACAGCCTGCTGCAGGCGGTGAACTCGACGCTGTCGTCCACCATCTCCTCCAGTAACCTCGATTACATCCCGTGCTCGATGGTCGAGCCAAACACCGCCAACCGCTGCTCCAACCCGGAGGACGCCAACTGGGCCGCGCCCGGCGTTTACTTCAACTGGGCCTGGAACGGGTACCTGCTCGGCGCCCCGGTGACCGGCCCGGATGGCGGGACCGTGGCGGACTGGATCGACAAGACCCTGTCCTACGGGTTCGGCCGGGTGCAGGGGATGCTGCCGGCCAGCACCTTCGGCGGGTACCCGGGCGAGGGCTTCTACTCGACCGCCTACAACGGCGCATACGGCGCCTGGGGGCTGGGCAGCAACAACTACCGCGACGAGGGCATCCTCTCGCTGGAGTTTCTCATCAGCAACGACCAGGCCGGGCCGTACTCCTGGTGGGAGGGCTCGACCCCGCCGAGCACGACGACGCCGTGGATCGGGAATCACCCGGCCAGCGGCGGCGGCGCGTCTCCGCACTCGTGGGGCATTGCCATGGGTGACCTCGGCCTGCTCGACTCGCTCGTGTCCCAGCGGACCGACGGGTCGCTCATCGTCGGCAGGGGCGTCCCGAACAGCTGGGTCGGGTCCGGCCGCCGGATCGCCGTCTCCAACTTCCCCACCACCGACGGTGGCCGGATCGGCGTGACGATCACCACGCGAGGAGATGCGGTCACGCTGCAGCTGACCGGCAAGCCCCCGGGACCGGTGACCTTCGAGCTGCCCGCCTTCGTAAACAACATCGCCTCGACATCCGCGGGCACGGTCGACAACGGAGCCGGCGCCGTCACCATACCTGCCCGCACACGGTCGGTAACGGTCACGCTGGCTCACGCGCCGGCGGCGTCGTAGCGCGCTACCAGGTCGTAGCGCACTAGCAGGGAGGGTTCACGGCAGATCGGGATGATGCGGTGGCCGGCTTCCGTGCGGAGCGGCGGAAGCCGGCACGATCATCCCCTGCCGCCGCCGCGACCGCCCGTGCCCTGGGACCGCCAGGAGGACAAACACCAGCAATACCGCCATCCCCTCGAAGAACAGCCCGACGATGATCATGGCGATCGGGTCCCGTCGCCGTATATCAGGTTCCGGCCGGTTCCCCATGCCCAGACCGGCACCCGGACGGTGAACGGCTGGCCGGGCGGCACCTGGCTGTCCCAGGTGACATCCGCGCCGCTCTTGGAGAGGTAGCCCTCGGTCACCGTATGACAGCCACCCTTGCTGCAGGCCTGGCCGTAGGGCAGCGGGTTGAAGGTGTCCTGGCTTTCCGCGCCGGCCAGGTATGCCACGGAGTTCACCTGTTCGGGCAGGATGGCCACCGCGATGGTCGTCATGGCCGCGAGCATCACAATGCCGAACACCCAGCTGCCAGCGTGCCGGGGCGGATAACGGCTGGCATGGACGGGCAACGGGTACTGCGAGACGGCCGCGTCCGCGCGGCGCAGCCGCACGGTGTCGGCTATCGCGACAATCAGCCCTGTCAGCACCAGGGCCAGCAGCACGAAAACCGGGATCACGCTCAGCAGTTCCGACGTGCCGGTCAGGTTGCCGAACAAATGCGCACTGACGGCCACGTACACCACGAGGCCGGTCAGGCTGCAAACGGCGACCCAGGTCCAGCCGCGCCGGCGATAATGCAGCCGGACGATCGTACTTGCCTGGGCAGCTGGCGTCACTCGTCCTCGTCGTCCGGGTCCTCGCCGTCGGCGCCGGGGGCCAGGGCCCTCGCGCAGCCAGCCCAGCTCGTCCGGATGAAGGACCACGGTCGCCCGCCGGCGGATCGCCGCGCTGTCATCGAGGTCGTCATCGCCCTCGTACTCGCCGGGCAGCTTCACGGCGATCCAGATGTCCTCGCCAAGCGTCCGGGCCGCCTCGCGCAGCCGGGCCGCCGTGGGGCCGGCGGTGAGGCTGCGGGCGGAGTCCAGGTCAGCGATGTCGATGCCGTGCCAGGGCCCCATGTCGTGCAGGACGGCCGGCCCGGCGGTGCAGACTACCGCGAGCGCGGGCCGGGGCTTCGGTGCCGTCGGCCAGGGTTGGCATACTCCTCGAACGCGGCCTGCGGGTGGATGGCCAGCAGTTCGCCGATGGCCCACCAGCAGAGCCCGCCGGCCAGGGGCGTCCCGGACGACGCTGTGGTGCAGACAGATAGAGAACCCGCGGCAGCGAGGGAAAGGCGTGCGCCAGAATGGATGACCTGACTGCCGAGGCACAGTCGCAAAGGCTGCCGTCGATGAGCAAGTATTCGGCAGGGAGGATGCCTCATTACTACAGCCAGCCGGAAATGTGACATGTCCATGTCAGTGGGTCCAGGCAGCCCGTCAGGCGCCGGCAGGAGGGCGCTCACCTTGGCGGCGGCGCCGGCGGGCCGCTACTGTCCGCCCAGTCCGAATGCCTCCCCCACCGCAGTGATTCCCGCGGTGCCGGCGAAGGGGAAGCTGAAGATCACTTCGTCAGCGCCGGCCTCGATGTGACCTGCGACCAGGCCGGGAATCTCGTGGGGCTGGCCGACGGTGAATCCGGCGGTCTCCCCGGCAGAGCTGGCCGCCGCCAGCATCTCGCGCGTCTCGGCCGTGTTCTGGCTGGACGTGGTGAGGATCAGCGGGGTCATCCAGGTCACGCCGACCTCGGCTGGATCCCGGCCGGCCTCGGCGCAGTGGCGATGCAGCACGCCGATCTTGCGGGCCAGCGTGCTGACGTCGCCCGTCACGTTGCACATGTCCGCGTAGCGGGCCACCAGCCGCAGCGTCCGCTTCTCGCCGCCGCCGCCGATCATGATCTTCGGCCCGCCTGCTGCACGGGCCGGGGCAGGTTGCGGGCGTGATCGAGCCGGTAGTGAGTGCCGGAGAAGCTCACATCGTCGCCGGTGAACATGGCCCGGCAGACCTGGACCGCCTCCTCGAGCATGTCCAGGCGCACCCGGTCCCCGGATAGCCGATGCCGGGGCCCTGGTGCTCAACGTCGTACCAGGCGCCCCCGATGCCGAGGATGGCCCGGCCCCGCGAGATGACGTCCAGCGTCGTGATGATCTTGGCCAGGATGCCGGGGTTGCGATAGGTCACGCCGGTGACAAGCGTGCCGGGCTGTACCCGCCGGGTCCGCGCAGCCAGCGCGCCGAGCAGGGTGTACGCCTCCAGCATCGGCTGGTCCGGCCCGCCCAGGGGCGGCAGCTGGAAGAAGTGATCCATGACCCGCACCGAGTCGAATCCGGCTTCTTCCGCCGTCGTAGCCAGGCCGGCCACGTGCTCGAACAAGTCGGCCGGATCAAATCCGGAGAAGCTGGGCAGCTGTACGCCGAATCTCGTCAGAACGCCACAGTAGCGACTCCCCCGGGACAGTCGGCGGCCCGCGCACACCCACAGCGCGAACCTTGAATGCGCAACCGCCCGTCCCGGGGAGGCGGGTTCCAGGCACGCCGGATCCGCCGTCCGGCACGTCCTGGCGATGGCGTTGATGTCGTTGTGCCCGGCGCCAGCTGGCAATTTCGCCACCCGGAACACCGAATTCCGCCGGGCCGCCGCCACCGCGCACCCCCGGCCGCGCATGACTGACCTGCGGGTTCAGTCCTCTGCTCGGCGATGCGCAGGCTCGGGACGTCCTGGCGAGTCAGTGACCTCGCACTGATCGTGTATCAGGTGGCCGCCATTATGCGCTCCCTATAGCCGAGAGTTCTTCACAAGCCGATCTCGGGCGATGCCGAGGTGCCGTCTGTCGCTAGCCAGGGCGACGCGGTTCCCCTTATCCGCATGCAGCCCGGGCCATCGTGTGCGTGAGGGCCACGAGATCAGCCAGGGAGATGAGTGAAAGTGACCCGTGTTCCAAACCAGTATTACGTGCATGGCAGCGGTATATCCGTGTCCTACTACCCAGACGGCTCTGGCCCGGTTAGAGAGGGCCTCGGCCCTCTTCGCCTTATATACCAGGATGCTCATCTATCCCAGGGGTTTTATGGCGATGAGGTACGGGCCGTCGATGTGGCCGACCTGGGCACCGTAGTCAGCGTCACGCTCGTCATGACGGTGGACATCGGCAGCACCACGTTCAGCCTTCTCGTGCCGGACGTGCAGCTGCCCGAGGAGCAGAACTCGGTCTTCATATACACCGACGGCATCAGTACCGTCCACAGGGCGTTCGCCGGATTGCCCGGGCACCCGCAAAGTGAGACATACACCGTGACCGCACTCAGCGGGACAGCGGCAGTCGGCCCGTTGCCACTATAGGCCCGAGGGCAGAAACGGCGGGCCCGGCCTTGCGGGCTTGGGGCTTGCGCCGAGCTCACACCGGGCGACGGCAGGACCTGGCAAGCTGACCCGCCCATCGGGCCCGCACGATCTGCTCATCCTGGTACCATCAGCGCGGCAATGCCGACCAAGCGGCACCGGCGCCAGATCGGCGGCTCGGCGCGCGATTATCAAGAGCTCTTCGCGTCGCTGGCTGCATAGCAGTCCCTGGTTACGGCCCGGCCGACAGTCAGACGGGCTGTATGTTTATGCATCGCCGCGTTTCGGGTGAACGTCCGCTTCTGCCGCTGTCCGGGCGTACCCGTCAGGCCGTGCCTCCGGTAACGCCGCGCGGTGCCAGGCGCGGGTCCGCGCGTCTCCGCGGAGACGCGCTACGCAATTGCGTGCGGGCACTTCCTGTGACTAGCCGCTTTGCCGTCTGCCGGGCGCGTCTGCCGGGCTGTGCCCTCTGGTGAGGTGACGCGATGCCAGCGCCGGACGCGGGCGTTCCCGCGGAAACCAGCGCTCATGCCGCTGCGGGCGAGGTTACGTTCAGAGCCCGAGTACGCGGCGGAGTCCGTCGCCTGGCGGGCGTTTTGGCTGGGCTCTGCTACGGCTTGGTCGCGGCAGCGATGAGGTGGTCGCTGAAGCCGATAAGCGAGGGCTGTGTCTCGACTGAGCGTGCTGCGAACAGGATCTGCCCGCGCCGCTGCGGATCTGCCCACTCCTGGCGCAGCGGCCAGCCCGGGCCCTCGACCCCGTAGACGGTCACGCCGGTGAAACCAGCCCGATCGATCTCGCTGGCCAGGCCGTCTGGAGTATGGAAGTAGGCGGTGGTGAAGAACTCCGGCCTGCCGACGGGATCGGGGTTGCGGTGCTGCCCGTCGAGCAGGTCCTGGTCCACGATTGGCCGGAAGTCCTGATCATCCAGCCAGCCTTCGTACAGCCCGTCGAGCAGCGAAGCGAACCGGCAGACCGCCATGGCCAGCAGGCGGCCGCCCGGCCGTAGCACCCGCCTGGCCTCGGCAAGGGCCTGCCGGCGATGCGCCGCCTCGGTCAGGTGGTACAGCGGCCCGAACAGCAGCACCGCGTCCTGCGACTCAGCTTGCTCTGATAGCTCTCGCGCGTCGCCCAGGGCGGCGGTGAAGCCGAAGGAGGGATCGCTGCCGGCCGCCTGGCGTGCCTGGTCCACGTGCAGCGGCACCGGATCCACCAGATGCACGCGGTACCCGCGCCTGGCCAGGGGCGCGGCATAGGTGCCAGGGCCGCCACCGACATCCAGCAGCCGCGCGGGCGGCCCGGGCAGCAGCCGGTCCAGCAACTCCATCGACCTGACGAACTCCAGGGACGGATTCCCGCCTGGGAACAGGCGAGAGCGTTCGTAGCCGGTGCCGTAGTGATTTTCGATCGCCGGATCAATCACCGTTACAGGCTGCCGCATATATCCCGCCAGGGCTACTGAAATTCGGTCCCGCTCGAGCTCGCAACCGGCACTCTCCTGACCAGACCGGACGT
>ODAK010006906.1_pt1 | contig 11398 bp, 16 predicted proteins | sample 1539591 | NCBI WGS metagenome assembly ODAK01 (sample SAMEA3539303, study PRJEB22396) | soil metagenome | biome: tundra; feature: field; material: soil | place: USA | collected 2010-05 | depth 0.15 m | reverse complement strand
AGTTTGGCCCGGAAGTTTTGGTGGAGGAAAAAATCATCGGGCGCGAGACGACGGTGGGAATTTTGGATGGGAAAGTTTTGCCGGTGGTGGAAGTCCGGCCCAGGAACGGCAGTTACGATTACAAAAATAAATACACGGCGGGCAATACGGAATATTTTTGCCCGGCGGATTTTGATGCCGCGACGACGAAGCGGATTCAGGACGCGGCGCTCGGTGCTTTCAAGGCGGTCGGCGGACGTGATTATTCGCGCGTGGACGTGATGGTGCGAAAAGTGGAACAGGCTTCCAGCCTGTCTGGACAGGCAAGATGCCTGTCCCACTACGAGCCGGTGGTGCTGGAGGTGAACGCGCTGCCGGGCATGACGGAGACGAGCCTGCTGCCCAAGGCGGCGGCGGCGGCGGGGATCAATTTTCCGCAGTTGTGCCAGCGCATGATTGAACTGGCGTTGGGAAGAAATGAAAAATTAAAAATGCAAAATGAAAAAACGGAGCCGGTCGGCGTTTGAATCATCAGCCGTTTTCATTTTTAATTTTTAATTCAGAATTTTGATTTAACAAATGTGGTTTAAGCGCGAACAAAAAAACCGGCGGTTGCACCGGATTCATGTGCTGGATGTGAAGCTGCGTTCCGATCAGGTGCGCTCGACGCGCGTGCGGCTGGTGGCGATGGCCTGCCTGTTGCTGGCCGGCACATTTTTAAGTTTGTATCTGTTCTGGCGCGTCGGCGTATGGACGCTGGATACGTTTGTCTATTCCAACGCCGATTTCGCGATCCAGCAGATTGATGTGCAGACGGACGGCGTGATCGCGCCGGAACAACTGCGCCGCTGGACGATGGTGAAACCGCAGGCGAATTTGATCGGCCTCGACCTCGCGTCGGTGAAACGCAATCTGGAGATGTGGTCGGTCATTGATTCCGTGTCCGTCGAACGCGTGCTGCCGCGCACGTTGAAAATTCGCGTGACGGAACGCGACCCGATTGCGCAGGTGAACGTGGCGTGGGCGGACGCGGCCGGCGAGATCACCGTCCACATTTTTCAACTCGATGCGGATGGCGTGGTGATGCAGCCGCTCGACCCGCGTTTGTGCGTCGTGCCGCTGGCGCAGATGAATTCACAACTGCCGGTGATCGTGGGGCTGAACTCGTTTCAATTGCAGCCGGGCCGCCGCATGGAACTGCCACAGGTGCAGGCGGCGTTGCGCTTGGTCTCCGCCTTTGAACATTCGCCGATGGCCGGGCTGGTGGACCTGCGGCGCGTGGATGTTTCCGCGCCCGGCGTGGTGGTGGCGACAACGGGGCAGGGCAGCGAAATCACTTTCGGCCTCGACAATCTGGACCAGCAATTGAGCCGCTGGCGGCAGATTTACAATCTTGGTTTGAGCCAGAGCAAGACGATTGCGTCGGCGGATCTGGCGGTGGCGAACAACGTGCCGGTGCGCTGGATGCTGGCCAGCGCGGTGCCGGTCGCGCCGGTGAAATCGGTTAAACCCCCAAAAAATCGGAGGAGAAATGTTTGAAGATTCCAACATAGTCGTCGGGCTGGAAATCGGCACGTCGAAAATCTGCGTCGTCGTCGGCGAACAAAACGCCGAGGGCGCGGTCAACATCATCGGCCTGGGACAATCGTTGTCCAGCGGCGTGCGCAAAGGCGAAATCTGCGACACCGAAAAGGTGGAGCAGGAGGTGCGCGCGGCGATCTTTGAGGCCGAGCAGATGGCCGACGTGGAGATTCGCAGCGTTTATCTTGGCGTGACCGGCGGCCACATTCGCGGCTTCAACAATCGCGGCGTGCATCCCGTGGTTTCCGCCGACCGGGAAATTTCCGATGACGATTTGCAGGACGTCATCAAAAACGCCAAGGCCATCAATCTGCCCGCCGAGAACACCGTCGTTCACGCCGTGCGTCAGCATTTTTTCGTGGACGGCCAGGACGGCGTGACCAATCCCGTCGGCATGTTGGGCGCGCGTTTGGAAGTGGACATGCACGTCATTCACGGCCATGCGAACCGGTTGCAAAACGCCATCCGCCTCGTCCGCGCGACGCAGTTGGAAGTGAACGAAATTGTCTTCAACGGCATCGCTTCCGCGCTCGCGCTGCTCACCAGCGAGCAGAAGGAACTCGGCGCGCTGGTCATTGACATCGGCGGCGGCACGACGGAATACGTGGTTTATTCCGACGGCGTCATCCGGCACACCGGCGTGCTGGCGGTGGGCGGCGACCATGTTTCCAACGACCTTGCCTACGGCCTGAAAGTTCCGTTGAGCCGCGCGGAAAAATTGAAACGCGAACATGGTTCCGCATTCATCACCGGCGAGGCCAAGGGCCAGTCCATCAGCATCACCAATGAACTCGGCCTCACGCTCAAGACCGTGAACCTGGAACATCTGCAACACATCATGTCGCTGCGGCTGGAGGAACTGTTTGAAATCATCGCGCATGAACTCGAAAAGGCCGGCCTCACCGATTATCTGCGCGCCGGAGTTTTTCTCTGCGGCGGCAGTTCGCGCGTGCCGGGCATCGAGAAACTGGCCGAGCGCGTCTTCCAGATGAACGTCACGCACGGCCACGCCGGTTCCATGAGCGGCATCACCACCGCGCTCGACCAGCCGGAATTCGCCGCCGCCATCGGCCTTGTCAAATATGGCTCGCTGAAAAACCGCCGGCGCGAGCGGCGCGGCGGACTGGGCGGCACGCTCGGCAGCATCAAAAATATGTTTGGCAGTTTTTTGCAACGCTCTTGAAAGGACGCTTATGGAAAATCCCGGACAAAAAGATCTGCTCGCCGCAGCCGGAAAACCGGTCGTGAAATTTTTTGGCGTCGGCAACGCCGGCGTCACTTTGCTCGACGCGGTGAACACGCCGGAATTTGCCGGAGCCAATTTCATCGCCATCAACACGGACGCTTCGTCGCTGGCGGCGTCCGCAGCGACCGTGAAGTTTCATCTCGAAAGCAAATTGCTGCGCGGCCTCGGCTCCGGCGGCGATGCCGACCGTGGACGCGCGCTGGCCGAGGAGCAATTCTCCACGCTGAAATCCGCATGTGAAGGCGCGAACGTCGTTTTTATCCTGTCTGGACTTGGCGGCGGTGCGGGCAGCGGCATCAGCCCCGTGCTGGCGCGGGCGGCGCGCGAGGCGGGCGCGCTGGTGCTGGCGTTCGTGACCTTGCCGTTCGATTGCGAAGGCAACCGCCGCGAAAACCAGGCGCAGCAAAGCCTCGAACAGCTCAAGTCCGCCGCCGACGGCGTCATCTGCCTGCCGAGCCAGAAAATTTTCAAGCTGATTGACGAGAATTCCACCCTGCTGGAAACCTTCCGCGTCACCGGCGGATTGCTGCTCGAAGGCGTGCGCGGCGTGTGGCAGTTGCTCACGCGGCCCGGACTCATCCAGATTCATTTTTCCGATTTGTGCGCGCTCGTCCGCGACCGGCACGCGGAGAATGCCTTCGCTTTTGTAGAAGCCACCGGGCCGGGCCGGGCGCGGGAAGTCGTGGAAAAAATCCTCGCGCATCCGCTGCTCGACGAAGGCCGCGCGCTGGCGGAATCCGACGCGGTGCTCGTGAGTTTGACGGCGGGCAAAGATTTGACGATGGCCGAGATCAGCCGCGTGATGGAACAGGTGAAACGTCAATGTGGCCGGGCGCAGATCATCATGGGCGCGGCGGTGGACGCGGCGTTGAAAGACCGGCTCTGTGTCACGCTCATCGCAGCGAAACAAAGTTCCCTGCCGGCGAGCGAACCCGTGCGGACGACCACGCGCGGCGGGTTTTCCACCACGACGACCAGCCAGCGCGAACCGGTGATGCCGCGTGGTCGCGTGCAGCGCAAACATACCAAACCCGTCCAAACGCAACTGCCGCTGTCCATTGTTTCCAAAGGCCGGTTTGACAAGAGCGAGCCGACGATTCATGGCGGCGAAGACCTGGACGTGCCGACCTTTTTGCGGCGCGGCGTGGCGATGAATTGAATTTCAATTCTTCGACCACTTGGCGAGGACGTTGTTCGTATTGAAGGTCAGGCGCAGTTTGCGTTCGTAATAGTTCGGTGAACTTTCGATAAAGCCGCCGCCGCCGGGGCGACCGTAAAATCCGGTGCCGACCACGACGCTGCTGCCGTTGCTGGAACGGGTGATCCACTCGGCGATGGTCTGGCCATCGCTCAACTTCGCCTGTTTGTCCGGCGGCCCGAGTTCCACGACGGCCTGGTCAAAGGTGTAAGCGCCGACGCGGGCGTTCCAGTCAACCCGGTGGGTCGCGCAGCCGGCGAACAGAATTGCGGTCGCGGCGAACAGGAAAATTTTCAGTCCGAAATTTGTCTTCATTGTTTTCATGGGTGGAATTTAATCCGCGCCCGTCAAAGTGCAAACGGCAAATTGTTTTGGCGGTATCCGCTTTTTTGTTTTCTTAATCTTAATCGTCATCATGCTCTTAATTTCTTCCGCACAAGGATTAAGATTAGGATTACGAAGCGGCTTCATTTCCCACCGGTGGTGAATCCGGCGACGATGGGCCGGTGATCGGAGCCGATGCCTCAGTTCGGAATCGTTGGGATATACGTTTCGTCCGCGAGCCAGTTGCGCGCCATCGCCGGACTCAACAGGAGGTAATCAATGCGCGAGTAGGCATCTTCCAATCCGTAGAAATATGTCCAGGTGACTTTCATCGAATCAAAACGCGGGATGGGATTCGGCGCGTTGTCGCCGTTGCGTTCGGCGGGGCGCGTGTCGGTGAGCTTGAATTTTCCGCGCCCGATGACGGCCTTGGTGGAATCGGAACTTTTCACGTCGTTGAAATCGCCGAGGACGATTATTTTTTCGGACGGATTGCGGGTGAGATGTTCATCAATGAGGCCGCGCAAAACTTTGGCTTCCTGCAAGCGCAGTTCCGCTTCGTCGGCCTCGGGCGAGGGGCGGCGGGATTTCAGATGCGCGGCGATGAGGGTGAAGGTGAAATTGGTCTCCGCCTGAATTTCAACTTCGGCAAAGCCGCGACCGACGCGGAAGCGGCGTCCGTCCAAAAGAAAACTGTCGTTCGTGTGCGGATGGCGCGCGACGATGGGCAGCCGGCTCAAGATGGCGACGTGGATGTTCGTGTCCGCGCCGGTGATATGCTCCCAAAATGGAAAATCCAGTCCGTCGGCCTTGAGCGACGCGCGGAGTTCGAGCAGCGCGTTGGTGCCGCCCATTTCTTCGAGCGCGAGCACGTCGGGATTCAGTGCGCGGATGCTTTCGCGGATTTTGGCCTTGGCCTCGGCGGATTTGACGAAGTGGCGTGATTCGGTAGGCTGGTCGAGATAATTTTCGACGTTGTAAGCGGCGACGCGGAAAGTTTCGGCGGCGAAGGAAGTTGAACAAAGAAATGCGAGCGCGAAAATTGCGAAATTGTTACGGATGAAAAATCTCTTTCGCATGAAAATTTTAAGCAAAGAGTTCGCGGATTTTTGCGCGGGCTTCCCGCAGTTTGGAATCTTTCACCTTGCCCGCCGCGTAAAGAATCACGGATTGTTCGCCGGTGAACAGGCGATTCGGACGAATGAAGCTGTCCCTGACCAATCTTCCGCGTTCAAAATCAGCAATCAGAAGCGGAATGGAAAAACCGTCGTTGCGCGCCTGACTTGTGATTTGACAAAGAATTGAATCGTCACCCGGAAGACTTGCAACAACGAGAGCAGGCCGACGTTTGCCGGCTTGCAAATCGGTTTGTGGGAAAGGCAGAACAACAACTTCGCCGGTTACAGGCTTGCCCATGCGGCGTCCTCCTCGGGCGTGTTCCAATCTTTGGCGAGCGCGGATTCGCTCAAGAGCAGGCCGTTAAAAGAATCTTCTCCTTTTTTGTGACGCAAAAATCGCACAAAGTCATAAACTTCGCGTTGCTGCGGCTCTGGCAAATCCGCTATTTCCCGTTCGATTAACTGTTGCGTGCTCACAATTTCTTTATCGCAGATTAGCGCGCTGAAGTCAACGTGCGGAACATTTTGCCAATTTTCGCAAAGCTGCTATTTTCTCACCATGCCTCGGACGAGCCGGAAAAATTTGCCGACGAAGTTGGACGACAAACAGAGCGAGCGCGATCACCGTGAACTGCGGATTGACAAGGTTGGCGTGCGCGGGTTGCGCTTTCCGATCCAGGTGCGCGACAAGGCGCGCAGCGTGCAAAACACCGTCGCGACCATCGGCATGTTCGTGGATTTGCCGAAGGAATTCAAAGGCACGCACATGAGCCGCTTCATCGAGGTGCTCAACGCGCACGGCAGCGTCATTCACGTCGAGAACATCAACGAAATTCTTCACGCGCTGCGGAAAAAATTGAACGCGGCCACGTCGCATCTGGAAATTGAGTTTCCATATTTCATGGTCAAGAAATCCCCGGTGTCGCGGCAGGAAAGTTTGATGGATTACATCGCGCGCTTCGACGCGACGGCGATGGACGGCGAAATTGATTTTGTCCTGACGGTGAAGGCGAACGTGACGACGCTGTGTCCGTGTTCCAAAGCGATTGCGAAATACGGCGCGCACAACCAGCGCGGCGAAGTGACGGTGGCGTTGCGGTTCAAAAAAATTGTCTGGATTGAAGATGTGATTAAAATCATCGAGGCGTCGGCGAGTTCGGAACTTTACGCGCTGTTGAAGCGGCAGGACGAAAAGGCGGTGACGGAGCGCGCGTATGAAAATCCGGTGTTCGTGGAGGATTTGGTGCGCAACGTGGCGCTGCGGCTGAACGCGGACGCGCGGGTGAGTTGGTATAAAGTCGAGGCGGAAAATTTCGAGAGCATCCACAATCACAACGCGTATGCGTGCATTGAGAAGGGGTGAAAAGTTTTTTGCGGGTTAATTAAAGGTTAGTTATCATCCTCATGGCTTGACCCAATCACTTGAAAATTGAACTGAGGGCAATTGGCTTGATGCCGGGACTGGTATCTTATGGTCTTGCAACCAAATCGAGAGCCGCATTACCTGCTGCCGAAAGTCCAAAGGGCCGATGTAATATGAGGAACCTCGGAGTGGTTCGCAGTCTATCGTCAACCTCCAGCGCGTCCCATTGGTGGGCGGCTCCATCTCAAACCGCTCCCATTCTCGTGGCTGAAGCACGCTCCAACCCGTCGGAACATACTCCACACGGCCAGTGGGTGAATCGAAAGTAACTACGGGACTGCGGCCACGCAGGACAGCGAATGGACTGGCGTTGGATACCTGTAATACGACAGCGCGTGCGCCATTAGGCGCCATGCAGACTGCTAAACTCTCGTGAGTCTGACATCCCTGTGCATCAAACGATGCGTTAGTGTAGCCAAGCAACCGAATGGAAATTTGTAATCTGCTCCGCTGAAAACCTGTGAAAGAAAACCATGCGACCGCGACTACCACGGTGAGAAGAATCAACAGAATGACGACTATCTTACGCATAGCATCCGATGGCAGCTAACCTATGATTAAACCGTAAATTTGCGGCCATTGCTTTCACGAATTTGAGGTTGCGCCCGCAAAACCGGCTTGTCCAGCCGTTTTCCGCAAACATTTCATCTTAAAACATTGAATCATTGCTTCGCTCCGCTATATTTTTTTTATGCTGACTGAATACATCCAATGCGCCATGAGTCACGCGCATTATGAACTGATTGAGAACGGGCATTTTTTTGCCACGATTCCCAAGTGCAAAGGTTTGTGGGCGGAGAGCAAAACGTTGGAACAATGCCGTGAGGAATTGCAGAGCACTTTGGAGGATTGGTTGTTGCTCGGTTTGCAACTGGGACACAATTTACCGGTCATTGACGGAATCAATTTGAATCGCAGCAATCGTCGAAAAGCGGCTCATGCCCAAGCCAATTAAACATCGGGAAATGTTGCGGCGATTGCGCGCGCTTGGCTGGGACGGGCCGTATCAAAAAGGAAAACATCCGTTCATGGTCAAAGGTGAAATGCGTCTGACCATTCCGAATCCGCATCACGGCGACATTGATTGGAGTCTGATGAAAAGCATTTTACGAAATGCGGAAATTTTTCCCGACGAATGGGGAAATGTGTAAGTGCCGCAAAAAAATTTCGGCCATGTTTTTAACGAATTTGAGGAGGGACCAACCCGACGACAGATCCGTGCATCGAATGATTCTTCCCAAATTGGTTGCCCGAAAATTTCTTAAAATTTTTGTGGCGCATTTGATTTCATTTGATACATTCCCGCGCTCTAGTTGAACCGGAATGAAAGCCGGAAACCATTTTAATCTGTGACTGCGAAGAAAAAAAAAATTAAGAAAGCCGCGCCACGCGGCAAGTCCAAGGCCGTCGCCACCTCGGCGGCCATTCTTGGTCGTCCGGTCGCCAAGGCCACCGCCGGGCCGAATTTGAAAAAGGTCAAGACCGAGTGGCATGGTTTTTGCCTGCATTTGCTGGAGTTGCGCGAGCAATTGACCAAGCAAATGAACGGCCTGGCGGAAGAATCCGCGCAGGAGATGGCCGGTTACAGCCTGCACATGGCCGATTCCGGCACGGATAATTTTGACCGCGACTTTGCGTTGAGCCTGCTGTCGTCCGACCAGGACGCGGTTTTTGAAATCGAAGAGGCGCTCAAACGGATTGAGCGGAAGACTTACGGCGTCTGTGAGCTGACCGGCAAGCTGATTCCCCGGACACGTCTGGAAGCGATTCCGTGGACGCGTTTCACGGTCGAGGCGCAGGCGCAGTTGGAACGTGACGGCGCGTTGAAATCCCGCCGGCTGGGTGCGCTCGGCACGATTGATGCCATTGGCGCCATCACGGAAGTTGACGGCGACGACGAAGAGGCAGCGGAAGAAGCAAAAGTGTCCAAAGAGAAAGAATAATTTATGGCCCGAGAAGTCATCACCATCGAATGCAGTGAAGCGCGCAAGGAAGGCAAATCGCCTTCGCGCTACACCACCACCCGCAACAAAAAGTTGCAGACGGAAAAGCTGGAGGTAAAAAAATACAATCCGGCGCTCCGCCGCCACACGTTGCATAAGGAGGTCAAGTAATTATGCCGCGCAAGACGAACACCGAAAAGTCCGACAAACGCGGTTCGCGCCGCGCTCCGGAAAAACGCACGCCCCGTCCGAAGCCAAAAATTGACTTCACGGTGGACGCGCTAGACTACAAAAACGTGACCCTGCTCCGCACGTTTGTGACCGATCAGGGCCGCATCCTGCCGCGCAAATACACCGGCCTGCCGGCGCATTACCAGCGCCGGATGACCACGGCCATCAAGCGCGCGCGCCAGATGCTGTTGATGAAGTGATTTCTGCCGCCCGTCGCGTTGGCGATGAGGCGGCTTTTTTATGGATTTCAATTGCAAATCATTTGCAATTGAACGAAAGTTTTCGTCCAAGCTATGGACTATCTGATTCTGCTTTCCAGCATCGCCCTCGGTGCCATCACCGTTTTCTGGCTGCGGTTGAATGATCCGAAGCACGTCAAGGTGCTGAATGCGTTTACCGGCGCGTATCTGCTCTCGCTGGTAATGCTGCACCTGCTGCCGGATTTGTATCAGCCGGAACCGGGCATCGTTCTGAAACCGCTGGTCATCGGCGCGTTCATCCTGTCCGGTTTTTTCCTGCAGATCGCGCTGGATGCGATTTCCATGGGCATTGAACACGGCCACGCGCATGAAATTCGCGGTCGGATGGCCATCGGCATTCTGGCGGGTTTATGCATGCACGCCTTTGTCGAGGCGCTCGCGTTGGGGCAATCACCGGAACACCAGACCGCCCACGACCTCGCGGCGCATCACTTTTTGCTCGTCAGCGTGGTGGTGCATAATTATCCCATTTCCATCGCGCTGCTCGGCATGTTGCTGCAAAGCGGCATGAAACGCAGTTCGGCGCTGGCGTGCCTAGGCCTGTTCGCGGTCATGGGACCGGTCGGGATGTTCATCAGCACGCACACCGGCTTGGCGGTTTATTCGCGGCAACTCATGGCCATCGTCATCGGCATTTTCATGCACATCTCGACGACGATTTTATTTGAGAGCGAAGATCATCACCGCTTTCCGACCGGCAAACTGGTGGCGGTGGGCGTTGGTCTGCTTTTGGGAATCGCCAGCGTGATTTTTGAATCGTGATGAAAAATTGCGCGCACAAACATTCGCATCAGCGACAGGAAATGTCCGCGCTGACCGGACGTTTGCGGCAGCAGTCGCGCAAAATCACCGGGCCGCGCGCGGCCATTTTGGAAATTCTCCGCCAGCATCCCCATCCGCTGACGAACAAGGAAATTTTCGCCTCCTTGCCGGAAGGCGGGTGCGATCTGGCGACCATTTACCGCGCGATGCAACTGCTGGAGAAATTAGGGATGGTCAAGCGGTTTGATTTCGGTGACGGTGCGGCGCGGTTTGAACTGGTCGGCGAAGGCGACAATGGCCATCACCACCATCTGGTTTGCACCAGCTGTGCGGAAGTGGTGGAGATTGGCGAATGTTTTCCGGCGGAAATCGAAAACCGGATTGCGCGCGTCAACGGTTTCAAAGCCGTGACGCACCGGCTCGAATTTTTCGGCCTTTGCCCCGGTTGCCAGACGTGACCGTCAGGCCATTTCCATTTCCTCGGAAAGCCAGTCGCCGAGGTGGAGGTATTCCTTGATTTTGCGCCGTTCGTGGCGGTTCTTGAGGGACTTTTTGGAGTGGTGTTCAGCTTTGCGGAACGGATGCTTCGGATTACGGATGACTTCACCGATTACTTCGATTGTTTTCATCATGGCATTTTCCTTTCATCAAGCAGTCAGCGTAAATGATGCCAACCGCTGTTATTCCAAAAACCACTTGGAATCTTCAAATTATCTGACGCCACACCCCGCCAAGGTGTTCAAAATTTTTCAGACAAAACAAAAAGAACCAGAACACCACTCGTTTTCCACCCGGCTGGCAACCAGCTTCAATCCCACACCCGCAAACGCCCGTTCCACTTCGGAAAACTCCGCCGCCAAAATGCCGGCTAAAACCAATGTGCCGTCGCGTTTGAGCCGGTTCGCAATCCGTCGCCGCTCGGCGATGAGCAGATTGGAAATCAAATTGGCGCAGACCAGATCGTATTGCCGCGCTGGTTTTAACGGCAATTTCGTCACGTCGCCGCGCGTTGGTTTGAGCCTGGCATCAACCCGGTTTTCACGCGTATTTTCGCGGGCAACCCGCACGGCTTCCGGATCGAAATCAAAGGCGCGCACTGGCGCATAGCCGAGTTTCGCCGCCGCGATGGCGAGAATTCCCGAACCGGTGCCGATGTCCAAAAATGTTTGCCGGATTCCATTATTTCGACAGCGCACGATTTCGTTCAGGCAGAACGAAGTGGTCGGATGCTGGCCGGTGCCGAAACTCAAGCCGGGATCAAGAATGACGACCGCCTGGTTTTTGCGCGGACGCTTTTTGCTCCAGCTCGGTTTGACGAGCAGCGCGCCGCCGA
>ODAK010006905.1_pt1 | contig 11398 bp, 9 predicted proteins | sample 1539591 | NCBI WGS metagenome assembly ODAK01 (sample SAMEA3539303, study PRJEB22396) | soil metagenome | biome: tundra; feature: field; material: soil | place: USA | collected 2010-05 | depth 0.15 m | reverse complement strand
TAAAGTTGGGCGCACCTATAAAGTAGTGAAAGGCAAACTAAAAATAGTTCCCTTGAAGAAAGTTAAGAAATAAAAGTATGGAAAATATTTTTAGAAGCGAAATAGGTATAGAACATGCATCACCTATTATGACAATGAGTATTCAGTATGTAATGTATGAAGAAACATGGGCTGAAAAAAGAAGGGATAAACTTATTTTTTTACTTAAACGTAAGAAAGCATTTGTTCATAAAATAATCGTGTTTTTATTAATGATTCCTATCGGCTTAGCAATAATATCTATCACCTGTTTAATAGTAAAAATTATGTTATCATTAGCACAAGGTTCTATGATGGGAATAGCTTGTGCCGAAGTATTTATATTGGGTGGTTTTATATGTAACGCTTCCTATCTATGGCTAACTGATAAATTTGAAACCAACCCGAATTATATTTGGAAAGTAAAACATAAAGGCAAGTTTATTCGTTAATCTCCTTCTTTTCATCCTCCCATTCCTCATCTAATTTTTTTTCGCTCCACTTGGCAAGTTGCCACCATCCTATACAAAAGCCGATAGTGCCGGCAATCCATAATAAGAGTCGGAGCCAGTGTGCCATCAGCCAAAATGGAAATTAGACTTCATTATGCTGCTTGAGTAGTCGGTTGTGGTGCAGCATTCGCAACGGCTGCATCTACCTGACCTTGATGTTGGTTCTGTATCATATTCATATTAGCCTCATGCGCCGTCTGTTGGGCTTGTAAAGAAGCATCTCTCTTAGCTCCAATGTCTGATAATGCTTGGTCAAGGAACTTATGATATGTATCTGTTTCAACCGTTCTATCCGCTTCTTTTGCCTTCCAAAATTCTAAGGCAAAATTTATATTCCATTGCTCAATAAATTCGGCTTCAATAAGTGCATATCTTTCCTTAATTCTTATTTGCGATAAAGCATTTTCTTTTTGCAAATCCATTTGCAACTGAATCTGCGCCATCTGTTGTTGTTGTTGTGCTTTCTGTGCTTCCAATGCTTGCTGACCTTGAGTTTGCGATGCAGCATTTTGTTGTGCTATTGCTGCCTGTTTCTTCATCTGTGCATCTTCACGGATTTGCATTATTTGCTGCGCGAATTTTATTGATACATCTGCCGCCCTCATCACTGCGAAATAATCGGATGCGGTAAGTTGCTGCGCTTTTATAGCTTCCAAACACATCTGCCTTATTTCCTGTTTCTCATCATCGGTAGGCTTAGCTTTGAGAGTGAGTGAAAACATGGCATCCATATCATCGCTCGAAATCTTGAACATCTTGGTAGATAATCGTCCTATAATGGCATTATATCTATCTTCCATCCCTTCATTGTATTTTATCACGCTTTGCAAACGTGCCATACATGACTTCCCTAATGATTCTTTGATGACGATAAATCCATCCCAAATTGGTTTGAGAACATTGGTGGTAGCATCGAGGAGCATCTTGGAAGTTTCTACCGGCATGGATGGATTTACACCACTTGCATCACTTTGAGGAGTAAGTCCGCTAATATCCTGTGTTACCCTGATAATAGTATTATATGCAAGGGCAAAGTTATCCCAGGCTATCTTGCTGGTGCCTTCAAATTCATAAAAAGGTTTCCCTGTGTTGGTTGTAGATTTACCAATAGCATCCGTTGATTTAAAATATCCCGTTCCATTGGCTCTGAATAAAGCAACATTCTGATAAGGTGTAAGTTCCGAATTACCCTCTGAAATATTCATCAGGCTTCCCCAGTCAATAAACATTCCCGCCGGTAATGAGTTAGCTAATTCATTCTGTAAATTAAGATATGCTATCTGTAATTCATTATACATAGGTATTCCGCGTTCCACGATAGATTTACCTTCTGCCTTGAAGATATGTAATGAAAGTTCCCCATTCTGATTGAAGTCTTTTTTATTGTCGAATACGGTTTTTGTTCCTACTATCCATCGTGCCGAATAGGTACATTTAGTATCTGAACTTGATACTTCCTTATTACTTCCTGATTTCTTGCTTGTAGAAGAAAACATTACCGTATTGCCATCTGATTTTTTTTCAACTGATGTATATTCGGTATCCCATGTAGCCCATTGTGCCAACATTACAGGAATCTTAAAATTATCATAAGAGCTAAATCCACCTGTAAAAAATCCTTTGTCAGAATACCGTGTTCCATCATACTGCCATTGTGTCGGGGTTGCAGCACCAGGGTTCCCAAATTGTCCTTTGTATTGTTGTGCCATCTTCCATAGCTCTTCTTCAGGTAATCCGGTAGCCATCCTTAAATCAACAATTGTCCATAACTCGAAATAACCCCAATAAGGACTTTTCTTTTTGTCATAGGTCCTGCTATATGCTACAATAACATTATACATATCGGCATATTCGGCTCTAACTTCCCCGGTAACTTCATCGGTCTTGTCAATGGCTGCACTGCAATTAATGGTTGCTAAATCCTTTAATATAAGTTTTTCTATCCTCTTGAAGTCAGAAGCGTAAAAAGTATAGCTCAAGGCTTTCTCCATTCCTGTTTCCTTATTCAATTTAAAACCTCCATTTTCCTGCCATATCTCAAACTCATCATCTGTTTCAGGTAATGAAGGATCATCTTTTTGAGGGATATTGGCATCACTAAGTAATTTGGATATGATAGGTTTGAATTGCTGTTGATATTTTATATTTGCTTTCATCTGCTCCCTCTCAAATCCACTATCTTCGTCAATAGCATCCACTTCGCATTCATAGTCTATTTCAGAGAACTTAGAAACGATGACATCAACTTGTTTTGGTGCAATGCTGAAAATATTGGTAAAGTCAATATTCCATTCCCCAATTCTTTCATATTCACCCGACCATGCACTATACTCCCGTCCATCTTCGCCAACTTTATTAATCATTTTTTTGGTTTTGGGATTAAGTTGGTCTCTATATTGCTGCCAAGGTTGCTGTCCATCAGCATACATCCTGTTAGTATTAAATTTAGCCCTGTCATCATAAGACCACATGCACATCCCCGATACATATTGAGAATAGATAGCTTCGCAGCATCTAAGAGCATACCAAGGTTCTTCCTTTTTTTTGGCATCAATGCTATGTGCCGGAAAGATAAAAGGCTGTGATGACCCATTACTATTGATTGGATTATTCTGTAAATACTTTTCTAATTTTACCATGTTATGCTACTCTTAATTTCTCTGACCTATATAAATCGGATGCTTTTAAAACTGTTCTTTTTTGATTACGCTCGACACTTACCAATGAATTTGCCCCTATCAAAGCCGCCTGTAATGAAGCCACTAAATCCAAATGCTTTAAATCTATCGGCTCTCTATATTCAAGTAATTGTTCCAATACTTCAGAATGAACCTCTGTATCCGCCATCTGCTCTACATAATTCATAAGAAAAGATGCTCCCGTATTCTTCGTTCCTGTATTAGCATGAAATCCGGTAGTTTCGCTGACTTCATTTTTTATTTCGTCATACAGATTCATGCAATACCCCTCGTATCCTAACCTTTTAAATCCTTTTACCAAAATAGGAGAATTGTCTTCGGAATTAAGCATGGAATTACTATAAACACATGTCATAATAGTATCCTCCACAAATAGGTCTGTATCATTATGCCGGAAAGCATACGTCATACGAATCTTATTTGTTTTCCATTCATTAAAAGGTTTAGAATAAGGATCAATTTTTATATTGTGAACCTCTATTGTAGTGATGGCTCCCTTGCTTCCTTTTCCATATTTTACATTATCAAAGTTAAATGGGTCGCCACCTACTACAAATCTGTTATTGGTATATGGTCTGAAACTGCCATTTAATCCAAAGGACCTGTCCCACCACCTTTTATTTGTTTCTTCCGGTTGAAGTGTAAGTGATGAAATCCATCTGCCATTAGGATCATCCTGCCATATAACTTTTGAATCCCTGTGATGTGGCGTACCAAGCCATGACAAGTTACCTCGTCTGACAAATGGATTATTCATTCTTAACTGCTCAAGGCGCAACTGTATCTTTACGACATTAAGCCAACTATCCTTTGTCTGAACATGGAAACAATCAACGAATTTTTCAGGCATCTTTACTTTCTCCGATGAATAACCATCCATGTCTTTAGCTTCCAAAAGGGAAGATAAGGTATTTTCTATAAACTCCTTAGAACCAATCCGTTTATATGGAACTTCTTTGGGATAAAACTTATGCCATTGCGTTGCCAGATATTTTGCTTGTGAATCGGTAGGATAATCTTCTACGCTCATACCATGCCTGTCAATAAATCCTTCAAGACAATCATGTGCTGGAAAAAATAAAATACGATATTTTGAGTTGGTGAATCCATTTTTATCTCTTACATCATCTTTGCTTAATTTAGCAAGTTTAAGTGCTTGCTCCCTACCTTGTTTTATAGAATATTCAACAGTAGAGGTATTAAAAACAAAACCTAACTTATGATTACCTCTAAGAAGGACCTTATTGATAACTTTTGAACGTTCAAATATATCCACATCTGGTATTTTGGCAAACTCATCATTATGGAAGATAATATAGTTGGTAACACCATCATAAGCACTTTCGGTAGAACTCCTGAAATCAATCATTCCCCCTAAAGACATATCGGCATAAGTATCTTTTTTTGTATTTGACACCCGCTCTGACTTAGGCTCAAAATGCAGTTTCTCATTGGGAATAAGATTATGATTTGGTTTCCAGAAAAATAATAGTTTCTTAAAAGGTGCCGTAAGGAATATCTGAAAAACTTTTTTTGCATCGGTTTCATTCTTGCTTTGCGTTCCTCCACTCATTCCTATATGACAAGTTACTTCAAGGAATAAAACACATTGAACCCTTGTAGTAGCTCCTTCCTGGCGATGTTTATTATAAAGAACACCAAGGCAATAAGGATCAGCATAAAAGAATCTACAAGCAATAAACCAACGCCTGTCCCTATCACGGTATTCCGGTAATCCCTGATGGACATTCCAGAAGTTTAAATAGAAATAATGCCATCCGTCAATAAAAGTCAGTACCCCATTATTATAAAACCAATAACCATTGAACCGTCTGTATATCTGAAGTTTTATCCATTCTATTTCTTCATAGTAATAAAAATAGTTCTTTTCCAGTTCCTTCCATATAGCTTCTAAGGTCATCCCTGACTTATTCAATTGTAGTACCTTCTTAGGAGTTATCTGATACCTGAAATATTGCTCCTCTGTTTTTAATCCATATCCATCAACTTCTGTAATATCTTTTGCATCCTGCCTGTTTTCAAATTTTGGAAGCGGAACGAATACGGGCACAAGATCATAGTCGTCATCATTAATCCAAAAGCCTTGTTCTTCGGCTTTATAATTTTTTGTTATTAAAGGATCAAATTCCATTACTTTTGTTTCTTTGGTCTTCCCCGTAATTTAACAACAGGTTTATCCTCTTTTATCTTTAACGCTATATGCTCCGGCGAGAACTCTATTTTTTCCTGTTCTATATGCTGGAACAAATCATCTTTTAAGTTGATGTTGGTATCCTGCATAAATAACTCATCCGAAATCTTGGTAATGGTGGCTACTATCTCATCTGCCTCATTGGCTTCCTTTGCAGTCATCTTCATATCCGTAGCCATGCGTACCGTGAACTTATACAAGAATTCCAACTTCGCTACAAGTAAAGCATAAAGCGGATTATTGAATAACCATGCAAACCGTATCACCATGACATTGACATCATTATTTTTTCCTTTTAATATATCTTCAATATCCGGTAAAAACCTTCCATCCTCCTGTCTTTCAAAACCTACATAAGAAGCAGCCTTTAGTTTCCTTTGGTTGATATTCACTTCCCTTAAAAATGGCGATCCTCTGTCATAACAAAGAAATATCCATTTAAGAACCCTGTCAATATCATCAATAGGAGCATTAAACTCTTTGTAATTGCGAAGCATCGGAAATCTGGCAAGGATAGAATCACCTTCCTCCAAATCCGAAATATCGAATTTCATGTTTTTAAAGTCCTCTATGCTATATTCGCTCATATATTAAATAAAAAAAGGATGATGGAAAATCCACCATCCTTTTAGGTTTTTGTTGATAAATTAATTCTTTATGGATTGATTATATTTTCATAATCATACTGTGCCTTACCCAATGCTATTAACTGATTCAGATAAATCAGGTCTTGCTGGAAGTTCTGATTATATCCGTTTGCTGGAGCATCATGTTGTTGTGGGTTGGAATGAAGCAAAGCCGTATAAGCCGCTTTTACTGTTGAGAAACTTTTCGTTACTTCCGGTGCATTGAAATTCTTTAGATAAACATTCAATACCAATGGCAGATAATATTCGTATAATGCCTGTGAAGGATTATTATAGGTTACTATCTGATAAACACTGGTATTATCACAAGCGGCTGTATAAGCAGGTGCCACATAAATTGTCTTGGCTATATTTCCAGTTATCAAACGTGTCTGTCCCGCATTGGTTCCAGTCGTTATCTGAACATAACTTCCTTGTAAAGAGGTACTCATAATGGTAAATGCAAGAGTGGTATCATAAAGGGAATCGGCTGGAAGCGGTGTTGCCAAGGTCATTGTCGTAGCTGTATTACTTTTTATCAAATAGGTAGTGCCAATTGTATTTGCATCTGCAGCAGCAGTGCATACTGCATAAAGTCCTGCATAAGCATTGGCTACCCATGAAGTGCGATTGGTAACAATGGTTTTTAGATTTCCATTCCCTATAACATAAGTAGGTGTTCCTGTCAATCCTGTAATGGCAGCAAAAGTTAAAACCGTTGTGGTATTAGAGATTATTTTTGCATAACCTCCTCCAAATGTGCTGCTTGCATTGATATATACATATAATCCTGCTAAAGCATTTGTTACCCATGCCGGGGCGGAATCCGTATCGGTCAATGTCGTTGTCGTAACGGAATCAGCCGTGCCGTAATATTGTCCTAATGCAGAGAAGTTAGCCAATGTAGCCGTTCCAAAAGTAGCACCACTATCAACGACAGTCGATGCCGTTCCACTTGTTGCCGTTGCCGTTGATCCAAGAGTATAGATGGAATTACCACCCATTAAAGCGATTACCTGTGGAGGATTAATATAGGTATAAGCACTATTCCACACATTCAACGGTTGCTGAACGAAAGTAGAACCAGAACCCGTACCGGCTGGATTGAAGGAACGAACAGCTACATCATAAGGCGCACCGATAAGATTTGAAGCCAAATCCGTTACCGCTCCTGATGCAATATTCCCAGTTGATGTTCCTACGGTTGCCATTATTGCTATACTGCCATAATATGTTGCATTAAGTGTCAATACCCATGTTGTAGTCGTTGCGGATGCGATACCTGCTGTATCATATAATTGTGCATTTGGTACACGACTTTGATAAGCCGCTGCTGATAATACCTGATAAGCATTGCTGCTATCATAGATTATCAAATTGGGAACTTTATTATTTGGTGCCATCGTAATTTTTTTAAATTATGAGGGCGAAATTACGGCATATTTTTACCGACTATACTTTTTTTAGAGATTTTTAAGAGAGTTTATTTTTAAAACAAAAACGGAATCCGTATTTCTACAGATGCCGCAATCTTAATTAACAAAAAATTCTACACTCTTATTCTTTCAATTCCTTATTGTATTTATTGAGTTTGCCGCCACATACCAAAACTTCTAATGCCCGGCAAACATAAATCGTTTCTTCTGGACTTATCTTGGTGGCAATAGCACCATACTTAATCCAGATACCAACATCGCCTACTTCTATATTAGTTTCACCGGGTCCTACTCCGAGGACTATTCCCCACAGTTGTCCTGCATCCTCTTTTGTTGTTGGGACAATTACACCCTCCATCTTACTTGATGGATTGGTAATCTCTTTTACAAAAACCCTACCTGCTGCTGTTTTCATATTAATTTGTTTGATAAATTACACATTGAGTTGTCAGGAAGGCACCGGCTACACTGGCGGCATTTTCAAGGGCGCAGCGTACTACTTTTGTGGAATCAATGATGCCTGAATCAATAAGGTTTTCCCAATTTCGTGTTTGGACATTTATTCCTTCCCCATAAAGTAATTGACTAAATCCTTCTCTTGCAATTTCTTTTTTGTAATCATAGTAATCAATCCCTGCATTAGTAACAATTTTATTAAAAGTAGATTCAAGTGCAATATTTACAATATCATTATCTCCTTTACATTTCATTAAAGTAGCACCACCACCAGCAACATAACCTTCCTCCAGTGCTGAAAAAGTGGCACGAATGGCATCATCCACCCTGTCCATCTTCTCCCTCATTTCAGTTTCTGTCTTTGCTCCTACATGAATTACCGCTATACTTCCCTGCAAAGCATCCAAACGGGATTGCGTGAGTTCTTTGTGAGGATTAAAAGAAAGTAAAGATTTTATCTCGGAAATCTTATTGGCAATTCTCATCTTATCACCGCCGCCACCGATAATAGTACATCTGTTATTGGTTACAACTATTCGTTTTGCAGAACCCAACATTTCTGCTTTAAATCCGCCAGCATTAGATTCTGGATGATACATTTTAAGATTAGTACCCATAGATTCACCGATAAAAGTTCCTCCGGTAAGCACCGCCAAATCCTCCATCATAGCTTTTTTCAAATCACCCGTTCCAGGGGAATGAATGGCAACAAAATTAAATCCCTTAGTGTTTATACGATTTGTTATTAAGGTGTTAATAGCTTCCCCTTCTACTGCTTCTGCAATAATAAGAACTGGTCGCCCAGATGATGCAGATGCACCAATTACTCCCCTTAATTCCATTGCAAGATTTATTTTCTTGTCATACAAAAGAATTAATGGATTATTATATTCACACAATTGTTTTTCAGGTGAAGTATAAAACATCCGTGAAATAACACCCCTGTCAATCTGCGCTCCTTCAGGTACTTCAAAATAGGTTTGTTCAGTCTTGCTTTCCTGTTTCACTACCGACCCATACCTACCGACTTTTTTCCATGCTCTTGCTACAATATCTCCTATTTCTGGTTCGTTGTTAGCTGCTATTGCGGCTATGTTATTCAAGTCCTGACTTTTAATCCTTACTTTCCTGGAAAAACCTTTAATCTTTTTGACTACTTCCTTAACAGTTTCATCAATGCCACGTTTGACATCAATAGGGTGCGCCCCTTCTTCAATGGCTTTTATTCCTGCTTTTATCAAGGCTTGCGCTATGACTGCAGTAGCAGTGGTACCGTCTCCAGCCTGTTCAACAGTCTTTACACAAGCATCTAAAACAGTCATCCATCCGCCATTCTTGATAACATCCTCAAAGAAAATACTCTTTGCTACTGTTACGCCATCTTTTGTGATTACCGGCATACTGTATTTATCAATAATTAGTACCGTATTACCTTTGGCACCCATTGTACTACCAACGGCATCACATCCTTCATTGATACCTTCTAAAATTTTATCTCTTGCTTCTTTGCCGAATATCGGACTTCTTTCTATTAATTTGTATTCACTCATATAATTTATTTTTATAATATTCCAGTAACTAAATTCCGTTGTATCCTCAACATAGGCTTGTCAAAGAATGTCGCCCAATATTCGCATGGTAAGTCCGCATATTCATCCAACAAAATAATATCTCCAACTTTGATATTATCTTCATCGTCAGGATCGCCATTCTTATATTTCTTATTGCAACTTCCTGTAATCAATACTTTTGCCTTTTGTGAATTGGCTTTGTCAGGAGTAAAGTCCGATGTTTTTTCTATAACGGGTTCGCAGATAAGGTAGCCGTTGGTGGGGATGATTAATGTTCCTTCATTACTTTGAATCTGTCCTTTTCGCCATGCTTCCATAGATTCATTTTCTTTGCAAAATATTTGACCAATTCTTTTCGCCGCAAAAATCTGATAGTAAGGAACGAGAAAATAAAAGCCTGTTTCATCTTGGAAACATTCATTTTCCTCCATTGCAGCCAGCGCACTGTACTTACTGAAAACAACGACATCATCAACTTGTAATTCCATTGTCGTTTCATAGAGCATGTCAATATGTTCATAATACAGTTTTGAAGGAACTTGGCACACTGTACCCGTAACCGCACTCATACGACCAGAGCCATCATCAATAACCTGTATCTTATTATTTTCATCTAATTTGATGAAGTCATTGAATACGGGTTTTACGAGAACATAATTACCGCCTGTTTTGACATCTACCATTAACGAATCTTCTTAGTGTTACCTGAACCCTTACTCAAATCATCAGTAGTTTTAAACAGCCCGATACTTTTCATATACCTTTCTTCGTCCAATGTCATAAGTGGAGGATGGTGTTCTTCATAGACACCGAAGACCTCTACTTCGATTTGCTCTTTTGAATGTGCCAACATTTCTTCTTGGATGGATTTCTCCAAATCAAGGAACTTTTTATGTTTCACCTGTATGGCATCCATACCACCCTGATAAGCATCCTCATCAGTAACGGCAGGCTTGCCATCTATCATAGGAAATGGAACACCATTTTCATCTTTAGTAGAGAAAGCATCTAGCATGGCTTTCTCCTCATCGAGTTTGGCTTTTCTCAATTCAAAATACTCTTTGTTATAGAGTTTAGTGTTAAGGGTATTCGTTTCACCGAATACCTCAATAACCTGTTTCATAGTACGTTCCAGCGCATATCTGAATTTTTCATCCCCGGCAACTGACTTTGATAGTTGTTTCATTAGTTCGAAATGGCTCGGTAATACCTCTCTGCTACCTTTTATCATAATTTATTATTTAATTTGGTTAATATTGGTGCTGCGATTCTTTCGCCGACAAATTTATTTACAAATATTGCAAATTCTTCATTCCTCATAGTGCTTACTGATAATAATACTTCTTCATTCACCTCCTCATTGAAATCCTTAATCAATAATTCCATCTTGCCTTCAATCTCTTTCACTTCAATACTTCCCAACTCTCCAAAAGTCATTACGTTTGAATTTTTGTAGCAAATGCTTTTGATCATCCTGTTTTCTTCCAAGGCAAGTATCTTTTTAAATTCACTTATTACATGTTTCACGTTCTGAATACGTTTTACCTGCTTCCAATCGGAAATATCCCCAATAACATCTATATTTTCACCTGATTTTAATTTCCGTCCTTCTATAATCAGTTTCCGGTATGCCATAGAGCTTTCCGAATCAGGATATAATGAAAATAATTCTTTCAGTTTTATATCCCATTTATCCCACCACTTCTTTGCTTGGTACTCCTCTAATTTAACTTTGCATTCACGACCTTTGAGGACTTTTTGCCAGAAGATATCACAAGGTTTTAATAGTGGTAATACGGATGGAAAATTTGTGTTTATAAATGGTATTTTTATATAGTCTTTATTAGTATATTCAATCCTTTCAAATT
>ODAK010006903.1_pt1 | contig 11400 bp, 9 predicted proteins | sample 1539591 | NCBI WGS metagenome assembly ODAK01 (sample SAMEA3539303, study PRJEB22396) | soil metagenome | biome: tundra; feature: field; material: soil | place: USA | collected 2010-05 | depth 0.15 m | reverse complement strand
AGAGCCCTGTTCGCGCAATTACGATGCGGTGCGCGTCGCCCGGGTTCTGATTCGTATAGGCGTATGCGACTGCGCCGCCCCCGCCGACCTTGTTGACCACCACGGCGTTCTCGATCCATCTGGCGTCCTGCCAGATCCTCTGCATCGTACGCCCGGTCTTGTCGTTACCGCCGCCGGCCGCGGAGACGACGACGATCTCGACGGTGCGCTCGGGTTTCCACGCAGGCTGTGCAACACAGGGCGAAACAAAAACGATCGCAAGCACCGCCAGCAAGACGGCCAGGCAACACGCCGGTACGTGGTCGGAGTCCGCGCTGACGGTCATTGCGGTCATCTCCTGGGGCACGGGATTAATTGGCGCTGCTGCTCTCTTCGCGATGCGCGGCGCTATCTTAGCATTCCGGTGGCGGCGCGCACACCTGCCGGCGACAATGAGATAATGCTGAAAAGTGGCAATGGCCGAATATCACATAACCGAATGACAAAGGTTTAACCAGAGGAGCATTGAGATGCGTACTCAGAAACTGTTATCTGCAATCGCAATCCCGGTGGTATTGGCAATGTCGGCGGCGCACGCCGCGCAGCCAGCCTACCCGGAAAAACCGATCCGGTTCGTCATCGGCAGCGCGCCGGGCTCCGGTCCCGATATCATCTCGCGGGCCCTGGCCGACCGATTGTACGGGGCGTGGGGCCAGCGGATCGTCGTTGATTCCCGGCCGGGTGTGGGCGGCATCCTCAGCGCCGAACTGGTATTGCGCGCGGCCCCCGACGGGTACACGTGGATGATGCTGACCTCGCAGCTGATGGTCGCAACCGCGGTATATCCCAACGTCAAGTTCAACCTCGACAAGGATTTCGCCTCGATCAGCCTGATCGGAACCGTACCGTTTGCTCTCGTGGTCAATCCTGAACTGCCTGCGAAGTCGATTCGTGAGTTGATCGAGCTTGCGAAAACAACGCCGCTCCGATATGGCTCGGCCGGCACCGGCGCCACCGAGCATCTCTCCGGGGTCCTGTTCACGCGTTTGACGGGCACAGACATGCTGCATGTGCCCTACAAGGGCGTCGCCGAGGCCCTCGCTGCTACGATGGGGAAAGAAGTGCATCTCACCTACGTTGTCCTCCCGGCCGTGCTGGCCATGATCCAGGCCGGGCGGGTAAGAGCGCTGGGCGTCACCAGCCTGAAGCGTACTGCACTGCTTCCCGACGTGCCGTCGATCTCGGAAACGGTGCCCGGCTACCAGACGCACGGATGGTACAGTGTGGTGGCCCCCACCGGCACTCCGGAGGCGGTGCTGGCCAAAGCAAGCGCCGAAGTCGCCAAGGCGGTCAAGGAGCCGCAATTCGGCGAACAGCTCAAATCGCTGGGACTCGACCTCGTCGGGAGCTCGCGCGCGGAACTCGATGCATTCCGGCGCGACCAAAGGAAGCAGATCAGCGAAATAGTCAAAGCCTCCGGCGTGGATGTTAAATAGAGCAGCATCCATGTTCGGCAAGCGTGCGTTGAGCGAACGCATGATGGGCGGTTTGATCGCGGCGTTGGTGACATCAACCGGGATGACGGATACTTTCGCGCAGCCCTATCCGAACAAACCGATCCGCATGATCGTCGCGGTGCCACCGGGCGGGCCGGCCGACACTCTGGCGCGATTGGTCAGCCCGAGGCTTGCCGAGGCGCTCGGGCAAAGCGTGGTCATCGACAACAGGCCGGGCGCCAACGGCAACATCGCGTACGAGATGGCGGCGCGCGCGGTTCCGGATGGATACACTTTCGTCCTGGTCGCCGCCGGGGTTGCCATCAATCCGAGTCTTTACCACGAAGTAAAATACGATTTACTCAGGGACTTCGCGCCGATCACGCAAGGCATTTCAGTGCCCAACATCCTCGTGGTTCATCCATCGGTTGCCGCGACTTCGGTCAAGGAACTGATCGCCCTGGCCAAGGAGCGCCCGGGACAACTTACGTTTGCTTCCGCGGGCAACGGTACCTCCGGCCATCTCGCACTGGAGCAGTTCAGGCTCATGTCCGGCATTCAGGTCATACACGTGCCGTACAAGGGCGGCGGGCCGGCGTTGAGCGAGGTGCTCGCCGGGCAGGTGCAAGCCCTGTTCAGCATCGCGCTGGCTGCCATTCCGCAGGTGAAAGCAGGCAAAGTGCGGGCGCTCGCGATCACCAGTGCCCGGCGCTCGGCATTGGCGCCGGAGCTGCCGACAGTGGCCGAGCTGGGTTTTCCGGGCTTCGAGGTCGTCGGCTGGTTCGGCTGGCTCGCGCCGGCCAAGACGCCGCAGGAGATCGTTAATCGGCTGAACAGCGATATCGTGCGCATCCTCAAGCTGCCGGAGATGAAGGAGCGGTTGCTGGGGCTGGGGGCCGACCCGGTCGGCAATTCCGCGCAGGCATTCGCGGCGTTCATCAGGAGCGAGCATGACAAGTGGGCACGGGTGATCCGGCAGGCCAATATTCGTGCCGAATAAGTAGCTCGCGGCATTTTCTTAGGAGACGTCAAGGCATGGCAAAAGCAAAAGGCATCAAGAAGGTTGGATACGTCGACGTCCGCAATCACGCGCACACGGACGGTTTGCAGCCGGTGGCGTGGCACGATTGCGCTGGCGGCGGCCAGGTCGTGGTCGAGCGCAATATCGCCTACGTCGGCAACATGCGCAATCCGCACGGCACTCTGATCATCGACGTCAAGGACCCGAAACATCCGAAACTGCTGGCGGAGCTTACGATGCCGGCCGGCACGCATTCGCACAAAGTGCGCGTGCACGGTGACATCATGGTCACCAACCGCGAAATCCTCGGCACGCATGCACTGCACGGCGAGACGCCGCCCGCCGGCTACTTTGGCGGTTTGAGCATCTACGACATTGCCAATCCTGCCAAACCGAAGCTGATCAGCCACTGGGACACGACCGACGGGCCCGGCGCTACCTATGCGCGCGGCGTGCACCGCTTCGATTTCGACGGCCGCTATGCTTATATTTCGCCGACCATGGACGGTTACGTCGGCAACATCATGATGATCCTCGATCTGAAGGATCCCGCGCGGCCGCAGGAGGTCGGGCGCTGGTGGATGCCGGGGCAGTGGACTGCCGGCGGGGAAAAACCGACCTGGAAAGGCGATGCGCACAAGTGCCACCACCCGCTGCGCTTCGGCAACCGTTTGTACACGAGTTACTGGCAGGGTGGGCTGGTGATACTCGATATCGAGGACATGAGCAAACCCAGGTTCGTGTCGGGCCTCGACTGGAGCCCGCCGTTCCCGTGGCCGACGCACACCGCGCTGCGCATCCCGTTCCAGATCGACAACCGCGATTTCATGCTGGTGTCGGACGAGGACGTGTTCCGGATGGAAGGCTCGCCGCCGTATCCGGCTGCCTTCCTGTGGATGGTCGACATCACGGACGAGAAACATCCGCAGCCGATCTCGACTTTCCAGGTCGAGGACATGCCGCCCGAGCCGCAGCCGCGCATGACGGGTTGTCACCAGCCGTGCGAGAAAGTCACGGGCACCGAGATCCCGGTGGCGTGGTTCGCTCACGGGCTCAGGATCATCGATATCTCGCGGCCGCACGCGCTGAAAGAAGTGGCCTATTACCTGCCCGACGTTCCGCAAGGATCGGAGCGCGTGCAGAGCAACGACGTGACAGTCGACGAGCGCGGGCTCATTTATCTTCTCGACCGCGTGCGCGGTCTGCACATCCTCGAGAGGACCTAATGGCTTCCAGCGTTTTCGACCAGATACTGCTCAAGCACCTGTGGGGCACAGACGAGCTGCGCGCGATTTTCTGTGACGAGAACCGCGTCCAGAAGTGGTATGACTTCGAGGCGGCGCTTGCACTCGAGCAGGCCGAGCTTGGCATCATCCCGCGCGCCGCGGCGCAGGAAATCGCCGCGCAGGCCAAAGTCGCCAACGTCGACCTTGAGGCCATCGCCGCGGAAATCCGCCGCATCAAGCATCCGCTGGTGCCGGCCTTGCGCGCGCTGCAGAAGCAATGCAGGGGGGACCTCGGCGAGTATGTGCATTTCGGTCCGACCACGCAGGACGTGCTCGACACCGGCGTGGTGCTGCAGGTCAAGCAGGCGCACGCGATCTTCCTGCGCGATCTGCGCGACATCGGCCGCGAGGTCTATCGCCTGGCCGAAACCTACAGGGACACGCCGATGACCGGCCGCACCCACATCGTGCAGGCACTGCCAATCACATTCGGCCACAAGTGCGCGGTGTGGTTGTCGGAAATGGCGCGTCACTTCGAGCGCATGCAGCAGCTCGAGCCGCGCGTGTTTGTCGGCATCCTGGTCGGTGCGGTCGGCACCAAGGCATCCTACGGGCCGCAGGCAATCGAGCTCGACCGGCGCGTTATGAAACGGCTCGGACTTGGCGTTGCCGACATCAACTGGCAGCCGGCGCGCGACCGGCTTGCCGAATACGTGAGCGTGCTGGGCCTCGTCGGCGGCACGCTCGGCAAGATCGCGAACGAGATCATCAACCTCGAGCGCAACGAAATCGACGAGCTCGAGGAGCCGTTCAACGAAGGCAAGGTCGGCTCATCGACCATGCCGCACAAGCGCAATCCCTCGGTGTGCGAAAACATCGTGTCGGTGAGCCGCGCGATCCGCTACAGCGTGGGCTTCATGCAGGAAGCGATGTTCGTCGAGCACGAGCGCGACGGCGCGGCGTGGCGCATGGAATGGAAGGCGCTGCCGGAGGCGTGCCTGATGATGGGCGTGATGCTGGAGCAGACCAAATACGTGCTGGCGGGGCTCAAGGTCAACGTCGACAAAATGCGCAGCAACCTCGACCTGCTCGGCGGGTTCCTGATGTCGGAGCGCGTGATGTTCGCGCTCTCGGACAAGGTCGGCAAGCAGAGCGCGCACGAGCTGGTGTATGAAGCGTCGATGCACGGCATGGAGCACGGAATGACGTTCGAGAAGTCGCTGCTGGAGAACCGGCAGGTGCGCGAGGCGTTGAGCGAGAAAGAGCTGCACGCCGTGCTCGATCCAACGACGTATGTCGGGCTTGCGCCGCAGATCGTCGACGACGTGCTTGCGCAGGTCAAGGCGAGCGGCTGGCTTGCATGAGCGAGCGAAGGAGTGAAATGAACATCACGATACTCGACGATTACCACGACACGGTCAGAACGCTGGCGTGCTTCAGCAAGCTCGCCGGCCATAACGTCAAAATCTGGAACGATCACACCAAGGATGTCGATGTGCTCGCCGCGCGGCTCGCGGACACCGAAGCGCTGGTGCTGATCCGCGAGCGCACGCCGATCCGCGCGCCGCTGCTCGAGCGCCTCCACAAACTGAAGATCATCAGCCAGCGCAGCGTCTACCCGCATATCGACGTTGAGGCCTGCACGCGGCGCGGCGTGATCGTGTCGTCGAGCATGCACCCGGGGCAGCCGTCGCATGCGACCGCCGAGCTGACCTGGGGGCTCATCATCGCCGCGATGAGGCAAATTCCACAACAAATGGCAGCGCTCAAGGCAGGGAAGTGGCAGATCGGTGTCGGCACCGGTTTGCACGGCCGGACATTGGGTATTTTCGGCTACGGCAGGATCGGCAGCGTCGTCGCGGGTTATGGCAAGGCGTTCGGCATGAAAGTGCTGGTGTGGGCGCGCGAAGCATCCCTCGCCAGCGCCCGGGCGGACGGATACAGCGCCGCGCGCAGCAAGGAGGCTTTCTTCGAGGTATGCGATGTCATTTCCCTGCATATGCGCTTGGTCGACGCCACGCGCGGCATTGTGATTGCGGCCGATCTCGCACGCATGAAACCGACCGCGCTGATCGTCAACACCAGCCGCGCGCCGCTGATCGAACCGGGCGCGCTGGTGAATGCGCTGCGCGCCGGACGCCCCGGCATGGCAGCGGTCGACGTTTACGAGGAAGAACCGCTACTCGACGCCCGCCATCCACTGCTCACGCTGGACAATGTGGTGTGCACGCCGCACCTCGGCTACGTGGAACGCGACGCTTACGAGTCCCAGTTCAGCGAAATCTTCGATCAGATACTCGCTTACCTCGCCGGCAAGCCGGTCAATGTCGTGAATCCCAAGGTACTGGAATCCGCGAAAACATAACGCCGTTTTGGCGGCGGACTTGGAGGAAATCATGCTTTTCATATCGCGACTCACCGCGATTGCGCTGTGTTGCATGATCGCCGGCCAAGCTTGGGCTCAGGCAGCGAAGGACGCGGCCTCGAACTATCCGGATAAATCGGTGCGCTGGGTGGTGCCGTTCACGCCCGGGGCTTCCAACGACATCATCGCGCGCCTGGTCGCAATCAAACTCGGTGAGGCGTGGGGCCAGCAGTTCATCATCGACAACCGCGGCGGCGCTGGCGGTCTGATCGGCGCCGACACTGTCGCCAAGGCTGCGCCCGACGGCTATACCTTGTTGCTGTCCAACCCCGGGCCCAACGTCAACAGCCCGCTGCTGTCGAAGAAATCGCCGTATAAAGTCGAGGATTTTGCGCCGATCGTATTCTTCGGATATGCGCCGCTGCTGATACTGGCCAACCCGGCGTTCCCGCCGAAAAACCCGAAGGAGCTGCTCGACTATCTGAAAGCGAATCCGGGCAAAGTCAACTGGGGCTCGTCAGGTACCGGCAGCAGCCTGCACATCGGGCTGGCGCTGTTCCAGGCCGCCACCGGCGTCAACGTTACGCATGTGCCGTACAAGGGCTCAGCGCCGGCGCTGACCGATGTCGTCGGCGGGCAAATCCAGTTGATGCATACCACTACGGTGTCGGCTGAGGCGCAGATCAAGTCTGGCCGCGTGCGGGTGATCGGCGTGGCGAACGCGAAGCGCCTGGCGCTGCTGCCCGACGTGCCGACGCTCGCCGAGGGCGGCATCAAAGATGCGGAAGCGCTGGTATGGTTCGGCATGGCGGCGCCGGCGAAAACGCCGCGTGCGATCATCGACAAGCTCAACGCCGAATCGAACAAGATTCTTTTGATGCCGGACGTCAAGCGGCGTCTCGATGAACTCGGCCTCGAGGTAGAAGGCGGCACGCCCGAGCAATTCGCTGCGTTCATCAAGAAGGAAACCGAGCGCATCAACAAGCTGATCAGGATTGGCGCGCTGCAGCGCGAATAAAGGCCGCAGCGCCGGAGGCAGAATTTCGGTGTTGTACCGGCTTGGTGTCAGTGCGCGCAGGATGGGTATCGCGGCACTCAACCCGTCCTGTGTGCCGCTTCTGGTTTACAATCCCGACCGGGACGGCGGTGCTTTCACCGACACGCTGTCGTTATGAAACCCGCTGGAGAATCCGTTGCAGATCGTTTGTCTTGACCTCGAGGGCGTCCTGATCCCTGAAATCTGGATCGAGTTTTCCGAACGCAGTGGCATACCGGAGCTGGCGAAGACCACCCGCGACGAGCCCGATTACGACAAGCTGATGCGCGGGCGCATCGAGATCCTGAATCGCGAGGGGCTGGGGCTGTCCGACATTCAGAAGGTGATCGAGGGGATGCGGCCCCTCGATGGCGCGCGCGAGTTCCTCGACTGGCTGCGCGGCTACTGCCAGGTGGTAATCCTGTCCGACACCTACTACCAGTTTGCAGCGCCCTTGATGCGCCAGCTTGGCTATCCGACCCTCTTCTGCAACGAGCTGATCGTGGACGATGCGGGTCGCGTGCGCGACTACCGGCTGCGCTTGCGCGAGCAGAAGCGCGAATCGGTGAGGGCGTTCAAGGAGCTGAAATTCCACACCATCGCCGCGGGCGATTCGTACAACGACACCGCGATGCTCGCCGAGGCGCATGCGGGCATCCTGTTCCGTCCGCCCGCGAATGTGATCGTCGAGTTCCCGCAGTTCCCGGTGACGAAAAGCTACGACGAGCTGCGGGGGGAAATCGTCAAGGCGGGCCGCGGCGCCTAGACGCGTTGCGCGCCGGGGCGGCCGTTCTCGACGACGAAAGTCGCGAGCGTCGAAATATCGCTGTCCGCGCGCTTTTCGCTGCCGAGCGCGCGCAGCGTCGCGGTACACGCATCGCGCCGAATCTCCATTTTCACGTAGCCGCGCTTCTGGCCGTTGCCGTAGCGCAAGTGCGGATTTTCCGCGAGCATCATCTCCACCTGCTTTTGCGAGGGACCTTGTGAAGTGATCGAGGTACCGCAGAACTCGGTCGCGACGACCGGGGATTTCGGGTCGTCGAAGTCGGGTTTCAGGTCGGCGACCCAGGTGCAATGCACGTCACCGCCGATCACCAGCGGGTTCGACGGCTTGAGCCCCGCGATATCGTTGAGCAGCCGTGCGCGTGCGGCCGGATAGCCATCCCAGCCGTCGGTCCAGAAGCTCTGGCCGGGACCCGGCTTGCGGTCGAGCTGCGCCATCAGCGTTTGTTGCGCGATCACGTTCCACTTCGCGTGCGTGCGCGCAAGGCCGTCCCTGAGCCACGCTTCCTGCGCGGCTCCGAGCATCGTGCGGCCGGGCCCGAGGCGTTCGGCGCAGTCTGCGCCGAAATTGCCGCCGCCGCGGCCCGGCTTGGGGCAGGCCTGGCGCGCGCGATATTGCCGGTCGTCGAGCACGAAGAATGTCGCGAGGTCGCCGAACGCGAAGCTGTCGTACAGCTGCGCGTCCGGACCGCGCGGAAGCGCGCGCCGCGCGAGCGGCATGTGCTCGTAATAGGCCTGATAAGCGGCCGCGCGGCGCGTGAGAAATTCCGGGTCGAGGTCCTCCGACTGGTCGTTGGCGTAATCGTTGTCCACTTCGTGGTCGTCCCAGGTCACGATCCACGGCGCGACGGCGTGGCTGTGTCGCAGGTCGGGATCGCTTTTGTAGAGCGCGTAACGATTACGATACTCGCTGAGAGTGTAGGGCTCGCCGGAATCGTGCTTGCGCACGTGGTTGCGGCCCCACGACGATTCGTAGATGTAATCGCCGAGGAACACGACGAGATCGAGGTCTTCGGCTGCCAGATGGCGATGCGCTGCGTAGTATCCCTGCTCGTACTGTTGGCACGACGCGAACGCGAAGCGCAGGCGCTCGAGCGCCACATCCGGGGCGGGTGCAGTGCGCGTGCGGCCGGCCGGGCTCACTGCATCGCCCGCGGTGAAGCGGTACCAGTACCAATGCGCGGGCTCGAGGTCAGTCACCTCGACGTGCACGCTGTGCCCAAGCTCCGGGGTTGCGGTGGCAGTGCCGGTGCGCACGATATTGCGAAAGCTTTCGTCCCGGGCGAGCTCCCAGTTCAGCTCTACGCTCGTGGACGGCATGCCACCGCCGGCGAGCGGCTCGGGCGCGAGACGAGTCCACAACACGATGCCATCCGCACGCGGCGAACCCGAGGCCACGCCGAGCGTAAATGGATACGCGCTGAAGCGCGGCTGTGCCCACGTTCTGTAGGATGCAACCGGCGCCAGTACCGCCGACGCGGCGAGACCGGCAGCGATGCGCAATACAGTTCGGCGGCGCTGCGATGGCGGCAGCTCAGCAGGAGCCGCGCGGCGCAACAGTTCAAAAGGGTATTTGGAATTCATGCGCGCGGTTCGTGAACCGGCAAGATATCACGACTTCGCGGAATATTCGCGTGGTTAGGATCAACACTCGCCTTCAGCGGCGCGCCGCTGTTGCGCGCCCGATACAAGGCATTGTGTGCGCCCGAATCTAATCACTCCAGCCACCCCACCAAATGGACGGCGGTGATCTGTCGAACCACTTCGTCGGATAATGAACTATCCCCGGTACTAGACGGCTCCAGACAACAGCGACCAAGGCGAGGATGAGGACGCCGAGACCAACCCGGCTTTTCAGTGCGAAGCCGCGTTGCGGCCAGCTTCTAGACCGCGGGCGGGCCAAATTCGAGCGCAGCGCTTTTCGCCGGTGCGAATACGATGACGCCGCCAACGCTTGCGGGTGGCACCACGTACAACCTCTCATCATCGAGCGCGCCGTGTGCAAAGCCGGTGGCGGCAATGTGCTTGCGGGTTGCATCCATGTTGCCGCTCGCCAGCGCATAGCCGGTGATCCATGGCAACGCCGCCGGCTCCGCATTGAACACACGCCGGATCACCGTGGGCGACTTGAACAGCAGACGGCCGCGCGCGGTATCGATATGCCAGCGGTCGCCCGCACCGACCGCCTTCAGTCCGGTAAAACGAGCATAACGCGCGGCGGTATCCGCGGGGTTCTCGACGCACAGGATGACCGCGATCAGGGCGATTGCGCGATTAGCGTGCTTAAGCCATTGCGGCTGCCATACCAGTTGCGGTGTGTGGTGCTGGCAGAACTGGATGCGGCCTTCGGCCATGGTGCCGGGCTCGACGCGCACCACGGTGAAGCGTGCGGTGTCCTCGCCCTGTGGCGTGGCGATCTGGCGCTGCAGCGTAACCGGTGCGATCGGCGCAAAGCCCTGCTTGGAAAGCCGTGCGTGATCAAGTTCGGGCGATGAGGTGCCGAACGCGATCAGGTGTAAACCGATGTAACGCCTGATCGCGGCGTGCAACTCGCTCGCGACTTGAGAATCTCCGGCCGGCGTCAGACACTCGATGTAACCGCGCTTGAACATTATGCAGCGGTTGCCGGCGCCGGCCGGAACCAGCGGCGCGCCCGGATCGAGTCGCTGCGATTGCGCCGAGAACGGCGTCAGCGTGAAGCCGAGCTTTTCGAGCGCCGGCGCCGCGTGGTCCATTTGCGGCACGAAATGCGCGACGTGATCGAGATTGAGCCTGCCGGGGCGCGGAGCCTGGGCGGAGGCGATTCTGGCGGCGGAAGATGGGGACGTCACTTAGGTCAATGTTGAATGTTGAATGCTGAATCCTCAATCCTTTTCCCAATCACCCATTAATACCCGAGCTTGCGGTGCGGGAAAGCGACAGACGATCTATTTGATCTGCTTCGATTTGAGATACGGCTCGGCAAAGAACGCGCTATCGGGAATGTCTTTCTTCGTGGTGCCGCCGGCCTTGAAGATCTCGTTCATGCGCTTCATGGTCGCGATGTCCTGCGGCTCGAACGTGACGCGGTAAATATTGTCCCACAGGTTGGCGTAGGCCTGCGCGTCGTCGGCCGGCAGGTTGGCGGCCTTCTGCAGGATTTCCGCGACCTGTTTCTTGTTCTTGCTGCCGAACTCGAGCGCCTTGCGCATGCCGACGATGAATTTGACGATACCGTCCGGATTCCTCGCGATGTAGTCGTTATGCACGATGGCGATGCCGATGAAGGGCAACGCAGTGGATTTGGTCATCTTCTTCCACTCGTCGAGGAAGTTGCCGAGGCTGCGCAGCTTGACTTCATTCATCTGCGCAACCGTGGTCGAGCGGATCGCGGCAACGTCGATGTCCTTCTGGATCAGGAATTGCGCGAGCCGCGGCTCGGTGCCGGGAACGACCGTGTAGTCGGCCGGTTTGAGCCCGTAGTTGTTTTCGAGCAGCTCCCTTGCGATCGCGTG
>ODAK010006902.1_pt1 | contig 11400 bp, 8 predicted proteins | sample 1539591 | NCBI WGS metagenome assembly ODAK01 (sample SAMEA3539303, study PRJEB22396) | soil metagenome | biome: tundra; feature: field; material: soil | place: USA | collected 2010-05 | depth 0.15 m | reverse complement strand
GTATTGGTAGCGGAAAAACTACTATTTGTAAAGTATTTCAACTGCTTGGAATACCCGTTTATTATGCCGATGAGGAGGCAAAAAAATTATTGAATATAAATGATGAAGTTAAAAAAAACATAGTGAAAACTTTTGGTAATGAAGTAATAAATAATGAAGGGTTGATTGATAAAAAAAAATTAGCATCACTTGTTTTTAATAATAAAGAGAATTTAGAAAAACTAAATAAGATTGTGCATCCTGCTGTTGGTAAGCATTTCGAGAATTGGTTAAAAGAAAATCAATCCGCAAAATATATTTTAGAAGAAGCGGCGATATTGTTTGAAAGCAATGCTTATAAAAAGTTAGATAAAATAATAACGGTAACAGCGCCGATGGAATTAAAAATATTTCGCGCAATGCAACGTGACCAAACTGATAGAGCAACAATAGAACAGCGCATTAAACATCAAATCAGCGATGAAGAAAAAATTAAAAAATCACATTTTATAATTCACAATGACGAATTGCAATTGCTTATTCCGCAAATTATTAATATTCATCAGCAACTAATCCAATTATAATCGAACAATGGAAAATCAAAATCAAGGAACACCTTACCAAGAACCAATTAACCAGCCAAACAATCAACAATTATGGCAGCAACAATTACCCAATTCAAGTACCGTTTTAGTATTGGGAATTATTTCAATCCTTACCAGTTTGTGGTTTGGATTCATTGGTTTAATATTAGGTATTATCGCATTGGTGATGGCATCCGGTGCAAACAAAATGTATCTCAGCAATCCCGCTATCTATACGCAATCATCTTATATTAACTTGAAAGCGGGAAAAATATGTGCAATAATTGGAACGTGTTTATCGGCTGTTTACTTACTTTTTATAATTATGTTTATAAGTTTCATCGCTACTTTTTTTGCAAATATGCCATGGAATTTTGATGGACATTGACATTAGACAAAATTATTTTCAGCCTACCTAACGAGTATCATCACTACAGTATCTTTGGATAAGCGGATATGCCTTTTCGTTATTCAAGCCATCAGCTTTTTGTAAATCCTTGCACGCGCCTTTTTTATCACCGGATGCTAATCGAATTGCTGCTCTATTAATGTAAGCCGGTGAATAATCAAATTTTAATGTTATCGCCATATTTAAATCTGTTAGAGCTTCTTCAAAATTTTTCATACCTCCCTTTGCCGTACCCCTATTCATATAGGCAATATAATTTTTAGGATCCAACTTCAGCACTTGGTCAAAATCGGAAATAGCGCCTGAATTGTTACCAATATTTATCCGTGCAGCTCCCCTAAAAATCAAAGCATCTATATTATAAAAATCATCATCAATATATCTGCTTAAATCTTTTTCCGATCCTTCAAAATCGCCGCTGTTAAATTTTATTTTCCCACGCCACAAATAGGCATCTAAGTTATCCTTATTGATTTCTATAACTCTGTTCAAATCAACAAGTGCAAGCACGTAATCTTTTTTAACATTCATATATAAGATGCCGCGTTTCAAATAGGGCGCTTCGTAATTTGGATTTATTTCAATAGCGCGCGCATAATCTTCCAAAGCCGGATTTTTATCTTTACCTGTTTCTTTGAGCTTTCCACGTTGAAAAAATGCTTCAGCATCTTCAAAATTTATATCAATAGCTTTATTAAAATCCGCCACCGCTTCATCATATTTTCCTAATTCAACTTGTGTTTTACCAAGTTCACGAAAGGCGTCACTATGAATGGAGTCAAGACCTGTCGCATTTTCAAAACTCTTCACCGCATTTTTATAATCCTTTACTTTGGTTTGTGTTGCGCCTAAACGCATATATGCTACATAAGAACCTTGATTTAATGCAACCGCTTTTGTATAATCTTTAATTGCCTTCCAATATAATTTGGTTGCCCCTTTGGCATCTTTATTTTTTTGAAGAGCAGTTGCCGAATCGCACTTAGCATTGCCGGCATTAAAAAGTACGGTAAAAGGGTCTAATGCCGCCTTGGGTTTATCTGCATCTTGTGCAAATACATGAACCGAAAAAATGGGGAAAGAAAAAAAGATAAAAAATCGAATGATTTTTAACATACGTTAAATTGTGTTGATACAAAACAAAACTCAAACGAAAGACTGAAGTTCATGTAACTTACGATATGCGCCATTTTTAGCGATAAGTACGGAATGAGTTCCATGTTCAATAACTTCACCTTTTTGCATTACAATAATTTCATCGGCATGTTGTATGGTTGATAAACGATGAGCAATCACCAATGAAGTGCGATTTTTCATTAATTTATTTAAGGCATCTTGTACCAAACGTTCGCTCTCTGTATCCAATGCGGATGTCGCTTCGTCTAATATTAAAATAGGTGGATTTTTTAAAACAGCCCGCGCAATGCTCAGCCGTTGGCGTTGTCCGCCTGATAACTTATTCCCTCTGTCGCCAATATTTGTCTGATAGCCTTGTGGGAGCAGTGAAATAAATTCATGAGCATTCGCAATTTTTGCAGCTTCTATTACTTGTTCTTCGGTTACATTTTCTAAACCAAAAGCAATATTATTATACAGCGTATCATTAAATAAAATAGACTCTTGCGTTACAATGCCCATCAAACCTCGTAAATCGGCAAGCTTCACATCTTTGATTGCAATTCCGTCAATTAAAATTTCGCCTTGCGAAGCATCGTAAAAACGCGGTAACATATCAGCCATAGTGGTTTTCCCGGAACCTGATTGTCCAACCAATGCAATGGTTTTTCCTTTTTCAATTTTCAGATTAATATTATTCAACACCCAGCCTGCTTCCGCTTCGCGATAAGCAAAGGACACATTTTTATATTCTATTTCTTTTTCAAAACTAACAAGTGTTTTCGGCTCTAAAGGGTCTGTAATAGTAACTGCGGCATTCAATATTTTATTTACTCTTTCGGTAGATGCCAAACCTTTTTGTACGTTGTAATAGGCTGTGGTAAATGATTTGGCGGGCGCTATCAATTGCGAAAATAACGCGAGATAGGTAATAAAAACTGCGCCATTCATGGTCGGATTATTTCCCAATACCATTTTACCGCCCACATATAAAATGGCGACAAAAACGGTGATGCCCATAAATTCGCTCAATGGCGATGATAAGTCAACACGTCTGTAAGCCTTTACCATCAGGCTTGTATAGTCGTTATTTATTTTTTCAAACTTTTGTTTAATATTTTTCTCCGCGTTAAAGGCTTTAATGATGCGTAATCCTCCTAAGGTTTCATCCATAATGGACATTAATATCCCTGTTTTTTCTTTTTCTTCCGTAGATGTTTTTCTTAATGATTTTCCGATTCGACCAATAACAAGTCCGACTATTGGCAATAATACAAGGGCAATAGCAGTTAATTGCCAACTCATCAAAAACATAAATACCAATGAAATAATGATGGTAACGGGTTCACGAAAAATCATTTCTAATGAGCTTAACACGCTCCATTCTATCTCCCGAACGTCAGCCGTCATGCGCGACATAATATCTCCTTTGCGTTCATCAGAATAATAACTCAATGGCAATACCAATATTTTTTTGAATAAATTATTACGCATATCTTTTACAACTCCGTTGCGGATAGGAGCAATAAAAAACATACCAAGATACCGAAATAAATTTTTAAAGAAAATGGTAATAATAATAAATAAACAAATACCAACAAGTGCGTGAACAGGGCTATGAGCCTGAATATCGGTTGCTAAAAAATAATTTATATTTTCAATAATGGAAGCAGATGAAAGATGAAATTCCGGTTTGCCATTTTCTAAAATTTCCTTTAATTTTTTGCTGTCGTCCGAAAACAATACTTGTAAAAACGGAAAAAGCATGGCAACAGAAAATAAAGCAAAAACCGCAGAGAGTAAATTAAATATTATGTTCAAAACCGCATATCGCCAGTATCCTTTTACGTATTGGAGAATGCCAAAAATATTTTTCATGTCGCAAATATAAGAATTGTTATTAGTTGTTAGTTATTAGTTATCAGTTGTTAGTGATTAATAAGTTGTTTATTATTCAATCAATAATCAGATAATCTGATTAGAAATAAACAATGAAATATAAACTCTGAACTTAAAATAATTTATTTTTTTCAGTATTAATTGTTAATTTCGATTTTTAATTTTTAATTCAATGTTGTTGAACCACTAATAACTAATAACTAATAACTAATAACTAACCACTAATAACTAACCACTAATAACTAACCACTAAAAAAGATGGATTCAACACGTCAGTTAAAAGTTTCCCGATTAATACAAAAAGAGATTGGTGAAATTTTTCAGCGGGAAACACGTATTTTCTTTGGTAACGCACTTATTACAGTTACGCAAGTGAGGGTTAGTCCCGACCTTAGTGTAGCGAAAGTATATGTAAGCTTGTTTAATGTGCCGGATGTGCAAACATTACTTAAATTAATACAAGTGCATACAAAAGAGATTAGATCAAAACTTTCTGAAAGAATTAAAAAACAAGTCCGCATCATTCCTAATCTTGTATTTTTTATAGATGATTCATTAGATTATGCTATGCGGATTGATGAATTATTGAAGCCCCCTACCCCTAAAGGGGAGTAAAGCCCCTACCCTAAAGGGGGACTGGATTGAAACAACAAAATGAAAAAAGAAAATACGAACAACACAACACTCGCCCGCTCCCCTTTAGGGGTTGGGGGCTTTGTATGGGGGCTGCCTTTACCCTTCTTCATAGCAAAACGTTACTTGATTTCAAAAAAATCACACAATGCTATCAATATCATTTCGGGTGTTTCGGTGGCGGGTGTTTGTATTGGAACTACGGCTCTTATTGTTGTTCTATCTGCATTTAATGGATTATCAAATTTAGTGGAATCACTTTATAATTCTTTCGATGCTGATATTGAAATTACTTTAAAACATGGAAAAACATTCACTCCTAATACGAATGAATTTCAATCTTTAAAAAAAATAAATGGTGTTGCTTATTATTCCGAAATAATCGAAGGAAACGCTTTATTAAAATATAATGAAAAACAATGTGTTGCCACAATCAAAGGTGTTAGCGGTGATTTTGTGAAGCTCAGTAATTTTGATACTCTTGTGCATGAAGGAAGTTTTAATATCGAAAAAAATAATATTGTTATCGGTAAAGGAATTGAGCATATATTAAATACAGGACCGGATGATGCCTATTCAACTATTTCTGTTTATGCGCCCAAGCGTGGCAAAATCAGCACTTTTGATGCTGAAGGCGGATTGAATGAATTGAAAGTTTATTCTGCCGGCGCATTTTCTATTAATGATGAGTTTGATTACAAATATGTAATCATGAATATTAATAAAGCACGCGAATTGTTTGATTATACCAATGAAGTTACTTCCATCGAACTGAGTTTAAAACCGGATGCGAATACGGAAAAAGTACAACAACAAATTACAACACTGCTTGGCAATAAATATGAAATAAAAAACCGTCATCAACAAAATGCCTTGCTTTACAAAACATTGAAATCAGAAAAATTATGGACATTCCTTATCCTTGTTTTTATATTGATAATAGCCACGTTCAACGTAATTGGTTCATTAACGATGTTGATAATAGAAAAGAAAAAAGACATTACTATTTTACATAATATGGGTGCGGATAGTCAATTGGTTCGCAAAATATTTTTAGTGGAAGGAATGCTCATCACGCTTATTGGCGCAGCACTCGGCTTGATACTTGGAACATTTGTTTGTTGGCTGCAAATTAAGTTTTCGCTCATTCGTTTTACCGAAGGGTATGTGGTTGACGCTTACCCCATAAAGCTGGAAGCAGCTGATTTTATTATGGTTCTTGGCGTAGTGCTATTGATTGGTTTTTTTGCTGCCTGGTATCCGGTGAGGGTTTTCACAAAAAAACATTTGATGTTTTGAGGCGCTATTATGTGTAGCCTTTTTATTTTTCAATAAGGATTGTGATTTCAGCTTTAAGTTCAGGTAAATGATTTATTACGATACTCCAAATTAAACCATCTGATATTTTATCGTAACCATGAGCAATCCGATTACGAGTCCCAATAATTTTTTGAGCGTTTTCTATCTCAAAACTCAGGAATCAAACGTCTCATAAAATTTTTGTAAAAAAAGCTCGCACATATTCTCGACTACGCTCGAACTGACAACACACGACAGGAACTCAATTCATCAATCGTAATTCTTTTATAGCAGGTTAAGTCTTTTTGTTAAAGCATCTTTATAAGAACCACCTATGGGAATCAATTTTTTATCGTCTTCCAAAATTAAGTTCGGTTGTTCAATCGCTACAATTTTATCCATGCGCACAATAAATGAACGATGTACACGAATAAAATCACTTGCCGGTAATTTCTTTTCAATATCTTTCATTGTTGAATGTATTGTATAACGCGTGTTTACCGTATTAATTATTACATAATCTTTTAACGCCTCCACATAAGATATATCGCTCGTTTTTACTTTAACCAACTTTGAATTTGACTTCACAAAAAGAATATCTTTAAACTCTTTGTTTTCAACTATCGAATATAAAAAGTCGCGTTCTTTTTTAAGACTGCTTTCTTTGTCATGCTTATAGAGAGCCATTTCTATTGACGTATGTAAATCAATTTCTTTAAAAGGCTTAATAATATAACCGAAAGGTTCTGACACTTTTGCTTTGCTCAGTGTGTTTTCATCGGCGTAAGCGGTAAGGAAAATAACCGGTATATTATTGGTTTCGCGTATTTGTGCCGCAGCTTCAATGCCATTCATAGCGCCTTTTAGCATAATATCCATTAATACTAAATCGGGTTTTAATTCTTCGGTTAATTTGATGGCATCTTCACCGGTAGAACATATTCCTGCCACATTGTATCCGAGTTTTTTTAAACTATTTTGAATGTCTTTAGCAACAATGCTTTCGTCTTCAACTATTAGTACATTTATTTTTGACATGGTTTTTTTATATGCCCCAACCCTAAAGGGAGCTATTATTTTTTCACCCTTTAGGGAAGGGGCTTATTTCGGAAATAGTATGATGTATTTTGTTCCTTTTGTTCTATCTAACTTTATACTTCCATTTAATTGACTCACCAAAGTTACGACTAATTGTAATCCCAACGACTCAGTATTTTTATAATCTATCGTTTTTGATAATCCAACTCCGTTATCTGCAATTTCAAGCCGTATATTTTTGCCTTCCGTTCGCATCGTTATCGTTATCTCATTGCTTTTTTTGTTATTTGAAAAAGCATATTTTAAAGCATTTGTAACAATTTCATTAATGATTAATCCGCATGGAATGGCAATGTCTAAATTAAGAAAAATTGTTTTTAAATTAACATTTAGTTTTATTAATTGATTTATTTTGGAATAGGATTGCATCAAATTTTGCAACAAATTTGCTACGTAATCAGAAAAGTGGATGCTTGAAAAATTATCAGCCTGATAAAGGCTTTCATGAATAAAAGCCATTGATTTAATGCGATTTTGGCTTTCTCTTAAAATGTTTAGCGTTGCTTCGTCCTTCACATAAGTTGACTGAAGATTTAATATACTTGATATTACTTGCAGATTATTTTTTACCCGATGGTGCACTTCTTTCAGTAACACATCTTTTTCTTGTAATGACTGATTGGTGTGTTCTATTATTATTTTTCGTTCGGTGATGTCAGAAAAGTATCCATACCAAATCACGCTGCCATCCGCTAACTTTTCCGGTTTAGCATGTCCACCTATCCATCTTACTCCTTTACTCGGGAGGTTTACTCTAAATTCGGAATCCCAATTTTGTAATGTTGTCATTGACTTTCTGATGAAGCGTATCATATCTTCTCGATCATCGGTATGCACTCTGCTAAATGCCAATGAGGCATTCTGCCGCACTTCTTCGGGGTTTACTTCAAAAATATCCCAAATCTTTTTACTTGCAAATGGGAACATCGTTCTGCCATTTGGAAAAATCTGATATTGAAAAATCGAACCCGGTACCAAATCAACATGCCTTGTGAGCATAGTATCCCGCTCTTTTATTTTCATTAAGACTTCCATATTTTTACGGTCAGAAATGTCTCTTAAAACAACGTGAATTGCCGGTTTGCCTGACAAAATAAAAGGAGTTGCTACCGCTTCAACTTCAACAACTGTTCCATCAAGTTTAATAATTTTTTCATCAACTAATAAACCGAAAGTATTTGTTTCCCTCATGTTTTTTACCCTTCGCCTAATATATTCATGGTCAGCAGGACGAAAAAAGTTTATTGCAGTTTTGTCAATTAATTGCTCAGGGGTTGAGGCTCCTAAAAGTTTTAACGCGGCTGGATTAACATACTTAATAAGCCCATTTTGATTAACAATAATGGCATCTTGAGAAATATCAACGAGGGTTCGGTATTTCTCTTCACTTTCCTTTAGTTTATTTTGAATATTAATTTCTTCGGTAATATCCTCTACCTCAATTAGGGCTGCAATTACTTTTTTGTTTTCAATTATAGGTGTAATTGAACTTGAATAATAAATTAACCCAGCCTCTTTTGTCATTATGGAACTTCCATAAATTGCAGGTTTCTGAATTTTAAAAACACTGGCAATGGCTTTTTTGACTATCTTTTTCGATTCCTCTGTAATAAATAAAAAAACATTGGATCCGATTATATTTTCTTTTTTAAATGTTTTTCCCACTTTGTTTACATCCAGAATATTTCCATTTTTATCAATTAATACAATAGAATTTTTCGAATGTTTTAAAAATGACATTAAATCAGAATTTTTTAAAATCCTTGGTTCTTTTTTTTTTATTTTAGTATCTTTTCTATTTTGCAGCAATTCAATTTTATGCTGAAGTTTTTTTACTTCGGCAACCAACTTAATTTTGTTTTTTTTAAAAAGCGGCATTGGACTTTATATAAGTTAAAATGTTTGAGATTTTCTTTTCAGATAAATACTTGGTCCAACACGTCATTGCGAGACTTTTTCAGTCGAAGCAATCTTAAATAATAATAAAAAAGATTGCTTCGCACCTCGCAATGAGGCTCTATATCGGCTGTTCACTCTGTAGTTTCAGGTATTACTTTTATTCCATCGAAACGAATCTCAATATCATTCTTAAATAAAATAGTTAAAAATAAATATCCTGTTTCATCAAAAAATTTCCATTCGCCTTCTTTTAATCCACCGGCATATTTTCCCGCTTGTTTTTCTTTTCCATTAGTGTAATAAAAAATTTGTTTTCCATCAGGTACATCATCAATAAATTTTCCTACAAAACGAAGTTTTCCGCTTCCAACGAAATAATATTTCCACTCCCCATCACGTTTACCGGATTTGTAAGATCCTTCCTCTCTGTAATCTGCTAATTCCAATATCCACGGACCTTCCTTTTGTCCATCAATAAATTCGCCTTTGGTAATTACTTTTCCGCTATCACTGTATTCAGTCATCATTCCGTCGAGCAAATTATTTCTATAATTTTCGTCTCGCAGCAAATGCCCTGCTTCACCTTTGCATGTGTCTGCACATGGATAATACCATTTCCAAACACCTTGCGCTCTTCCTTTATTATCGTATTTACCTTTTTGTTCTATTTTTCCATTCGAAAAATAAAACGTCCATTCGCCAATGCGTTTGCTGTTTATATATTCTCCTTTTGATTTTATTTGTCCGTTAGAATAATATTCTTTCCATAGACCTTGTTGCCTTCCTGCTGTATCTAAAATTCCTTCACCGGTTAAAATGCCGTCTGCATATACTTTTGCGCCTGTTACTTTTCCATCCGGAGAAAATTGGCGATGAACTCCTTCGGGCATACCGTTTTTATAAGTACCGGTAGATTTTATAAATCCCCCTTCATAATATTCCGTTTTTAAATCCAGTTTCGCTAATTCAGGCACATTGGTTTGTAACACTCCTTTCACATATTTAGTTGCACTGATCAAACTCCCTTTTGGTGAATATTCTTTTAAATAACCATCCATTTGATCATCCGAATAATTAACTTCTTTTTTAATAATGTCTGAAGGATAAAATTCTTTCCAAATGCCTTGTTTATGGTTATTGGCATCTCTCCTGTTTATTCTTTCTTCTTTTTGAACAAAGCCCATTTTATATTGAGTGATAGTAATAATAGTACTATCGAGAGAATACTCAAAGCCTTCACCCTCTTCTTTTCCATTTACAAAAGGAATAATTTTCTTCAGTTTTCCGACTTTATTAAAATGCAACTCTTTCAACTTTTGCCCTAAGCTATCGTTTGAAAATGCTCCATTGGCTGGGATATTTGGTCTGATAGGTTTAAAATAAACAAAAGAGTTTCCTTGTTTTACATCATTGACATAATTCTCTGCTGTAATTAAATAATCCTCTTCGATATCGAATGTTTTTTTTAATCCATTTTTCTTTCCTTCTTTATAATTGAACTCAAAAGCAAGTATTCCTTTCTCATTATAAAATTTCCAAACACTATCCAACAGAAAGTTTTTCCTGTTACCTTCTGATTTTATAATTCCGGTTAATGAATATGTTTTCCAATATCCATCCGGCTTACCATCACGGAGAGTGCCTTCACTGGAAACTTTTCCATTGTCGTAATAAAACGTATTAAACCCATTGGGTTGAACATTTTGAGTAGGCTGCGCAAATAATGCAACAGGAAACAATAATAAAAGTATTTTTAAAAACCTGCGCATAATTTTTTATTCTTTCCACAAAACTAATATTTTTCTCGCAGAGTTTCGCTGTCTCAATATAATATATCAGGAGGAAAAAGATTATAACTCCTGAGCCTTTATTAAACATAGCAACTCCAACCATCGGAGTGCCATAACCTCCGTAGCTGACATCTTTTTTTGCGGTATCTTTTTTAAATAATGTTTTCATTTCTTGTGAAAAACGATTGGTTAGCAATTAAAGCTAATAATAAAATTAATATCGAAATAATTGTTCAATATAGTTATCAATGGGATAAAATTCTAATCCATTTTGCATATTTGTTGTTTGTGAATTATTCTGAATGAGAGATGTGTTCAGCAGTAAGAAGAGGTTTCTAATTATTTTTTTCGGCATTAAATTTAATCACGTACTTTTGCAGAGAAAAATTAAAAGCCCCAACCCTCTAAAGGGGAGATTAGGCGTAAAAATGAAAAACAAAATAATTATTAATTAAATAATACCCAACCCCCTTTAGGAGTGGGGGACAACCTTTATGTTAGAAAACACAGGACGTACCGAATTAAGCAGTTTGGGTGAATTCGGATTAATAAAACACTTAACGCAATTCATTTTAATAAAAAATGAAAGCACTGTAAAAGGCATTGGCGACGATGCTGCTGTTATTAATTATAAAAATAAACAAACAGTTATCTCAACTGACATGTTGGTGGAAGGTGTTCATTTTGATTTGGC
>ODAK010006901.1_pt1 | contig 11401 bp, 10 predicted proteins | sample 1539591 | NCBI WGS metagenome assembly ODAK01 (sample SAMEA3539303, study PRJEB22396) | soil metagenome | biome: tundra; feature: field; material: soil | place: USA | collected 2010-05 | depth 0.15 m | reverse complement strand
CTGGAGTTCAGACGTGTGCTCTTCCGATCTATTTGTAGAGTGCCACCCACGGGCGGCGCAATCAGGATGGATGTATTCGGCGTGCGAAGCTCGCCGGTTATATAAACCTTCAGATCGATATTTCCCTTGGCGACCTTTACGGTGGGAGTTCCGTGATCCGTTGCTTTAATTTTCGCCAGGGAATAATTTATTCCAAAACCGGCCGCCGCGATCACCAGGACGCCGACGGCAATTCGCAAACGGGTTCGCGCCCTCATGGCTTGGTCACCGGATCTTTTGTGGCGACGCGAACGCCCGGCTCCAGCCCACTGCGGATTTCAACCTGGCCTCCGCCCCGATGACCGATGACCACTGCACGTTCGGCAAAATTATTACTGCCTTTGGCGCCCTGCTCAACGTAAACAACGTCGCGGCCGTTTCTGGTGAAAAGCGCTTCAGCCGGCACCAAAATCACGTTCGGAATTCGTTGAACGGCAATGCGCTCCGTTACGCTCATTCCCGACCGCAGCCGGTTATCAATGTGATCCAGCGCGACCAGCAGATCAAAATTCTTGACCGGCGGCCATCCGCTGGAGAAATCAATTTTCGCGAGCGGACTGATATCCGCGACCGTTCCGGTAAACGACAGATCGGTAACAGCGTCCACGCGCGCTGTAACCGTTTCGCCGGCATGCAAGCGGCCGCGATCTTCTTCGTCAAGGCGCGCGGTAATTCGCAGCGCGGAAAGATCGGGTATTTGCGCGATCGCCGCCATTGACCACGCGCGGTCGCCTTCTTTGAACGGGGGCGGGTTCGAGCCAAAATTTCCACCGGCTTGATAATTGGGCATCAGGTGAACCATGCCGTCCGTGGGCGCGAGGATGGTCAGGCGCGAGATAGCTTCTTCCCAGTGTTGAACATCGCGCAAAGCCTTCTCGCGTTTCTGACTAATGTTGGCGATATCCGCTTTGTTGCTGGCGACATCCGAATCAACTTTCTGCTGAGCTTGCTTGACGCGCTGTTCCGCATCGGCAAGTAGCAATTTTTTCTCTTCGCCATCAATTTGAGAAAGTATTTCCGCTTGAGATGCGTCCAACTTGGCGCGCTCGACATCGTATTTGGCTTTCAGCAAGTCCGTCTGATCCTGCTGTTCCGCGAGTTTCTGTTTTGCGCGCATGTCGTCAATCTGCGCTTCCGCCTGTTTCAAATCTGAGCGGCGCTGATTCAGGGTCATTTGTATGGTGGAAGGATCAAAAACGATGGCTACATCGCCCTTCTTTACGGTGTCGCCGTCCTTGACGAGCTTTAGAATCTGAATTTGCCCGGCGTCCGGCGGAGCAAGAAGATCAACGGAATGCAGCGGACGAATTTGTCCGCGAAGCTCAACGATATCGACCAATTCACCGCGGATCACCGCCGTGGATGGGATTGCTGTAGCGGCGGAAACCGTACCCGCTTCGCCACGCGATGCAAACCAGCGCATGTACACTGCGACGATCGCGGCCAACAGCAATATTCCGGCAAAAATCTTGGTGCCGCGCCGCCGATACCAGGTCTTAGATTTATTTCCCAACATACTCTCTCCACGGTTTCTTACTTATTTCTTTGGAGCAGCAAGACTCGCCGCGACAACGGGAATTGCGTCGGGGGCCACACCGCGAATTACTGATTCGCCGGGTTGCAGTTTTCCGTCTACCGCAGCATCTACGTCGTTCAACCGCAAGACCTTTACTTCGCGTTTCTCCGAATTGTTCCCGGAAGTGACGCGCACAAATACTTTACCGTCTTCGGAAACCAATGCATCGCGCGGCACAATCAGGGTATTCGGCAGACGTTCGAGTTCCACGTCCACGGCCGCGGAAAGGTCGGGCAGTAGCTTGGGGTCCTGGCCGTCAATCACGAACAGCATCATGAAAGTGTGCAGCTTTGGAGAAAAGTCGTCCGGAACCCCGACGGAAGAAATCAGATCAACATGTCCGTGAAAAACCATTTCGGGATAGGCGTCAAGACGTACTTCTACTTTTTGGCCCAGTTGCATCTGCGGAATATCCTGCTGGTTTATCTGGCCACGAACGCGCATCGCGCCGGGATTCACAACCTGCATGAACGCGGCTCCTGCGCGGACCTGGTCACCGTTCTGCCATTCTGAAAATCCCGAGGATTTAAATGTCGAATTGACGACCACCAGGCCATCGTTAGGCGCATGAATGGCAAGCAGGTCCGCATTCTTGTTGGCATGATCCACGGCCAGCTTCTTGGATTCGCGCTGGATTTCCAGCAGCCTCACCGCTGCCGTGGCCGACTGACGCCTGAGTGCGTACGTTTCACGCAGTTGCTTGAGCTTGGCGATAGCCTCGTCGAGATCTTCCTGGGCTTTTTCGGCGTCGATGCGAGACTTAATTTCGCTGCGCTTAACTTCGAGTTCAGCAGTCGCCAGAGAATCTTCGGCGGCTTTAATGTCGGTGTCGTCGGAAGCCTTGTCGGCGGCCTGCGTGGCCTTCAGCTTATTGATCTGCTGGGCAAAATCGTCATATTCGGCCTGGCGATCGAGGGCGTCGCGAGTTTGCGCCTGGCGATCGAATTCGGCGAGCAGATCGCCTTTCTTGACGTGTGTTCCGGTCGGGAGAAGAGTGGTCAAAGTTAGCTGGTTAGCGGTTTGAATTGCCAGACGCGGCGCAACGATGGGATGCGCAACGACCGCCTCGACTGTGCCCTGAACCCGAACGGAGCGAACGAAATCGCGGCGTTCGACTTTTGCGATGCGTTCCACATTGCCGGGGTTTTGGGTGGTGGTCTGGCTACGGCGAATTATGATTACTCCGCCTACGAGAATCGCAATGGTAAGGAGAAGAAGCCAGAAGCCCGGTCGCCGGAATGGACTCGGTTTGTGCCGCGAGGATCGCGCAGTTCTAGATGGCGGCATACTCTCGGACAAGTCGCCGCGAGGAGCGGTTACAGGCTCAGTTTCGGTTACCGCTCGGTGGGATGTGGATGCCATTGTTTGCTATGAGTTAGAGCCAGCTTCGAGGTGAACACCCCGATATCCGCCGCACCGGATACATGCTCGATATAGAGACGTTGGAACACCGAAAAAGTTTGCACCCAATTGCTTAAAATGACGTTCTGAACAGGGTCTACAGGCTGCAACAAGGGCGACTTAGACCCGAAATCGGGCTTTAGCCACGCTTTTCGACAGGTACATATTCCCGTTCACCTGAGCCAAGATAAATCTGGCGCGGGCGCGCGATTTTCTGCTCGGGATCAAGAAGCATTTCCTGCCATTGCGCAATCCAGCCGGATGTGCGGGGAATAGCGAACAGCACGGGGAACATCGTCATGGGGAAACCCATGGACTGGTAAATGAGACCGGTATAAAAATCCACGTTGGGATACAGTTTGCGCGAAACGAAATAGTCGTCTTCGAGCGCGATGCGTTCGCATTCCAGCGCGATTTCCAGCAGCGGATTTTTTCCCATCAATTCGAATACGCTGTAAGCAATATTTTTTACGATGCGCGCGCGCGGATCGTAATTCTTGTACACGCGGTGGCCGAATCCCATCAGGCGAACTTCGCCGGCCTTCACGCGCTTGATGTATGCCGGAATCTTGGCGACGGAACCAATTTCCATCAGCATGCGCAGAACTTCTTCGTTGGCGCCGCCATGCAGCGGGCCGTAGAGCGCGGCAGTCGCCGCGGCGGTTGCCGAAAATGGGTCTACATGCGAGCTGCCCACATTGCGCATAGCGCTGGCAGAACAATTCTGTTCGTGATCGGCATGCAAGATGAAAAGTATGTCGAGCGCATGTTCGAGCGTTGGATTCGGGCGGTACTTCATTTCCGTGGTCTTGAACAACATGTTCAAGAAATTTCCGGGATAGCTCAGGTCGTTATCGGGATACGCATAAGGCATGCCCAGGCTGTGGCGATATGCAAACGCCGCGAGCGTGGGCATTTTGCCAATCAGGCGATAGGTCTGCTTCTGTCGCGATTCTTCTTTGAAAATCTCTTTGGCATCGGGATAAAAAGTGGAAAGCGCGGCGATGGTGGAAATCAGCATGCCCATCGGATGGGCGTCATAATGAAAGCCATCGAGAAATTTCTTGATGCTTTCGTGAATGAAGGTGTGATGCGAAATGTGGTAGGTCCAGTCGGAAAGTTGCGATTTTGTTGGTAGGTCGCCATGCAAAATTAAATAGGCAGTTTCCAGATAATTGCTTTTTTCGGCGAGCGTCTCGATTGGGTATCCGCGATAGCGCAGAATTCCCTTGTCGCCATCAATGTATGAAATGCGGCTGATGCATGCGGCCGTATTGTTGAAGGCGGGATCGTAGGTCATCAACCCGAAATCATCCGCGCCGGTTTTGATCTGGCGCAGATCGGTGGCGTGAATGGCGCCGTCCTTGATTGGCAATTCGTAAGATTTGCCGGTGCGATTATCGGTGACGGAAAGCGACGCGCGGCCCTTTGTGGATGCCTGTGAAGCATCCGGACTTGAAGTTGGCTGCTGAACCGGGTTCATTTTGTTTTCCTGCGGGAATTGTTTCCTTCTCCAATGTACACCAAGTTGCGAGTCTGCGGAAACTAAGGAGGGTGAATGCGTGGGGAAGGTTACGGCTCGCTGCGAAGCCGGAACTACAATGAGCCTTTTGACAATAGTCGTTATAACGAGTATTATGAATCGCTGTCAATTGGCAAAGGAGGACTCTATGGTTCAGATTATTCGCAGCGCGGAACGGCATCACCTCGATGCGGGCTGGCTTTCCACTCACTGGCACTTTTCCTTCGATAACTATTACGATCCGGCCAACATTTCATTCGGGCCATTGCGTGTATTTAACGACGACGTAGTACAACCCGCGAGTGGATTTCCAATGCATCCGCACAAGGAAATGGAAATTGTTACCTATGTGATTGACGGAACGCTGGAGCATCGCGACAGCATGGGCAACACCGGCCAGATAAAGCCGGGCGAAATTCAGCGCATGAGCGCTGGCACGGGGTTGCGGCATTCGGAATACAACGCGTCGAAGACCGCACCGGTGCATTTAGTGCAGTTGTGGATTATTCCGGCGAAAGAACGCCTGACGCCTTCGTGGGAGCAGAAGCAATTTTCCGTTGAAGCGCGCAGTGGAAAGTTGCTGCCGATTGCTGTGCCGGAAGGCGAGAAAGTTGACGGCGCGGTATCGATCCATCAGGACGCGACGATATATACGTCGCTTCTGGCAAATGGCCAGACGGCGAAACATGCGCTGGATGCTGGCCGGCGCGCGTACATTTTTGTGGTGAACGGCGAATTGAAACTGGAATCGAAGAACGGCAGCAAAGACACGAAGCCGGTAACGCTTTCGGCGGGAGATCAGGCGCGGATTACAGAAGTGAATGCGCTGATGCTAACCGGAGGAGCTACCGTCGCCGACTTTCTGCTGCTTGATTTGCCGTAATTCACAGAATTGATTTGTTTGGAGATACTTTTGCGGTTAAGACTTCGCGGCTTCGCGTGCGAGCGCGTGCAACAGTGTATGCATTCGTGGATGCGCTCCGACGGACGGAAGTATCTCTACAGTGAGTTGCGGTACCTGCGCGCGCACGACGGCGGCTTGTTCGGGAATTTCTTTTTCGAGCGGGCCGCCCGGCGTCAGCAACAAAGGAAGAATGCGAATGCGGGCGACACCATCATCCGCAGCTTCCTTTGCCACTTCGGCGAGATTTGGCGAAGCAGAATGAAGATAGGCGAGCCGCACGCCGTCTTTTCCCAATTCATTGCGCAGACCTTCCAGCAATTCCTCGAAAGTCTTGCGCGCTTTTGAGTCCTCACTTCCCGGCGCAAAAAGTATCAGGCGAGTTACTTCCTTCATGCGATCTCCCAGAGGGCTTTCATAAAGCGCATTTCAGGATAGCAACAGCGGCGCGCTTTGACCATATGAAGGAACGGGAACGGAGTTGTAACGAACATGAGCGCAGGCAACACGGATTGCGAGCATCTTGCTGGAAAACGCCGTAGAATAGCCGTTACTGAAACGGAATTTATATTTCGTCGAGGATATATGTCCGAACGAAATCCCAGCACCAACCAAATATTAGGTAACGAACATTCCGACCGCGCAAGTGATCATCTTGCGAATGAACGCACGTTTCTGGCCTGGATACGCACCGGCATTGCGATTGTCGTATTCGGTTTTGCCATTGGACGCTTCGCAATTGCCATCCGTCAACTCATGCAAATTCAAGGCCGCACATCAACGACGGGAGGAATTTCCGTTTGGTTTGGCACGGCGGCAATCATTGGCGGCGTAGTGCTGACACTCGCCGGCTTGGTGCGATATCGCCGAACGCGCGCGCAGTTGGAATCCGGACGATTCCAGCCGGCTGGATTTGTTGTTGATCTCGTGGGAATATTAACTGCCTTGTTTGGACTGGCGCTGGCGGCGTATCTGGTCTACATCGGTCAACGGTTGTGAGGTATGCGGATCGGGGCTGCCGAATTCGGCAGATGTGCTTGGCCGCCAAATACCACATTTGGAGTCGCAAACATCTCATCGTCAGTATTGCGGAGCACAAAACGTCAGCGTGATTCGAGAAACGATCCAATCCTGATTCGGGCTACCAGTGATGGCCACAATTCCATAAATAAAGGCATTTTGCCGAGCGAAACTTCGTGATAGTTACGCGTGGATCACAAGTTCCGATGGAATAATCGGTCACGGTCACGTTGTTCTGAGATTGAACAACCTTCGGGTATGTTGTAGTCGGGTCAGGCTTGACCTCGCAGTTTGCATCGTACTCGGTGTCCACAAGCTGAAATGTGTATACCAGCCGATATAAATTCACGTCTTCGCTGCATCGTCGACAACTGAAGTGCGATTGTCGCGCGCTGTCCAGTGCAGCCTGTATGAGCATGGCGGGACCGGTGATCACATCTGCCGACTCAACGGTCCCGTCCTGCCGGACGGCAATTCTCAGTTCCACATCGCCCGCAACCCTCGCTTGTTTCGCCAGACGAGGATAGACAGGATTGGATAGTGAAGTCAGGACCACCTCGCTTTGTGGAATGCTGGAGCGATCTACGACTCCGAACAGTGCGGTCAGCAAGCACAGTAAAACCGCCAATCTGATCATGAATGCAGTTTATGCCCAGTGACACGAGGCCGCAATCGTGATAGAGGAAACCTCACAATAGGGAGGATAGAAATCGTTATGCGCGCAAACCATCGAATGTTGGCGAAGTTTATTTTGGCGGGAGTGCTAATTTTTGCTATGGCGCTGGCGTCGTTTGGACCAACTGGACGTGCTCAAACTTCGTCTGTGCCGCAAAAACGCATAGTGATTTCGGCCAAAACTATTCTGGATGGACGCGGAAATATCTTGCACGACACTCGCATCGTGGTGGAAGGCTCGAAAATTGTGGCGCTGGAAAAGAATGATGCCAAGGCCGGGCCGGTTGACTACGACCTCGGCACGCTGACAGTGATGCCGGGATGGATTGACGTGCACGTGCACATCACTTGGAGCTTCGGGAAGGACGGAAAGAACGCGGGGACCGGAGGAACGACGCAAGAGGACGCGTATCAAGACGCGTCCAACGCCTGGGTAACTTTAATGGCGGGATTCACCACGGTGCAAAGCGTTGGCGCGCCAAATGATGTGCCTCTGCGCGATGCGATTGCCAAAGGAATCTTGGCCGGACCGAGATTATTGACCGCGGTCGAGCCGCTAACGGGACGCGGCGAACGCACCGGCACGCCGGAGGAAATCCGAGCGTATATCAGAAAGCAAAAAGATGCGGGCGCGGATCTAATCAAGATCTTCGCGTCGCAAAGCATTCGTCAGGGCGGCGGAATGACGATGTCGCAGGAGCAATTGAACGCGGCTTGCGATGAAGCGAAAAAAGTAGGTCTGCGGACTCTGGTGCACGCTTATAAGGATGCGGTGCGCGCGGCAACCCTGGCCGGTTGCACGGAAATTGAGCATGGCACATTGTGTACAGAGGATGATCTAAAGTTGATGGCCGAAAAGGGCACATATTTCGATCCGCAAGCGGGACTCGTAATCGAGAACTATTTGCTCAACAAGGAAAAGTATCTGGGCACACCCGGTTACACCGAAGAAGGATTCGCGGCAATGGAGAAAATCCTTCCGATGAATCACGATCTAGTGCATCGCGCGGTGAAAGTTCCCGGACTGAAAATTGTTTTCGGCACGGACGCCGTAGCAGGAGCGCACGGGCGCAACGCCGAAGAATTTATCGACCGCGTGCGCGATGGCGGACAGGATCCGATGGCGGCGATGATGTCCGCAAATTCGATTGGCGCGGAGGCGATGGGACTGGGAAATAAAATTGGATCCATCGCGCCGGGCTTGGAAGCAGACATCATCGCGCTGGATGGCGACCCGCTGAAGGACATAGCGGCGGTGCGGCGAGTTGTTTTCGTGATGAAGGGCGGCGTGGTGTACAAGAATGTCTCGCGAACAGCAATTCCGAATTACGCGGGCATTACGCCGTAATTCCACGTCGAGGAGCAAATGAAACCGTCGCGAAGTAATCTTTTGTATGCGCTGGCGCTGTGGGCGGTTGCCGCGACGGCAATTTATCTGGCATTCGCGCTTTTTCATGGGTGGCAGTCGTTCACCGCGGGAGTTGTGGCCGGCGTCGGAATCGTTTATGGTTTCGTGAAGATCAGCTCATGACCCGCCGGAATTTTTATCAATCACGGAGAACCGAATGACTCGTAGAACGCTCTTTCTGCTATTCGCTGGACTGTTCGCAGTTCTCGGCGGCGCCGCAGCCGCTCAACAACCGTATGATTCACTGAATACGGCCCCGCCGGGCGCGCCGACAATTAATCAATCACTGGAAATGCACAGTGCCGGCACGCCGCGGATTTCTCCTGACGGCCACTGGGTCGTCTACGAAATCACGCATACGAACTGGGAATCGAACGCGTTCGAGCGCGAATTGTGGCTTGCCGACACCACTTCCCCGCAGAGAATTCGATTGACCAGCAGCAAAGGGTCGAGCTATGACGCGCGCTGGTCTCCGGATGGCAAATGGATCGCGTTTCTTTCTGATCGGCCTCCGCTGCTTTCCAATACAAAAGAAAATAAAGCGCAAATCTATGCAATCTCGGCGGCTGGAGGCGAAGCACGCGAACTGACGAAAATAGAAACTGGCGTGAATTCATTCGCTTGGGCGCCCGACGGGCACAGCATCGCTTTTTCGGCGGCAGATCCGCAAACGAAAGCGCGGAAGGATCGCGACGAGAAATATGGAGAAGTTCAGGTAATTAGCGGCGATTATTCGATGACACATCTGTGGACAATCAGCACCAGCACTGCTGATTCATCCGACCTTAGCGATTCAACGCACATAAACAATCCGCGTCAGATTACCGAAGGAAATTCGTATACGGTCAGCGCTTATTCCTGGTCGCCTGACTCAACGCGTATTGCATTTTCCGCGCAGCGCGATCCGGACCTGGGATCCGGCGAAACTGCGGACATTTATATGGTTACTGTCGCCGATCGCACGGTGAAAAAGATCGTGTCCACTCCGGGGCCGGATAACGGTCCCATATGGTCGCCCGACGGGACTGAAATCGCGTATGAAACCGCCGACGGCAGCGAATATTCGTTTTACATGAATCACAAAATCGCGGTGGTAGCATCTGCTGGCGGCACGCCGCGGGTGCTCACGACGAAATTCGATGAAGACGCCGCCCCCATTGCCTGGAGCGCTGACGGGATTTATTTCGCGGCGTTGCAGAAAACGTACGCGCATCTGTTTCGAGTAAATCCCAAATCAGACGTGATTGAGCGGGTTTCCGCGCCGGACACATTCATCGCCCAACAATTTTCTTTTACGCGCGATTTTCGTCAGGCTGCTTTCGTAGGCGCGGCCGACAACACGTTTCCCGAAATTTATGTTTCGACGGTGAAACCGTTCACGCCGCATGCGATTACCACGATTGGTGATCAGCTGAAGGGATTCCACACCGCGCGGCGCGAACGCATCGAATGGACTTCGCCAGACGGCAACGCGAAAATCGAAGGCGTCCTGATTAAGCCCGCCGACTGGGATCCGAACAAAAAATATCCGCTTCTCGTTGTGATTCATGGCGGTCCGACAGGAGTCGACCGCACTTCCCTTTCGGCTGACCGTTACTACCCAATGGAAATCTTCGCCGCTAAGGGCGCGTTGATCTTACGTCCAAATTATCGCGGCTCGGCAGGATACGGCGAAGCGTTTCGTTCGCTCAATGTGCGTGACCTCGGCACCGGAGACTACGCCGACATAATTTCAGGTGTGGACTACCTTATTAGCAAAGGCTGGGTGGATCGCGACAAAGTTGGCGCGATGGGATGGAGTGAAGGCGGCTACATTTCAGCGTTCATTACAACTTCCAGCGATCGGTTTCGCGCGGTTTCTGTCGGCGCGGGAATTTCCGACTGGATGACCTACTATGTGAACACAGACATTCATCCGTTCACCCGCCAATATATGCACTCAACTCCATGGGAAGATCCGGAAATTTATCGTAAGGCATCACCAATCTCGTACGTCAAAAAGGGCACGACAAAAACACCGACGCTGATCCAGCATGGCGGCAGCGACAAGCGCGTACCGTTGCCGAACGGTTTTGAACTCTATCAGGCGCTGCAAGATGTCGGCGCGCCGGTGCGCATGGTGGTATATCCGACGTTTGGACATCCCATCAATAAGCCGAAACAGCAGCGATCCGTGATGGAAGAAAATTTGCACTGGTTCGCGCACTGGATTTGGGGCGAACCGCTGGCCGAAGAAATTCACTGATGCTGTTCGAGTAAGCACAGTGGCGGGCATTTTCACAAAGCATCGTATGATCAACGCCGCGCGATAACTCCATGCCCGAAAATCAAGTTGCGCAGTCCGACCCACGCGGCAAGATTTCAATTAAAGTAATGGCGTTCACGCTGGTTGTGCTTCTTGCGGCAATCGTCGTATTGCCGATTTGGATCGTACACTATCCGCCGCTGTTGGATTTTCCTACGCATGTCGCCAGTACTTTCGTGCTCGCGCAGTTGCACAATCCGCGCTATGACTTTGCGTGCTATTACGCGGCCGACTGGGCTCCGACGCCGTACATCACCACGGATGTCTTGATGGTTGCGTTCAGCCGTGTGATGCCTCCGTTGATTGCTGGGAAGCTGGTGTTCAGTCTCGGCATGATTGGCCTCCCCTTGGCGGCATGGTTTTTTCTGCGTCAGATAAATCCGGGTGACAACGCTGTCGCGCTATGGTTTCTTCTGGCCAGCCATAATATTTTCTTTCGTTACGGATTTATCGGATTCTATTGCAGTCTCGCGTTCATGTTTCTGGCGCTGGGACTGTGGCTGCGCTTTCTGAAACAGCCGTCAGCCATGCGATGGATTGCCGCCTGCGCTGCT
>ODAK010006899.1_pt1 | contig 11405 bp, 11 predicted proteins | sample 1539591 | NCBI WGS metagenome assembly ODAK01 (sample SAMEA3539303, study PRJEB22396) | soil metagenome | biome: tundra; feature: field; material: soil | place: USA | collected 2010-05 | depth 0.15 m | reverse complement strand
ACGGGCAACACAGATGGATCGTGGGTGATTGCCGTGGGTGATTCCAAGTCTGTCGCCGGTCTCTTTCGGGGCCGAGGGCCGGAGGTTCAAATCCTCTCTCCCCGACCATATCTAGTTGATTCGGTTGACTCAATTCTCGCGGTTCCCGCAAGTTTCTGATTCCAAACATTGAGTTTTGTGTCCTGGTTGCGTCCTGACGGTCTTCCGTCGCAGGACGGCAAGGCACCGATGGAGCTCGCGGCGGAGCCTTGGAATGAACTGCTGTGGAACCCGGCGGCGCACCGCATGATTACGCCCCCAGAGAACCGCGCGGTTGCATTCCAGATCTTGTACTACGGAATTGGGGGCGACCTCGGAGATATCAACACTTCTAAACCTGCAGTGCGCACCGAGTGGGCCGGCATTTTGAACCGCGATCCGTCAGAAGTCAGGCTCCGCCGATGGTAACAAGTTTGATGTCATGTGTTAAAAGTCGTTTGGATGCCCCAGAGTGGCGCGTACACTTATTCACTTATTTCGCTTGTGCGCGTTTAGCCTGTGCGTCAGAATAGCGGCGTTCGATCGAGTTCGCAAGAGAATCCAGCCGGTGCAGAGGCCAGGGGAATGATTGGCCATGCTTTGAAAAGAACAGATATTGGGCTTGTGTGAACTTTCTCTTGCGCTCCAGGTCCAGTCGGTAACAGAAACGAGTCAACCAAGCAAACTCGAGGTAAGCAGCGGCTAGCCAGGCAATCAAGCCTTCGGAGATCCACACGAGGTGCGGTGCGATATTGAGTCCACCCCAAATGCGGTCAGTATCCCGAACGTCAGAAATGGCAGGGCCACCGCAAAAGCGGACGCGCTTGAGATCACCATGAGGAGAAGGGTATACCAGTCCTCGCTCGGCCGACGCAAGTACGGAGGACACGCCGAAACGCTGGAAACCATAGTGATAGCGCTGTGGATATTTACACCCTTACGATCTGCCGCCTGTGTTTGGTATCCCCGTATCGCTGCCATTTCTTCCAGCATGCGGATTTTACGCACCCGCAACTCTGTATAGACGCCCACGAATACCACACTGATGAGAGTGAATGCGAATAGGAGCATCGCGATCAAGAAGCTGCGCGGTGTGCGGGAAAACGCTAGATTCTTGAACATATCGCTGCTGCCGATGTAGTAGCACGCAGTGATGACCGCGATCAATAGAGTAGCAAAAAATACCAGAAGATTATTCAGTTTTCCTTCCACATGTTGGAAATAGGAGGAAGCGCTTTCAAACTCCTTATCCAAGAATCCGGCGCCGTCCTGCTCGGCAGCTTCACCCAATCGCCGCTGAAAAACATCTGACAACCTGCGGTTTGAAAAATCCATGTCGAGTTCATGGACAATGAAATCGATCAGGTCCATCGTTCGCGGATCTTTTTCGACTGGCCAGTCTGGAGTGAATCGTCCGAGGTGCCATCGAATGGCAGACGCAATCCCCTCGGCGATCGGATATGGAATTGCGTGTTTGTTGGCAATTCCCCGCCATTCTGCTTCCGCTTTGATGTGGTGCGACCATTGAGTCCAAGGCTTGCCAAAATCAGCGCTCTTGAAAGTGTCGCTCAGGATGGTAGCGGCATAGACGGCATCATGGGCCTCGTCCTTGGTCTCCAACGCTTCTGTCGTAAGAGTCGGGTACATCCGGATCTTTCTGTCTGCACCGATGCAGCATTCAGCAGTGTTTAGAAGGATCCCTCCTGGCAAGGACTGCCATTCGGGATGGTGGCCACCCGATGCGGATGCTGGCGCTGTGTAGAAGTCCAATGGACAGACGTTCTCCAGGTAATCCAGAACGGCGTAGCGCAGACTCTCCGAGCGGATTTCAGAAATGCAGATCCTCTCGAATTCCAGAATGCGGCGTTCGATCTCTGGTGTCAGTTTGCCAGCGACACGCAGCCGAATCTTCACGGACTCAAGCATCAGTACTCGACTAAGGCAGCCTTGAGGTTCCGGATTCCACCGCGCGGGCTCTCGACATCGCCCCTGTAGCGCGGTATCACGTGAATATGGAGATGAGGTACAGTCTGCCCCGCCACTTCTCCTTCATTTACTCCGATATTGAATCCCTCTGCATTTTGTGCTGCTAATTTGTCCTGGACAGTCTCAAGAATATCCCTGAGTTCAGCAAATTCCTCGACCGTCAGATCGCGCAAGCGACCGACATGCCGATAGGGAATAACGAGTGCGTGTCCTACGTTGACTGGGTATTTGTCATTCACAGCGAAGAACGACCGAGTGCGAGCCAGTATAGGTCTGTCGTCCTTCCGTTGAACGTCACAGAAAATGCACTCAGCAACCGTAGGCATGCTCATAGGTGACATATCATACAGGCCCGTGTATCGTCTATCGTCCTCGTCGTCGAGCGTGGCGCAGAAAATTTGGTACAGTCGCTGCCGCTTCATCGTTTCCGCAGTCGACCTCGCGGCTTTCTCATGCTTCCCTTTGACGATCTCTCCCGCTAGGTCGCCCTTATATAACGGCCTGCATTGACGTTTACAGCCGTTGCATTTTAGGCATTTATATTGGGTTCGTTCCCCCAAGTTGCCTTTCTGTTTCAAAGTGTCTCAGGGAGGCCTTTCTCCCAAAAGTTGGGCTGCACGACGCATTCCCGAAAATCGACAACGATTGGCCCGCGCATGGTGTCATGCGCGAACTCGTGCTTGACAACGGCCTTGAGTTCCACAGTGAGGCTTTGGAGACCACGTGCCAAAGCCTGGGTATTGAAATGCACTTTTCGCCACGACGGACGCCATGGTTTAAAGGGACAATCGAAAGATGGTTCGGGACAATAAACCACGACCTCGCACATAAGACGCCGGGTACAACGTTTAGCAATATTTTCGAACGCGGAGATTACGATCCCGCCAAACACGCCGTAGTGACTTTGTCCACACTCAACACCATGATCAGGAAGTGGATTTGTGACGTTTACCATCAGAGGCCTCATAGGGCATTACAAATGTCTCCTGACCAAAGATGGAAAACAAGCATTTCGCCAACGAACATCAGGGTGCCAGAGGATGTGGCGGAGCTTGATTTAGTCATGGGCAGACCTGATTCGCGGGTCCTTACTCACAAAGGAATAGAACTCCTGGGCCTGTTCTACAACTCATCCGAAGTACAAGATCTCCGACGGCGACATGGTGCAACCTTAAAAGTCGATATTCGAGTAGATGAAAGCGATATCGGATACATCTTCGTCATAGCGCCAGACTCTCCCCAGTATTTCCGGGTGCCTGCATTGGATTCTGAATATGCGAATGGGCTGAGCAGTTGGCAGCACGACTTGTTTCGCAAACAGGCCCGCGAGCAGATGCACGAAAATAACTCCATTGGCTGGCTAAAAGCGCAAAGGGAGATTAGGCAGCTCGTTGAGCAAGACCTCAGCACTTTGCGGAAAACATCGCACAAGAAGCATGGCCGATTCTTGGAGGATAGCAGGGCAGCGGAATCCAAGAATTCTATTCACGTTCTTGCAAGCAAGGCGGACGTCGGTACGCCCCAACCGGACCCGCTGCAGAACGTCGCCGCGGAGACTTACAGCGACAACGCCTCAGCTGCTTCATCTCCGAGGATGCCTATACGCTTTGGGCGAATCCATCAAGAAAGGCAGCGCAATGGATAAGGCGATCGAACAATTTCAGAGCGTCCTCGTGCCGCATTCAAAGTTCGAAGAGGCTATCCGGAGGATGGAACAGAACTTTACGTATGCTCAACAGGCGTCTGAACCCGTTTGCATGGCGCTCCTTGGAGAGTCGCGTACCGGAAAGACTCGGGCACTTGAGACCTTCGCCTTGAAACATCCCAGACAGCGCCTGGATGACGGAATGAACGTACCCGTTGTGTTGGTAACAGCACCCTCGCGCCCGACTGTCAAGAGTCTCGCGGAGCTAATGCTTGAAAACCTCGGCGCCCCAGATCCTGGCCACGGGACGGAGAACGAGCGCACGCGTCGTCTCAAAGTACTCATGAAGGGCGCGCAGACCCGAATGCTAATGGTCGATGAACTCCATCACTTCTATGACAAAGGCACTAAGGCCATTATCCATCACGTTACTGACTGGCTAAAAATTCTGGTGGACGATCTCAGGTGCGCCCTTGTTGTGGCTGGTTTGCCCTCGTCCAAAGCTGTTATAGATCAGAATGAACAGCTTGCGGGTCGTTTCCAATCCCCGGTCCATCTTTCACGTTTTCTCTGGACCAAGCTCGACGACCGCCAAGATTTCATAGGAATTTTGTACGAATTTTCATGACGAGCTACGACAGAGATTCCAAATCCCTGAGCTCCACCAGGAGGGAATGGCTTACCGGTTTTGGATTGCGACTGGAGGGTTGATCGGCTACTTGACGAAGCTTCTGCGCCAGGCGGTAGTCAACGCCGTTGTCAAAAGAACAGATGAAATAAGTCTCGAAGATCTGAGCATTGCCCTTCAGGAGTCGATGTGGGATGAACCTAGTGGCGACATGGGTTTGTCGCCTTTCGACCGCAACTTCAGACTGGAACCTACCGCCGATACAGTGCAGCATGCCCTGCGCATCGGAACCGTCATAAACCCGATCGAGTCAACACCACGAAGAAACAACCGGCATAGACCGAAAAGCGCGAGCGCATGCCTGATCAGGAATTAAATCTCGACCTTTTAGTGCGGCATCCCGCGCCGTTTCCGACGGAGAGCCTTCTTGGCTACATTCTCCGTTTGACCGAGGAGAATGGGTACCGGACTCCGTATGTTCTACTCCATATGATTGGACGGGAGAGGTTTAGAGATCCTCGCTTACCTCTACGGGAATTAGCTCGGATCGCTCACCGCGAACTGAGCGAGTTACAGGCAATTGCATATTCGTGTATCGACGACGAATCTCGGCGTCGGTTCCGCCTGCTCGGCCATGCCCTTCCAGCATTTGAACTTAAACTTAAGCAGCCTTCGCTTTGCCCTGAATGCGTACAATTCGCGGGGTTCATTGAAGCACATTGGGATTTGACTTTGATGACGGGATGCCCTGTTCACCGGTCACATCTGCTGTCGCGCTGTCCGGAGTGCCACTTGCAATTGCGATGGCTCCGACCGGGCCAACTGGAATGTGTTTGCGGAGCGACATTCGGGCAAACCGCCGGTCCACTTCTTTCGGACAGTGAGATTGAACTACTCAACCTTATTCGTTGCAAGGTGCTGGCCATTCCGGTTGCGACGGCGAGTTCCACCGGAATACCAGCAGCTGAGCTGTCTGCGCTTAGCCTTAGGAGCCTGTTATCTCTGATACGCACTCTCGCCAGATTTCATTTAAACCCAGACACTGTTAACGACTGTCACGATCCCTGCCGCATTGTCAGAGCGGCTGCACATGTCCTTAGTTCGTACCCCGTTAACTTCCAGAAGCTTTTGTGGACGGTTGGCACTCAGCATGGCCCCAAGCGGTCCGGTGGAATCGTGAGAAGTCAATTTAGAAGCATCTACAAGGGAATATTTAAACACACTGTCGGAGATGCGCCCCAGAGTAGAGATTTCCTGGGGAGTGCTTTTCTAGATTTTGCGATGAATCAGTGGGGCCGTGGCGTCATCGATGCGAAGCTGCTACGCCGCATCCAAAAAACCATGCCAAAGCGGATTGTCACGCTTAATGAGTTTGGTGAACTCTATGGTCTTGGGCGGAAAGAGGCCAAGCGAGTGCTGGCCATGAAGAATATTGCAACGACAAGGATACGCGCTGGACAGAGGGATCGCGTCGTTATCGATCTCCGAAAGTTGAACGAGCCTCCGACAGTGCCAGGCAAAATTCTCTCCTTACCATTCGCTGCTGCAACCATCGGAGTATCCGCGAAGGGGCTTAGCAAACTGCGAGCGTCGGGCCATTTTGAAGTCAAGTACCTTATCAGGCGTACTGGCTATCATGAGCGCGACATCAAGCAGTTCATAGAACGACTGCTCGCACTGAATCCAAGTGCAACTAACATGACCCTCCCTCCCGACTGCATCACGTTGTACCGGGCTATGCGCCGATATCACGGAACTGGCGAGGGGGGTGCGAGCATAGTTCGTGCGTTACTGTCAGGTGAACTGCGAGTATTGGGAAACGTGGACGGGACAGTTCAAGGGCTGTTTGTCTCTCGGGCGGAATTCCAGCAGTTCGGCAGAAACGATCGTGCTCGCCGGCATGGGAATGTGAGGACGGCTTCGGAAGTCGCAAAGGAATTATGTTGCAACAACGGCTATGTTCCTGGCCTAGTTGGGCTCAGATTACTTGACGCTCGGAAGACGCCGCGAGGTTGGCAAATTTCAGAACAGTCGATCGTAAGGTTCAATAAAAAATACGTGTCACTCGAGTCAATTGCGCGTGAAATCGGAAACAGCGCGAGAGAGCTCAAGGGACATTGTGCAGCAAAACACATTCCCATGGTTCTCGTGAAAAACGCGTATCACGAAACAAGACAGGCGTTTGTTCGAATAAAAGATCGAGGTGCGGTGTTGTCTTTTCGGCCAGTGCTTGTGTTGAACAAACCACAAGCGGCTAACCAAAAGCCGCCAAACAGGGCGGTATCCTCACCGATAAACGGCACTGCCATGGAGTTCACGACCCGAGCCGCACAATCGCTCTTATCTGGCCACCATCTGGCCGTCACCTTGAGCGATAAATCGGCCTACCCTGTCCTTGCGAGCCAGGACGGGAAGGGTGATGGACAGGAGACGCAAGGTCGAACTAGTTGAAGAGATCCGGCGGGAGTATCGCTTTGGGGAAGGACAGGATGTGGCAAAGCAACTGGCAGTGCTTCGGCGGATAGTTCGGCAGGCGCTGGTGAGCGCGGTTCCACCTGAGCGCAAGGTTCAGATACGAGCGAAGGCGAGACTGGGGCCGGTGATTGAGTTCATCGACGAGTTTCTGCAGATGGACCAACACGCGCCGCGAAAGCAGCGGCACACAGCACACCGCATCTGGGAGCGGATTCGGGGAGGAAAGGCCCGAGTTCAGGGTGTCTGCATCGCCCCTACGTCACCGGTGGGATATCCGTCCCAATGAGACCCGCCGACAAAGAGCCGCGGAGTGCCGGTCATAGACTTTACCTCCGGTGAAAACGAGTGGCAGCATCAGACACATCGATCACCGGAAATTTTCCAGAAGAGCAATGTATGCCTGAAGCGCCTCTCCAAGCCGATGGTTTGGTGCGCCACCCCCGGCCATATCGTACAGAAAGCCTGTTCGGCTACGTTCTTCGTTTAGCGGAAGAGAATGGGTATCGCAGGCCCTTTAGTGTCCTCGCGCTTATGGGCGGTAACAGTTATGAACTCAACACTCGACGCTTACCTCTACGGGAGCTCGCTAGAGTCGCACACCGCGAGTTGTGCGAGTTGGAGCGAATTGCGTATCACTCCAGCGGTCTGGGGCAGTACCGCGTCCTCGGTCGTCCAGTTGGATGCAATGACTTAAAACGTATGGGCCAAGTGTCTCTCTGCCCGGAATGCGTCCGGTCTGCAGGGTTTATTGAAGCACATTGGGATTTGGAGCTGATGACGGGTTGTCCTGTCCATCGATCGCGTTTACTGTCGCGCTGCCCGAAGTGCCATTTGGGCTTGCGTTGGCAGCGGCCAGGCCAGCTCGAATGCAATTGTGGCGCGACGCTCGAGCGAGTTGATGGTCCAATTCTGCCTGAAGACGAAGCTGAGCTGCTAGACATCATTCGCTGCAAGGTCTTGGGACTTCCTGTCGCGCAGCAGAGCTCCACCGGCATGCCGATACCTCAGCTATCCGCGCTTAGCCTCAGGGGATTTCTGTCTCTGATGCGAACTCTCGCGAGATTTGATCTGCAACTAGAGAGTGTCAAGCAGCTTGACGATCCCGAACGCGTTGTGACAGCTGCCGCATATTTGCTCCGCTCTTTTCCGGCCAACTTCCACAAACTTCTTTGGACAATCGGGGAGCAACATGTCCCAAAGCGACGCGGTGGAGGCGTCAGAACTCAGTTTAGTCAGATTTACACGAGCATTTTCAAATACAGAGCCGGAGATCCGCCTCAAACGCGGGATTTCTTGGGTAGGGCATTTTTGGATTTTGCAACCAACCAATGGGGTCGCGGCGTCATCAGTGCGACATTGCTACGCCGACTCCGAAAGAGCATTCCCAAGCGGTTTGTCACGCGTGCTGAATTCGGCGAGCGTTACGAACTCGGGAAGCGTACAGCCGCACGAGTGTTGGCCATGAAGAGCATTTCCACGATTACGATTCCTGCGGGCAAAACGAACCACACGATCATAGATCTCCAACAGCTGCACGAGCCTCCTACGGCACCTGGCAGAATCTTCAAGCTGCCAGCTGCTGCCGCAGCGATTGGGGTGTCAGCCCCAGTCCTTACTAAGCTGCGAGCATCTGGCTATTTTGAAGTCAAGTACATTGTCAGGCGTGATGGGTATCATGAGCACGACATCAAGCAATTCATTGACCGACTACTCGCATTGAACTCCAATCCAATGAACACGATCCTCCCTCGCGACTGCATCACGTTATATCAAGCTATGCGCCGCTATAAAGGAGCCGACGCAGGCAGCGCGAGCATCATCCGCGCACTCCTGTGCGGTGAACTGCGAGTATTGGGAAATGTCGACGGGACAGTTCGAGGGCTGTTTGTGTCTCGGGCCGAGTTTCAGCAGTTCGGCAAGAATGAGCGTGCGCGTCAGAATGGTAATGCGAGAACGCCATCGGAAGTCGCAAAGGAGATAAGTTGCTACAGGCGTTGTATCCCTGGTCTGGTAGGGCGCAAATTACTTGATGGTTGGAATACACCAACAGGTTTGCGAATTTCAGAAGCGTCGATTGCGAGATTCAAGAAGAAATACGTGTCACTGGTGTCAATAGCGCGTGAAATCGGGAGTTGCGTGAGAGCCCTCATGAGATATTGCGCAGCAAAACAGATTCCAACGGTTCTCGTGAAATACGCGTATAACGAAGCAAGACAGGCATTTATTCGCATAAAAGATCGAAATGCGGTCTTGTCTTTTCGGCCAGTGCGCGTCTTGAACAAACCACAAGCGGCTAACCAAAAGCCGCCAAACAGGACGGTATTCCTCGGGGATAAACCGCATTGCCATGGAGTTCACGACCCGAGCCTAATGAATCGCCAGAAATATTCCAGACAAGCAATGTATGCCTGAAGCACTTCTCGAAGCCGATGGTCTGGTGCGTCACCCACGGCCATATCCAACCGAAAGTCTGTTCGGCTACCTTCTTCGCCTAGCGGAAGAGAATGGGTATCCAACACCCCATCGTATTTTTGCGCTTATCCGGAAAGGAGGCTGTCAATTCAATAGTCGACGCATACCCTTACCGAAGCTCGCTAGAGTAGCACACCGAGACTTGTGCGAGTTAGAGCGAATTGCGTATTGTTTCACCGACAAACGCCAGCACTATATTCTGGGTCATCCAGTTGCGGTCCGTGATCTGAGACGACATGTCAAGGTATTTCTCTGCCCTGCATGCGTGCGGTCAGTAGGCTTTATTGAAGCGCATTGGGATTTGGAGCTGATGACTGGTTGTCCTGTCCATCGATCCGTTCTACTGTCGCGGTGCCCGAAGTGTCAGTTGCGCTTGCGTTGGATGCGGCCAGGACAGCTCGAATGCAGTTGCGGCGCGATGCTCGGGAGGGTTGATTGTCCTACTCTGCCTGACGACGAAGCCGAGCTGCTCGGCATAATTCGCTGCAAGGTCCTAGGGCTTCCTGTTTCCTCGGAAACCTCTACGGGCATGCCGATATCCGAACTATCTGCGCTTAGTCTCGGTGGATTGCTTTTCTTGATGCGAACTCTCGCAAAATCTCATTTGCAAAAAAAGTACCGTAGGCAACTTGACGATTCCCAAGCCGTTGTGACGGCTGCCGCGCATGTGCTTCGCTCGTTTCCGGACAACTTCTACAAACTTCTTTGGACACTTGGAGAACAAAGTGTCACGAAGCAATGCGGAGGAGGTGTCGAAAATCAATCTCGCGGCATGTATACAGAAATTTGTGGATTCAGAGCTGGAGAACCGCCTGAAACTCGGGATTTCTTGCGTAGAGCATTTCTAGATTTTGCAATCAACCACTTGGATCGCGGTGTCATCACTGCGAAATCGCTACGCCATCTCCAAAGGACAAATCCCAAGCGGTTTATCACACGACAGGAATTCGGAGAGCGTTTCGGACTGGGGAAACTAACAACCTTGCGAGTATTGGCAATGAAGAACATTCCCACAATTATGGTTCGCACTGGCCAAATAAAGACACTCATAGATCTCCATCAGCTGCAGGAGCCTCCTATGATACCCGGGAAAATCTTCCCATTGAGAAGGGCCGCTGCAGCGATTGGGGTATCGGTGAAAGCCCTTAGAATGCTACGTACATCTGGCCATTTTGAAGTCAAGTACCTAGTCGGCCGTGGGTATCATGAACACGACGTCAAGCATTTCATTGAACGACTACTCGCTTTGAATCCAAGTACAACAAATAAGGCCCTTCCGTGCGACTGCATCACTTATCGCGCTATGCGTGGGAGCCACGGTACCAGTGAAGGCAGTGCGGGCATCATTCGCGCGCTCCTGTCCGGTGATGTGCGGGTGATGGGAAACGTCGACGGGACCGTTCGAGGGCTGTTTGTTTCTCGAGCCGAATTTCAGCAGTTCTGTAGGAATGACCGTGCTCGTCAGAATGGCAATTCCAGAACGGCAGTGGAGGTCGCGGAAGAAATACATTGCACCCACGGCTGTGTCCATAGGCTGGCTCGACTCAAATTACTTGATGGTTGGAAGACGCGGACCGGTTTGCGAATCTCAGAACAATCGATCGCGAGGTTCAAAAAGAAATACGTGTCCCTCGTGTCAATAGCGCGTGAAATCGGGAGTAGCCCGTCAGCCCTCCTCAGACATTGGGCGGCAGCAAAACAGATGCCAGTGGTTGTCCTGAAAGTCGCGTATGGGGAAGGAAAACAACAGGTGTTTGTTCGTCTAAAATATCGAAATCTCCTTCTGTCCTTTCGGCCGGCCATGTGGCGGGAGCTACAACGATCTGCGAAACGGAAGCGACGACTCGCACAGGAGCAGCAGCGGCTAAGGGTTCTGCAGGAAGTCAACCAAGGCCATATAACCAAGAAGCAAGCAGCGCTCGAACTGGGGATTTGCGTGGGATATGTGTGCCAACTGCTAGCGCAATGGCGAGCCGGTGACGATAACCCATTGCGGCATCGGCAGCGCGGGGCGACCGTCGAACCGCACAACCCCGGAAGCGGTGAAACGTCGAGCCGTGGAACTATACCGGGAGAAAGGGCGGGGGAGAAAAGGCGGGATGAGCTGCGGCATGACTACGGTCCCGCGCTGGCGGGCCGACGCAGTAACTCCGAGACCCGCACTCAATGCGCCTAGCTCTG
>ODAK010006897.1_pt1 | contig 11408 bp, 8 predicted proteins | sample 1539591 | NCBI WGS metagenome assembly ODAK01 (sample SAMEA3539303, study PRJEB22396) | soil metagenome | biome: tundra; feature: field; material: soil | place: USA | collected 2010-05 | depth 0.15 m | reverse complement strand
TAGAGCATCACCTTGCCAAGGTGAGGGTCGCGGGTTCGAATCCCGTCGTCCGCTCTCGAGGGTCGTTTGCCCTTGCGGCGGAGTGGCCGAGTGGCTTAGGCAAGGGCCTGCAAAGCCCTGTACACGGGTTCGATTCCCGTCTCCGCCTCCCAGGATTCCAGTCCGGATCTAACAGCCGGCTAGCGCAGGCCGGGCTGGATGAGGCCGGCCTCGTAGGCGAGCACCACCACCTGGACCCGGTCCCGCAGCCCGAGCTTGGCCAGGATCCGGCCGACGTGGGACTTCACGGTCGCCTCAGAAACGTACAAGCTGACCGCGATCTCGGCGTTGGACAGGCCCTGGGCCACCGCGATCAGCACCTCGCGCTCGCGCTCGGTCAGCGTGGACAGCTGCGGGTAGCGCTCCGCCTGCTGGCTGACGGACAGGGGCAGCACCTGGGCGTACTCCTCCAGCAGGCGGCGGGTCACCCGGGGCGAGACAACCGCGTCACCGGCCGCGACGGTCCTGATGGCGGCGACGAGATCGGCCGGGCGCACATCCTTCAGCAGAAAGCCGCTGGCACCGGCCCGCAGCGCCCCGAAGGCGTACTCATCCAGGTCAAACGTCGTCAGGACCAGCACCCGGACCCGGGCGTCCGCGGCGGTGATCCGCCGGGTCGCCTCGATGCCGTCAGTGCCCGGCATCCGGATATCCATCAGCACCACGTCCGGCGCATGACGGCGAGCCAGATCGATGGCTTCCTCGCCGTTGCTCGCTTCCGCGGCCACCGTGATGTCACCCTCGGCCTCCAAGATCATGCGGAAGCCGCGGCGCAGCAGCGGCTGGTCGTCGGTCAGCAAGACGGAAATGCTCATCTGGGTAGCTCGCTCACGGGGTGACCTGTTCTGGGCGGAAGGTCGCCTCGACCAGCCAGCCTCCGTCGGCGGCGGGTCCGGCGTGCAGGGTGCCATGGTGCAGGGCCACCCGTTCACCCATGCCGACCAGGCCGTGGCCCTGGCCGGGGGCCCGGCCTGAGGTCGGCCCGGCGGCGGTGCCGTCGTCGGTCACCCGGACCGTCACCCCGGGATCGGCGTAGGCGATAGTGACCCGCGCATGGCCGGCCGCGGCGTGCCGGAGCGTGTTGGTCAGCGCCTCCTGCACGATGCGGTAGACGGTCAGCTCGGCGGCCCCGCCGAGGGAGAAGGGCGTGCCTTCGACGACGAGGGCGGCGGACAGGCCCGTGGCACGGACCCCGTCGACGAGCGCCCCGAGCTCGGCGACACCCGGTTGCGGGGCCAGTCCGGACGGCGACTCGTCGGTCCGCAGCACACCGAGCATGGCCCGCATGTCGGCCAGGGCACGCCGGCCGACCTCGGAGACCTCGGTCATCGCCTCGGCCCCTTGATCAGGGTCGGCCCGGCCCACGATGGCCGCGGCGTCGGCCAGCGTGATGACCACGGACAGGCTGTGGGACACGATGTCGTGGAGCTCGCGGGCGATCCTGGTCCGCTCGGCGGACGCCGCGATCTCGGCCTGCTGGTCCCGCTCGGTCTCGAGCCTGCGGGCGCGCTCATCCATCCAGGCCAGATACCTGCTCCCCGAAGCCGCGGTCAGGCCGGTGAACAGCGCGGCGACCACGGTAGCGGTGAGGAAGATCAGCGATCGTTCCGACGTCCCGGCCGGCTCCCACTTGACCGCCGCCATGACGGCACCGACTTCGAGCAGCCCGGCGGCGAGCAGGGCCCGGGCGCGTGATTGGTGAGCCGCCACCGTGTAGAGCGCGACAAGCAGCGCCGCGTCACCCAGCAGCGGGAAACCCAGCAGCCACTGGGCGAGCGCGATGGCGCTGGTCACCAGGAACACCGCGGCCGGCCAGATGCGGCGGACGGCGATCATGGCGATCAGCACCGTCTGGAAGATGGCGGCGCGCGGGCCCGCGAACGCTGACCCCGCCAGCCACACCGAGGACAGGGCCAGGAGCACCGCCGCCACCAGTGCGTCGGTCGCCAGCGGGTGGGTGCGCGCGACGCGGCGGCCGCTGGAGAACAGGCCGCGAGTGATCTCATCCGGCGGCAGCTGGGCCAGCTCGGGCCCTGGCCGCGCGGGCCGCAAGCGTACGGTCGCCGCCGCTGCGCGCTTCGGCCAGAGGGGAAGCTCGGTCATGGTGCCCAAGGTGCGTCCTTCGTGGTGACTTACCGGCAGCGTACCGCTGGTCTGCATGCGACCTGAGGATGAGACGGGGAGGGTAGATTTCGTCCTCCCGGCTATCCCGCTCGCGGGCCGGTACGGCATACCTTGGGCTAGCGTCATCTGACGATGGAGGGGACCTTTGCCTGCTGGACTGCCGACATGGCTGAATCGCGTACTCAAGCTGGCCCGGGTTGACTTTGACCCTTCGGCTCACCAGCAGCCCTCGGCCCTGCGCCTTCTGGTGGCGCTGATCGTCTCGGTGGCGGGGTCGCTGGCGGCCGACGCGATCTGCGTCCGCATCGGCACGGCGATCTTCCCCTCAACCCTTGGCTACGTCCATTTCCGGTTTTCCGACTACGCCAAGCTGACGGTCGTCGGCGTGGTGATCGCCTGCCTGGCCTGGCCGGTCGTCACCCGTATAAGTTCCGCGCCGCGCTGGCTATTCTTCCGGCTGGCGGTGCTGGTCACGCTGATGCTTTGGCTCCCGGACCTGTACATCCTGGACCTGGGCCAGCCGGGCCGCGCGGTCGCGGTACTCATCGTCATGCACCTGGCCATCGCGGTGGTCACCTACCACAGCCTGGTGCATATCGCCAAGGTGAGGCCGGTGGCCCGCCGGGCCGGTCACGCTAGGATGCCGGATGCCGGTCCGGATCGCTACGCGGGACGCAGAGGGTGAGGTAAGCAGGGTGAGGTCCGCGCCCGTTCGCAGCCGCAGCTGGGCGGAGGTTTTCCTCCCCGAGCCTGTGGCCGCGAAGGTGCCGGAGATCACCTGGCTGTTCTGGGTGGTCAAGGTCCTCACGACCTGCGGCGGCGAGGCGGTCTCTGACTACCTGGCCCAGGGCAGCCGGCTGGTGGGCGGGGCCGTGGAGGCCATCTTGATGGCCATCGCCCTGGTCTGGCAGTTCAGGACCCGCCGCTACACCGCGGCCGCCTACTGGTTCCTGGCCTACGTGATCGCGATCTTCGGCACCGGGGTGTCGGACGCGCTGCACCTGTTCGCCGGTATCCCCTACGCAGGCACCACGCTGCTGTGGGCCATCGTCCTCGCGCTGATCTTCTGGCGCTGGGACCGCAGCGAGGGCACCCTGTCCATCCACAGCATCATCACGCGGCGGCGGGAGATGTATTACTGGGCCGTGGTGTTCGCCACCTTCGCGCTCGGCACCGCCCTCGGCGACTTCACCGCCACGGTCCTGGGGCTGGGCTATCTCGCGTCCGGGATCATGTTCGGCCTCATCATCTTGATCCCCGCGGTGGCCTGGTCGCGGTACGGGCTCGACGCGGTCGCCGCCTTCTGGTTCGCCTACGTGGTGACCCGGCCCCTCGGGGCGTCGTTCGCCGACTACTTCGGGCGGCCGCATTCGCTCAGCGGCATCGGCTTCGGATCAGGGAAAACGGCCGTAATCGTGGCGATCCTGGTCGCCGCCCTGGCCGGCTATCTCTCCGTCACCCGCCGCGACATCCAGCCGCCTGCGTCCAGCGCGGCGGGGCCGCGGGTGAATCCGCAAATGGCTCCAGGCAGTTCGCCGCGCAACGGTTATTGATGGTGGTGTGGGTAAGAAGAAGAACATGGTCAGGATTAGGCGCTGGGTCATGGGCAAGCGCAAGAACGTCGTGTGGTCTGAGCCGCAGTTGCCGCCTTTCGTAAAGATCAACCCGGACAGCCCGCCCGGCTTTGGTGGTGACGGCATGCAGCCCGGTGATCTGTCGATGGGCGCTGCGATGGCAGAGTTCCTGGAAACGGACGAGGGCGAAGGCGAGCCGGTCTGATCCAGCGCGTCCGGGCAGCCTCTCGGGTCCAGCGTGCCGGGGACGGTATGCGTGGTGGCTGGTTCAGCTGCGCCCTGACCGCTTCCAGCGCGGACTTGATGTTCTCGACCGAGTGAGCAGGATCGTCCGTTCGGCCGTACCGTCGACTCCAGCACGCTGGCATGGGCGTGGCCGTACCTGTGGCGTGACGAGCGAGGAGGTGCGAAATGCCGGCTGGGACGGCGTTCCCGGCACGCTCGGGCCGCGACCTGGACGCCGGGCAGCTATTCGCCGCGGCCGAACCCGATTTCGCCCGCTACGAGATGGTCAAGGATCTCGTCGACGAGTGCATCGACCTGGCGCTGAACTACCGCCAGAGCGGGCATCCGGGCGGGTCGCGATCCAAGGTGCACATGATGCTGGCGGTGCTGCTTTCCGGCGCCATGCGCTGGGACGTGCTGCGGCCGTGGCGGCGGTTCGGGGACCGTTTCGTGCTGTCCGCGGGCCACACGGTGCCGCTGGTCTACGCCACCCTCGCGGTGCTCAACGAAGCGGTCCGGGCCAGGCACGAGCGCACCGGGGCGGCCGAGTTCGTCTTTCCCGATGACGGTCGCTGGGCGCTGACCTGGGAATGGCTGCTGCGGCTCCGCCGCCGCGGCGGACTGCCCGGGCACGCCGAGATGCAGGGCAAGACCCTCTTCCTGAAGTTCAACACCGGACCATCCGGGCACGGGATGCCGCCCGCCGCGGGCGAAGCGCTCAGCCTGAAGCTAGCGGGCGCCGGCCAGGTGAAGGTCTTCGTGTTCGAGGGCGAAGGCGGTCTCACCCCCGGTGCGGCTCACGAGACCAAGAACACCGCTTGGGGACTTGGCCTGGACAACCTGGTCTTCATGGTCGACTGGAACGACTTCGGCATCGACCCGCGGCCAGCCTCGAGCGTGGTGGCGGGCAGGCCGGCCGACTGGTTCGCCCCCTACGGCTGGCGGGTCACCGGCACCGAGCACGGCATGGAGTGGGGACCGGTGACCCGGACGGTCCTGGACGCGACCTACGGCGCCAACCCGGGCCAGGTGCCGACGATGGCGTGGTTCGTCACGCAGAAGGGCCGCGGCTACGGCAAGGTCGACGCGGCCAGTCACGGCACGCCGTTCGGCATGAACGCCGAGCCGTTCTGGGCGGGGCGGAAGCGGTTCATGGACCGCTACGGGGTCGTCTATGAGGGCGTTGACTCCGCTGCCCCTTCGGATCCTGCCGCTGTACAGGCCCAGGCGGCCGCGAACCTGCGGGTCGCGATGAGCGTGCTGCGCCGTGACGATGACCTGGTGACCTGGCTGTCGGACCGGCTGCTGGCGATCGCGGGCACCGTGCCTGAATCGGTCGAAGGGTTCCGGCTTGGCCAGCCTGAAGTCTTCTCCGACCGCCGCATCTTCGACGTGGCCAGCTACCCGGACAGCATGTGGAAGAAACCGGGCGAGCAGGCGCCGAACCGGGCCGGGCTGGCCGCCTGGGGCGCCTACGTCAACTCGCTGGCGCTGCGGGATTACGGCCGGCCGCTGTTTATCGCCGCTTCGGCTGACCTGGCCGAATCCACCAACATCGCCGGATTCGGCCACGACTTCGACGGCGCCCCTGGCACCGGCTGGTACGAGCGGTCGGCGAACCCGACGGGGGCGCTGCTGCCCACCGAGATCACCGAGTTCACCAACGCCGGACTGGTCGCCGGGCTGGCCACGGTCAACCTGGCTTCGAATCCGTTCGAGGAGTTCGACGGCTTCTGGGGCGCGTGCTCCACCTACGGCTCGTTCTCCTACCTGAAGTACGGGCCGATGCGGCTGTTCAGCCAGCTGGCTCAGGACACCGAGCTCAAGGTGGGCAAGCTGCTCTGGATCGCGGGGCACTCAGGACCGGAAACCGCCGAAGACTCGCGCACCCACTTCGGCATCTTCTCGATCGGGGTCACCCAGCTGTTCCCCGAGGGGCACGTCATCGACCTGCATCCGTGGGAGTACAACGAGGTGCCGGTCCTGCTCGGCGCCGCGTTCTCCCTCGACGTCCCGATCGTGGCGCTGCACCTGACCCGGCCGCCGGTGGAGATACCTGACCGCGAGGCGCTGGGCATCCCGTCCCATCTCGCCGCCGCGCGCGGCGCGTATGTACTCCGGGACTACGAGCCGGGGTTGCCTCGCGGCGGCACCGTCTTCCTGCGCGGCACCATGCCGACGCGGAACGTGGTGAACCTGCTGCCCGAGCTGGCCGCGCGGGGGATCAACGTGCGGATCGTCGCGGCGATCAGCCCGCAGCTGTTCGCCCGCCAGCCTTTGGCTTACCAGCGCTCGGTCGCGGGCCCGGCGGCCGGGCTCGACGCCATGGTCATCACCAACGGAGCGTTCAAGCTGATGCGGGACTGGGCCGACGGCCCGCTGGCCCGGGAGTACTCGCTGTCGTCGGACTGGGACGACCGGTGGCGCACCGGCGGCTCGGTGGACGAGGTCATCGAAGAGGCGCACCTGGACGAGGCGCACATCCTGGCGGCGCTCGAACGGTTCGCGGGCGAGCGGACCGAACGGCTGGGACGGCTCAGGAAGCTGCTGGACGACGGCGCGTAGGCCGCGGTCCTGCAGGGCTCAGCCTGAGTTCCGGATGCGCCGCAGGAGCCCAAGCCACTGAGCGCGGGTAAACGCAAGTACCGCCTCTGACCGGTTATGGGAATCTCTGACCAGCACAGATGAACCCAACTGAGCTACTTCTACGCATGCGCCCTCGCCGCCGCTTGCGCTGCTCTTGCGCCAGTGAAGTGTCGAGTCCCGATTTGGCTGAGCAGCCATTGAGCAATCCTTTGTTCGCCGGTTGTTTCGAAGAGCCCGATGACTCGGGACGGCGCCTCCGAACATACAAGAGACCACAAAGCGTAACCAACCACCACTCTGTGGGCATCCTTCGCCATAGAGTGTAAGCGGCAAGGCTTTGCCGGTATATATGTCCGGTGAACGAGACTGTCCGGCTTTCAAAGGATGTGCTGCTATAGGGCTCCTGGTGTGTACGTGGCTTGACGGGCGGGTCTTACTGGCGCGGCCAGGAAGTAATCCTGTTAGGACATCTCCTCCGCCACGCTTCGTATGAGCTCGATCGACTTATCGGCAGGCAATGCGTCATAAAGCAGGGTTTCAAAGTCGTCCCGGTACTCAGCGACGCGCGGATCGTTACTAGCGACCATGCTCGCGAACGGCGCTCGGCCTGCGTCGATGTACAGGACATCGGGCAGCCCTCCGTCGAACTCGAGCAGGGTGAACGGACCGGACAGGCCCCGGTGTGCGCCCGCGGTAAAAGGCATGACCCGAAGCGTTACCAGGGGATTCCTCTCTAGCTCATCGGCGATGGCGCGGAGCTGGTCCAGCATGATGGCCGGATCCTTCGAAATACCGACATGCCGGCGGATCACAGCTTCATCAATGACGTAGTACCGGCGGGGTTGCGGCGATCGCTGCGCCAGCTCGGACTGGCGCTGCAGCCGCAGCTCGACGATCGGCTTGACCCGGGCCGCGTTCACCGAGTATTCGGTAACCGCCTCAGCGTACTGACGCGTCTGCAGCAAACCGGGTACGAACCCAGACTCGAACTGCCTGATGATGTCGGCCCCAGCCTCGAGGCCGACATAGTCGAGATAGGTCGGGGCGATGTCATCCCGGTACTTGTCCCACCAGGGTCGCTCGCGTGCGCCCCGGTTGAGGGCCTGGAGCCGCTCGCGGGTGCTCTCCGAGGTAACCCCGTACTTAGTGAGGAGAGCATCCAGATCCACCTTGGTGATCGAGCTACGCCCGCCCTCGACACGGATCAGCTTGGACGGCGACCACTCCAGCTCCGCGGCAACCTGTTCCTGGGTCAGCCCGCTCTCCTTCCGCAGCCGGACGAGTTCGCCGCGAAGCAAGGCGCTCTGAACAACCGGTCCCTGATCAGTGACCACGAACGCTACTTTCTGTAGTCATCCAGAAATTCGAGTGCTTACACCTGCTATCTGATAATAAGGAGTCATAAATATAACCGACAGCGAGCCAGGCACCGTATAGCCAACCGGAAGGACGCATCAATCGTCGAAGGGGTTAACTCCTGCAACGCTTATAGATATCTGACACAATCCTGCTGCGACCTAACAACTTGCTCCATAACAGCATAAGGCTCAGACAGAATTCCCGAATTAATCGCGACTCGCCTCCTGCAGATTCTTAGTCCGCCGAACGAGCCCTAGCCATTGGGCCATAGTGAATTTCAGTATCGCTCCAGAACGATTACGCGAGTCTCTGACCAGCACAAATGAGCCGGACTGCGCCACCTCGACACACGCGCCATCCCCGCCGCTGGCGGTACTTGTGCGCCACATAAGTGTCGAGTACTGGCTTGAGTGATCGACCATTATCAAAGTCCTTTTTTTCGCTATTTGTATCGAAATCAGGAATAATTGTAAAGAAATTACGCGAACACAATATCTATAATTGACGTTCAATGGCTACAGCACTAAAGCAGCCACACCATGAGGTGACGTAGAACCGTTTGCAGGTGTGTACACGAGATTTGTCGACTATATAAGAAGATGTGCAGCTGCGCCTCTCCTGAGGTGCTCGTGACTCGGATGTGGAGTTGTTTGCACGCCGGGAAAGTTATCCCTGCTAGGACATCTCTTCCGCTACGTTCCTGATAAGTTCGATCGACTTGTCTGAGGGCAGGGCATCCTCAAGCAAAGCTTCAAAGTCGTCCCGGAACTCAGCAATCTGAGGATCGCTGCCAGAGACCATGTTGGCGAACGGCGCACGCCCTGTCTCGATATAGAGGACGTCCGACAGACCTCCGTCGAACTCCAGCAGGGTAAACGGGCCAGAAACCCCTCGGTACTCGCCCGCCGTGAAAGGGATGACTCGCAGCGTTATCAGATCGTCCCTCTCTGCCTGGTCGGCGATGCTGCGGAGCTGATCTGGCATGATGGCCGGGTCCTTCGAGATACCGACATGTCGGCGGATCACGGCTTCATCCACGACGTAGTACCGTCGAGGTCGAGGCGATCGCTGCGCCAACTCGCTCTGACGCTGCAGCCGAAGCCCCACAACAGCGGCCACTCGGACGGGATTAACGGTCTTGACAGTGACCGCTTCGACGTATTGAGGTGTCTGCAGCAGACCGGGGACGAACGCAGACTCGAACAGCCTGATGAAGGTCGCCCCAGCCTCGAAGCCGACGTAGTCGAGATAGGTCGGGGCGATGTCATCCCGGTACTTGTCCCACCAGGCCCGCTCGCGTGCGCCCCGGTTGAGGGCCTGGAGCCGCTCGCGGGTGCTCTCCGAGGTAACCCCGTACTTAGTGAGGAGAGCATCCAGATCCACCTTGGTGATCGAGCTACGCCCGCCCTCGACGCGGATCAGCTTGGACGGCGACCACTCCAGCTCCGCGGCAACCTGCTCTTGAGTCAGCCCGCTCTCCTTCCGCAGCCGGACGATCTCGCCGCGGAGCAGAGCGCTCTGAACAATCGGTCCCTGATGGGTAGCCATGAAGGTTACTTTCTGTAGTCATTTACGACGACTTGCTAGTGTACACGCTGCCACCTGGCAATGAGTAACCATGCGATATACCGGAAGCCAAGTCATCATACGGCTGCTGAGATGACGCACTGAGCTCTGGGTAGGTTGACGTCGGCCGGGACGGTTGTGAAGATCGTTACAGATTTAGTTGCCACCTAGCAACATGATTGGTAACAGAACATCCGCTTGCCTTATAGAATATTACGATGCATATGATTGTCTTGTGGAACATTGCGATCTGAGGTGATACGCTGAACGATCACCACAACTTCACGGACGTACCGGACGCGGGGCTCCAGGGTCCGCGCAGGAAGTCCAGCATCGGCAGAAGGTCCGCAGACCAACTGCCGATCCCGAAGAAGGCAGGAGACCATCGCCGGATGGCGTAAGCCGCTATCCCCCACCGGGGCTCACAAAGGAAGGGCCGCCCCAGTTACCTCTCGATCAGCCGGTAGCCAGCCACGGATCGAACGGTAAGGGGCGACCCTCACCCGACCGCTCAGACGCACCTACGGCAAGAAGGGCCCATAGATATGTCACCGCATGACGATCGATCCACATCACGGGCATCAGGTTCATCGGATCCGGACGAGCCGGATACGATAATGGCCGCCTTCTCTAGCAGGCGCATTGTCCACAGCAGCATTAAAAGTGTATGCCTTCCCGGCAGCACGCACCATAGCGTTCAAATGCCGCGAATCTGCAAGAGGGGCGAACAAAACCGCTTGCGAACATACGGCGCAAAGGGAATCACTGATATCTTCCACACCTTTTACCTCGGCTCTAGCTGCCAATATTGGGGAAGGAGGAGGTATGGACCTGCTCGGCAAGCTTTCCGCGCGGCTTGACTCTCATCGCAGGCCTCCGAGCAATCCGGCAGATCAAAATTCGGCCAACCGGGACAGCCTGCGGCTGACGTTGTCAATCGGCGACCGTAGTGTAGGTTTCACGATAGGCCGACCCGGAAAAGTCGGCGAAGCTCCGCGTGTGGGCGGTGCGGCGGAAGAGATCCCCGTGCCGGACGATAAGGCCCAGGCCGGCCGATCTCTTCCTGATGATGCGCAGGCACCTACAGTAAGCCTTCATAGCGTGCCACAGCAGCGGCAGGCCGCTCCACCGGAGTCACGCCAGCAGGATCCGGCCGGCAGTTTCTGGGATGCCCTTGACCCAACCGAGCGTGAAGCGCTCAGATCGGTGGCCTCGTGGCGGACGTTTGCGGCCGGGGCCAGGCTCATGGAAGAAGGTGAGCGGGCGGATTACGTGATGGTGGTCCTCGGCGGCCGGATCAAGGTCTGTGTCGATGACAACGGCAGCGAACGCGTGCTGGCCGAACGCGGTCTAGGCCAACTCGTCGGGGAACGGGGCGCATTGAAGGTTAGCGTGCGTTCGGCCACTGTCATCGCCTTGGACATGATCTGGGCTCTGGTGATACAGACGAAGGACTTCGCGGCCTTCGTCAGCGCGCACCCGCGGGTCCTGGACATCGTGCAGGGCCAGCTCTATCAACGGAGCAGCGAACAACCGGCCGGACGCGGGAACGGCTACGACCTAGGCCGTTCGCGCGCCGGAACCGCCAGCGGTCAGGCCGCCGCCGGCCAGCCTGACCATGACGACGCAGCTGGCCAGCCGCGGCGACGCCCCCAACCGCTGACCGGCGAGAACTGCACAGTTTTCTTCACCGATGTGGTCGGGTTTGGTGCCCGCACGCGTACCGACAGCGATCGTTTGCTCATCAGGGAAGTGCTCTTCAGGATGACGCAGGCGGCCGTACAGGACATTCCCGATGCGCGCACAGAAGACCGGGGTGACGGTTTCCTGACCGTGATACCGCCCGGCGTTTCCACCGCGAGAGTCATCGACCATCTGCTCAAAGAATTTCCTGCCGCACTGGAGCTGCACAACAGCATCCAGCGCGGTTCCGCT
>ODAK010006895.1_pt1 | contig 11411 bp, 7 predicted proteins | sample 1539591 | NCBI WGS metagenome assembly ODAK01 (sample SAMEA3539303, study PRJEB22396) | soil metagenome | biome: tundra; feature: field; material: soil | place: USA | collected 2010-05 | depth 0.15 m | reverse complement strand
GCGCACACGCCGCCCAAAGAACCACTCTCAGTACCTTCATGAATAATGCGGGCTAGACCATTCAATTCGACGTTGTGGCATAGGCGCGCGTAGTTGTCTGGGGCTGGCTCTATGGCGATCACGTTCGCATTCAGTCCGCCATGCCTCGCTGCCCACAATGAGTACGCGCCAACGTTCGCACCAACGTCTACGAATGTGCCACCTTCAGGAAGATTCTGGGCGACTGCCGCGAGTTCCCAAGAGTCATAGTATTGTGGCAGCAGCGCTAACACACCTTCAATACAATCCCAAGGATCGACCAGCATCCGAATTCGTGGCCAGATGGGGAGAATGTAGGAACCGCCGTTGGGATCGCAGCAAAGAGGTTTCAGGAAACGCAGGGTGAGATAACCGAAGCCGCGAATTCTCGGCATACCACGGGTGATGCGAAGAAGCATTTTCAGCCTTAACGGGGGAGCCTTTACCGACGTCGGTGCGGTGTTTGAAGTCATTTCAATGGAAGGTCGAATGTCGCGGACAGGGCAGCAGGATAATGTACCAATAACTTAGCTGCAAGACCGAGTAGTACGGCCGAAACCGCCCAAGCCGTGCAATACGCCATAGCCAGAGCCGCCGCACCGCCTTTAGAGGCCAGGAGCGCAGTGGTCCCAACCAAGAGCACTGACCACAACAAGTTGATCGCAGCCTGCCACCAGAGTCTATTTCTTACTAGAATTGCATGTACGAGTGCCGCAGAGACGGCTTCGAGAACCGCCGCCAGCAGCAACGGAATGGCGACACCGCCAACCCAGCGGTAATCATGACCAAAAACTTTTAGAATAAAGGGGCCAAAAACGAACAACGCAAAGGCGGTAGCAAGCGATGCAGCAGCTGTGAATGCCAGATTATAGCGGAAAGGGAGCGCAAAGGAACCTCGTGTGCTCTGACGTCTTGCCAGAAAGGGAAGAGTTACACGATTCACGACGCTGGGACCGAACACCACAATTTGCCGGAGGGTATTGCACGCGGTAAACAAGCCCAACTCCGAGAACCCCCCGGGCGTTCGTACAACGGTCGCGTTGGCCAGCCAGATTGCTATATTGCCGATGATGCCACTCAACGCAGCCGGAATGGCAAAGTGCCCAAATGCATTAGTTTCCTGCAAGAGCCCGCGGTACGTCGGCACGATGCTGCGCTTTCGGCATTCTCGTCGGATGCTAATGTGGCACAGAGTCCACAGTAGGGCGGAGGAAAGTGTCAACGCTAAGACCGCCCCCCGCAGTTCGAACATCCTGGTCAGCAAGAACGCAGCCGCGGGAGCGAACGACGCGCTGATCACACTTATCCGTGCGATCGTTCGAAACGCTTCGAAACCTACCAGAGCCCCTAACTGAAAGGAGTTCATGGTCAGGAATAGAACCGATACCGCCGCGAGTCGCAACATCGGGTTAATGTCGGCCGTACCAAACACGTGGAGTGCTATGAAGGGCGTGAAGAATAGCAACGCTCCGGAGAACAGGATTCCGCTCAAACAAGTAATCACCGAGAAGAGTCCCAGAATCCTGCCAACTCGCGCCGGATCCGAAGCCCAATACATCGACGTGTACCGAGTCACACTGATCGAGATCCCCGCAGCACCAACGCTCACTAGCGCTAGCAGAGTTCCCTGAATCATCCCGTACTTCCCGAAGAGCATACGGCCCAAGCAACGGGACACAACTATGGTTGACAAGAGGGTCCCGAGCTGCGTAGTCACCGTACCCAGCAACACCCATCCAACGCCGACACTGAGGTTCCGCAACACACGCGGTCCGCCATTCACTGCATCCCGGCTTGCGTTACGACCAAATGGCCAATAACAAGACAGAGAACCTGCTAATTCTCGCACCTGCCCCTCAATTCCGTTTCTCATACCTCACAACTTCGCCGTCGTGGAATACCTTGAATAGTATTTTGCTATAAGCGTTGTCACCACCGCCTACGGACAAGTCACCCGCACGGAAGGCTCAGTACCACCCACTTATAGTGAACTTTCTGACCCTGCGTAATGCCCCATTTCCGCCACAATCCTCCGGAGGTCAACATCATGTGTGTCAGAAGTTATCGGCCGTGTAAAAACCCGGCGCTCAAAATGCCCAAGTCTAATGACGACCGCGATTTCCTGAGCCAAGCGTAATCCCGGAATTGGAGGTTAGCATCGGTGGCCTGCACAATGCGGAGTTGTAGGCTCGTAAAAGTACTATAAGCGCTCTGCGTAGTCGGCTTTAGGCCGCCCCGCAAAATGTTACTTCGATGCATCCTCCGATGCCGCACGAAGCAGAACGAGGGCGCCTCTCAGTGCTGCCTCAACATAGCACCGTCGTAACCTGCCCGCCACGATGTGCCGGTCTTCAAGTCCGTGACCTCCGAGCCGGGGGCCACTTTTCTGGTTGGGGCGACAAAGTCGTCCCAGGCTGCGACAAGCAGCGGTCTTGTATTGTCGTCGAGGATGTGCACGTATGAGTTAAACGAAGCTTGGTTGGCGGCCAGAACCGAAACAGAATTGTTGCGGACGCGTAAGCCGGACGACTTGCCTTTGGTTGTCGCCAGAAGTAGTGCAGTCTGCATGCGCGACGGCTCCAGACTGTCAATAATCTGGTTATCCTCAATCTCAACATTGGTCGAGGGAGCGCCTGCGATGAAGATGGGTGTTTTGTAGTCCGCCGCAATCGTCTTGTCGAGCGAAGATCCGGCGTTTCGAATAATATTCCCACTGACCCTGCATCCGCTAAGTGCCGCCGCCAACCTGATACCGGCCACGGGCGCGTTGTCAATAACATTGTTTGCGATAATGAGATTTTCCGCCTTTTGCCCGATCGTTGACCACCAGCCGATGCCCATCGAGGCGCTGCTTGCCAGGCGCGGGGAGGCCTCGAGGTCAAAGATGACCGCATTACCCGATATGATCACATTTGCCACCGGCAGGTTCGAATTTGGTTCTATGGTAATCCCGGCAGTAGCCATCGCGGTCCCAGGGGCGCTGATATAGCTGCTCTGATTGACCGCGATGGTATTGCCAGTGATCGAGAGCCCATTTACGCCGTGGCCACTCAAGTGCTCTCGGTACGCATCAGACCAGATCTCTATTCCGAACAGGGCCCCCCTGATCGTATTGCCGCTCACGACGTTGCCTACACTATCAGAGGGCGCTACACCGGTCAGATTCATTCCCGCCGCATAGTCCGTGATCACGTTTCCGGTCACCGAAATCCCCGACCCGTGCGTTTCAATCGCAGTGACAGCAGCGGGTGCACCGCGGCGCACGGACGTGAAAATGTTGCCGTCGATAACTGCGCCGTCGGCGTGGATGTACAGTGCTGAGTGGTCATGCGCGACGTGGTTGGGGTCATCGCCGGTCCCGGTGAATATGCAGTGAGTGATCGTGATGTCCGAAACTGCAAGCCCCGAGACGATTGAATTGACCGAACTCGAATTCTTTACGGTGACGTGCTCGACCCTAATCCGGCGGCCACTAGCGAATGCCATCTCGGTTCGAGGATGTGCGTATATTTCAGATTTGTCCTTAATTGGATTCATTCCGACGTTGGAATCAATCGTTAGATCCTGAATCACACAGTCGTCACATAGCGAGGCGGAGATTACCTGATCATAAGGTGCCGACGAACTCGCCACTCGGATCACCGGGTTACCAATACCAATGAGCTGTACGTTCGACTTGAGAGCGAGGCACTTCTTCTTGTCCGGAGCAGGAGTGATCAGGTAGCCGCCTGGCGCCGGTGGAAAATACACAACACCAGCCGTAACCGAATCGATTGCCGCCTGAATAGCGGCCCGATCATCCGTGACTCCATCTCCCTTGGCGCCGAAATCCTTGACCGAGACCGATGCCCCTACTGGGACCTGAGCCAGAGCGGTTGGAGCCCCTCCCAATGCCCATGAGATTATCCAAGTAATGCAGAATTCGCGCAAACCGTACCTATAGATCATGGGGAGCCTCGTTCGAACTTACAGTCTCACTCGCTGGCAGGCGGCCACATTCTTTCGCAGATTTAGGGCGTGCATCGCTGCCGTCGAGGGGCACGAGATTTCAGCAAGAGCCATGGATTGGTTAGACGCGTCCACTTCGCGTTCTCGGCAAAGTGGCAAGAGCAGCGACAAGACTAAACCACGCCGCATTGGCTGGTATGTGGAGGTTGAACTCGGACATGCTGTGGACAAGGAGTCCGCAAACCCCAACCGCCGCGCCAAACTGCAGCCAGCCGCTCTGCTGGCGTAGCCGCGCACGCAAGTGTCGAAATGACAGCACAAAGAAGATCGTGATTGCGAGCGGCGTCAGCAGCCATCCCCAGATTCCCGTCTCAGCCAGGAACTGAAGATAGTCGTTGTGCGCATAATCGATGGCCAGGTCAGTGACGACGCTCTGATAAGGAGTATAGGCGACCTCGAAGGCGCCCAGACCAACCCCATGTGCCAAATAATCACGGCTCATCCGGAAAGAATCTTGCGCTATCTTCTGCCGATTCCCGAGCGCCAGTTCAGGTTTGCTGGCCATCTGCTTCCATCGCCCCCAGACATCCCCAGGATCGAGCCAGTAGAAAAAGCCGACCGCCAGTGCAGTAACTAGGATACCCGCGACCAGAATATGTTTGTGCTCGGTGCCGGCGACCAGTATCACCAGCCCAAGAATGGCGAATTCCACGGCGAGGGATATGAGACCGGCCCGTGATCCCGACAAGAATACCGATACAAGAGCAGTGAAAACTACGAACAGTAGAAAAAGTTTGGCCGGGTGTTTCCACCGCAAACTACAGGCAAGGGCCACCGTGATCGGGACCAACATCTCCATTAATCCCGCGTAATTGCCACGATTGACATAGGGGCCGAAGATGCTGGCGGAATCCGGGCCGATTGTGCCATAGAGCAATCCGGGAGTGGCGAAGAACTGAACAATGGCAAATACCGCCATCAGGAACATGTAGGCAGCTATTGCCGCCCCAGTAAGTTGCCAGGTACGCGCTGTTGTTGACGCGTACAGTTGTTGAGTTGCGAAAAAGATGATGACGTACCCGATGAGTTTGATCATCGCTTCCCGGGTGCCGATGCGGTCCATTGAAAGTCCAAACCAAAACTGGATTCCGGCCAGTAAAAGGACGCCCAAAAGCGGTATATAGAGCGGTGATAACGTGAGTCTCACGTTGCCAGTACGGAGACACCCAAGAGCCCAGAGAAGCAGAAGCAGTGCTGCCCCAATGACGAGCGCGCCCCACGCCCACGGCTCCACCGCGCCAAAAAAGAAAGGCGCTGCAATGAGTAAGCTCAAGAGCACTACGCGGGAAACGTCCCAAAGGCCGCTTTGGGGCTGGTCGGTTCCGCGCGGCAGGACCAAGACCCGGGATTGAGGCCTGTCGGTAGTGGAGGTCACGTCGTGCCGGTGTTCGTTGATCGCAGGAATTTCCACAGGCTACCGCGGGTCACTGGAATTTGAAACCGGAATCGGACGCAGAGAAATGTCGTCAAACCAAACTTTACCGCTGATCTCCATCGGGTAGGAACGGCCTCGCGGCCGCCAAATGGATAGCCGAATCAGGTCGGTTGTCGGCCCGGCGGTGAACTGCGTGGCGACTTGGTGCCAGTCCGTGGTGCCTGAGGTACCCTGGGTTGCGGTGTCCAGGCAAACGAGGCACTTGGGGTCGAGCACGCGCAACCGCGGCCCGCTATCAGATGTGATCGCCTCGGACTTTACATATGCACTCAGCTCGTACGTTTGCCCCGGTACAACCGGAACCAACTGATACGCCGGCTCATATTCAGAGTTCTGAGGGACGGTAAAGTCGGCGCGGAAGCTTCGGGCCCCGGTGTGAGCCGTCGCGTCGGAAAAATCCAGAGTGAGATAAGGCTGTTGAGCGAAGCGCCAGTCGAACCCGGCATTAAGAGGTTTCTGTTCGAACCCTCCATTGAACACCAGATTGGATCTATCACTCCCAATCTGTTCGTCCAGCCCATTTTGGCGTACTGTATACGCCCACACGCCAGCGGCTTCTCGATAATGGCCGGTGGCCAGGAGCTTCTCCAAGTATGGAATCGCGGCGGCAACCGGAAACGCCGTCTTCTCCGCGGTCAATTGCGCCCAGTATGCGCCGGCTCTCTCAAACTCGTTGTTGGCTGCGAGATAGTCCAGAAACCGGAGCTTTGAGGCGGGATCTGCTGCAGCACTGAGTAAATCACGCCATATCAGGTTAGGGTCGCCGAACCCACGCATGAGTAACTGAAAGGTTTGGTCGAGGCCATCGGGCTGCAAGCGCAAGAAGGTTCTGAGGTGACCAACGGCGGATTGCGGTTGATCAGAAACTACGTCGTTAACTGCTACTTCCCATGCAACCTCCGGCTTGTTAGGAGCCAGCTCCTGAGCTCGGCCAAACGCGGCGTTCGCGCAGGGCTGGTTTCCGGACGAGTAGCAAGCTTTCCCTAGTCCGGACCAGTAGATCGCTGAATGGGGATTCATGCTGATTGCCTTCCGGAATTCCTCCTCAGCCATTCCCTGGGTATCAGGCTCGGCCTTCAACAGTAGAATTCTGCCCAGAGCGAAATGCAGTTCCGGATTAGAATAGTCCAGGGCGATTGCCCGCCGAAGAACTTCTGGATTGAGGGAAGAGGCCCAGATCTGAGCAAGGACGGCGCGCGTTGTTTCCAAGACCAAGAATGAAGCCGGTATGCTTACTAACAAGAAGAAGATCCATAAGGAAATTCGAGAGCGCAGCGGGATCTGATAAGTAAAACTCCTTAACGCTCGGCTTCTCTTGGATCTTCCATCAAGATCGAGATTGATTTCCTTCGTGCGAACGCCTGGGCACATATAGGTTAGGTCGTAATCAGGATCCGGTCGAGAGTTAAGGCTCCCAATGCAGGAAACAATGATTCGGCGGTGCCGGTGCCCGTCGAGCCGCTCAGAAAGAACGCGCTATTTCGCCTGTAAGTTATTCTGAAGCCGCACGGGCGTATGGATATTTTCCATAGTGTGAGTAATAGTAATATCCATACCCATAACCGTAATAGCCTTCCCGCCGTAAATCGAGCTTATTCAGAACTACGCCCAAAATGCGTGCTCCAGCGTTTTCCAGGACGGCACGCGTACGCATGAGACCTGCACGGTGGGTTCTCCCGCTCTCCGCGACGAGCACCACACCATCGACCAGGCCAGCCATAATGGTTGCGTCCGTAACTGCCAGGACAGGAGGTGAATCAATAATTACGTGTTCGAAGCGCTTCACCAACTCCCTGCACAACACCGCCATCCCATCGGAGGCGATCAGTTCCGCTGGATTCGGCGGCACAGGACCTGAAGATAGTACCGATAAATTAGGCTGTGCCGCATACACTTGGAGTGCGTCATCCAATTTGTCACCTCCTGTCAGTATCGTGCTAATTCCCTTATCGTTTTCGAGACCCAGCATTTTGGCGATGCCTCCTTTTCTGAGGTCGCCATCCACGATGACCACTTGTCCTTTCCGTTGAGCCAAAGATTGCGCCAAGTTGAGGGCGGTCGCTGTCTTTCCTTCGCCGGCCTGTGCGCTGGTAACGAGAATCAGTTTGGGTGGATTCACTGCCAAGGACAGCAATACCGACGTACGAAGCGCCCGATAAGCTTCCGCCAGCACTGATTGCGGATTTTTGCTGATACAAAGAGCGACGCTCTGGTTTGCTGTCTGACGTGACTCCTCGCCATGTCTTCGCAATGCCCACTTTGTTCCGGCGATAGCCCATTTCGCAGATTCGGTACCACGCTGCAGCGGCACCACTGCGAGGACCGGCGTCATCAGCAACGACTCCACCTCTTCCGCTGTCTTTATCGAATGATCCAGACCTTCCTGGGCGAACGCAAACATGACGCCCAAAACGACCCCTGCCAGGAATCCCAAGGCTATGTTGAGCGCCTTCTTAGGCCGAACCGGTTCGCCAGGGGCCAAGGCTGCATCGACAAGGTGAATATTGGTGGATTGCAAACCAGCTGAAACAGTCGCGTTCTTGAGACGCTGCATCAGACTCTGATAAAGCTGCTGGTTGCCTTCGAACTCATGTTGCAAAATGTTGTGTTGTATCAGCAGCTGGTTCTGCGCCCCAACCACTTCTTTTTGCGCTGCTACGGCACCGGCAGCTAGTTTCTCGCGAGTTACGGTAGCGGTATAGTCCTTTCGGATGCGGGCAAGCACGCGGGTCTGTTCCGTTGCGATCTGGCTGCGAATGCCATCTATCTCCCCTTTCAGACGAATAGCCTTGGGAAACTGCGGGCCGTATTGCGAAACCGCCTCGTTGTACTGGTCTTGCAAGTCTGCAGATCTTTCCTCCAACTTCTGTAGCAGGTCATCGTGGACGAGTGTAGCCAACTGATCTCGGTTAGCTACGACCTCTTGGTACAGAGACTCCTTTTGCAGGCGGTCACTTTTCGCAGCCGTCAAGTCACGGCCCATGTCTGAAAGCATTTGTTCTTGCATGCTTCCCTTGTTGTCACCGGTGTTGACAATCTGGTGTTCTCGCTCATACCCGACTAGCGCCTGTTGTGAGCTCTCCACTTTTGCCTTTAACTCGTCAAGTTGCTGCTCCATCCAGGCCGAGGCCTGGCGCGTAGCATCGTATTTCTCGCGGAAGCTGTAATCGATATAGTTGGTGACCAGGCTGGTGGAGACCCGCGCTGCCAACTGCGGGTCGGGATCTTCGTAATTCACCGCCAGCATACGGGTTTTTGGTGTCAGCTCCACGGTAAGTTTCTTCTTAAAGGCGTCAATCAGCCGGACCTTGCGCTTCTCCGGAAGAATTTGTGCCATCTTCTTCGGCTTGATGAGGCTATCCGCTAGTCCTAATTGTTCAATCGTGCGCCATGCCAGGTTTTCGCTCTTCAAGATTTGGATTTGCGTCTGGACAAAGGTATCGTCGGCATTGTCCTTTTGAAACAGCTCTTCGAGCGACTGAATCAATGGTGTTTGCGACTCCACTTGCACTCTGGCCGTCGCCTTAAAAATGGGCTGCATCTTGAAGGAGACAATCGCCACAATGGTTGTGACGATAATCGCGACGGTCGCAACTGTCCATCGCCGCTTCAGCAGGGTGTGCCAGTAGTTGGCTAGCGAGACATAGTCTTGAGCGCTGGCTAGACTGGCTTCCATTGCAGGCAGCGCCCGAGGGGTCGAGACAGCCGGGCTGAAATCAGGTGCGGGAAGCGCGCGACGGTCGGGATCGGTGGTGAGATTGTTCAATGGCATGGTGTTCGCCTTTATGGACGTGCGTAGATCGCCAACATGGTTGCCGTTTGCAGTGCCGCTTCAATACCGCGGCGGAATGCCTTCTTAGCTGTGCTGTCGGGAACGAAAAGTATATCGTCGGCATGCAGCATGGGGTCGGACGCTTTCCCCGCCAGGATAAGGTTCAGGTTTACAGGTATCTGCTTGTGGCCGTCCGGCGCGCTCGAATCGGCACGGATGATCATTGAGTTGTTGCGCACTGCGGTAGATTTCGCGTCCTCGGCCATAGCCAGAGCCTGCAACACCGTCATTCCGTCATCTGTTTCCTTGATCACAAATCCGCCGGGTTTGTTCACGGCACCGACCACATATACAATTCCGGCCCGAGGCACGGTTACTCGATCACCGGGATAGACTTCGACGTTGGCCGCAGCGCTAGCAGTCTGCAGCAAGTTCTTGAGATTGACGGTCTGGATCGTCTGCCCTGTAGCTTGCTCTCCAAGTTTTCCCCTGCTAATCATTGCCACATTGCTGGCATCGTCGGTTAATCCTTGTGCCTGCGATAACACGTCGAGCAAGGTGGTGCGACCAAATACCGGATAGATCTGCGGCATCTTTACCGACCCGGTAATCGCAACTGATTTCAGCCGGGAGCTGACGATCGTGACCACAATGTGGGGGGCCATCACCAGCCCATTATCGTGCAGTTGCTTGCCTAGGGCGTCAGAAAACTGGCTCGGCGTCATGCCGGCTGCTGGAATTGCACTTGGTAGCAACGGCAGCCCTACGGTACCCGAGGGGCTGACGCGATACTGGCGTGAAAGCTCCGCCACATCCATCACATAAACGTCCAAGATGTCATCGGGGCTGATAATACTGTCGCTGTCCAGTTCAGAAGGATTTTTCAGAGATCTGGGTACATCCGAGTTTTTCAAAGCTCCGGGCACAACTGCCAATTTCGGTTGGGACAATCCCGTTTCCGTGGTGGTTGATTGCGCATTCGCGCCGGTGCCGACGGTCAGAGAAACACTCATGACCAAAAACCACAGGAAAAAACGAAGCTGACCACCCGAGCGAAAAGGCATCATGGTCTCCTGAAAGAAATCTGCTATACGGGGATTGGACTGTTGGTAAGAGGACGGATCTGTTGCAGCCACCTGCAAAGGACTGCGGCTGGATGAGCGCGGTGATTTGGTCCTTCAGACTATTTCAAGGTCATACGCCGCAATATCAATGGCGATGGATCGCTCCATCGGCTCAATAGAGATGACCAGTTTTCTGCCGCGCTCGGCGACAAAGATCCCTTCCAAGCCGTCCAGACAGCCGCCACAGATTCGAACCCGCTGGCCGCTCTTGAGGAAGGGATACGGAGACCATGACGTGTTCTGACTCTCGATTCGCTGCAGGTCTTTGATCTGCTGGTCAGGAATACAAGCTACGACTCCGTTGACGGTGACGAACGCGTAGGCCCCGCTCGTCTGTAGGACGACAAGGCGGTCAACCGGATCGGAGATCGCGCGCACGAAAACATAACCGGGGAACAGCGGAATCTCAACCGTCTGGTAACGGTCACTCCAGCGGCGCCGCTGACCAGTTACGGGAACGTACGCCTCCTGCTGCTTCGCTTGCACCTGTTGGCAGATCCTACGTTCGAAACGTGCGCGGGTTTGCAAAGCGTACCAGTCACGGTTCTCCAGAAATGGAACCTCTGGCTGCCAATTCCTAGTCAACGTCGGTTGTATGCTGGACATAGCTCCGCCAATTGAGTCCCATCCGGTCTCTTTCCCGGTTCATCACCGGATCAGAACTCGATCAAAACCGGCTGGACGACCGGTGAATTCTGATTCTTGACTCCACTTACTGTTCCACGTTTGAGAATGGAGTCCCTGCTATAGTGCGGCAATCGCGACACCACGCTTCTCGCACCTTGTCACCGCCCTGACAGCCCCAGAGGCTATCTCTCCGCGGCCGAGGTCGACGGGATTGGTGGGCGGAAAGGTGACCGTCAATCACCCCGCGAGGTAATGCGGATGTCCATTGACGGAAGAGTTGCTTCGGTCTGGACGAGATTCGCATTGAGCAGCCACGATGCCCCTCAAAATTTGAATATGGTCAAAATTGAACGGACACGATTTCTTGCCGCCGTGATGGGCGACAATTAGAATTCCCAGCCGGCGACAAGTAAAATTCCCGATCCAA
>ODAK010006893.1_pt1 | contig 11412 bp, 13 predicted proteins | sample 1539591 | NCBI WGS metagenome assembly ODAK01 (sample SAMEA3539303, study PRJEB22396) | soil metagenome | biome: tundra; feature: field; material: soil | place: USA | collected 2010-05 | depth 0.15 m | reverse complement strand
AGACGGTAAGCGGCGTCGAACCCACCGTGCACCCAGCGCAGGCGTGGCTCTTCCTCCGTCAGATAGCGCCGGTACGGGAAGGCGAACTCGACCCTGGTGAACAGCCGGTCGTCGTCGAGCAGCAGCCCGGCACGGTGATAGGACACCGCGGGCACGACGCCCCAAGCGGCGCTGACCGAAACATCGAGCGACCAACCCAAGAATTCGCGTGACACCACGTAGATCTGCAGCAGCCGATCGGGGACCATGGGACCAAAGGGCGTGATCTGAGACTCACCAAGATCCCGGACTTGGTACGTGATGTTGACCAGGCCGTACTTCTCCTTCAGTTCCTGCAAGGCACGTTCTACAGTCGGCTTGTGGAACACGTTGCTGGGCAAGTTGAGGCTGAGGCGAAAGAGCGCCGCCCCCACGCCGCCGACACCGACGAATGACACGCGCATACGACCCGGATCGACGTAAATCCAGATTAGCTTGTTCTCTTCCAGGCTGAACCACGCGCGAGCGTAGTCGTAATCGGCGGCATGGTAGACCGCCACGATACGCCTGCAGGCTGCAGCGGCCCATTCGGCCAGAGTGGCGTCATCGGCGTCATCCGATGGTGCGGCACCCACCGCCTCGTGCACGGTCTCCCTCGGCAGGATGGAGCCGCCGATTTGGACACGAACGCTCGAATGTGCCTCCTGCGCATCGCCAAGAGCTCCGCCGTCCGGCCCAGCGCCGCGGTCCTGCGCCTGCGCATCCGACTGTCCTCGCGATGTAGCGGGAAGCAGAATCAGGAGCCAGGCGAGGACGGTACCCGCAGCGCTCGCGATCCGTCGTGCATTGCTCATCGGTTTCGCTGAGAAGCGACAAGCAGCTTTCGAGCCATCGCATAGGCCATTCATATTGAAGGGCAGGTCGTTCATTCCAATGGGAAGACGTTGCGCCTGAAGCACGACGACGAAAGAGGGCACGATTTCTTCACGTCCCACCGGTGGCCCGAAATCTGCTTAGGAAATCTCACGAGCGTCAAAGGCACTGATGTTTCTCACGTCGCACGACAAGCTGGGCAACTCCGATCGGAAGACCGGTTTCTGGCTGGAGGAATTCGCCGCCCCTTTCTATGCGTTCAAGGATGCCGGGGCGCAGATCGTGCTTGCCTCGCCGCTGGGTGGCATCTTGGTCGACATCGTTGCTCTTCTCAATCGGCCCAGATCGGAATTGCCTGAATTTGGGGCGCCTTCGCCCGATGGCTCGAATGCTGCTGTGGGTGTGGGCAGGACAGTCAACAGGAAGGACTATTCCATGAACCAAGAGAACGTTGTCGATAGGCGCGTGAGCAAGCTGAAGCACGAACGTTCTGATGGAGCCGATGCTTTCATTCCAGAGTCCGCGCAAATCTCTGGAGCAGTGGACGACTTGGCCGAGCTCCTGGGGGAAGAGTACCTTCGCGAAGCGAGCGGGGACGATAGCCAGGAAGGCGCACGCGATGACGAGGTATCCGAGGAGCTGGGAGGCCCCTTTGTGGAAACTGGTCCCCAAGAGGAGTACGGCGCGATCAGGAAAGGGGGCGAGAATAGGTATGCCGTTGAGGATGAGACAAGGTGGTTCGTTTCGGGGCCGACGCGAAATCCGATGCCTCAAGCCGTAGGAGCCTTAGCCATCGCGGCTCCTGACGAAGACGCCCAAGAGACCGAAGACGAAGGCCCGGAGAAGGCGCGGAACGAATCTCCGCTCGCCGCCTCGGAAGCGCGACAGGCGAGTCTGGGGGCGGAGCCGGGTTCGCGCATGGAACCCGCCGTCGAGATCGATCAGCCCAGCCTTCTGGGTGACACTGCCGAGCATCCCATTGGAAATGCGAATTCAGGAAAGAAAAGGTGACTCATGTATCCGACGAAGAACGACATTCACGAGAAGAATAGGGTCCTTTTGGTGGACTTGCTAAACGCACGCCTGGCCGATGCCATCGATTTGCAGACTCAGTGCAAACAAGCGCATTGGAACGTCAAAGGGCCGGATTTCATTGCCTTGCACGAGCTGTTCGACAAGCTGAATGAAGATGTCGAGGTCTACGTCGACGACATTGCCGAGCGCGCGGTGCAGCTCGGCGGGACGGCAGAGGGGACGGCCCGCAGCGTGGCCAAGCGGACGACACTGGCCGAGTACGCGGCGAAGACCGGCGCGGGACACGACCACGTCGAAGCACTGTCGTCGGCTGTGGCGTCGTTTGGCAAGTCGGTTCGGCAATCCATTGCCAAGAGCGGCGAGCTCGGCGACGCCGACACGACCGATCTGTTTACCGAGGTTTCTCGCGGCGTGGACAAGTGGCTCTGGTTCGTGGAGGCGCACCTGCAGGCCGAGCGATAAGAGCGCGGTCCATGGGTGGGGCCCTATTCGCAGCCACCGGCTCGGCATTGGCCCAATTACTGCTAGTACGTCTTGCCAGTCACAGAAGGCCCACGTTGGGCGGTTTTCAACTTCATTGAGTCCATCCTCTCAGAAAGGCATCAACATGCTCTGGACAGTTGCGGTGATCTTGTTCGTTCTTTGGGCGCTTGGTTTCGCCACTTCCTACACCATGGGGGGGTTCATCCACATTCTGTTGGTTCTGGCGATCGTGGCGGTTGTCGTTCGCATCATCCAGGGTCGCAGGATTCTCCCATGAGGCCAAGGCTTTGCGCCGATTTCATGAGGAGGCTCATGACGGTTGTCTTGCTCGTAGCGCTACCTTGCGCTCCGGCCCTCGCTCAGGCTGCGGTCACACCCTCGTCTCATCGAGTATCAGGCGAAACGCCCGGCACCAAGCTTGCCCAACCTGAACAACTCGATGTCTCGCCGGGCAGTCCCCAGGAATACGCAACGCGGGAGGCGGCGGCTCCCCAACTCGCCGCCTTCTCGGGTGGCGGCGGCGGAATCTACATTGGCACCGGAGTGCTCGTAGTTGCACTGCTAGTAGTACTCGTCATCGTCCTCGTTCGATAGCCCCGGTCGGGGCTCAGTCAAGTGATGCCGCTGGCTTTCGTCGCCACTCGCCTTGTGCTGCTAGTCTGCCTTCTGAGCAGCGGTTGCTATTTGGGATCCGCCAGGAACATCACGGCTGTCGAACTGGCAAACCAAGGCGGTTGGGAAGTGGTGCAAGGCGTCCCTGAGGTACGCCAGGTTGCACGCGAGGACTGTGGCGCCGCTGCGCTCGCCATGGTTCTCAACTATTGGCGGTTCCCAATCACAAGCAACGCCATCATCGCGGTCGCGCCGCCTGCGCGCGACCGGGGCATTGCGGCGGCCAGCCTACGCGAGCTCGCGCGGCATCAAGGTCTGCAAGCCTTCCTCATCCAGGGCCACCAAGCGGACTTGGAGCGGGAAATTCAGCGCCATCGTCCGGTCCTTGTCGGCGTCGTGAAACGCTACATCCTGCGCAACTATCCGCACTACGAGGTTGTCGTTGGCATCAACCGGCAGCAGCAGCGCATTCTGACCCTCGATCCCGCGCACGGACTACGCGTGAATGGCTGGGGTGGTTTCGCAACCGAGTGGGCGAAAGCGGGCCAACTAGCGCTAATCGTGTTTCCGCGAGCACCCGAAGGCGCACGCCTGCGGCAAGGACCTGGGTCGTAACGTCGGTTTCGCCGCGAACGACGATGCGATCGACGAGAAGCCGGGCTTCGGCCGGCCTGGCCATGCGGCAAAAGAAGCCGCGAGAAGTGCGGCGAGACAGAACCGAATTCCGAGCGTAGGCGCGCTTTCAGCAAGGACTTGGATTAACCGCAAACTTTGCGCCAGCGGCAAAAGCGGATTCCGACATTGAATGCCTCCAGATTGATGTCCGTGCTACGTCATCTTGGTTGAGAAGGCGCGTTCTCGAAGGCTGCGACATCGTAAGTCCGTGAACTTGCTCGTAGTGCGGATGTGGCTCGAAACCTGCTCTAGCCGACGGGGAGAGAGGTCGTAACAAGAACCATCATGGCACAAACCAATGGACCCTTACGCAGACTCGAATCGTGGGTATGTGTGCTGCAAAGAGTTGTCGATGTCGTAGTCGTTATCGGCGCCCAGGCGCTAGCACATGCGGTCTATCGTGAGTCCTGGACCCAAGAGACGACCTCCATCACTCTCGTGGCCCTTCTCGTATTCGGCTTGGCGGGGGAAGTGGGTGGCCTCTACCGTCCTTGGCGCACGGGAACCGTCCTGCGCGAAACCAAGAACGCTTTGATTGCGTGGACGTCCGTCCCGCTTGTCCTGTTTGCACTCTGGTTCCTTACCAAGACAACGGTGCACCACTCGCGGGTTGCTTCATCCGCGTGGTTCGTCGTCACGCCGCTGTTTCTCTGCGCTGTGCGCGTTGGGCTTCGGCTCGCCCTGCGTCTTGTGCGCATTCAAGGTCGCAACCTTCGTCGCGTAGCGATCTTGGGCTGCACCGAGGACGCAGAAAGGCTAGCCGAGTCCTTCGACACACGGCCTTGGTTGGGGCTTAAGCTTTTGGGCGTCTACGATGACCGAGCGGCGGAGAGACGGCATGTTCCCAAGCATCCGCACTGTGTGGTGGTGGGCAATTCCGACGACATGGTCCAGGCATGTCGGCAAGGCAAGATCGATGCGGTGTATATAGCGCTCCCGCTGCGAGCAGAGGTTCGTGCCGGGCAGATTCTATCGGCTTTGGCCGATACAACGGTCAGTGTGTATCTGGTGGCCGACCTTCTCTATTACTCGCTTCTCCACGCACAGTGGAGCCAGATAGGCAACGTTCCGGTGGTCAGCCTGCACGATTCGCCCTTCGAAGGTGTGGTGGGCTGGGCCAAGCGCACAGAGGACTTGGCGCTCGGCAGCCTCATTCTGCTCCTGGCGTCGATACCGATGCTCTGCATTGCCCTGGCGATCAAGCTGAAATCCCCAGGGCCGGTACTTTTTCGGCAATGGCGCTATGGGTTGTGCGGCAGGCGAATTCGCATTCTGAAATTCAGAACCATGACCGTATGCGAGGATGATTCCGACGTGGTTCAGGCTACCAAGGATGATGTACGTGTGACGCGGCTTGGCCGATTCTTGCGGCGCACTTCTCTCGACGAGTTTCCCCAATTCTTCCAGGTGCTGACCGGTGAGCTTTCGCTCGTCGGGCCCCGACCCCACGCGGTCGCCCACAATGAGAAGTATCGGGCGATCATTCATGGCTACATGCTTCGTCACATCGTCAAGCCTGGAATCACGGGCTGGGCGCAAGTCAACGGATGGCGGGGAGAAACGGCCGAGCTCGTAAAGATGGAAGAGCGGGTGCGGCACGATATGGAGTACATCCGCAATTGGAACCTTCTTCTCGATCTCAAGATCATCTTCTTGACGGTCTTTGGAAGAAAGAAGAACAACAATGCCTATTGAGAGAGCCTGAGGCTGGGAATTGCTTGCGGTGGCCAGGGTAGAGCTCAGTGGAATGGCAAGCGACACCATTGCACTCGGAGCCGATAATAAGGCCTCTGTTGCGCCCGAGTCAGTGAGGTTGCTCGACGGGGGCGGACAAGCCTATCCGAGGATGCTTGCGGCTATCGAGCAGGCCCGGCACAGCATTCACCTCGAAGTCTATGCCTTCGCGTCCAGGGGCGTGGGGGCGAGTTTTATCGAGACTCTGGGGCGTGCCGCTGGCCGCGGCGTAAAAGTGCACGTTCAGATCGACGGCTGGGGCTCGGCGCGCGGAGGCCTTGCCGTCGCCGACGCTTTGCAAGCTTTAGGCTGCGACGTTCACATCTACCATCGCCTGCTGGCTCTTCTTATTGGGCGATTTGGCCGCAATCACCGCAAAGTCCTTCTTATCGACGACGAAGTGGCCTTCCTAGGCGGCATCAACATCGGCGACGAGAATGTGGACCAAGGCGTTCGGCTGGCCTGGGCCGACCTCGCGCTGGAAATTCGCGGGCCGCAATGCGGGCTCCTCGGACAGATTGTTCGCGGAGAGCCAGGCCAAGCCGTGGATAGTTTGTTGCGCGTTTACTTGTCCGGCCTCGGTGGTGGATGGCGCTTACGGAGGCGCTACCTGAAAGCTTTCGCCATCGCACGTCAGCGCATTCACGTCGCCCATGGCTACTTCCTGCCCGACCGTGGCATCGTTCGCGCAATCACGGCTGCTGCGCAGCGTGGGGTGGAGGTCCACCTGTTGCTCGCTGGCCGTTGCGATGTGCCTTTCGCCCGCGCGGCCACCAGGAGTCTTTATCGTCACCTGCTGGCGGCAGGCGTCGTCATCCACGAATGGAACGAATCGGTCTTGCATGCCAAGGTTGCGACCATCGATGGCCGCCGTCTTCTCGTCGGCAGCTTCAATTTAGAGCCGCTGTCGCTCGCCAATCTCGAGACCCTCGTCGAGGTCGTCGATACGCATCTGGTTGGCCAGGTCGAGGCGTGGATCCTGGACCACGTCGCGCGCTCGCGCTCGATAACGTCCGCGGAGGCAGGTACCTGGCAGCAACGGTGGCTTCTCGATCCGCTGGGACGTTTCGTCGCTCGATTGGTGAATATGGTCGGCGTGGTGATCGCGAGTCGAAAACGGCGCAAGGCACATGCCACAGAAGCCACACCGCCAGCGGGTTGCAAGGTGCGCATTCACGAACACGCCAAGCGAAAGCGTCTGCGGCTCAAGGGGTGGAAGATCGCATGAAGAGTGGGCAGATGGAGAACATTGGATCGCTGTTGGCACCGGAGAATGCCTGGGTCCACGATCCGGCTAAAGACCGTTTCACTGTTGATAAGGGGTCTTGGGTCGCGCGAGGCCGATTCGCCGCCTTTGGGGTTCCTTGGGAGCTCCGCACCGATGATGCGTCGGCCTTCAATTTGCTTCTGGAGCGCTTGCCGCCTGGAAGTGCGCCGACGAGAATCAAGACCACCGCGCGCCGATACTCCCTCCGTACCCTGTCGCCCGCGCTCTCGGAACCTGAGCCCTGCTACCTCCTTGAGGCCGACGGCAGGCCGATGCTGTGCACCTCCGACGCTGGCGAGATCGCCGAGGCTCTCGAAGACGATCTCAGGTGGCTGGTCGCCGAGCGCTCGCCGCGCAGGGTGTTCCTTCGTGCGGGCGTGGTCGGCTGGCGCGATCGCGCCATCGTGATCGCGGGTGGTCCGCGTTCGGGCAAGAGCACCTTGGTGCGCGCGTTCGTTGCCTGCGGAGCCACCTGCTTTTCCGAGGAGTACGCCGTTCTGCAAGGCAGCACGGTGGAGCCTTATCCGTCACGCTTACCGAGGTGGTCCGTGCCGCGAGTATCACTGGGCGCATGGGTCGACGAAGGAGCCCGCGCGCCCCAACCCGTACCCGTCGGGGTCGTACTCTTTGCCCACTACCAGCCGGGCGCCGTGTTCAAGCCCAAGATGATCTCACGCGGCAAGTTCATGCTCGGCCTCTTTAGGCATGCGGTCGCCTCACAACGCAATCCCGAACGTGTCCTACGAACCCTGGAAGCCGTGTTGCGTCGGTGCAACGCGCTCGAAGGCGTTCGGGGAGATGCGGCGTCCGTCGCCTCCTACCTCCTCGACCGCCTAGTCTAGGGAAAGCCCATAGGAGCAACAGCCGCATTCTGTCGGCTTCCTTACGGGTAGCTGGACTGGCACGTACGGTGCACTCCGCTCCCGCATGCCCAAAGTGAAGCGAGCCAAGCTTTCCGTAGAGACCCTAGCGGCTCGGCGAAGCGCGTATGCAGCCAAGTTTTTCCCCTACATCGAAAGGGTGGCGCGACGCCTGGCTCGTCGGCTACCCGCCCACTTCGAGATCGATGACCTGGTTTCGGCTGGCGCGATCGGACTCATGGAAGCCGCCGGGCGTTTCGATCCCAAACGCGCGGATCGCTTTGAAGCCTTCGCACAGTTCCGCATCCGCGGAGCCATGCTCGACGACCTGCGCGCCCGCGACACGCTCTCGCGTGACATGCGCCGTCTGTCGAATGAGCTGAGCGAGGCTACGCGCAAGCTAGAAACCGAACTCGGCCGCGCGCCGGATCAATCCGAACTGGCCAAGACCCTTGGGCTCAAGGTGAACGAGGTGCACACGCGTCAGCAGAAGCTGTCCGGCGCCTCGGTGGTCGGTCTTGACGATGCCGGTCCTAATTTCATCGAGCGAACGGGCGACAGCAATTCGCCCGATCCATTCGAGCTCGCTGCCCATCGCGAAGTCCTGGCTCGCCTGGTTTCTGCCATCGACGCTCTGCCCGAAAAAATGCAGCAGGTGCTCTCGATCTACTACTGCGAGAACATGAACCTGAGGGAGATCGGCCAGCTCCTCGGCGTCACCGAGTCGCGCGTCTGCCAGATTCACGGTGAGGCCAAGCGCTACTTGCGCGACACACTCTCGGATATCGAGGACATTCACGAGTCTGCTGCAGGCGCTGGGCTTTGAGGGAGGCTCGATCTGGCAATCCTAGTGCCTCGACCGCGACGTTCTGCAACCATCTGGCTTGGTCTTTCGCGCGCTGGCGTCGTTGCTCGTCAGTTGAATACGTCGAGTATTGTGCAGCGATGCTAGCTGATGTTCTAGTGGGTGAAAGTCCCACCGGTGTAGCCCTCCCAGGGAGCACCGTAGTCATATCTGCCGCTGGGAAGGGCGACCGACCCAGCGAAAGCGCAGACGTAAGAGTCCCCGTGAGCTCAGTGCGTCGTAGAAATCGGCAACGGCGACAACGCGTGCTGCGAGGGGGATTCTCCTGGAGGAGCCACGCAAGTGCAACCTGCGTCGGCATAGCATTGAGGCGCGAAGCCACTTCGGACAATGTATTCGACTGCAGTGGAGTGAACCCCCCGAGCGGAAAGAACGGAACGTAGGCAATGCCGTCACGAGCAAGGTCCGCGACGAGTGCGTCGTCGGCCCGATGTGCCAGGTTGTAGTGATTCTGGACGCAGACGATGGGTACGATCCGCCGCGCTTCCGCCGGAATCCATGAACCATCTTCGCCGCGCCGGGCGCTGTCCCCACCATGCGGACCGGAAGGGCTACGTCAGCACACCTTGACTACTCCTTGGGCTCGGCGTGCGCAATTCGTACAATCTCTCAAGCGATCTCCTCGGGCATTAGCCCGTTGGCGACAGTCTTCCAGCGGCAGAAACGCTGGAAAGTACCGAAAATTGGAGTAGATGCATTCAGCTTGGGATACTTTGAGTCCGATTATCTGACGCTGCTGGCCGATCCAGTGACCGAGCGGGATCACGTGCGCGGACCCGCCTCCGCGGCGGTGACGCTGGTGGAGTACGGGGACTTCGCCTGTCAGTACAGCGCGGCGGCCTACGGGACGGTGCGAACGCTGCTCGCTCAGATCGCCGATCTGCGCGTGGTCTTTCGCGCCAACCCGCGCAGCCATTTCTTTCCCCACGCCGTCGAGGCCGCCGAGGCGACCGAGGCCGCTGGCGCGCAGGGAAAATACTGGGAGATGCACGATCGGCTCTTCGAGAATCAAGCCGCACTCTCCAGCGACGAGCTCCGCCGCCAGGCGAAGGCCATCGGCCTCGACATGAATCGGTTCGAGAGCGCGTTGAAGACCGGCGCCTTCCGCGAGGCAGTGCACCGGCAGGAGATATCGGGCTGGCACAGCCACGTTCTGTCGACGCCGACCTTCTTTATCAACGGCGTGCGCTTCGACGACGCTCCGAGCGCCCTTATCGCAGAGCTGGCTCGCGCCCGCGCCAAGGACAACAAGTACGGCGCGGCTCAAATGTATCGAGAGGCGACCGTTCAAAGCGGTGACGACGGATTCCGGCAGACCATCACCATCGGCCCGCACGAGCTTACCAGCGATCTGCCCGCCGAAGAGGACGGCGGCGAAACCGGACCCAGCCCACACGATCTGTTACTCGCGGCGCTGGGCTCCTGCACCGCAATGACGATCAAGTGGCTGGCGAAGAAGGAGCGGTTGCCCCTCCAGCACGTCGAAGTGCGCCTGTCGCAATCGCGCAGCGACGAGGGACATCTCTTTCGGCGCTCGATCGAGCTGGTGGGCGATCTGAGCGACGCGCAGCGCGCGGCGTTGCTGGCGGCAGCCGAGAGCTGTCCGGTTTCGCGCACCTTGAGCGGCCGCATCCGCGTCGAGACGCGCCTGGGGAACGACCGAACCGCGGATGAGGCCGGCGAAGAGAGCTTCCCGGCGAGCGATCCCCCGTCCTGGACCCTCGGACGCTGACGTCCCGGTGAGGATCATTAGGCGGGGACGGGCTATGCTGCCGCCGGTCTCGCCAACATGACGTGACGGTGCCATCAGTATGATGGGCCTGCCGATAGAGTCGTACCTACTCTGACCGGTGAATGGCCCCATGTCGGTGAGAGTGCTGGGGGATGGGGTGGGCGCGTCGCCCGGCGCGAAAGATGCATTTGCAATTGGTGTTGGGCGCAGAGGCTCTGGTCTTTTGCCCATCTTGAGGTTCGCGAAGAGCCTGAAAGGAAGCAATTTCATGCACATGAGCACATTGATTGTTTTGATCGTCCTAGGGGTCCTCCTCTTTGGCGGCGGTGGCGGTTATTACTGGAGTCGGCGACGCTAGCGATAGCAAAGAAAGGACGCAAGGGAAGACAACTGGCACCAGAAGGGGTAGTCACATGGACCAGGATCAAGTCAAAGGCAAATGGGACGAAATCAAGGGCAAGGCGAAGGAAGCTTGGGGCGTTCTCAGGGATGACGACTTCAAAAAGGCTGAGGGCTCCATTGAGAAGCTCTACGGCGTCATCGAACCCGACATCGGCTTCAAGGTCGTTCAGGCGTGAGGCGAGCATCATGTCGACTTCCGATAGCGCAGACTGGATCTATGCCATGGATGATACAGCTTTGCTGGAAGGTCACATGGCAGCGGCCTATCCCAAGGGAGTGAACGTCCTTTTGGCGCGTGTCAGTGGTGACATTTATGCGGTTTCCGGAAAGTGTGCGCACATGGGATGCCCCTTGTTCACGGGAAGGCTGGAGGGGTACACGGTTACGTGCCCGTGCCACGACTGGCGGTTCGATGTTCGGACGGGCAAGTTTCTCGACGCTGCAGAGCTAGGCCTCGAGGTCTATTCCACAAAGTCAGAGGCCGGCAAAGTCTTCATCAATCTCACTTGAAAGAAGGTCGTTATGAAAGCGGTTAGCATGTACACGCTCTCGACGTGCCCGTGGTGCCGGAAGGCAAAGACCTTCTTCACCAAGCACAACGTCCCGTTCACGTTCATCGACTACGATCTCGCCGATGAAGCGACCCAAAGCCGGATATCCGACGAGGTCGATGCGGCGGGCGCCACCGGCTTCCCGTACGTCAAGGTCGACGATGAGGTGATCACGGGTTACCAGCCAGCACGCTACGCGCAGGCACTGGGGATTCAGGGGGCGTGAAATGAATGCCGAATCAAGAAAGAAGGCTCTGCAGCACTTCTTCGAAAAAGTGGTTGGGCCACTCGGCTTCAAGTTCACACCGGACGTGGAACTGAAGGAATTTCTTCTCGATCAAGAA
>ODAK010006892.1_pt1 | contig 11414 bp, 9 predicted proteins | sample 1539591 | NCBI WGS metagenome assembly ODAK01 (sample SAMEA3539303, study PRJEB22396) | soil metagenome | biome: tundra; feature: field; material: soil | place: USA | collected 2010-05 | depth 0.15 m | reverse complement strand
GCAACTCGTGAGCGTTGAACGGCTTGGTGAGGTAATCGTCGGCGCCGGCGTCCATTCCCTCGATGAGGTCCTGCGATTCGGTGCGCGCGGTGAGCAGCAGGATGTAGATATAAGGTTCGCGGTTGGCGCCGCGGATGGCGCGGCAGATTTCCACGCCGTCCATGCCGGGCATCATCCAATCCAGCACCGCCAGGCGCGGGGCATCCGGAGACTGCAGGATGCGCCAGGCTTCGGTACCGCTGCGCGCCACCACGGCCTGATACCCCCACTTGGTGAGCATCGTCTTCAGCATGGATTGGAACACCGGATTATCCTCGGCCGCCAGGACGCGCATGGGCGGCCCCGCGGGAGGCAGTGCAAGCGGTTGAATGTCGTCGCCGCCGATGCTGGTGGTCAAGAGCGTTCTCCGAATACCCATATCGGCGGGCGGAGGGAAATCTTTAATGCCTTGGCGCGAAAGGCTTTAGTAGCCGTTTGGAGAGCGCAGCGATGCCCGGCCCCGGATCCTGGGGGCAGAGCCGTTTGCCGGAATTGGGCGCAGTGGAGCATGCCTCAGTACGCTCAGGACCCACCCAGCTATACCCGGACCATAACCACGAGTACTACCCTTTGTATACAGCCGACATCATACTTCAGTTACTTCATGGAAAGGGCTTTTCGGAAGGCAAGAGCCAGCCTGAAGGAAAGGATAGGTGAATGAACGTGACTGCAATTGGCAACTTCTGGAACGATGACCAAGGACAGGACCTGATCGAGTACACCCTGCTGGTGGCGTTCGTGGCATTGGCCTCGGCGGTACTCTTCATCGGCGCCGGCGGCAGCGTTGCCGGCATCTGGAACAGCACCAACAGCCAACTCGCCGCGGCCAATGCCAGCGCGAGCTAGGCGGATCGCGGGGGCACCATCAACTAAAACGGGCCATCCTTTCCGGTTAGCGGCTTGCCGTTTCCCTTGGTGAGGGCGACGGCGGCGCTTCAGCGGCCCTGCATCGAGACGCCGACACGAAAAAATCCCACCGCCCCACATCCAGAATGAGCGAAGCTGCCTATACCAGACAGCAGAGCAATTTGCTACGATTTAGATCTTCGTGTTACCCCGGACAGACAACTATGGCGGAGCGTTCCTCGATTTCATCGAGGAACCACGGCAGTGTTGCCTCCCCAGTCTGGACGACTTTAGAACGATCGATCTTTCTTCGCCAGCCGCCTACGAGGCTAAGCGCAGGGCTCGCTGGATCTCGGCCGGCAGGGTGAGCCGCTGAAACAGGTGGGCGGGGTAGATGTAATCTTCTCCGGATTCGTCAATCACGCGGATGAGGGCGTTGGCTTCCGCATCCGGATCGTCCAGGACCGGGTACAGCTTTCGGACCTCTAGCGAGGCTTCGAATCCTGCGTTTCGTATGCAGACCGCATATTGGTGCGACTTGAGTCGATGGGTCGCCATTCTCAATCCAGGAAACGTTTGATCTTGAATTCCTTCTTGCCGATTCCAGATGCTTCGTACCGACCTTGCGCAGGCGCGGAAGTTCACGTATCGAGCTGCCAGTTGCGAACGTCTCGACCTCGGTGATCTCACTGCGGATGTCGAAGAACACAACCGGGAATTCTACCTGATGGCGCAGGCGTTTGCCGGCTCTATCGCCCGGCCCGGACCTCGTTCAGCAGAGTGGGGTGCCGGTCGAGCACCATCAGGAGTTTCACCAGCGCGAGCGGCGGCTTGGTCTTGCCGTTCTCGTAGCGCGAAAACGCATTGGCGCCGCCGCCACAGATCACGGCCGCCTGCCGCTGGTCGAGCGCTAGTTTCTTGCGGACGCGCGCGATGAAGCCGGAATCGACAATGGAGGCGTTCACTTCCTTGTTGAACTCCAGCATCGCCGTGCCGACCCGTTTGGCTTCCGCCGCGGCGAGGACGCTTTCCCCGCAGGCCGGGCAGAACTCGCCACGCACGGCCGGAATCGTCGTCGTTTCGCCTTTGTAGGTGTACGAGACATCGCGTGTGTCGCGCACCAGCTTCCTCTCGCCGCAGGATGGGCATTTCATGGCATTGCTCCTTTCTTCATAGCTCTTTGAATGACACGATCAGCATGTCGTCAAGGACCGTAAGTTTCAGATACACCTTGCCGGCCGGCGTCCTTGGCCGGTAGACGTCATGCCAGACGCGGTGATCGGCGTGTGTCGTCATACTCTTGTAGAAGTCTCTTGACGTGAGCGACGCGACCACGCCAATGATTTCTTCGAAGCTGAATCCAAGGGCCGCGCCGCCAGCGAGCGCCGACACTGTGGTGCGGACTCAGCCCGCCGCGACCGCGGGAAAAGGGACCGGGCTGGGGCTCTCCACCGTCTACGGGATCGTGGGGCAAAGTAGAGGGTTCATTACCGTTCACAGCCGGCCGGGAGAAGGAGCCTCCTTCGCGATACTCCTGCCGGCTGCGGCGGAGCACGCACATCAGCACAGCCATCCCGAATAGCATCAACGGGCGAGTTCCTGTAGTGCCTTCAGGATCGGAGTGTACGCCAATCTGGCCGCCAGCAGGGCAAGGGCGCCGCCCAGTGCGGGGTCCACTTCCGCGATGCGGCGGATGATCCCGGCAATCCGCTCGCCGTCCAGAGCAATTACGGCATTCGCCAACTGCTCGCGCAGCTCCACCGGGAGCGCGGCCAGCGCTTCCGCCCGCAGGGCCGTCGCCGCCAGCACGGCCGGCTGCGATGCGTCTCCCGCGCGAACGTAGCGCACGCCCAGGTGGCGCGCCATGCAGTCGAAGATATCCGCCGGACGGTAAGGCTTGCGGACGAAATCGTCCATGCCCGCCGCCAGCATCTCATTGCGCTGATCAGCTAAAACGGAGGCGGTAACCGCGGCGATCTTTACGTCTCGCCCGCCCTCCAGTTCCCGGATGCACCGCACGGCCTCCAGGCCGTCCATGCCGGGCATACGGCGATCCATCCAGATGAAGTGCGGCCGCCAGGATTGGAAGATCGCGGCGCCCTCCGCGCCGTCTTCCGCCACGCGCACACGGAAACCTGCATCCTCCAACAGCCGCAGCAGCAACAGCCGGTTCTCGAGTTCGTCTTCCACCACCAGGACGCGGTACTCGGGCTGGCCGGGCTCGATGCGGACCACTCGCGCCCGATCGTCCGGGGGCGCCATCGCCTCCGATTCCACCGCCCGTTCCACCGGCACTTCCACGCGAAACCGCGACCCTTGCCCCGGCACGCTCTCCAGGCCAATAGTCCCGCCCATTAGTTCCACGAACTGCCGGACGATGGTCAGCCCCAATCCGGTGCCCTTCTGAGTCCCGTGCGTACCTACTTGCACGAAGGGCTCGAAGATGCGCGCCTGATTCTCTTCGGCTATGCCGACACCGGTGTCCTCTACCTCAAACTTCAGCAGCACGCGTTTTGAATAGGTCTCCGCCAAACCATCCAATCGCAGGGTGACGCTTCCTGTTTCCGAGTACATGACGGCGTTGCTGAGCAGGTTGACCAGAATCTGGCGCAGCTTGGGAGCATCGGCACGGACGAAACGCGGGAAACCGGGGGACGCCTCCACCAGCAGGTGCAGGTTTCTGGCGGCGGCGCGCACCTGCATCATTTCCGTGACGTCCCTCACCAGGCTCCCCAGATCGCACGGCACGTCTTCCAACACGATGCGGCCGGCTTCGATCTTCGCCACGTCCAGCACGTCGTTGATCAGTGTGAGCAGGTGCTCGCCGCTGCGGTTGATGATGTCCAGGTCTTTGCGCTGCTCCCCGGAGATGCCGCCGCCATCGCGCAGTAAGTTGGAGAAGCCGAGGATGGCGTTGAGCGGCGTACGCAGCTCATGGCTCATATTGGCCAGGAACGTGCTTTTGGTGCGGTTGGCTGCCTGGGCCTGGTCCCGCGCCTCTACTAATTCGGCGGTGCGCCGGTCGACCAGCGTCTGGAGCCGCTGTTCCCTTTCCTGCAGTGTCTTCACCCGCCATCGGACGCCGCCGAAGATCAAGCCTGCCAGAGCCAGCATCGCCCCGCCCCGGCTCCACGGGGTCATCCACCACGGGGGCGCAATCGAGATCCCTAGAGAGGCTCCCTTCTCGCTCCACGTCTGGCCGTCGGTAGACGCTTGCACCCGAAACGTGTACTGTCCCGGCTGCAGGTCCGTGTACCGGGCGGAGCGTTGCCGGCTGTCTACCGCGGTCCATTCGGGCTCCAACCCTTCCAGCTTGAAGCGGTAGCGGGTTCGGGCAGGGGTCACATAACTCAACGCGGCAAACTCGAAAGAAAATCCGTTCTCCAGGTACGACAAGTTGAGGTGGTCCATCTCCCAGATGGGCCGGGGCAGCACCGAATTCGGGCCAACCGGTACGGTCCTTCCCTGGATTTGGAACTCGGTGAGCACGAGAGGCGGCGCCACCGGCGGGCGGGCCTGAATCTGGCGAGGGTCGAAGACGTTGAAACCGTGGAGCCCGCCGAAATACATGCGGCCTTGGGGGTCCTGGTAGCACGCCTTGCGGTTGAACGCTTCGCCCTGCAAGCCGTCGCTCTCATGGTAGTTGTAGAAGCTGTTGTCCCGGGGATTGAATCTCGAAAGGCCACTGTTGGTGCTTACCCAGAGGTTGCCTGCCTGGTCGGGAAGAATGCACTGGACCACATTGTCGGGCAGCCCCTGCTGGGTGGTGAAGCGGTTGTACTTTTCGGTTTTCGGATCGAGCCGCACCAGGCCGGTTTCGGTGGCCAGCCACAAAATCCCGGCGGCATCCTCGTGGAAGAAATTGACCTGGACGGGCTCCGGCCCACCAGAGCCAGACGACGGTGACAGTGGGACCTTGCGGAGTCTGCCGGCGGCGTCCATCTTTTCCAGGGCGTCCAGCGACGCGAACCACAAGCCTCCGTGACGATCTTCATGAATGGACAGGCCGCCGTCGTTCCCCATGAAGGTAGCGGCACCCGTACTCCTGTCGAGTAAGGATCTCCGTCTTGCGCCGCCGAACCAGAACCTGCCGGCGTGATCCTCGAAGAAGTAGTAGACTGGCCCGCCGAGCACCGGTGCGGCCACGTGGGGGTCGTCGCGCGAGAAATGTGTAAAATTGCCGTTCTTCGGGTCAAGCCGGTTGATTTCCCTGGCAGTGCCGACCCAGAGCGTTCCGGACTTGTCTACGTAGGTCGAGTACACCCCGTCATGGTCCAGGCTTCGCGGATCCTGTGGATCGTGCCGGTAGTGAAAGAATTTGCCGGACCTGGGTTCAAAACGGTTCAGGCCCCCAGTATAGGTTCCGATCCACACGCTTCCGGTGTGGTCCGCGTAAATCGCGCGCACGTTGTCGTCGCTCAAGCTGTCCGGGTCACCCGCGTCGTGGCGCCAGGCGCCGAATGTAGTGCTGCGCGCCGAAAGCCGATTGACGCCTCCCCCTTTCACCCCTACCCACAGATTGCCCTCACGGTCCATTACAGCCGACCAGACTTCGTTCCCGCTGAGACTATAACGGTCCGCAGGGTTGTTTCGGAGGATTTCCAGCTTTCCGTTGCGTGGGTCGAAGACCTTGAGTCCATCCCCCGACGTTCCCAGCCATATTGCGCCGCCCGGATCGGCGCAGATGGTTTGGACTTCCAAGAGGTCCGGCGCCATCCAGCTACGGGTGAACGTCCGGGTTACGGGATCAAAGAGTTTCTGGGCGCCTACGGCGGTCGCCAGCCAGAGCTTTCCCGATTGGTCCGAAGTGATCCCCTGGATGGGAGCCGGCGGATTGAGGCGGTGGAGGATGCCGGCTCCCGTAGCCGGGTCAAATCGAACCAGGCCGTGTTGGGTCCCGAGCCAGAGGATTCCGTCCGCGTCGCGATGCATTGCCCCGACGCCGGCGTCCGAGATTTCCTTCGGTATGCCCTGGCTGATGTCAAAACTGCGGAATGTTCCCGATGCCGGATCGAGGCGATACAGAGAGCGTCCGAAGGTGCATCCCACCCATATAAAACCGCGCTGGTCCTCAGCGATTCCCCAGATTCCCCGCCCCTCGTTAGACGGATAATCCTCGGAGGGAAGCGCGTAGCGAGTAAACGTCTCGGTGTCGGGATCGAACCGGCTCAAGACAGACCTGCCGGACCAGATTCCGCCCCGGCTGTCCTCAAACAGCCGTTGCACGAAGTCGTCTCCCAGGGAGTGTGGATCTTTCGGATCGCGGCGGTATTGAGTGACCCGGTAGCCGTCGTACCGGTTCAGTCCGCCCTGCGTGCCGAACCACATGAAGCCGCGGTGATCCTGCAGGATGGAAAAGACCGAGTCGTTGGAGAGGCCATCGGCACTGGTCAGGTGCTCGAACCGAACCCTGGATTGCAGGCTTCCGGGGATTTTGAGGGCAGCGCTCAGATCGCTTCCGGACTCCGGCGCTTGTCCGGCGGCCGGCAGTATTACGCCGAGGGCCAGCAGCGGAAATGCGGCAAGCTTGAACATGTTACCTATCGAGACTCAGCATCCATCATAGTCCGCTGTTGCTCCTGATTTCAGGAGCCTGAAATCTGGTAAAATCCAGCAAAATGGTTAGAGGTGCCGCTATGAGGATTACCCGTCTGCGTATTGCATTTTTTCCTGCCATCCTGTTAGCCGCGTTGCCGGTGTGGGGTCAGAACGCGGCGGTTTCCGGCCGGGTGACGGACACCTCCCGGGGCGTCATCCAAAACGCTACCGTCGAATTGACGAATCGCGCGACCGAGGTCAAGTCCGCCACCGTCACCAACGCGGAAGGCATCTTCATTTTTCCGTCCGTGGCGCCGGGCGCCTACTCTGTCAGCGCCATCCTCGCTGGATTCACCGTCAGCCGGATCGAGTCGGTGACGCTGGAGGTGGGACAAGCGAAGAGCCTCAACATCACGCTGACCCCGGGGAGCGTGAAGGAATCGGTAACCGTCACCGACGTGGCGCCTCTCCTCACCACGGACCGCGCCGATCGGGGAACGGTGGTGGAGAACCAGTTCGTCACCAGCATTCCTTTGCTCACGCGCAATCCCTTGCTGCTGGTCACCATGACGGCGGGAGCCATCGGCACCGCCACGCCGGGCGGCGGCCTCACCGCCGGCGACAACACGGTCAGCGAGAACCAGACCAACTATTTCCGCATCAACGGAGGCCGTAACCGGTCCAACGAAATCCTCATCGATGGCGCCGCCGACACCGGCACGTACAACAATCAGGCTTCCGCCATTCCACAGGTGGACGCGGTGCAGGAGTTCAAAATCAACACCAATCCCTACGACGCGGAATTGGGCCACACCGGCGGCGGCATCATCAGCTACACCATCAAGAGCGGCACCAACGACTTTCACGGCAACCTGCACGAGTTCCTGCAAAACGCAATCCTGAACGCCAACGGCTTCAACGCCAACAAGGCGGGCACGCCGCGGCGCCAGTTGCAGAAGAACCAGTTCGGTTTCGCCCTCGGCGGGCCGCTCACCGTTCCCAAGCTCTACCACGGCAAGAACCGCACCTTCTATTTCTTCGCCTACGAAGGGCTGCGCCAGCACAGCTTCTCATCCTTTACCGGAACCGTGCCCACCAGCGCCCAATTGCAGGGCGACTTTTCGCACACCTTCGATAGCAACGGCGCCCTGAAGCTCATCTACGACCCCTCCACCACGCGACTGGACCCAACCGCGCCGGCCGGAACCACGCGCTACATCCGCGATACGTTTCCCGGCAACCGGATTCCCACCAATCAGATCAGCCCGATCGCCACCAACCTGATGAAGTACTTTCCCGCGCCCAATCAGACCGGCATCGGTCTGAGCGATACCAACAATTACTTCAGCCCGGCCCCGAACCAGCTGGTCAACAACCGCTTCGATGCCCGGATCGATCACAAGTTCTCCGACCGGCACTTCGTGTTCGCCCGCGGCGACTACTTTGCCAACCTCAACTCCTCGCCCGATGTCTACGGCAATCCAATGTCGCCGGTGAATACGCCCAACCTGATTCCGGGCTGGGCATGGGCGGTTGGCCATACCTGGACCATCAGCCCCACCAAGGTGCTGGTGCAGCACGTGTCCATGGCCGACAGCCAGACCAACCGGGTGCCGCTGACCCTGGGCTTCGATCAGAAGAGCCTGGGTTTTCCCTCCACCGTCACCGATGGCCAACTGGCCCCGTTCTTCCCGACGGTTTCGATTGGCGGAACTTCGGGCGTGGGCGCCACCGGTACGATCTTCAATGTCGTCATCTCGCGGACCTATGAATACGCCGCCGCGCTCACCATTCAGCAAGGCTCGCACACCATCAAGACAGGTTTCGACTACCGCTACTACACGCTCGATTGGAACAATCCGGCCGCGCTGAGCATTAACGCCACCGGCAGCTTTACCGGCGGGTCGAATGCCAAGGCCGCCAGCGCCAACACCGGGTCCGGAGTGGCCGACCTGCTCCTCGGAGTCGCGGCCGTGTCCTACAACATCAACCCCGAAAACGTGAACAGCCACCCGTATTATGCCGGTTACGTGCAGGATGAATGGCGTGCTACCAGGAGCCTCACGGTGACCCTCGGCCTGCGGTACAACCTGGAACTCGGCAGCATCGAGAAAGCCAACCACTACGTTTATCTCGACACTGCCAGCGCGTCGCCGCTCAAGGTGCCCGGGTACAACCTGGTGGGCGGCCTCGTCTTCCCTGGGGTAAACGGAATTTCGCGGCGTGTCGAGCAGGCCGACCATAACAATTGGGACCCTCGCGCCGGCCTGGCGTATCGAATCGGCGACAAGACGGTGCTGCGCGCCGGCTTCGGAATCTTCCACAATCCCCTGCTATCCACCGATCGCGACACTACCCAAGGCTTCAGCCGCGCCACTTCCAACCTGGTGGCGCAAGCCGACGGGGTCACGCCGACGTTCAATCTTTCCAATCCGTTCCCGCAAGGTCTGGCGGCTCCCACCGGCAATTCGCTCGGCCTGGCGACGGCGTTAGGACTCTCTATCGCCGCCCCGGCGCACGTCCGTCATACTCCCTATCAGGAACAGTGGTCGGTCGACATCCAGCATCAACTGCCGTGGTCTATTATGATCGATGCCGGCTACACAGGTACGCACGGTGTCGCCCTGCCCGGGTTGATCGCTTTGAATCAGCTTCCGATGTCTCAGTTGGCGCTGGGCACGCAGTTGGTGCAGACCGTGAAGAATCCCTTTTATGGCTACATCACAGACCCGTCTTCCACGCTGAGCCAGCCGACCGTGCAGTACGCTCAACTGCTGCGCCCTTATCCGCAGTTCACGGGGGTGAACCAGGTGGTGGCGCCGGTGGGATTCTCCAGCTATCATGCGCTGGAGCTGAAGGCGGAGCGCCGTTTCGCGCAGGGTCTGGCACTGCTGTTCAACTGGACGCATTCCAAGAGCATCGACAATGTCGGCGAGAACTCGTCCCTCAATAACGTCTACTGCTTCTCGTGCGACCGGTCCATTTCGTATCTGGACACGCCCAACGCGCTGAACCTGAGCGGGCGCTATGAACTGCCGTTTGGCGCCGGGAAGAAGATGCTGAACCACGGTCTCGCCGCCAGCGTGCTCGGCAACTGGGCGGTGGCCGGCATCTACTCTTATTCCACCGGCTTCCCCGTGGCCGTATCCTCGCCGGACAACTCGAACGCGTTCGATATCGGGCCTTTTCGTCCGGTGGCTACGGGCATACCGGCGGCGCTGCCGGGCGGGCCGCAGATTCAGGACAACGGCCAGTACTTCAACCCCGCCGCGTTCGCCAGGACGCCGCAGTTTCAGTTCGGCAATGTCAGCCGGTATCTTTCGGACGTGCGCAACCCGCCCAACTTCGGCTTGAGCGCTCTCATCGAGAAGACCTGGTCGTACCGCGAGCGGTACAAGGTGGAATTCCGCACGGAGTTGTTCAACGCATCCAATTCGGTGAACTTCGCCGGGCCGCAAACCTCCATCACGTCGAGTGCGTTCGGCACCATTTCCCTCACCCAGGTGAATGGTCCGCGCGCCATTCAGTTCGGCTTGAAGGTGGCTTTCTAGCGCCCGCGCGGCCGCCGCACCTCGGCCGCTGACAAACCGCATAACAAAAAGAGACGCTCCCCCTGGTGCGCGCATCAGGGCTTCCGAACGCCAAAGCGTTCCCGCGTTGCCGCGGAACCAGAACAGATTCGTTCTTAAAGGAAAAGGAGCAGATCGCAAATGAAGAAGATGATTGGTATCACGTTGGCGGTGCTCGGGTTAGCCGCAATCGCGTCGGCCCAGGATATCCGCTACAACTTCGACCAGGAAACGAACTTCGCCAAGTTCAAGACCTATAAATGGGTGGATTTGCAAAGCGACGTGAAGTTGGATGACCTGCTCGCCAGGCAGCTGACTTCCGCCATCGAAGCCGGACTGACGGCCAAGGGGCTCTCCAAGGTCGATAGCGACAGCGCGGACTTGTTGATCGGCTACCAGGCGGCGGCTAGCCAAGAGAAGCAGATCAATGCGTACAGCATGGGTGGATTTGGGATGGGGGCGCGTTGGGGTGGCGGCATGGCGAGCGCCACAACCTCGACCCTGACGGTGGGGAGTATTTCCCTGGACATGTACGAAGTGGCCAGCAAGCATCTGGTCTGGCGCGGCACGGCGACCAAGACAATCGACCCGGGCGTCAAGCCCGACAAACGCCAGCAGAACATCCAAAAGGGCGTCGCCAAGATGCTGAAAAACTACCCGCCGGTAGTGAAGAAGAAGTAAGGCGGCGACCGTCCGTTTTTGTCGTGAAAGGAAAGGAAGGCTGACTCTTGAAAAAAATCGTAAACTACCTTGCCTGCCTGGGCGTTTTCGCCATGGCGGGCCACTTGGCCATGGCGCAGACGCCGCCTACGCCCGAAGAAACCAAGGAAGCCAACTTGAAGGCCTACATCGGCATGATGCGGCAGGATCTGAAGAAGGACAAGGTGTCGATTCTGACCGAGTTGATGGACCTCGATCCGCAAGAGGCGGCCAAGTTCTGGCCCGTTTACAACGAGTACGACAAGGCACTCACCGCGTTGGCGGATGAACGGATCGCGTTCATCCGCCTGTACGCCGACAACTACGGGGCGTTGAGTGACGAAATGGCCACCAAGATCGCCACCGGCTCGCTGGACATCGAGGGCAGGAGGGTGGAACTGCGCAAGCAGTACTTCGCGAAGGTGAGTCAGGCGCTGACGGCGAAAGACGCCGCCAGGTGGCTGCAGATCGAGATGCAGATCGAGAAGGTGGTGGATCTGCAAATCCTCTCCAGTCTGCCCATCGTCGAGTAACAAAAGGAGATCAAACGATATGAAAACCAAAATCAACCTCCTGCTCGCGGTCATGCTGATGACCGCCGTGGTGTCCCACGCGGACGTTTTGAAGTTGAAGCAAGGCGGCAGGGTCCAGGGGATCCTCGTCAGCGCGAACGCGCAGCAAGTTGTCTTCATGGGCGTAGATGGCGGTCAGAAGGCATATCCG
>ODAK010006891.1_pt1 | contig 11415 bp, 14 predicted proteins | sample 1539591 | NCBI WGS metagenome assembly ODAK01 (sample SAMEA3539303, study PRJEB22396) | soil metagenome | biome: tundra; feature: field; material: soil | place: USA | collected 2010-05 | depth 0.15 m | reverse complement strand
CCCATCCATCGGATTCGAGCACAGCATCCGGATAGATGATCGAAACGTCCTGACTGAGATGGGCGTCGCACAGAAAGCCGATTGCGACGGAAAAGAATCCGCGGGCGCGCAATGCCTCCCATGCCGCTGATCGCGTGGCATGATGCGAGCGATGTAGAAGCTGGTATCGACAAACGCGGTCATTTGGAGAGGATCTCATCGACGCTCTACGCAAGGTTCGTGTCGGGAGCATCAACCAAGTTGGTGATCGACGCGAATGGGTCGCCGCCACTTGCGGGTCTCTGCCGACACAGGCGGATCTGCATCGTTTCGCGGATGAATTGGGCAAGAGACAGCTTCTCGCGGGAGGCCGCGTCGTTCAGCGCCAGCGCTAGATCGTCGGGCAGCGTAATTTGAACCTTGACGCTCATGGCATGATTATACGACGATTCGTCCTCCAGACCCGCCCATGCTAGAGTGAACGGGAACGGAGGAAGTATGCCCTTCTGTCAGAATTGCGGAGCGCAAATGAGCGGGGATTTTTGCACCGCCTGTGGAACTCGTGCCAAAGCCAGCGATGCGCCTCCGGCTGCGGGCGCGCCGCCGGCCAGCCCTGTCCATTCTGCGCCCAATGCTGCGCCCGCTACCCCGCGGAAAACCAGCCCGCTCGTTTGGATACTGGTGGCCGTGCTCGGACTGTTTGTGCTGTTCGGCATCGCCGTGGTCGGCGGCGGCCTTTTCCTGGTCCACAAAGCCAAACAAGCGGGGTTCGATCCGGAATTGATGCGGAACAATCCGGGGCTGGCCACGGCGAAACTGCTCGCCGCGACCAATCCGGACCTCGAGGTGGTTTCGACCGACGACCAGCGCGGCCTGATTACGATCCGTCAGAAGTCCACGGGAAAGACCATGACCGTGAACTTCGATGAAATGAAGCGGGGGAAGCTCATCTTCCGCGAGGATGGCAAGGATGCCGTGACCCTGGAGGCGCACGGCAACGGCGACAGCGGCAGCCTGCAAATGAAGTCCGGCTCCGAGTCGCTGACCATCGGGGCCAACCAGGCGGCGTTGCCGGCGTGGATTCCGGCGTATCCGAATTCCAAGCCGGCGAGCACCTTCAGCGTGAACAGTAAAGAGGGCACTTCGGCCAGCTTCCAATTTCAGACACAGGACACTCCCAAAGACGTAGTCGCGTTTTATGAACGGGGATTGAAGCAGACCGGATTCCGCATTAACGCGACCACCACGAGCGAAAGCGGCGGATCCTCAGGCGGCCTGGTTTCGGCCGACGATGCGGCCAACAAGCGCACCGTATTGGTGACCGTCGGGACCGGCCAAAAGGGGACCACCGTCAGTGTGACCTATTCGCAGAAATAGCTTCAGTGGGGCAGACCTCCAGGTCTGCGCGGGTCCTCCAGGACCCGCTTCGGCGAGCGGCTCAAGCCGGCCCCGCCCGCCCGATCACCCACTCCGCCAGATCTTCCATGCTGTCCACGAGCAGATCCGGCGGCACGGTCTTGAGTGTCTCGGGCTGAAACCCGTAAGTCACGCCGCAGGATTGCACGTGCGCGTTGCGCGCCGTCTGGATGTCCACCGAACTGTCCCCCACCATCATGGTGCGCTCCCGTGAGGCACCGCATTCCTGCATGAGCGTCTCGACCCCGATGGGGTGCGGCTTCTTGAAATCGAAACTGTTGCCGCCATAGACCTGCCGAAAATGTCCGCCGATCCCCAGCCCGTCCACGATGGCCCGGCTGATCCTCACCGGCTTGTTGGTCAGCACGGCCATCCGCACTCCCGCATCCCGCAGCCTGTCGAGCGCTTCCCGCACGCCGGGGTAAAGCACCGTGTGGTCCAGCATGTGATCGCGATAATACTCCAGGAAGAACTCCAGCGCTTCCTGCACCTGCGCTTCGGTGGCCTCCGCGCCCAGCACGCGGCGAATCAGCACCGGCGCGCCGTTGCCCACGTAAGAGTAGACGCGCTCGTTCTCGATCGGCGGCATGCCCATGTGGCTGCGCGCGGCATTGGCGGCATGCGCCAGGTCGAGCTTGGAATCGATCAGCGTGCCGTCCAGATCGAAGACGATCAGATCCATTACGCCGTGGCGGCCTTCCGGCGCGCGCGGGACTCCACACGCACGGGTTTGCGCCGCGCCTTGTGCGTGCCCAGCTTGTACTCCGCCATCTTCCGTTGCAGCGTGTTGCGATGAATCCCCAGCAGCTTGCTGGCGGCCGAGCGGTTGCCGCCCGTACGCTCCAGCGTCCTTTCGATCAGGGTCCTCTCCAGTAGTTCCACTACCTCTTCGAGAAAAAAGCCGTGGCCGACCAGATGCTCCACCAGCGCTTCGAACTTCTCTTTCATCTCATGCCTTTCCCGCATCCGGCAATCCCCGAATGCCCTTTTTCAGAGCGTTGCCCCAAATCGTCTTCACCTGCTCGTAGCTCTTCCGGAATCCATCCTTCAACTCATGCGGCGCCATCGCGGCGCAGACCCGCGCCGCGTCAATCACGTACGGCGCCACCTTTGAGTGCACCACCGCATTCGGCGGAGACCTGCCCGGCGTGAACGCCAGCAGCGCCAGCACCAGGGCGATGGATATCAGCAACCCCCGCACCACTCCGAAACCCGCGCCCAGCAGCCGGTCCACGAACGACAGCCCCGCGACCTTCATCAACCGCCCCAGCACGCGGCCCACAATCGCCCCCAGGATCAGCACGCCGCAAAACACAATCAGGAAGCCGCAAAAATTAGAAACACCCGGCGACCTGACAAACGGCTGCAGAAACGACCCCGCCGTGCCATAGAACCAGATGGCCAGCACCAGCGCCGCGATCATGGAAACCAGCCCCACTACTTCACGCGCCAAGCCCGTGGAGAAACTGGTCACCACCGATCCCGCCAGCACGAGGAGCAACACCACGTCCAGCCAGTTCATAGCTCCTTGCCCGTCAGAACACGGTAGGCCTGCCGGTACTTCTCGCTGGTCTTGCCGGCAACATCGTCCGGCAGCGGCGGAGCCGGCGGCTTCTTGTTCCACTGGATGGATTCCAGGTAGTCGCGCACGTACTGCTTATCGTATGAAAACTGCGGGCCTCCGGGCCGGTAGCTTTCCGCGGGCCAGAACCGCGACGAATCCGGCGTCAGCACTTCATCGCCCAGAACGAGCTCGCCGTCCACGAAACCAAACTCAAATTTCGTATCGGCGATGATCACGCCCTTGGTCTCCGCGTAGGCCGCCGCCCGCGAGTAAATCCGCAGCGTGAGATCCCGCAATCGCGCGCCCATCTCCGCGCCCATCAGCGAGCACATCGTTTCGAACGAGATATTCTCGTCGTGGCCGCTCTGCGCCTTCGTGGATGGCGTGAAGATTGGCGCGGGCAAGCGGTCGCTCTCGCGCAGTCCGGCGGGCAGCGGAATGCCGCAAACGGTGCCCTGCGCCTTATACTCCTTCCAGCCGGAGCCCGCCAGATAGCCGCGCGCCACGCACTCGATCTGCACCATTTGCGCGCGCTTCACCAGCATGGAGCGGCCTTCGAGTTGCTCGCGAAATTGCCGCAGCGCCGCTGGATACTCGTCCACATTCGCCGTGAGGAAATGCGTGGGCGTCACTTCGCGCAGGAAATCGAACCAGAAAATGGAAAGTTGCGTGAGGACCCTGCCTTTGTCCGGTATGCCGGTGGGCAGGATGTAGTCGAACGCCGAAATGCGGTCGGTGGCGACGATAAGCAATCGTCCGTCCACTTGATAGACGTCGCGCACTTTGCCTTGCGCGTGCTTTTCGATTCCGGGCAGTTCGGTATGGAGGATGACGGTGTCGAGCATCACAGGTTTTCAGGGATCGTCTATCGGGGGAGTAACTCAAATAATAACGCGCCCACGCCATTTGTCAAATACCTTCTCGTACCCGAAGTTCCATTACGTATGCACGTCGCCGCCATCGTCGAACAGCGACTGCGCCAAGCCGCTGGAACTGCGCTCCCAAGCGCTGGTGCGCCAGTTGTCGAACGTGTTGGAGACGCGCATCCAGGTGGCCGGGCTCAAGATGAACCGCTCGGCCAACGCAAACACGTAAGGCTCGTAAAGGCGCCGCGCCTGCGCCAGCTTGGCGTCGAACTCCGCGGCGTTCGATGGCGCGATCCCGGCCGCTGCCAGCCCCGCTTTGAATTGCTTCAACGCCTCCGCGGGCAGGCGATCCGGTTCCGGCGCTCGCGGCGGCGCATTCACAATCTGGGCGAGATCCACGACGGTGTGCCGCGCCATGGCGAAGGTCAGCCGCGCCTGCCAGGGCGCCAGGCCGTCGATGCCCGCGATCGCCACCGCGCAAACATCCAGTATGGTGGTGAGCGCCGCCAGCCACGATTGGTTATCGTGCTGCGAGCGGAAGTACGCCAGCACCGGATACGAAATGTAGGTCTCCAGCAGGTCCGCCGACCAGATCTCCCACTCCCGCAGCAGTTCATCGATGGCCGCCAAACCGTGGCCCGTCGCGTACCGCCGGAGAAGCTCCGCGGCCGTGGGAGGCGATCCGGCCCGCGCGTCCAGCAGCAAGATACTGGTCTCCCGCTTCGCAAACGACTGGTACAGTACCGGCAGATAGCTGATCACCAATGCCAGAAAACCGAAGCCGGTGCCGGCTTCCAGCATGAGCACCGCGCGCGCCGCGCGCGTGTGCGGCACTCCCATTCCCAGGGTGATGAACGTGGTGCCGCTCAGGTAGATGCTTTCGGAGAAGCTCATATTGGGCGGCCCCACCGACCACTGCACCATGGCGAAGGCCAGGATCATCCCGGTGGCCCACACCACGATCAGGAACAGCAGAGAGAGCGGTCCGTAGAAGCTGAGATAGCGCTCGCGGCGTTTGCTGGAGCGCACCCGCCGCGCCAGCCACGACCACACCGTCCAGGTGGACAGATAGAAGAGCCGGCTCAGCCGCAAGCGCCGCGCCACGCGCCGCGGCAGGATGATCACTTCGAAGCCATCCCACAGGATGACCAGCAGGATAATGGTTCCGAGAATAGCCGCTAACACAGTCATGCGAGATTCCTTTGTGAATTGTGGCGCACGCTCTTGTGGGGCGGGCAATCCTGCCCGCAGCCGGCTTTCAGCCGGCTCTGGCCGCCTAAAAAGGCGGCTGCGGCCAAGATTGGCCGCCCCACGATTTTTGCAAAATCGCCTCTATTTGCGAAACTAAGCCCCATTGCACTCTTGAGCGTGCGTCCGCAGCGCCTCCTTCAACCTCTCCGGCAACGCCTGCGCCCGCCCCGGCCGTCCCACGCATACCACCACAATCGAACCGTTGGCGGCGATGACGTGATCCTTCAGCGCGGCGAACTCCAGCGTGTACGAAGACGTGCCCACCCGCTTCACCGACACGGCGATGTCCAGTTCGTCGTCGAAGCCCACCGCCGACCGATACTCGCATTCCACCCGCACGCGCGGAAATCCCACGTCCGGCGCGTCGCGATAACAGTATCCCAGCGATCGCAGAAACTCGATCTCCGCGGCCTCGAAATAGCGCAGCATGGCGGTGAAGTGAATTCGTCCGGAAGCGTCCGTGTCAGGGAATGCCACCCGCACCCGGTGCGTGAATTTTGGCATGGGTTCTATTTTTCCGGTTTGGCGAAGGCCGTATCTGAGAGCGGCGCGTTGTTCTTGATCTCGGCGAACTTGAAGATCATCGTGTTATCCGGCGCGCGTTGCTCGATGGTGAAGGGCAACTTCAGTCCGTCCACGTCGCGGTAGTCCCGCAGCAGCATTTCGTACTGCACGATGCCATCCTCCAGCGTGACGCGCTCGAAGTCGCGCTTCAGCAGCAGGCCGTTCTCCGCATCGAAGTAAAGCTTCTCCGGGGGACCGCCGGCGGGCGTGGCCTCGACGACGTAAACGGCGCGCCCGTCCACCTTGTCCGCCCCGGCCGTCTCCATCTTTGGATACAGTTCCTTGAGCCGCACTTCGCGGTAGAAATGGTGGTCGCGCTGGGCAACCGCCAGGTCCGTCTTGCTCATGGCATGCGTGCCCGAATCGGGATTCTTCTCCCAGCCGTTGTCGCCGTCCAGCACCGTCTCGACCACGCCATAGCCGGGAATGTCCATCGTCAGGCGGAAGCTGCCGGGCGCCTTGGCCACGATCTGCAAGGGGGCGGTCACGTTGTCGTCCGGGATCTCGACCGTGCCCTTCATGGCGCGCGTGGTAACCTTCTCGTAGGCGGCTTGTCCGCCGAGAGCCTGCCGGTACTTCTCCAGGATCTGATCTACGCTGGGCTGGGCAAGCGCGGGCGCCACGGCCGCCAGCGCCAGTAAACAGTATTGCCGGTAACTCATGGGAACCTCCTGGGCAGCGGAACGCGCGGCCCACAGTCTACAATAAATCTTTTATGCATCTACAGGAAGTCGTCGAAGCGGAAGGCCACCTGATCGACTCCCACGTGATGGAGAACATCTTCGACAAGGTGGTGGAGCATCACGGCCGCTTCGAGGTGGAACAGTTTCGCATCGGCCGCACCAACAGCGAGCCATCCTACCTGCGCCTGAAGGTGGAAGCGCCCTCCAGCGAGTTGATGGCGCATCTGCTCGAAGACCTGCTGGAACTGGGCTGCTCGGCGGTGGATTCGGGCGACGCCGCGCTGCGCGCGGTCGAACGCGACTGCTGCGCGCCGGAAGATTTCTACTCCTCCACCAATCACCGCACCTTCGTGCGTCTCGAGCAGCAGTGGATCGAAGTGGAAAACCAGCGCATGGATGCCCTGATCGTGGTCGCGGACGGCCGCGCCTGGGGCCGCCGCCTGCGCGACATCCGGGCGGGCGACCGCGTGGTGGCGGGGATGCGCGGCATCCGCGTGGCGCCCGAGTCGAAGGAGCGCGACCGGCTGGCGTTCGCCTTCATGTCCAACGGCATCTCGTCGGAGCGGCAGGTGGAGACGGCCGTACGGCAGACCGCGGCCCTGATCCGGCAGACGTTGCAGCAGAAGCTGAAGGTGATCGTGGTGGCCGGCCCTGTGGTAGTGCACACCGGCGGCGTGCATGGCCTCGCGACGCTGATCCAGGGTGGCTTCGTACACGCGCTGCTCAGCGGCAACGCCCTGGGCGTGCACGACGCGGAGGCCGCGCTGTTCGGCACCTCGCTGGGTGTGCGGCTCTCCGATGGACGCCAGGAAGAGCACGGCCACCGCAATCACATGCGCGCCATCAACGCCATCTATCATGCGGGCGGCGTGCGCCAGGCGGTGGCCGCCGGACGCCTGCGGAGCGGCATCCTCTACGAGTGCGTGCGCGCCAACGTGCCTTTCGTGCTGGCCGGCAGCCTGCGCGACGATGGTCCGCTGCCCGATACCATCACCGACATGAACGCCGCCCAGGACGCCTACGCCGAGCAGCTTAAGGGCGCGGGACTGGTGTTGTGCCTGGGGTCCATGCTGCATTCCATCGCCACCGGCAACATGCTGCCAAGCTGGGTGAAGATCGTGTGCGTGGATATCAACCCCGCGGTGGCCACCAAGGTGAGCGATCGCGGCACGGGGCAAGCCGTGGGGGTGGTGGCGGACGTCGGCATGTTCCTGGACCTGCTGGCCAAGACCGTCGTACAGCCACTCGCCCTGCCGGTCGCCGCAACCGAACCATGATGCGAGCATGAAGCGAGCTTATACCGACGAACACGCCGCAGCCGGAATCGACGCCGCCCTGCCCGAAATCGAGACGTGGCCCAACCAGTTTCCCGATTACGAGATCGAGATCGCGATTCCGGAGTTCACCTCAGTATGCCCCAAAACCGGGCTGCCGGATTTTGGCAAACTGACGCTGCGCTACGTGCCGGACAAGAAATGCCTGGAGCTGAAATCGCTCAAGCTGTATTTGCTGGCCTATCGCAATCTGGGCATCTTCTACGAGAACGTGGTGAACCGGTTCCTGCGCGACGTAGTGGCGGCCGCCAAGCCCGTAAGCGCCACGGTCACCGGCGAATTCACGCCGCGCGGCGGACTGCAATCCAAGATCACGGCCGCGTGGATCAAGCCATGGAGCAAGCAACGTGGACACCGATGAATTGACGGCCATTCTGCAGGAGGTTCGCGACCGCGTGCGCGCGCGCCATCCGGAGGCCGCGACGGCTGCGGCGCTGCCCTTACCCGACCTGATGCCGCTGCTGCACGCGCGCGATGCCGCCGAAGCCAAGGTGGCCGCCATCGGCACCGTGAATCCGCGCGCCGGCGGCCCGCTGAACTGGCTGGCGCAACAGGCGAAGAAGGCCATCGCGCGCGCGCTCGACTGGCATGTGCGCGAGCAGGTGGAGTTCAATCGCAACGTGATGGCTTGCGTCGAGGCCACGCTGGAGTCGCTCGAAGAGACCCGCCGCACGCTGGCCGCGATGGGGCAGATTCAGGACGAAGTCCGCGAGCTGAAAGACATCCGCTCGCATTGGGTGGACTGGCGGCAGGAATGGGAACACAAGCTGGTGGTCAACGAAACGAAGTTGCTGCGCGGGCTGGCCGAACTCAATGCCGCGTTCCAGCATCGTTCGGGGCAGAACGAGAGCTTCTTCCGGGATCAAATCAAGTTGCAGCATGCCGACTTCACAGCGGCGGTGGAGCGTAGCGGGGTGGATATCCAGAAGCGCCTGTGGGCGGACCTGGAACGTATCCGGAAGGACTACGATCACATGATTCATTCGGAGCTGCGGCTGATCCGGCAGCGCGTCGCGACGATCCCGCCAGCCGCCATCGCGCCGGCTTCACCGCTACCGCAAGGGCCCTCCCCGGCGCAACCCGAATTCGACTACGCGCGTTTCGCCGAGCGCTTCCGCGGCTCGGAAGACTACGTCAAGAAAGGTCAACGGTTCTACTTGCCGTACTTCACCGGGCGGCGCGAGGTGCTGGATATCGGCTGCGGGCGCGGCGAGTTTCTGGAGCTGATGCGCGAAGCCGGCGTCCCGGCGCGTGGCATCGACTTGAGCCGGGAATCCGTGGAGGTGTGCCGCCGAAAAGGTTTGCAGGCGGATGCCGCCGACCTGTACACCCATCTCGCGGATTTGCCGGAAGCATCGCTGGACGGTATTTTCAGTGCGCAGGTAGTGGAGCATCTGCCGCCCGAACGCCTGCCGGATATGATCCGGCTAGCGGCATCGCGGCTTGAGCGCGACGGCGTGCTGGCGATTGAAACGCCCAATCCCGAGTGCCTGGCCATTTTCGCCAGTCACTTCTATCTCGACCCGACGCACGCCCGCCCGGTGCCGCACGCCTTGCTGTCGTTCTACATGGAAGAGTACGGGCTGGGCGGAATCGAGGTGCACCGGCTCTCGCCGGCTATTGAATCCATGCCCGCCTTGGCCGGGCTGCCGGAGGATTTCCGCGAGGCGTTCTTCGGCGGCCTGGATTACGCGATTGTGGGGAGGAAGCTATAACGCGCTCCAGTGCGCCGCGCGAGATCGAGATCAAGCTGGCGCTGCCGGACGCCGCCGCGGGCCGCCGTTTGCTGCGCGCCGCGGGATTCCGCATCTCCAAACGCCGCCTCTTCGAAGCGAATACACTCTTCGACACCGCGCGTGGCGCGCTGCGCCGCAAGGCATGCCTGCTGCGTGTCCGCGAGGCTGGCCCGCTGGGTATCCTGACTTACAAGGGCCCGGCCGCCGCCGGCAAGTACAAGGACCGCGAGGAGATGGAAGTCGAGGTGTCCGATCCGCGCAGGCTGAGTGAGATGCTGGCCCGCCTGGATTTCGTCCCCACGTTTCGATACGAGAAGTTCCGCACGGAATACCGCCGTCCCGGCGAAGCGGGCTTAGCCACGCTCGACGAAACACCCATTGGCGTGTATCTGGAACTGGAAGGCACGCCCGGCTGGATCGACCGCAATGCGCGCCGGCTGGGGTTTGCGGAATCGGATTACAGCACGGCGAGTTATGGCGGCCTTTATGCGGATTACTGCCGCACACATGGCCTGCCAGTCACGCACATGACGTGGAGTGCTTCCTCCTGACTCCTGCCTTCTGACTCCTGACTTCTTATACCTTCTTCTTCGCCCCGCCCAACCCCAGCGTCTGCATCTCGCTGAAGTCCACGCGGCGATGCTCGTCCATCGCCAGGTTGGAAAGGATCACGGCGGTGGAATCGTTCAGCCCAAGCTCCAGGTTCGACTTCGGCTTGTGGTTCGCCGGATCCTTGCAGCACAGGAAGAAGTCCTCGAGCTCCACCGTCACCGGGTTGCGGTCCTCCTCCGGCGCCATGATGCCTTTGCTGTAGAGCCAGCGCCGCGCGAATTTCGCTTCGCGCGACAGGAAGGAGTCGCTGGCAGCCTGCGAGTCCTTCGGCAGCAGCAGCGGAATTCCGCGGGAAGCCGCCGCCGTGGTCATGGTGGCGCCGGCCTGGAAAACCTCCTTCTTGTCCGTGGCCTTCTTTACGTCCGGAGCCGACACCGGTTTGGGTTCGCGATACCAGAGCGCCGTCGCCGGATGGTTATCGTCGCCGATGGTGATCTCAATGGCGCCAGCCGTGCCCATGATCACTTCGCCGAACTCCTGGCGCTGCGCCTGAAGTAAATCGAGGTGCGAGCTGGTGCTGATGGAACTGTACAGCAGCTTGCGTCCGTTGGGGTAAACGTAGATCAATTGGATGTTATCGTAGACGTCGCGGCCGTCTTTAAACGTATCGATGCCGCCCACGCCGATGACGTACTCGGGCGGCGAGCCGAACATCCAATCGGCCACATCGATCTGGTGCGAGGCCAACTCGGCGGTGTTGCCGCCGGCGTACTCGCGGTACATGCGCCAGTTGATCTTGCGCTCCAGCGAGGGATCCGGCACCGGACGCCGCTGGCTCGAGTTGCGATGCCATTGGCCGCGGATGTGCGTGACGTTGCCGAGCACGCCCTGGTCGATCATCTGCTTGGCGGTCTGGTAGAACTGGCTGTAGCGCCGCTGCAGGCCCACCTGCAGCACCTGTTTGGGGTGCTCGGCCACCAGCGCGCGCAGCGCGTGCACTTCTTCCGGCTTGTGCACCAGGCTCTTCTCGCAGAAGACGTGCTTGCCGGCCTGCAGGCTGTCTTTGGTGATCGGAAAGTGCTCGTACAGCGGCACGGCGATCAGCACGGCGTCGATGTCTTTGCGCGCCAGCAGCTCGCGGTAGTCCTTGTACGCCGCCGGATTGTTGCCCGCGGTTTCCACGCCCTTCTTCAGGTTGACGTCCCAGTTGTCGCACACGGCCACGCAGCGGCCCGCGTCGGTTTCGTGGAGATGCTTGAGCAGGTACGTGCCGCGGCTTCCGGTTCCGATAAAGCCGTACTGCACCTGGTCGTTGGCGGCGTGCACTTTCCGGATGAAGGGCGCGCCTTGGGCGGCGGGCAGGGCAGCGGCCACGGCCGAAACGGCGCTGGCCGCCTTCACAAAATCGCGGCGGGTGACATCGTTGTCATGTGCCATGCAGGGCTTCCTTGAAGAAGAGGTTTGCCTCCA
>ODAK010006890.1_pt1 | contig 11416 bp, 11 predicted proteins | sample 1539591 | NCBI WGS metagenome assembly ODAK01 (sample SAMEA3539303, study PRJEB22396) | soil metagenome | biome: tundra; feature: field; material: soil | place: USA | collected 2010-05 | depth 0.15 m | reverse complement strand
AAGCGGGTCGCGGCGAAGGGGGCGCGCGTGGTGTCGTTCCCTGACAGCCCGGTGCCGCTCGGACTGCCCTCGTTCCACAGCGACCACTGGGGCCCGCTCTGGGACGTCTTCGAGGAGACTGGCGTCGTGGTCAGCCTGCACTTCGGGTCCGGGAGCTTCGTCCCCGGGTTCTCGGCTTCCGCCAAGCAGCTCTCGCCGACCTACAAGGGCGGCGAGTTCCAGTCGGTCTCGGCGCGCATCGACGGCAACGCGGTCAAGGACGACGACGCGCCGACCGTCTGCTCCTTCGCCGTGTACGCCACCAACCTGATGTGGACCGCGTCCGACCTGGTCTTCTCCGGGCAGCTGCAGAAGCACCCGCGGCTCAAGTTCATGCTGGCGGAAGGGGGCATCGGCTGGTTCCCCTACATCTGGGAGCGGATGGACCAGGTCTGGGAGCGGCACCGCTACTACCAGCCCATCGACTTCGACGCCAGGCCGAGCGACCTGTTCAAGAAGCACTTCTGGGGCTGCTACATCCAGGACGAATTCGGCATCAGGAACCGCCACGAGATCGGGATCGACCGCATCTGCGTCGAGATCGACTACCCGCACTCGGACAGCAACTGGCCCAACAGCCGCAAGGGCATCGCCGCGTCGCTGGCGGACGTGCCCGACGACGAGGCGCACCGGATCGTCGAGCTGAATGCCCGTGAAGTCCTCAACTTCCCGCGTCGCTGAGGAAGCGGCACCGGTTCGCCCGCTTCCCCAGCCCACGCTGGCCAGCGCCGGGTTCTGGACGGCGGGCAGCGACGGGGTGCTGCGCATGGCGCGCTGCGCGGACTGCGGTGCCTACACCCATCCGCCGCTGCCGCGCTGCCGATCCTGCCGCAGCAGCCACGTGGCCATGGCCCCGGTCTCCGGCCGGGGCGTGGTGGCCGGGTTCACCGTCAACCACCAGCAGTGGCTGGCGGACTTCCCGCCGCCCTACGTTATCGCCGTGGTGGCACTGGAGGAGGACGACGGGGTACGGCTGACCACCAACATCGTCGGCTGCCCGGCCGGCGACGTGCGCATCGGGATGGCGGTCCGGGTGCTGTTCGAGAAGGCGGGCGACGTCTACGTCCCGCTGTTCGAGCCCGACCCCGGCCGGGCGGGGCAGACCCTCGCCATCCCCGCCGTCCGGGACATCGGCGTCCCCCGCCCCCGGGCTTCGGCCGTCAAGTTCGAGGAACGGGTGGCGCTGACTGGGGTCGGCCAGTCCGCCGTCGGCCGCAGGCTCATGGTGGACCCGCTGCGGCTTACCGCGGATGCCTGCCTGGCCGCGGTAGCGGACGCCGGGCTCACCCTGGACGAGATCGACGGGCTGTCCACCTACCCGAGCCGGATGGGATCACCCGGCTTCTCTGAGGGCGGCATCGGCCCGCTCACCGAGGCGCTGCAGCTCAAGCCCACCTGGATCAACGGGGCGGGGGACACGCCGGGGCAGAGCGGCGCCATCGTCGCCGCCATGCTCGCGGTCGCGTCCGGGCTGTGCCGCCACGTGCTGTGCTTCCGGACCCTGTGGGAATCTTCGTACGCGGCCATGGTGCGGGAAGGGAGGTGGGATCAGCCGCCCGCCCGCGCGACCGGGATGACGGAGTACCTGGCGCCGTTCGGCGCGATGTCGGCGGCCAACTGGATCGCCATCCAGGCGTCGCACTACTTCCACCGCTACGGCGGTGACCGCAGCATGCTCGGCTGGGTCGCCGTCAACTCCCGCGCCAACGCCGCCCGCAATCCGGAGGCGGTCTACCGCGAGCCGTTCACCATAGACGACTACTTCGCCGCGCGCATGGTGACCACCCCGTTCGGGCTCTACGACTGCGACGTGCCGGTCGACGGCGCCGTCGCGGTGGTCGTCTCCGCCATCGAAACCGCCGCCGACCGGCCGCGGCCGCCGGTGCTGGTGGAAGCGGTCGGCACTCAGATCCTGGAACGGCTGAGCTGGGACCAGGACACGCTGTCGCACGAGCCGCAGACCAAGGGGCCGTCCCGGCACCTGTGGAGCAGGACCGGCCTGCGCCAGGACGACGTGGACGTCGCCCTGCTGTACGACGGCTTCACCTTCAACGCGGTCTCCTGGCTGGAGTCGCTCGGGTTCTGCGAGCCGGGCGGCGCGCGCGACTTCATCGACGAGGGCCGCGGCATCGCACTCGGCGGTCGGCTGCCGGTGAATCCGCACGGCGGGCAGCTGTCGGCCGGCCGCCTGCACGGCTTCGGGCACGTCCGGGAGGCGATGCTGCAGCTGCGCGGCGAGGCGACGGGCCGCCAGGTGCCGGCCGCCCGCACCGCGGTGGTGACCACAGGGGGCGGTGCGCCCGGCGGCGTGCTGCTGTTGCGGCGTCCCTAGCGACGCAGAGCGAAGAAAGGACAACTGATGCTGCAGCCGATGCAGGGTGTGCGCGTCCTCGAGGTGGCCCAGTTCACCTTCGTGCCCGCGGCGAGCGCGGTCCTAGCGGACTGGGGAGCCGAGGTGATCAAGATCGAGCACGCCGAGCGGGGCGACGGGCAGCGCGGCTTGACGACCGTCCTCGGAGTGGACGCGATCATGAAGGGAAGCCGCTTTTCCCCGGTCTTCGAGGGACCCAACCGGGGCAAGCGCAGCGTCGGTCTCTCCCTTGAGGTTCCCGGGGCCAGGGAGGTCCTGGACGAGCTGATCAAGCGCAGCGACGTCTTCCTCACCAACTTCCTCCCGGAGGCGCGCGCCAAGCTGCGAATCAACGTCGAGGACATCCGCAAGGTCAACCCCGACATCATCTACGTCCGTGGTTCCGGCTTCGGCGCGCGCGGCCCCGAGGCGAACAAGGGCGGCTACGACATGACCTCGTTCTGGGCGCGGGGCGGCAGCGGGGCCGGGGCCACGCCGGCCGGCGCGGACCGGATGTCCCCGATGCCGGCGGGCGGGTACGGCGACAACATCGGCGGGATGACCATCGCCGGGGGTATCGCCGCCGCGCTGTATGCCCGCGCGACCACCGGCCAGACCTCCGTCATCGACGTGTCGCTGCTCGGCGTCGGCGCCTGGGCGACCCAGTTCACGGCCAACCTGGCGCTGCAGGCGGGAGGAGTGCCGCTGCGGCCGCCGGTGCCGCGGCACGGCTCGGCCAGGAACCCCCTCGTAGGCCCGTACCAGACATCGGACGACCGGTGGATCCTGTTCTCGATGCTGCAGCCCGGCCGCTACTGGCCGGAATTCTGCAAGGTGAGCGGCCGCCCCGAGCTGATCACCGACGAGCGGTTCAACACAGTGGAAAAGCTGATGGCCAACGCCCCCGCGGCGGGCGAGCTGGTGGCGGGCATCATCGCCGAGAAAACGTTCGACGAGTGGCTGGAGATCCTGGCCAACATCGAGGGTCAGTGGGCCACCGTGCAGGACTCCTGGGGTGTCGCCAACGACGTGTCGCTGCGCGCCAACGGCATGATCGCCAGCTTCGACGACGCCGACGGCATCCGCCGCGAGCTGATCGCCAACCCCGTCCAGTTCGACGAGACCCCGGCCACGCTGCGGCGCGGCCCGCTGTTCGCCGAGCACACCGACGAAGTGCTGCGGGAGCTTGGGCTCACCGACGAGCAGCTGGTCGAGCTGAAGATCGCGGGCGCGATCACCTGACCGGGGACGGCCCGTAGGCAGCCGGTTGGGCGGTTACTCGTCCGCCCACTGCGTCGTCCTGGCGGGTCCCCCGAACCGGTGCGCCCACCAGGGCGGGATGCGCTTGGGACGGGGAACCGGCAGTGACTCCGCCCCCAGTTCGGCCAGGAAGCTCCGCCAGCTCTCAGCTTCCGCCAGGCCCATGTAGGCGGAGCCGCCCGAGCCGCCCTCGGCGGCGACGAAGCCGTAGAGGGCGCACCCCTGCGGTCCGGCCGCGAACGGGCCGAAGATGTCGCCGTACTCGAGCATGATGTGGGTTCCGGCCGGGTACCTGACGCCTTCCCGGTCGCGGAGCTCGCCTTCCAGGATGAACACCGGGTGATCCCCGTGGTGCCCGTGCGGCGGAGAGAGGGCACCCGGGTCCCACTTGTTCCAGAACGCCAGGTAGCGCGGCGACATCTCGATCCACTTCTCCCAGATCGAGGCAGTGCGGCCGTCGGCGTACCGGAAACGGGACATCTCCTCCGCGGGCACGTCGTCGAGGTGCCTGACGATCGGACCACCGTGCATCGCCGCCTCCTTGTGTGCGCGAAGTAATGGGCTCTATAATATAACTAATCATATCAGGTAAGCTAAACTCGGGTAGAAATTAATTACAGGAGCATGCGATGGGGCCTGCGACCGAAATACTGATGCCGGAAGGCGGCGGACCGCATCCAGCCGTAGTGCTCGGCGCCGAGGCCTATGGCGTGAACAGTTTCATCCGCGGTGTCCAGGAAAAGCTGGTCGGCCTCGGATACGCGGTCGCTCTGCCGGATTACTATCACGGCAATGGCCCGACCGAGCCTGAGAACTATGATGATTTCACCGAGGTGAAAGAGCACATCGGCCGGCTGGATTTCATCGGCGGGGCCCGTGATCTCGCGGGAACAGTCGACACGCTGCGGGCGATGCCGGGCATCGATCCCCGGCGGATCGCAGTCTGGGGCTACTGCACCGGCGGAACCCTCGCCTGGCTGGCCGCGTGCCTGCGCGGCGACCTGGCGGCGGCGGTCCTGTTCTTTCCCAGCCAGCCGGTGTTCGCGGAGCTTAGTCCGGCCAGGCCCGTGCATCCGATGGACTTGCTCTGGCAGCTGACCTGCCCGGCGCTCTTCTTGTACGGCGACCAGGACAAACTCATGCCTTCCGATGTCCTGGCCGACTTGCGCGCCCGAATCGATTACTGGAGGGTCGACGCCCAGGTCAAAATGTACCCGGGGGCCGGCCATTCATTTACCTGTCCGCGTGAACCCATGCGTAATGCGGAGGCAGACCGGGCTGCCTGGAATGACGCCATAACGTTTCTCTCCAAGCAAATGAGAGCATGATCCATGAACATGCCGTTTTTCCACGTCGGGATCCTGGTCAGGGACGTCGAGGCCGCCCGCGCTGACTTCACCGCCAAGCTCGGAGTGGAATTCGAGCCGGTACACAGCCAGAAGATCGCCACCGGCGAGACGACCAGGTTCTGCTACTCGCTCCAGGGACCGCCCTATCTGGAGCTGGTGGAGATGACCGGTACCGGGAGCTGGTCACCGGAGCAGCCCGAGGGCTTCCACCACATCGGCATCTCCGACCCGAGCGTGCCCGCCCGCTGCAGCGTATTCGGCGACGGAGTGGACCTGATCGCACCCGGTGACGACGGCTCGCCGCGGGTGGTACTCACCCCCGCCGGGGCGCTGCATGGCGTGCGGGTCGAGTACTTCGACGAGGCGATCGCGACTCAGTTCCTGGGGTACCTGCGCAGCCGGGCGGCCGGCTAGCCAGCGTTCGCCGCCGACGTCCAAGCGCCCGCCAGGCCGTCCGGCAGCAGCACGGTGGCGGCCACCGTGAGCTGCTCGCCGGTGCCGGCCGCGGCCGAGACATCCACCCGCAGTTCCTTGCGCACGCCCGTGCGCTAGCGGTCCCACCGCAGCGGCATCGAGTCGGGCCCCGAGCTGCGGCCGACCTCGAAGATGACCGCCCCGGCGGCCAGCCGGTAGTCGGGGATGCGCTTGTGCCACTCCTCCAGTGCGATGACCAGCTCGTGGCGGGCGAGGTGGGAGCCGAGGCACCGGTGCGGGCCGGCGCCGAAGGCGATGTGGTTGTTCGGCTTCCGGTCGATCCGGATGCCCGCGCCGCCGGAGAACGCGCTCGAGTCACGCGTTGCCGCCCTGATCGGCAGCTGCACCATCGAGCCGGCCGCGATCGGGCAGCCGGCCACCTCGATGTCCTTCTTGACCTTGCGGGCCGGGATGGTGAACGCGTAGACCCGCAGGATCTCCTCGATCGCGGCCGGGATGAGCGACGGGTCGGCCACTATCCGCTGCCGGTCCTCCGGGTGGGTGGCGAAGTGGTAGACCGCGTAGCCGAACGCGGCCGCCACCGTGTCGAGACCCGCCATGAACATGAAGAAGCAGTAGGACGTCACCTCGTCGTCGGTGACCGGGCGCCCGTCGATCTCGAAGCCGATCGCCTGGCTGATCAGGTCGTCGCCGGGCTGCGCGCGGCGCTCGGCGATGACGGAGCGGAAGTAGCCGGACACCGCCGCCATCGCCGTCATCCGGTTGGCCTCGATCTCCTCCGGCGTCGACCCGTGAGAGTGCAGGATCTTGGACTCCCAGGCCATGAACTCCGGCAGGTGCTCCGGCGGCAGGCCCATCAGCCCGAGGAAAATGGTGGTCGGGTAGTAGAACGAGAAGTCGGCGATCACGTCGCACTCGCCGCGGGCGGCGAGCGCCTCGATCAGGTCGGCCGCCCAGCCCCGGATCCGGTCGTCGAGGGCCGCGATGGCCTTGGGGGAGAAGGCGGGGCCGAGCAGCCGCCGCCACTGCCGGTGCTCGTCGCCGCCCAGCATGTGCGGGATCCAGCGGTAGCTGGGATCGGGTTCGAACACGGTGACGGCGTCGCTGGTGAAGGTCTCCGGGTCCTGGTAGGCCCCGAGGATGTCCTCATACCGGGTGAGCACGTAGTAGCCGTCGGCGAAGGTGTTCCTGACCACCGGCGCGTCGGCCCGCAGCTGGTCGAAGAACGCCGCCCATTCACCGATCGGCCGCCGCTCGTGCGGGGAGTAGCTCAGCACCGGGCAGCCGTTGGCCGGCAAGCTTGTGGCATCCATGTGGGTTCCCTCCGGTCGTGGGCGTCAGTCGTCGGTCTCGAGGCCGAGCTCGGCCAGCTCGCGCTCGGCGAAGAAGACCCGGCCGGTGTACTCGAGCGGCGACTCGCACGCCGCGAAGTAGGATAGGACCCGGGCGGGGACGTCCATCGAGACCATCTTCGCGTCCTCCCTGTCCCCGAGTTCGGTGTTGCCTTTGGCGCTCTCGGTCGCCACCCATCCGGGCATGACGCTCATGATGAACACGTTCTTGGGCACCAGCTGCGGCGCGATGACGTTGGAGAGCCGGTCGAGCGCCCGCTTGCTGGAAAAGTAGGCCGGCGACCACAGGGCCGGGATGTCCATGCTGGCGCCGGGCGCGGGTATTCCCCCGGTGCTGTCGCCGTGGTAGTACCGGACGCTGGACGCGGGGGACGGCTCCTCCAGCAGTCGGTGCGATTCCGCGCTGCCGGTGGTGACGTTGAGGATCCGGCCGCCGCCGCGGGACTCCATGCTCGGCACCACCAGCTGCATCAGGGTAAAGGGCGCGTGCACGTTGACCGCGTAGTGGTGCAGCCAGTCCGCGCGGGGCATCTCCAGCAGCGGCGCCGACCAGTTGTAGCCGACGGTCACGGCGGCGTTGTTGACGAGGATGTCGACGCCGCCGAACCGGTCGACGGCCGAGTCGACGACCTGTTTCAGGTCGTCGACGTTCGACAGGTCAGCGGCGACCGCGACCGCCTCGCCGCCGAGGGACTCGATCTCCTTGACCGTCTGCCCGATGGTGCCGGGCAGCTCGCTCTGGGAGGTCTCGACCGTGCGGGCGGTCACCACCAGCCGCACCCCGCGACGGGCCAGCGCGATGGCTGTGCGCTTGCCGATGCCGCGGCTGGAACCGGTGATGATCGCCACCTTGCCCGACAGGTCTGCTTCCTTCTGGCGTTCCATGAACTCTCCCAGGGCAGGGGCCGGTCAGCGGACGGTGATGGCGCGTTCGGGCAGGCGGCGGCGCCTTCGCGGACGTGGCCGCCCTCCTCGGCGTCCCGTACGGCGCGCGCGCGTCCCTGCCCGCGGGCGGCGCCCGTGATGAAGATGACCTTGCCGTCCATGCGTCCCATTGCCCTGATCCTCCCTCGCTCCGGCGCGTCAGGTGACTTGCACCTGGCTGTGGGGTAAGCCACAATTAATTAGATTAATCAGTAATCCGATCTTACTGAAGAGGATGGCGCGGATGACTTCGCTGACGTACCGGCTCTATATCGACGGGACGTGGCAGGACAGCGAGGGTGACGCGGTCCTCAGCGGGCTCGGCCTGGAACGCGGCGAGTACGGCCTGGACGAGTTCCTGCTGTCCAAGAGCATCATCTGGAGTGCCCGCTGAGCGGCGGGGCAGCGCCATGGACCTGGTAGGGACGAGCCCCAAGACCCTCGCGGTCATCACCGGGGCGTACGGCGGGATCGGCCGGGCGGTCGCCCGGCGGCTGGGCGCGCGCTACCGGCTGGTGCTGGCCGGGCGTGAGCAGCCCAGGATCGCCCGGCTGCGGGAGGACCTGGAGGAGGAGGGGTATGACGTCGCGGCCGCGGTGACCGCCGACGTCACCAGCGAGCGGAGCGTGGCGGCGCTGGCGGCCGCCGCGGCCGAGGCTGGCGTCCTGGGCGCGGTGGTGCACACGGCCGGGTTGTCTCCGGTCCAGGCACCCTGGGAAACGGTGGTGTCGGTCAACCTCACCGGCACCGCACTGCTGCTCGACGCGTTCGGCCCGCTCGTCAAGCCCGGCAGCGTCGCGGTGTGCATCGGGTCGTCGGCGGCGTACACGATTCCCTTCTCCCCGGCGGTCGAGGCCCTGCTCGACGACCCCCCCACCGCCGACCTGATTCCCAAGCTCGAGGCCCTGCTGCGGGAAACCGGCAGCGAGCAGGCAGGCTACGGCTTCGCCGTGCGCGCCTACGGCGCCTCCAAGCGGGGAATGCTGCGGCTGGTCGAACGGACAGCGGTGGAATGGGCCAGGCGCGGCGCCCGCGTCGTGTCGGTGTCGCCCGGTCCCACCCTTACCCCCATGGGCCGCGCCGAGCTGGCGGCGAACCCGCTGGCGGTCGCCGCGGCCAGGGTGACCCCGCTGGGGCCGGTCGGCCGGCCGGCCGACATCGCGGCGGCGATCGACTTCCTCGCCTCCGCCAGCGCGGGCTACATCACCGGCTGCGACCTGCGCGTCGACGGCGGCACGGTCGCGGCCCGGCTGCATCCGTCCCGGCCGTCCAGCTAGCCCGGCCCTGTCAGCTAGCCCGGACCGCCAGCCAGACACGAAGGAGCCCATCATGCCAACGGAAACCCCGCGCCGGTTCGAGGGGAAAGTGGTGTTCATCACCGGGGCCGCCCGCGGGCAGGGCCGGGCCGAGGCCCTGCGGTTCGCGGCCGAGGGCGCCGACATCATCGCCCTCGACATCTGCGCCGACCTGCCGACCACCGCCTACCCCGGGCCGTCCCCGGCCGACCTGGCGGAAACGGCGAGCCTGGTGGAGAAGTACGACCGGCGGATCGTCACCAGCATCACCGACGTCCGCGACTTCGATGGGGTGCGGGCGGCGGTCGAGCAGGGCGTGGCCGAGCTCGGCCGGCTCGACGTGGTGGTGGCCAACGCCGGGATGACGACAACCGCCCGCGCGTGGGAGATCCCGCTCGAGAACTGGGACGCTACCATCGGCATCTGCCTGACCGGCGCGTACTACACCGCCCGAGCGGCGATCCCGGTCATGATCGAGCAGGGCACCGGCGGCGTCATCGTGTTCACCAGCTCGGTGGCGGGGCTGGTCGGCCTGCCGCTGCTCGCCGATTACGTCGCTGCCAAGCACGGCGTCACCGGCCTGGCCAAGACCCTGGCCAACGAGCTCGGCAAGTACCGCATCCGGGTGAACACGGTCCACCCGCACGGAGTGAACACCGACCTCAAACCGGGACTTCGGGAATGGCTGGACGGCGACCCGGAGCTCGGCCCGCTGTTCATGGGCGCCCTGCCCGACCCGTTGAGCGAGCCCGAGGACATCGCCGCCGCCGTCGCCTGGCTCGCCTCGGACGAGGCCCGGCACGTCACCGGCATCCAGCTTCCGGTCGACCTCGGCCGGACCAACCGGTAAAGGATCACCATGGGCAGCATCTACCACGCGGCGCCGCTCGACGGCGACCAGCCCTGAACGGGACCCGGCACCGCCGGGCCGGTTACCCGACCGGGATCGCCAGCGACTTGGGCTCGAGGAACTCCTCGAGCCCGGCGGTGCCCATCTCCCGCCCGACGCCCGACTGCTTGTACCCGCCGAACGGCACGTCGGGGCCGAACCAGGCGCCGCCGTTGACGCCGATGGTGCCGCTCCTGATCCGCCGCGCGACGGCGAGAGCGCGGTCCTCGTCGCGGCCGTAGACGGCGCCGGACAGGCCGTAGATCGAGTTGTTGGCGATCCGCACGGCGTCGTCGTCGCCGTCGTGCGGGATGATCACCAGCACCGGCCCGAACACTTCCTCTTGCGCGATCTCGCTGTCCGGGTCCACGTTGGTGAGCAGCGTCGGGGTGTAGAAGTAGCCCGGACCGACCTTCTCGCCGCCGGTCACCAGCGTGGCGCCGGCCGCGACCGCCCGCTGCACCATGCCGTCCACCTTGTCCCGCTGCCGCTCGCTGATCAGCGGGCCCATGTAGTTGGCCTGGTCGGCCGGGTCGCCGTAGGTCACCCGGCCGAGCGCGGCCGTGACCTGCTCGACGATCGCGTCGTGCTGCTGGCGCGGCACCAGCATCCGGGTCGGGATCGCGCATCCCTGCCCGGCGTGCGAGCAGGTCGCGAAGGCCGCGGTGCCGATCGGCCCGGCGAGGTCGGCGTCGTCCAGCACGACCAGGGCGGACTTGCCGCCGAGTTCGAGGAAGACCCGCTTGATGGTCGCGCTGGCGGCGGCGATGATCCGGCGGCCGGTCGCGGTCGAGCCGGTGAACGTGACCGCGTCCACGTCGGGCGAGGCGGTGAGCGCCTCGCCGACGGCCACGTCGGCCGACGACAGCACGTTGACTACGCCCGCCGGGATGTCGGTGTGCTCGGCGATCAGCTCGCCCAGGGCGAGCGTGATCAGCGGCGTGTCCGGGGCGGCCTTGAGCACCACCGTGCAGCCGGCTGCCAGCGCTGGCGACAGCTTGACCAGCGCCAGCTGGGTCGGGTAGTTGTAGCCGATGATCGCGGCGACGACGCCGGCCGCCTCCTTCTCCACCCAGCGGCGGTGCTGCTGCCCGTGGAACTCGATCAGGCCGAGCTCCTGCGTCAGCGGGTAGCTAGGCAGCAGGTCGGCGTAGTAGCGGACGATCTCGATCGGCTCGTCGAGCTGCGCCCTGTAAGTGATCGCGCGGGGCGCGCCGACGTCGGCGATCGTCAGCTCGCGCAGCTCTTCCTTGTGCTCGGTCAGCACCTGGTGCAGTTGGTCCAGGCACCGGGTGCGGAACGCGACGTCCGTCGGCCAGCTGGTGGTGTCGAATGCGCGCCGGGCGGCGGCGATGGCGGCCTGCGCGTCGGCGGCCGACGCGTCCGGTGCGTGGTCAATCACCTGGCCGGTAGCCGGGTTGACCGACGGGTACGTCCGGGCAGCCGCGACCAGCTTCCCGTCGATGAGCATGCGATGCATCGGTTCTCTCCCTCATGGGCGCAGGCCGAGGATACTTGAACAG
>ODAK010006889.1_pt1 | contig 11417 bp, 14 predicted proteins | sample 1539591 | NCBI WGS metagenome assembly ODAK01 (sample SAMEA3539303, study PRJEB22396) | soil metagenome | biome: tundra; feature: field; material: soil | place: USA | collected 2010-05 | depth 0.15 m | reverse complement strand
CGGGCGCGGCGCCCTGGGCCTCTGCCGCGACGACGAAGAAGGCGAGCATGATCGCGGCCGGACCGTTGATCGTCAGCGACACGCTGACCTCGCGCAGATCGATGCCGGCGAAGAGGTCCTGCATGTCGTCGAGCGTGTCGATCGCGACGCCCTCGCGCCCGACCTCGCCGCGGCTGAGCGGCGAGTCCGAGTCGTGGCCCATCAGAGACGGCAGGTCGAACGCCGTGGAGAGGGCAGTCTGGCCGCGGTCGAGCAGATAGCGGAAGCGCTCGTTGGTCTCCACGGCGGTGCCGAAGCCGGCGAACTGGCGGAAAGTCCACAGCCGGCCCCGGTACATCGAGGGATAGACGCCGCGCGTGAACGGATAGGCGCCCGGCAGGCCGATCTGCGCGGTGGGCGGAAGGTCGCCCTCGGTGTAGAGCGCGCGGATCTCCTCGCCGCTCAGCGTGAGGAACGGCTCGCGGCGCTCCGCCGTCGGGCCGGCGCCGGCGACGCGCGCGGCGTCCCGTTGCTCCGCCGTGGCGGCGTCTGCCGCGGGAGTCCGATCCTGCGCGTCGGCATTCGATGAGGCGATGGCGGCATTTTCGCAGCATCAGCGCTATCCGGCGCGGTGTGCGCGAGCGCGACCTCACGTTTCCCGCTGGCGGTCCGTTTGGTTCGTCATGAGCCGATCCGCGCGCCCACTATCGTCCTCGGCGACGAGGACCGCTGCAGGCGCGTGGGGACGGCGTTGACGACCACAACGCAGGCCGCGACCGGCGCGGCTGGTCGACGCACGGGGATCGGCGAGGATCCGAAGGTCGTGCTCGCGATCGTGGTCACGACGCTGCTGTGGGCGTCGGCATTCGTGGCGATCCGCACCGCTCGTACGCACTTCGCGCCGGCGCCGCTCGCGCTCGGCCGTCTGCTGGTCGGCGCGGTGGCGCTCAGCACGCTGATGTGGGCGCAGCGTGTGCCGCTGCCGCGCCGGCGCGAGCTGCCGGCGATCGTCGTCTGCGGCGTGCTTTGGTTCGGCGTCTACAACGTCGCGCTCAATCAGGGCGAGCGGCTCGTCGACGCCGGAACCGCCGCGATGCTGGTCAACGTCGCGCCGATCATGATCGCTCTGCTGGCGACCTGGGTCTTGCGCGAGCGGCTCTCGCTCTGGTTGCTCGGCGGGCTCGCCGTAGCCTTCGCGGGCGCCGCGGTGATCGCAGTCAACTCGGCCCACCACCACGGCGCGTTGGGCGGGGTGCTGCTGTGCGTGCTCGCGGCCGCCGTCTACACCGTCGCGGTGGTGATCGAGAAGCCGGTGCTCGCGCGCGTCTCACCAATCGCTGTGACCTGGGCGGCGTGCCTGGCGGGCGCCGTCGCGTGTCTGCCCTTCGCGCCGGCGCTGCTGCGCGAGGTCCAACGCGCGCCGGCGTCGAGCACGCTGCTCGTCGTCTATCTCGGTGCCGGGCCGACGGCGATCGCGTTCACCACGTGGGCCTATGCGCTGTCGCGCAGCACGATGGCGCGACAGGGAGCCACGACCTACCTGGTTCCGCCGCTGGTGATCGCCCTCAGCTGGGTCACGCTCGGCGAGGTCCCGGGCGTCGTTGGGATGGCGGGTGGGGCGCTGTGTCTGACGGGCGTCGCGATTACGCGACGGCGTTCGGCTCGCTAGCCGCGCCGGAATCTAGGGCAGATCGGCGACGACTTCAGCCAGCGGGCGCCGGCGCCCGGCGTGGAAGGGGAGCTCCTCGCGTGTGTGTCGTCGCGCCTGCGCTCCGCGCAGGTGGCGCATCAGGTCGACGATCGGCTCGAGCTCGTCACACTCGAACGCGAGCAGCCACTCGTAGTCCCCCAGAGCGAAGGAGCTGACCGTGTTTGCCCGAACCTCGGGTCGGCTACGCCCCATCAGGCCGTGCTCGCGCAGCATCACGGAGCGCTCCTCCTCAGGCAGCAGATACCACTCGAGTGAGCGCACGTAGGGGTAGACCGAGACGTATTTGCACGGCGCTTCGCCTCGCATGAAGGCCGGCGTGTGCGACTTCGCGAACTCTGCCTCGCGATGCACTCCGATGGCGGACCAGACGGGCCGCAGCGTGTGACCGAGGGCGCTGCGGCGAAACGCGATCAGCGCGTCCTGTACGGAGTCGGCGGTATGGCCCACGAGCCACAGCAGCAGGTCAGCGTCGGCGCGGTAGCCGGTCACGGTGTAGGCGCCGCGCAGCGTGGCCCCGGTCGACTCGAGCGCCTGCTGCGCCTGCGCGGCGGCCGACGCGCGTTGCTCTTCGGGCAGCGGACGGGTTGGGTCGGCGGCAAAGCTCGCATACAGCGCGTAGATCGGTCCGCTGGACTGTTCGGTCATGCTCTGCTCCTCAGTTGCCGCAAGGTCTTCACGGGCATTCAGGCGTGCGCAGTTGCGTCGCCATCGCTCAGCGTCGGCGCGCCGGCGCCTCCAGCGCCGGGTTCGCGAACCCGGCGTCCGCCGGGTTGATCGTCAGGCCCGGCGGCACGATCTCGTCGATTCGGTCGAGCAGCGCGCTATCGAGTGAGATGCCCGCGGCCGGAAGCTGGGACTCGAGCTGCTCCATCGTTCGCGGGCCGATGATCGCCGCGGTCACGGCAGGGTGGTTGATCACCCAGGCGATTGCCAGCTCGATCAGCGTCAGATCGGCGTGCTCCGCCAGCGCGCCGAGCGCATCGGCGGCGTCGAGCTTACGCTGGTTCTCCGGCACGTCGAGGTCGAAGCGGTGGGGGAGGCGTCCCGCGCGGCTGGAGGTGGGCGGCTCGGCGCCCTTGCGGTAGCGTCCGGAGAGCCAACCGCCGGCGAGTGGGCTCCACGGGATCACGCCGATGCCATGCCGCAGGCAGGTGGGAAGGACGTCTGACTCAACTCCGCGCGCGAGCAGCGAGTACGGCGGCTGTTCGGTCGCGAAGCGCTCCAGACGGCGGTCGCGCGACACCCCCTGCGCCTCGACGATCTGCGATGCCGGGAATGTCGAGGATCCGATATAGCGCACCTTGCCGGAGCGGATCAGGTCGGTGAGTGCGGAGAGCGTCTCCTCGATGTCGGTGTCGTGCTCGGGGCGATGGATCTGGTAGAGATCGATCCAGTCGGTCTTCAGGCGACGCAACGAGTCCTCGACCTCGCGGATGATCCAGCGGCGCGAGTTTCCCCGCTGATTGGGGTCGTCGCCCATATCTCCGTGGACCTTTGTCGCGAGCACGACCTTGTCGCGACGGCCCCCCGCGAGCGCCTTGCCGACGATCTCCTCCGACTCGCCGCGCGAGTAGACGTCCGCCGTGTCGATGAAGTTGATTCCGGCGTCGAGCGCTCGGTGAATGATTCCGATCGACTCGTCGTGATCGGGGTTGCCCCAACTGCCGAACATCATGGCGCCAAGGCATAGCGGACTGACCTTGACTCCAGTTTGGCCGAGCGAGCGGTACTCCACACCCGAAACCTAGCGGACGGCGGCCATCGGCTCGCATCGCCTGAACCCGGCCTGCCTCGGTTGACAGTGGTCCGCCGGGCACGTCAATGAGCGTGTCGGGGCGCCGGGGCTCGATCGACTTGGTAGCGTGAATGCACACGTATGACCGAGACACGCATCGTGAGATGGTCGCTTCGCACGATCGCCCCGCTGGCGGCCGCCGGCTGCGCAGCGGTGGTGGCAACGAAGGCCGTGGCTCGACGCCGAGCGCTCGCCCGCGGCACGCTCGCCCCGGACGCCGCAGACCGCCATCTGGCCGAGGAGCAGATGGAAGCCCTCGCAACCGCCGAGGGCATGGCCGAAGCACGCGAGAGGTGACCGGCTGGGCGCCGCGGTGCCTCGGCGCGGGAGCGAGATCACGATCGTGTTCATTGACCGCCGTGATGCGGGACGCCGGCTTGCCGCGCTGCTGACGGGGCTGGCGCCGGAACGGCCGCTTGTCGTCGCGCTGCCGCGCGGCGGCGTGCCGGTCGCCTTCGAGGTCGCCCGTGCATTGCGGGCGCCGCTCGATGTGCTGGCTGTGCGCAAGCTGGGAGCGCCTGGAAACCCGGAGCTGGGAGTGGGGGCGATCGCGGAGGGCGGCAACACCGTGCTTGACGGCGCCACGGCCGCTCGCGTCGGAATGACACAGGAGGTCCTCGATGCCACGGTGGCGCGCGAGGGCCTGGAGTTACGCCGGCGCGTGGAGCGCTACCGCCAGGGGCGCCCCGCTGTCGAGGTGCGCGGGCGAACGGCGATTGTTGTGGACGACGGCCTCGCGACGGGCCTGACCGCCCTCGCTGCGGTGCGCGCGCTGCGCGCCGCCGGGGCCGGGCGGATCGTTGTTGCGGTCCCGGTCGGCGCGGGCGAGTCGCTCACGATGGTCGGGGCGGAGGCCGACGCGGTCGTCTGCCACACGATCCCGACTCAACTGTTCGCGGTCGGCTACTGGTACCGCGACTTCGCGCCGGTGTCGGACGAAGAGGTGCTGTCGCTGCTGGCGGGCGCGCCGAGCGAGCCGACCGCGCCGACCGCGGCCGCGCAGGCCAGTTCGTGTGCGCAGTCCGCCGGTGGGGATTCGTCCTCCGAGCCGCCGGCTCGCCCGCCCGCTTGACGGTCGCGCCGGTGAGTGCCGGCGTCGCCGGCCTTCGGCTGTCGGCGAGGCTCGCGGCGGCCGCGATGGGGGAAACGGCTTGACGAGCCCTCGTACGTAAGCCTATACTTACCGTAAGTGGCAACTTACGCTCAGGCAATCAAGGCTCTTGGCGACCCGAGCAGACGCGCGATCTTCGAGCGCCTTGCCGACGGTCCGACGGCGGTTGGCGAGCTCGCGCGCGGCCTTCCGATCAGCCGGCCCGCCGTGTCTCAGCATCTGAGAGTGCTCAAGGAAGCTGGTTTGGTCAGCGACCGCCAGGATGCCAATCGCCGTATCTACAGCCTCGACCCAATGGGTCTCGGGGCGCTGCGCGCCTACTTCGACCGATACTGGACGCAGGCGCTCGATGCCTTCAAGGCGGCCGAGCAGTGAGGCGCAGGCGCACCGGCGCTGCGGCGCTCGCGCTGACCGCGCTTGCCTCGTTTGCGCTCGTCGCGCACGGCGGGTCCGGCGAGCGCATCGCGACGCGGACCGCCCGCCACGCGACGCGAGGCATGCTTGCGCGGTCCGCGTTCGTCACGTCCGCCCAGTCGCCTGCCTTGGCGGCGCATCAGCGCGCGATCACCGCGCAACGGCGCGGCAGCGCGCGGGCGAGCGCCACGCCGCCTGCTCTGCTCCCGCCGCCGCACATCATCGAGGACCTCATTCCCTTCGGGGCCAAACGCCGGCAGGAAATGCGCAGCTACGCGCTCGAGCACTACGGGATCGACTCCTACAAGCTGATCGATCCGCATCTGATCATCTGGCACTACACCGAGAGCTCCACTTTCCAGAGCGTCTGGAACACCTTTGCTGATGACGTCCCGGATGTGGAGTTCCACGAGTTGCCCCAGGTCTGCGCTCACTTCGTGATCGACACCAACGGCACGATCTACCAAGTTGTGCCGTTGGAGATCATGTGTCGCCAGGTGGTTGGCCTCAACTACACTGCGATCGGGATCGAGAACGTCGGTTTCTCCGATCAGCAGGTGATGGGAGACGCCCCGCAGTTTCGCGCCGCGCTCGAATTGACCCGCTGGCTTCGCTGCCTCGACAATATCCCTGTGGGCAACGTAATCGGCCACAACGAGAGCCTTTCCAGCCCCTACTACCGGGAGCTCGTCCCGGCGTTTCGCGGCCAGACCCACCTGGACTTCAATCGCGCGGACATGAACGTCGTCCGAGCCCGCGTGGCTGCGCTTCCCTGCCGGCGGTCGTAGGCCCGTGGAACTTGGCAGGTGCGCTCCGCGAGCCCTGCCGCCACGCCGCATCAAGCGCTCTGGGCTCGATCCGCTCGGGCGCCCGGGCGGCACGCGACGGTCAGGACGCGAGTCGCAGCTCGCCTGGAGGCGAGCCCTGCAGCAGCCGCCCCTGCCCGTGCGACTGACCAAGCCCTCCTGCGCACGCCGACGCCCTCGGGCGAGGGTCGGACGGCGGAGGCACGGTTCACGATCAGCCTGAACCCACGAGTTGAGACCGTGGGCGGCTCGGAGCACAGTGACCCTCAGATCACGGCGGTCAGGACGAGTGAGCCGATGATGATCAGAACCAGAGCGGTGCAGGCGTTGCCCCAGCGCTCGAGCCACTGACCGCGTAGCTGGTAGCCGCCGAAGCACGCCGCGAGCGTCAGTCCCACGATCGTCGCGATCGTCACGACGGCGAAGACCACGATGGAGCTGATCGCGGTCGTCAACCCGGCCGTGGTCGCGGCGAGGAACACGGGGAGGATCGTCAGGTCCGGTGACGCCGCAGCGCCGAACGGGACCATCACGGCAGCCAGGCCGCGAGCTCCGCTGGCGTGCGCGCCCGAGTCGACCGTCGCCGTGGCGTGGGCGTGCGAGTGCGACCCGTCGTGCGCGTGATCGGGTGGGTCCGCGTGTTCGTGCGCGTCGCCGTGGATCGGCGCGTGCCCTTGTGCGTGGCCGCCGGCGTGATGGCCTCCGCGTCCGCTGAGCTCGACGATCGCGAATCCCACACCGGTGGCGATCAGCAGGCAGCCGATGATCGTGTCCTGCGCGCTCTGCACCGTTGAGCGAAACTGCAGCCCAACGGCGATGATCGCGGCGCCGAGCACGATTGACACGAGCACGTGGGCCACGCCGGCCAAGCCGGAGAGTCGCGCGACGCGAGCGAGCGGGTAGCGACGCGTACGACCGACGACGGCCAACGGCACCCAGTGATCGGGCAGGATCGCGTGACCGAAACCCACGCCGGCGGCCGCCGCGAGCAGAGCTGGTGTCGTGGAGCTCACGCGAGTACCAGGCGCGGACGGGAGATCAGGCCAAGTCGCACGTGCTCGGCGTGAGCGACGGCCTCGGCGAGAAGCACGCCGACGTGATCGTCGTGCAGCGCGTAGACGATGCTCTTGCCCTGGCGCTCGCCGACGACCAGCCCGAGATGCCGCAGCACGCGGAGCTGCTGGGAGACCGCCGATTGCTCCATCTCTACCTCGCGCGCCAGCTCACCGACCGAACATGCGCCAGCGCCCAGACGGCTCAGGATCCGCACGCGGCTCGGCGTCGACAGCGCCTGCATCGTCTCGGCGACGACTCGGGCGGTCTCACCGTCCAGGTAGGTGAGGTCTCGGTCGTGAACGTGGCTCACCGCGCGAGCCTAACATGAACACCTAGTCAGATGTTGGCGAGCGCGACCCGGCGCGAGCACCCGTTGAGTGCCAGGCGATTCAGTCCGGGCTCGCGGCCAGGCCCCCGAGCTCCGCGACGAGCGTGTCGGCCAGCTGCTCGGCCGCCAGCGCAACGGCGGGTGAAAGCGGGCTGCCGGTCGCGAACTGCATGCCCTCGATCCCGTAGACGATGACGCGCGACGGCAGGCGGCCGAGCGTGCGCGAGAGCTCCAGCGCGTCCGCGAGTCCGAGCCGGTGGGTCGAGAGGCCGAACATCGCAGCCGGCAGAGCGCCGTCGCCGGCGTCGAATCGGTGCAGCGTTCCCGCCGGCGCGCCGGAGCACACGGCGTCCACGATCCACACCTCGGACGCTCCCTCGCAGGCCTCGATCAGCTCGATCGGCTCGCCCTCGTGCTCGACCACCTCGACTCCCGCCGGCCCGCGCGCGCTCACGGACGTCGCCACGAGGAGCCCCGCAGCGTCGTCGCCGCGCCAGCGGTTGCCGATCCCGATCAGCCTCAGACGCGCTCGATCTCGAGCTTCAGGAAGTGCGTCGCGCAGGAGATGCAGGGGTCGTAGTTGCGAATCGTCTGCTCGCAGCGGATGCTCAGCTCGGCGTCTGGCAGATCGAGCGAGCGTTCGACCACGCCGCGCAGGTCTGACTCGATCGCGGTCTGGTTCTGCGAGGTCGGCGGGACGATGACGGCGTCGAGGATCGTGCCCTCTTCGTCGATTTCGTAGCGGTGGTAGAGCAACCCGCGCGGCGCTTCGCTGACGCCGTGTCCGACCCCTGCGCGCGGCTGCACCTCAAGCTTCGAGACGTCCGGTTCCTCGTAGGCGTCGATCAGCGCGAGCGCCTCGTCGACCGCGTGCACCAGCTCGACGGCGCGCACGACGATGCTGCGGAACGGGTTCTTCTCGGGCGAGCGCAGGCCGACGCCGGCTGCCGCCTCGCGGGCCAACGGCCTCAGCTCGTCATAGCTGGTCGCGAAGCGGGCGAGCGGGCCGACCACGTAGGTGCTGCCGTCGGCGCGCCGCGAGTGCAGCGCGTTTGACCACGGCACGTGCGACTCGACGAAGTGCGACCTGTAGTCGGCCGGGGCGATGTCGAGGCCACGGTCTGAGACGACGCGGCCGCGGTCGATCGGATATTCGCCGGGTTGAGCGAGCGCGACCAGCTCGAAGTCCTGCTCGAAGTCGGGGAAATCCAGCGTCGCGGTCAGCGTCACGGCCCCGAGCGCGATCTCGCGTGCGCGCTTGAGACCCTCGACGAGCGTGGCCAGCTCAGCCTTGCGCGGTGCGCGGTGAAGGCCACCGACGCAGAGGTTGATCGGGTGCACCTCGCGCCCGCCGACTACCCGCATCACCTCGTTGCCGGCCTTCTTGAGCGTCAGTGCATCGGCCACGATCGTCGGGTGATCGCGCGCCATCTCGACGGCGCCTGCGTAGCCGAGGAAGTCAGGAGCGTGGAGCATGAAGATGTGCAGCGCGTGACTCTCGATCCATTCACCGCAGTAGAGCAGGCGGCGCAGCGCGCGCAGCTGACCGCCGACCTCGACGCCGCACAGGCTCTCCATCGCCGTGACCGCGCTCATCTGGTAGGCGACGGGGCAGATGCCGCAGATTCGCGAGGTGATGTCGATCGCCTCGGCGAAGTCCCGTCCACGCAGGAACGCCTCGAAGAAGCGCGGGGGCTCATAGATGTTCAGCGCCACCTCGGTGACTTCGCCGGCCTCGATCCGCACGCGCATCGCGCCCTCGCCCTCGACGCGCGCAAGCGTGGCGGTCTTGATCGTCTTGGTTCGTCGCTCAGTCACCGTGGGCACCCGCCTGGGCGAACGGCTCGGCGCTCGCGTTGAAGGTATGGAAGAGCCGGTCGATCGCCGTCTCGGTTTCTTCGAGCTCGCGCATCTGGCGACTCAGAGCCGGCACGTTCGGCGTCTCCATCGGCCCGAAGCAGCCGTAACAGCCGCGGTCATAGGACGGGCAGATCGCACCGCAACCGGCGTGCGTGACCGGTCCGAGGCACGGCGTGCCGTGCGCCACGGTCACGCAGACGGTACCGCGGCGCTTGCACTCGGTGCAGACGCTGGTCGTGGCGATCTGGGGACGACGCCCGACCAGCTGCGCGCCGATCACCTCAAGCAGCTGGTGCTTGTCGATCGGGCAGCCGTGCAGTTCGAAGTCGACGGCGACGTGGTCGGAGATCGCCGTCGAGGTGGCAAGGGTCGAGATGTAATCCGGGTGCGCGTAGACGATCGAGACGAAGTCGTGGACGTCGGCGAAGTTACGCAGTGCCTGGATACCACCAGCGGTCGCGCAGGCGCCGATCGTGACGAGCCGGCGTGAGGCGCTGCGCACGCGCTGGATGCGCTCGACGTCCTCCTCGGTCGTGATCGAGCCCTCGACCAGCGAGAGGTCGTAGGGCCCACGGACCGTCGCGCTCGTGGCCTCGGGGAAGTACGCGATCTCGACCTCGCCGGCAAGCGCCAGCAGCTCATCCTCGCAGTCGAGCAGTGAAAGCTGGCAGCCGTCGCAAGAGGAGAACTTCCAGACGGCGAGCTTGGGCTTGCGGCGGCCGGCGGTGCTCACAGCTCGCGCACTCCCATCAGCGGCGCCATACGGTCGTAGCTATAGACGGCTCCGTCGCGGCAGATCAGCGTCGGACCGAGCTGGCAGTGACCGCAGTGGCCAACCGCGCAGCGCATGTTGCGCTCCATCGAGAGGTAGATGCGCTCCGGCGCCATGCCGTGATCGAGCAGGGCGGTGACGCTGAACTCCATCATGATCTCCGGCCCGCAGACAAGCGCCACGGCGGTGGCCGGTTCGAAACGGGCGTAATTGATCAGCTGGGGGACGACGCCCACCTTGCCCGCCCACTCGTCGAGCCGGGCGGCGTCGACGGTAACGCCGAGGGTCAGCTTGCCGCGCTTGCCCAACTGCTCGAGCTCCGGGCGGAACAGCAGGTCGCCCGGCTTGCGCCCGCCGTAGAGGAGGGTCACCTCGCCGTATTGGTCGCGGTCGCGCTCCAGCGCCAGCACTGCGGTTCGCAGCGGCGCGAGTCCGACCCCGCCAGCCACCACGATCACATCGCGACCCAGCGCATCGTGCAGCGGCCACTCCGTGCCGAAGGGACCACGCACGCCGAGCACGGCGCCGGGCTTCGAGGCGCAGATCGCCTCGCTGACCTTGCCAACCGCGCGCACGGTGTGAACGAGGTAGCCGTCGTCGGTTCCCGAGACCGAGATCGGGATCTCGCCGATGCCGAACGCGTAGATCATCGTGAACTGGCCGGGTGCGGGCGATATGCCCTCGCCGGCCACAGGCTCGAGCGTCAGCGTCCAGGTGTCGGAGGTTTCGCGGCGGCGGCGGCGTACGCGGAATGGCTCCGGCACCATCGCGCCGGCCGCGGAGGCCGCCAACTCAGCGCTGGCTGTCATCGCCGTAGATGTCGAGGAGCCGCACGCAGGTCGACTGCAGGCGTCCGATCAGCGTCTGCGCGAAGCGCGACACGAGCTCGTACCCCAGCGCCGGATCCGCGTCGCACTTGCCCCGCAGGCAGACGCCGTCGAACGCGGTCGCGCGAACCGCCGTCAGCGCGTGCGCGTCGAAGTGCCAGCGGTGCGGCGTGAACAGCCACGACCAGCCGAGCACGTCGCCGGCCTCGAGCGTCTCGATCACGAGCGGCCCGCTGGTCGGCACATAGGCCTGGATCGCCACGTTCCCGTGGCGGAGGAGATAAAACGAGTCCGCCGCCTCGCCTTCGCGGAAGATCAGCGCACCGGCATCGAACTGGACGTTCGAGCCGCAGCCCGCGATCAAGTCGATCGTCTCGGGACGCAGCCCGGTGAAGAAGGGCTCGTCGCGGAGGAGGTCGGCGATGGTACTCATGCGGCCACCCGGTCTTTCTGGCGGGCCCCGTCCGTTTCGCGGATCGCGGCGAGTTCCTCGGTGACGTCGATGCCAACGGGGCACCATGCGATGCAGCGTCCGCAGCCGACGCAGCCTGAGCTGTCGAACTGGTCATGCCAGGTGCCGAACTTGTGGGTCAGCCACTGGCGGTAGCGCGAGCGTCCCGAGCGCCGCAGGGCGCCGCCGTGCAGGAACGAGTGCTCGACCGAAAAACAGGTCTCCCACAGGCGGACGCGCTCTGCCTCGGTCCCGGCGAGGTCGCTGACGTCCTCGATGCTCGTGCAGAAGCAGGTCGGGCAGACCA
>ODAK010006888.1_pt1 | contig 11417 bp, 8 predicted proteins | sample 1539591 | NCBI WGS metagenome assembly ODAK01 (sample SAMEA3539303, study PRJEB22396) | soil metagenome | biome: tundra; feature: field; material: soil | place: USA | collected 2010-05 | depth 0.15 m | reverse complement strand
TACGAGATTGGTCAGTGACTGGAGTTCAGACGTGTGCTCTTCCGATCTTACATAAAGACAACCAAAATTGGGTGGCTTTATGCAAGTTTATCACACATATAACAGAGTTAGCGGTCAGGCTATGACGACACAACGACAAAATGAAATACAAAGAATTTAACTTAAAATATTGAAAACAAAAAAATGAAAACAAAGTGTAATGGCTGTGGTGTTGAACTAGAAAATATTGAAGGGGAAACAGACCCTTATCAATGCTCGACTGCTGCATGTTGGACAACTTATAATCAATTAATGGCGAAAGAATTTTCTGGACCAGAGTATTTTGTCGCCCATCGTTTGACTGTTGATGCTTATATGACACAACATCCCTCTAATATATCTCGAGCTTCTGTTCAATCAATATGGGTACATCTTGTAGCTTTATATTTGACACTTGAAAAGCAAATGCCATCTCAATTCGTTTCAAGAGTAATGGCAAAAATTACGGCTCCGAAAATTCAGTTTGAATGGCTGACACCTCCAGACCCAAATACTTATAAGGTTAGGGTGAAAGATTTGATGCAAGAAAATACTCCTGAAGAATATACTGAATTGGCAAGAGAATGGGCAAAGGATGTATGGAATGCATGGAATGAACATCATACAAAAATCAGACAATTAGCAAATCAGACATTAAGTGAAATGAAATAGCGACTTGAATACTAAATAAAAAAGCCCGAACCGCTAACACGGGTTTTGCGCTAGTGGGCGGACAGTGCGAATAGAAACATTTGAGCAATTAATAAACTTTGGTGCTGGCAGACAGTTTTCGGTTTCAAAAGCCCACCAACGCAAAGCCCTAAACCGTTATCAAAAAATCTTCCCCTTCTTTTGTGGCTTGTGCTTTCGCACTTTTGTTATTAAGATTTTTTTAAACCGATTCACAAATCAACAACCAACGCTCCTGAATCCATAACAGAATAATACGGTTGATTTAATTGAACACATTCCGTTTTCCACTTATTTATTTTGAATTCCGAATTAGAAGAATCGAATACAATCATTTTTGTTTGATATAGTTTTAGAATATCTGCCATAACAATTCGCTTATTATTTGAAATAATTAAATAGTCCAGCAACAAAGGCTTTGACGATGTATTCATATTTTTAAATGAATTATTCTCATTTATAATAGCTATTCGTTTATCATAAAATTGCACAAAATTATTATTGATTAACAGGTTTGAAGTTTTTATATTTTCAGAAATTATGGTTGATTTTTTTATTCCTGAATTCCACCAATTATTTTTTATGCGAAATGATAAACCATTTTTATTTTTAGCAAAAGCAGTATCGGTAAGTAATACATTGCTCTTCGCACTTATAAAATCAATAGCGCTTGTTTTGGGAATATTATAAATAATTAATTTTTTTTGAGCATATTGATTATACTGTTCTGAAATTTGCGAACACCCGAACAAAACAAGTAAACCAACAGTAAGTAACAAAGAATTGAACTTAGGTTTGGCAAAATAATAGACTAACAAAATTATTAATCCGTATAAAATAAATGTTTCCAATACCGTAATTGAAATGCCACTCGTTAATGCGTAAGGCAACTTTTCAATTTCAAAAACTGATTGATTCAAAAACCACACGCAGTAATTAAATCCCATTGCCAACCAAGTTGCAATGATTGAAATTTTCGCAAAAATAAATATTGCGATTCCAAAATATATGATAAGAGTTGATACAGGTATCACAATTAAATTAGACAATAAAAAATAATTAGGGAACTGATGAAAATAAAACAAGCATAGAGGAAGCGTGGCTATCTGTGCGGCAATGGAGACTGTTGTGATGAGCCAAACTTGGTCTAACAACCAGTTTTTTACTTCAAACCGTTCATATATTTTCGGTTGAATGTAAACGATTCCAATTACTGCAAGATAGGAAAGTTGAAACCCAACCGCCATCATATAAAACGGATTGATGAGCAACAATAAAAAAGCAGATGCTGCCAATGTATTATAAATATTGGTATATCGGTTATATGCTTTGGCAATAATAATAAAACTAAACATAGTTGCTGCCCTCAATACGGGCGCTGATAAACCGGTGAGTGCGGCATACGACCAAAGTAACAGAATCAGCAAAACAGCTTTGATGATATTGCCATATTTTATTTTGTCGAAAAAAAAGAACAACCAATTGAACACTATGTAAACAATCGCCACGTGCAATCCTGATACCGACAAGATGTGCAGCACTCCTGTATTTGAATACGCTGAAATAATATCAGCATCTAATTTATCTTCGTAACCTAATAACAACGCCGAACCTACTGCAAATTCATTTCCTTTAATATTATAATCTGTAAAAACTTTCAACAATTTATTTCTTAAATTAATGGATGCTGCAATAAATATATTGGTTGTGTTATCGCCACTATAAACCCAATCGGCATTTTTGATATACGCTTGCTGCCCAATATTATGAAAAGATAAAAATCGCTTGTAATTAAATTCTCCCGGATTTTGCGGCGGAGCAACCTCTTTAAAATCAGCCTTCACCACTACTCCATCGCCATATTTTAATCGCAAAGATTTTTCGTCTTTTTGAAAATAAACCATCGCTTTGCCGGAAGTATTTTTCCAACTATTATTTTGTTTTACCGCTAAAACTTCAACCACTACTTTCAGAGATTTTTCTTTTTCAAGAGTTGGCTCGGTAAGTCGTATGTATGCAAATTGGATGATATCAGCGAATTTAGAGAAATGATTTGTCGCAAATTTTTCTGTTTTTATAATTGTTAATTGATAAGCGCAAAAAAATAATGTTGCATTTACAAGCAATCCAAACCACCACGATTTTCGATAGGAAATATTTAATTTGGGAACAAGAACAAAGATTGAAATCAATAGCGCAAATGCACAAACAACAGATATTCCAACTTGAAACTGAAAAGGTAAAAACACAGCAGTAATAATACCTAATAAAAAAGGGATTAATAAACGGACAAGCGGAGCTTGGTTCCAGCTATTCATTTCCAACGATTTTTAAAAATTTCGTATTTACCTTTTATTGCTAATATTAATTCGAGCTGTGTCGCATTTTGCATAAATTCATCACTAAGATTCAGGTATTTTATAAAGGCATCGAATTCTTCATCATTCAAATTAATGATATCGTGTTTAATAAATAACCGAAATAAATCTTTTAAAATATCACGTTTTAAATCTTCATTTTCCCATTCCGCAACTTTTTGTTTTGATTTTCCAAACTTGCTAAATCTTTCGTATAGGTATGTAATAGGGCTTTGTAGCGCATCAAGACCTTCGACACTATATGTTTTTTTTATGCCAAGGTTATTAATATCTTTTTGAATTTCATTCATATTACGGGTGGGAAAAATACTAACTTCCTTTAAGGTAATATATAATTTTTCGAGGGGAATAAAAATCGAATATTGATTTTTAGTAGCTGAATCTTTTAAACAGATTTTTTTTAGTTTAAAGCCCAGAGCCGATAACATGATGGTATCCGATTGCAGTGCGGTAATTGAAAATTTTCCCTCAGCATCAGCAAATATTCCATTGTTAGTTCGTTTATTGATGACCATTAATTTCGATAATGGCAATTTACTTGCATTGTCATACGCTTGTCCGTTAATGATAATTTTATTTTGAGCCTTGATGTTAAAAAAGAAAAACATCGGCATAACTAAAACGATTATTTTAGTTATGCCGATGTGAAAATGATTCATTTGTTTTTAAAATTAAATTGCTGTTGGAATAATAACTCCGCCATTTATGGCGGAGATGCTATATGTTTCTATACATCTGGCTTTAGCCATGATTTTAAAAATTATATTTTTTGATGAACTCTGCATATTCTTGCATGAATGTTACTTTTTTATGATGTTCTTCCTGTCCGTCAATATATGCTCTTACCTTATCTAACATTGATTCGCTCACTGATACTGCAAAATACTCATCTGCCCATTCAAATTTTGATTTAGTCAGTCGCTGTTTGTTTGTCCAATAAGCAGATTCGCCTTTTAAAAGTTGCAATGTTTTAGCAATACTCATGTCAGCATTTAGTCCAAATAAACAATGCAAATGCTCTGTATGTCCATTCAATCTGTCAATAAAAATTTGTTTTTTGAGTGCATTTTCTTTAATGTGAGATAACATCTGCTGTTTGACTTCTTTTGTTAAAAAAGGGTAGTGGTTCTTTGTGCCCCAAACTGCGTGAATCATTACTTTTACAAAAGGCATATGAGTTTATTTTTTCAGGGCTAAAGCCCTATTGATTGATACTATCTTTCTCTCCGCCTTAAAAGGCGGAGTTATCGTAATTTATTCTGTTTCAATTTTTTGTTTCGTCAGGTTCGGATTTTTTTCTATTAATAAGCTTTGTTTTAGGCTCCTCGCGGCGAAGTAATCGTTCAATATTTTTTTGATGTGTTATTAAAACCATGATAGTAATTAATATGGAAAATATAATTAATGATGGCGTATGGATTTTTAAAATAAAAATTACAATTATTGGAAAAGCTACCGCTGCAGTCATTGAGCCTAATGACACATAACCTGAAATGAGAAACACGATTAAAAATATTATTATTGAAATAAGTGCAGCGGATGGATACACCGCGATGATAATGCCCAGCAATGTAGCAATCCCTTTACCTCCTCTGAACGATGCGAATACCGGAAAAATATGTCCTACTAATGAAGCAATACCCAATACCAATTGTAAATTAATAAATTGATTAGAACCTACGAAGTACTTGCTTAAATAAGCTATTTCAATTGCTAAAAATCCTTTCAATACATCAATCAACAAAACAGGAATACCGGCTTTTTTACCTAACACCCTGAAAACATTGGTTGCGCCGGCATTTCCACTGCCATATTCACGCACATCAATTTGATAGAAATATTTTCCTACCCATACAGCGGTAGGAATAGAACCCAGCAAGTAGGCTCCGAGTAAGGCAAGGATATTGTCAATATTTATCACTCTTCGGGAGCTGCTGTTTTACGTACGAATTGAGTTTTTTTACTTGGAGGACAAATATTATAAGAAAAGTCGGCTACTCCGCCTACGCCTGCTCTTTTCCGTTTATCATTTTTTAATTCTTTGATGATGGTATTAAAAGCTTCGTTGGATGATACCGCTAACATTACTTCACGTGTATAGTTAAAATAATACCAGTTATTATTATCTAACTCCAAATAAATATTTAAAATATCTCCGGTTCGTTTTTTAACAAGTTCAATTTGTCCATCCACATATTTATTAATCTGAGTTTTATTAATGTTTGCAATCCCTATTTTTCCTATAGATGTATAAGAACGCGTATCTTTATTCCATTTCATTTTTATATCAGAAAGAACTAAAGTTTTCTTTAACTCATCGGGAAGTTTTTTAAACGAACCATACAAATTTAATTGGGCAATCAATTTATCGGCTTGCTCTTTGCCTAACATTTCTCTCAGCCCTTTTTCATATACAGGACGTGCTGCCTCAACCGGAATCAAGTCTTTATTACCCAAAATATCTTCGCCCATTTTCTCGATAGCACCATCGTCAAAGAAAAAATCGAATGACATCAACATTTCAAATTTTGTTGAATCGTTGAGTAGCAGGTGAGTTGCGTTACCGAAAGATTCCATTTTTACTTGTCCTAAGTCTCCACCTAAATTAATTGTGCCTTCTCCATAAATTTTACATAGTTCAGTATTTAAGCTTAAATAATTACCCGGTAAAGCACGTTCAATTAATTTTTCTTTGCTTGATATTCTATATTCATTGGTCGGTTTATCAAAAAATAAAAAACCTGAAGAAGGCAATACGGAAATATCATATCTTCCTATTTTAGGTGATAAGAATGCGGAATAGAAGTTGGATGAATCCACACCTATCATCAGAGAGGCAGCAATTGATTTGCCGGAGGCGTCAACCGGCTCTTTTATTATTGGAATATAAATTAAAGAGGGATTAATTTCAGATTCAAATTTAAACCATGTTTTTGGTATAGCGGTGCATTCATGAGATATGCGGGCTGCTCCATCAAAAACTAAAAAGGCGTTGGACGCTTTTAATTTAACTCTTCCTTTGTATTCGTAATTAGGACTTAGCGTAAATTTTGCAGACTCAGGAATATTAGTTTCGGCATACGTTTGAAAAGTAGTGTCAACAGAAATGTTACTAAAATAAAATGTTTGTTTGGTACCAAGTTCATCGATATAATCGTAAGAACCTGAACCTGCATAGCTTTTACGACCATAAGCATTGACTGTACATTTATATAAATTATGGTATTTAGTTACCGAGTTGGCTACAATTATTGCGTTGGTCAAAGTTCGAATTACGGCATTTTTATCAACAAACACGTTACCTGAATCCGGGTAAACCTGAGCATCAGCTACATTGATATATTTTACATTCTTAGCAGAAATTACATATTTCTTTAAATCGTATTTTGCTGAAGGAGCTTGAAATCTTAATGAATCTTGTTTTGGGTGAACCGAAATAAATTCGGGACCTTCTAAATCCAAATCTCTTTTCGTTTCACTTCCAGCAGAAGCCTTGCTGCCTGTACCCAACTCTATGCTACTTTCATCCATATACCATTTAAAGCTTTCCATAAAACAGATGTACTGATTGACAGGGAATTTCACAATAGAACCTTTACCATTGGATTTGAATTCCCCCATTCGTTTACTAAAATCAACATGTGCATTTACGTTGACGGTAGAGAATGCTAAAGTAGCAATCTCCAATGCTTTCAAAGCAAAATCGGCAGTGTCGGAATCAAATGAATTTGATTTGAACTTTATTAAATTCGCATCTAATTTAGCGCTATTAAAATCCGCCATTCCGCTTCCAGTAAGTATTTTAGGAGTTACAGATAGAAGTCCCGAAAATTCAGATTGCTTATTAAAAGCGGAGAATTTTTTATCTTTATTATTCCATACGCTCATTAAATCTTTATTAGGCATCCAATGAATCCTCGCTGAATCGCCATGAACTTGTGGAAATTCCGGATCTGTCTTTTGTTCAGCAATATCAAAGGTTTGTGCAATTGCATTGGTTGAATCAGGAAAAAATATAAAGTCTTTCGATTTAGAAATGGATGTAATATAATTAAGCGTACCGTCGCCTCGTAATCCTTGATTACTTAATTTAACAGCATTTGTAAAAACTCCTTTACCACCGTAAGCAGGGTAACCATTGGCTGGAGATTGATTAATAAAACCTAAAGAATAATCGGATTGTAATTTTAAAGTTTCTTTAAATGTAGGAAAAATTGCCGCAGACACAAATTCTCCTTTAAAGTTCAAACCTGCGTTGGAGAAGTTATCCAAACTGTCAATGGTAAACGGATCGAGGTGAAAATAAAAATTATCTCTATGATATTTTCCATTTTGAATTGTTTTTTTATCATAATAGGCATACGAATCTTTTAAACTGTTAAAAATAGGATACTTTGAAAATGGTTTTTTGCCTGATTTATTAGAAGGATTATCAATTTCCAAACTACCGTTAATCTTTTCGATAACTGTTTTTACTTTTACTAAAGGAAATTCTCCGTATGCATCAGGCGCAATTGATTTCACCATTAAGCGCACTGAATCCACGTTGAATAAATTAAGAAGAAACTTATCATATTCGAATGAAAATTCTTTACCAAATAAATCGAAACGACCTGCTCGTATGACTCCTTCAAAAACAAAATCTCGATTTTTCTTTAAAATAATTTTTTGTTCCGCAGGAAAAATCGTTACGTTTTGAGAGTCGCTTATAAAAATTTGTTTGACTCCAAAGATGGACATATCGTAATTGGTAAGGTTGATCTTTGCGTTACTGTTACCTCGAACCACAGAAGAAAATCGAATAACATCGTAATCTATTTTGGCAGCACGCGCATCAATGTATTGAAACACTTTATCGTTCACATGAACCTCATCATCCTCTGCATCATAAGATATTAAGCCTAATCCGGACAAATGAACCAGAGCCGGTAGTACATCTCTGGGTGCAAATTTTAAATATTGCGCGTACTCCGTACCTGAAAAATTACGCGATCCTCCATTTTTTTTAACAACAAAGTCGCGTATTTGAATTAATGGGTTTATTTGATCCATTCCTTGCAGACCATCATAACTATCATTACGGAAATAATTGGATGATTCGAAATTAGCATCCTCCTGTGTATTACCAACCAACATGCGAAGATCAAGGAGCGGCTCGTCAATTTTCCAAGCGAGTTCCTCAAAATACATATCTATTTTATGAAAAGAGTTTATGAAAGGGGATTTAGAGATTCCACTGCTTGTTCGGATGAGTGATAAGGAACGATCATTAACCATAAATTTCATATTGACGCAAGGATGTACAATAGAATCTTTATCAATATAAATTTTTATATTGGCGGTTTCCGCTGTCAGCTTATCTTTCGTGATACCTATCATTTTTGCTCCTACAATCAAAAACTTTTGTCCGTTTCGTTTAAAAAATAAATTGGCATCTTTGTCTTTATCTCCCGAACCTAAAAATTTAGCTCCTCGCATGCTAAAACCACCATCATAATCAACATCTTTAGCTATGTTTGGAATTTGCATTCGTTTGTTATAAGAATCAAAACGCGGAAAAGAAATATTGCTTCCTTTTTCAGAAACAACTTTTTCTGTTACGCGTCCAAGAATTGATTTTTGAAAATAATTTTTATTGTAAAACACTGCCGAATCAGCTGTAAAACCACTTGTTTTAAGAATTATTTGATAATTATTAAGTTCAGCCCATACCATATTATCTTCTAATCCGGTTCGTTTCCAATTTACCTTACCACCTTGACCGATAAATATTCCTTTATCCGGATAATAAACACCTTTTGTATTATATACTACCCCGCTATCATTTTGATTATTGAAGCAACGTAAATTTAAACTTGGGAAAATAACTTTCGGAACATCTATATATTCAAATATATAATTATTGTTACTGGAAGCATATTCAACTACTGATGATTTATAAAAAGTATTTGAAGCAAACAAGTTTTCACTCATTTCTAAATACTCTGAATAATTTTTGATATTGGTATTCAATATTTTTACAATGCAGCCTTGCCAAGCCAAGAAATTTGCTTCGCTTTGATTAGAATTTACAAAATTCATTACTGAGGTTAAGTAATTTTTATAATCCGGTAAAATCCGAATCTTCTTTTTCACCATCAGATTACATGCGGCATAGGTAGCTTTTTTTAAATTATCATTGCACTTTGGTTTATTCCAAGTCAAAGTAAATTGCTCCATAAATTCTTTTATTTCCCTTTTTTCCATGTTTGTAACTGCAAACATCGTGTTAATATCCTCCAAAAATTTTACCGGGTCTTCGGTATATTGTTTAATAGGATTAAGTTGGGCAACAGATTTTTGTGTTAAAATCAATATCACAAAAAGTACCAATAGGTATTTTAAATTTTTCAGCATCATCATTTAATATTTCGTTATTTTATATTTATAATTTGTATTTGTAAATCGTTTGGGCAATGATAATCATACTATATCGGTTTTTTAAAATGGATCATTGTCCATTGATTGTTTACTACCATCTCTTCCAGTTGTAAACCAAGTTCAATAGCTTTTCTTGTAAGTTCGTTTGCATCAGTTTCAAAAAAACCGCTCAGCACCAAGTTCCCTCCATTTTCCATTGATTCAGCGTAAATCGGCATGTCGGCTAACAGCACATTTTTATTGATGTTCGCTAAAATAGTATAAAATAATTTCCCGACAATTATTTGCGCGTTTCCTTTATGAACAAACGCATTGTTAATATTATTTTTCTGTAAATTTTCGATGCTGTTTTCGTAACTCCAATCGTCAATATCAATTGCTGTTATTGGGTTTGCGCCCATCTTGGAAGCTAATATTGCCAACACGCCGGTACCGCAGCCCATATCCAATACTGATTTATTTTTTATATTCAACTTCATTAATTTTTGAATCATCAATTGTGTGGTATTGTGATGACCGGTTCCAAACGACATTTTAGGTTCGATGATTACATCGTAAATAAAATCTTTTTTTGCTTCATGGAATGGTGCGCGAATATAACATTTCCCATCCACTTCAATGGGCTGAAAATTACTTTCCCACTCTTTGTTCCAGTTTTGTTGAGGAATAATTTTCGATGATGTTTTTATTTTTAAAAGTTCGGAGTACTCTAAAAATAGTGCGTTTACCTGAACTTCAACATATTGTTCTTCCTTTATAAAAGCGGAAAATCCTTTATCTGTATCAACAAAACTTTCGAACCCGATTGCTGATAATTGCGCTATCAGTACATCACTACCAAGCTCTTTTGGTTCAACAGCAATCGCAAGTTCGATGTAATTCATTAGTAGGTATTAAAAAAAACAATTTGAAATCCGGATACGATAGAAAAATTTTTCAGCCGTAAAGCGTATTAGTATCAGAAAGCGAATTTACAAATAAATTAGAATTATATAAGTTGAGGAATGGTTAACAAATAGTGTATTCAAATTTTTTATTTTGTATTGCGTATTATAACTATTTTTGGCAGTAAACGAAAAGTATAATATGAAAGCCACCCAAATAATTCATAAAGATGAAAAAAGGATAATGGTTAATTTTCCTTATAATAATGAAATTACATTTAAGGTAAAACAAATACCGGATGCTAAATGGAGTCAAACCAAGAAGGCTTGGCACATACCTTATAATAAGGTAGCTTTTGAACATTTAAAAACATTATTTCCTGAAATAGAATATTCTCAAAAAGTTGCCGGCATTAAAACACCGGAAAAAAATAATTCTAAATTGAATACTTCGCCCAATCTTCCGATTTATAAATCTCCAATTTTACAAAGTAATCCATCCACAAAACCTGATTCTCAAAATCCGCAATCCAAAATCACAAATCCGCAATCCAAAATCACAAATCCGCAATCCATAAATGTTACCATACACATTATCGGAAAACAAATAATAATTAAACTTCCCAGAAGTGCTGTAGATACACAGTTTATACTTTCGTTCAGATATAGCCGATGGGACAAAAAAAATTATTGCTGGGTGATTCCTAACTGGAAAAACAATTTGGATATGTTGAGTGTTTATTTTGATAAAAGGATTACTGAATTAAAAATAGAAAAGCCCGTTATTGAAGAAAAAATAATTGACAAACAAAAATTGGTAATTGATAATGATAGAACCAAAACATACATACTTACAGATGAAGCAAAACAAAAAACAGAAAAATATATACAATGGTTACGTTCCAAGCGATATAGCGAAAGCACTATAAAAACGTATAGCGAATCGTTAAAATCTTTTTTAAAATATTATAATGATAAACAGATCGGAAGAGCGTCGTGTAGGGAAAGAGTGTAGATCTCGGTGGTC
>ODAK010006886.1_pt1 | contig 11421 bp, 12 predicted proteins | sample 1539591 | NCBI WGS metagenome assembly ODAK01 (sample SAMEA3539303, study PRJEB22396) | soil metagenome | biome: tundra; feature: field; material: soil | place: USA | collected 2010-05 | depth 0.15 m | reverse complement strand
CAGGTTGTCGATGACTTTCCGGACTGTGGCGGGCATCAGAGCAGTTCCGGCCTCTTCCAGTTCGCCAGCTTCCTTGCCGGCTTGTTCCAGCAGCTGTGCATCCTGCTCCGAGGCGGCCTGCTGCACGCCTGCCGCGGCGTCGGCACGCTCCGCACCCGCGTCAAGCCGTGCCTGGGCAATTATGGCCGCCGCCTGTTCATGGGCGCGGAACAGTGCTCCGTCCGCCTCCTGCCGGGCCTCTTCCACCAGTTTCCGGCAGGATTCCACGTCTGCGGCGAGGGCAGCGAATACCGGTACCAGTTCGGCGGCAGGGCCCTGGTCATCGGCGGCCGGGACGCCCGCCAGGCCCGCGGGGCCGGGCGCGCCCACCGGGCGGAACCGGTCCAGGATGTTCAGCCGTGCCATGACACCTCCCCAAGGAACGTGGAAACGCTCTGATTCTATGAGGAATCCCGCTGCCCAGCGGGCCCTCGACGAGTTGGCCGCGAAGGTGTGGCCGATATCGTCGTCTTGCCCACCCCGCCTTTGCCCATCGTCATGACGATGCCGGGCCCGGACAACGCGACAGCGTCGACCAGGTCGCGCAGGGTCGTGCCGCCGAGGTCGGCGGGAGTGCTGGCGCTGATGGGTAGGGCGTCGGCCTGAGTGGGGTCGAGTGCGGCACGCAGGCCGTCCACGCCCATCGGGTCGCGGGCGAGCAGGGGCACCATGTCAACCGACAGCGCCCGGCTCAGCGCGGCCGGCAGGTCCACCAGGGCGGCCTGTTCGCGGTCCTGGCGCGCGAGCGCGATGGCGTCGCGGGTGTCGTGAGCGGTAAAGACGCCGTTGACGATCAGCCGCTGGTTGGTCATGTCCAGCTCGCCGAGCTCGTGGGCGGCCCGGGCTGCCTCAGCCAGCGCAGAGGGTTCGGGCCGCGTCACCAGGATCATGGTGGTCAGGTCCGGGTCGCGCAAGGTGGCCAGACTGCCTGCGTAGGACTCTTGGCCTGACCCAACGCCGAGACCGGGCCGACGCACGTCACCCCGGCGGTGTTCGTCTCCAGGAACCCGGTCCAGGCTGCGGGCAGGCTCAGCAGGCGCAACGTATGCCCTGTCGGCGCGGTGTCAAACACGACGTGGTCATAGGCGGCCGCGACCTCGGGACTGGTCAGCAGCCAGACGAACTCGTTAAATGCGGCGACCTCAATAGTGCAGGAACCGGAGAGCTCCTCCTCGATCGAGGACACCGCAGAGGCGGGAAGAACGCCCCGGTAGGGGCCGACGACCCGCTCGCGGTATTCGGCCGCGGCGGCTGATGGGTCGATATTCACGACGGTCAAGCGAGGGACGCCGGGAACGGCCACGGGCACCGATCCGCTGACAGCGTCCATGCCGAACACCTCGACCAGGTTGCTGGCCGGGTCGGTCGAGACGATGAGGACGGTGCGTCCGGCATCCGCCAGCGCGATGGCTGCGGCCGCAGCCGTGGACGTCTTGCCCACCCCACACTTGCCGGTGAAGAACAGGTACCGGGTCGGGTCCGCCAGGACTGCAGTCAGGATCTGATCGTGCCCCGCGAGCGCTGTTGTCGGTGCCAGGGCTGTGGTCATCTCAGCAGGTCCCCGAGCCGCCGCAGCAGCCGCCGGCGTTTGGCAGCGTCACCGTGATGTTCGGGACTCTGGCGGGCGTCTGGGCCTGGCTGAGGCCCGTACCGCGCGCGTGAGCAAGGCTGGTTCGGAACTTCGAGACCAGCGCACGAAAGCTTCTACGACGACGGGCGGGCCTCTCCGCAGTGAACCGGACGGCTCGGGCGATGTCTTCCTCGCGCGCATGGATGAGCATTCGGGTAATTGATGGGTGGTTCATCTGCATCCGCTTCATCTCGACTGCCGCCGGATTGCACCGGGCGGGAACACCGAACATGACTTCGATGATCATCTAATCATAACTTCGACGATTGTCGTAGTATTGCTCCGAGAGATGACATCTAAGCGGCTCCGCGATCCAGATTGGCCTCAGGTCCAATGACCACGACATCCGTTACTACGCCTGCACCTGGCGCTGACTCAACCCTGACCTTGCGGTCCACATGTGGCCCTTCCGCCACCGCTGCCGGCGCTGACGACGCGGCCGAATCGCTGGCCATGATGTTCAAGGCCCTGGCCGAGCCTGCTCGGGTAAAGATCATGTCGATGCTGCTCAACGCTGAAGAGATCTGCGCGTGCGACGTGGCCACCGGCATCGGCAAGACCGCAGCTACCGCCAGCCATCACCTGAAGCTGCTTCGTGACGTCGGCCTGGTAACGGCCGATAAGCGAGGCACTTGGATCTACTACCGCGCTGTCCCCGAGCGCCTTACCACCATCGGGAACGCGCTCAGCCTGAGGAACTGACCACACGACACGGGACATTCCGTCGGCCTGCCAGGAGCGCGCCTCGAGGCGGAAGACGCTGACATACATGGCCAGGATTCGCGGGTCGCGTGATCCCGTCTGTGCCCGACGGAGTCAAATCCGCTCACCGAGGGCGTGCGTGAACCGCAGCAAGACCACAAGCAGCGCGACAGACATCCGGTCGATTGCTCGTCGACGGCGCACCGTCGCAATAGCGGAACCCTTTACGTTTCGTTTCCCGGGGGAGTGGTCTCCAAATAGGTCTCGGCAAGGCCGGTTCGCCGTATACCCTGCCCGCAGCATTCACCGGGATTAGGGGCGTCAAACGGGGATGCTGTCCGTACCCAATACGCCCGGCTCAACTTTGCGTCGCCACATTGTTCGTACCTACGGACCACGGTGTCGGGCAGTTGGGCCAGAGCGGCTTGGTAGCAGGGACCAGGGCACTGCTCGGCAGCCGTCCTGTGCCGTAGCGGACAGGACCTGGGCGGATCAACGCCTTCAGCCGCCGAAACGCGAGAAGACGACGCCGGTCCGTTGTCGGCCTCTGGCGATGTGTCGGGGTTTGAACTGCATAACCGCCAAGTACGCCATGCTCCGAAACCGCATTTCCGCTGCTCAGAGAGGTATCTTGACGTCAAGAGAAGTGTCCGGAGGGGGACTTGAACCCGCTGTCGCGTGGTGCCATGAGCAGGCTATTTGCGCAACAGTGCAGGTCAAAGTGGGTATGGGCTGCCAGTTGCTACCCGTTCGCACGGGTTAACGCGGGGAGATGTTCCCATGGTGGGAACAGGCTTTTGATTTGGCTGCGGTGGCATCGTCCCCCGGACGGACAGAGAGTCAGGCGGGGCTCAGCGCCCTGGCTTCACTTCACGTCACTGTGAAGGTACTACGTCCTCATGTGTCCGGGCAGTAGATGACGACCGAGCTTGCAGTTCGCAACCGGGGGGGCTTGCAGCAGGGTGGAGGGGTTGCCGTGTTTGTGTGCCCCTTTCGCGGCTGTTAGACGCGGCCTTCTGACGGGCGCTCATCGGACAAGAAGGCGCCTCCGATCGACGGGTTTAGAGGGAACCCTCGCTGGGGGCCTTGGGCTGGTTTATCTCGGCCCTCGACTCGGGCCGCAGCGGCCCCTCGTCGAGCCGCCTCACCCAGGTCACCGTCTCGGTCCACTCCGACCACCGCTCGACTTCGGCCAACACCTCCCAGACACGCTCGGGCGGTGCCTCGATCTCGACCGTGATGCTCTGTTCCATGCCTGCATCGTTGCGCACCTGTCGGCGGACTTCGAGATGATGCGGGTATGGCCGTCATAGACAGCACGCAGGTACTCGCCCAGCGCCTCGGCACCCAGCGGTTGTCGTCTGCGCCCCTGCCGCGCGCGGCCGACGCCGTGCGGCTGCTCACCTGTGTGCAGAGCCAGGAGCGCGACCACGCCTTCTCCTCGCTCGGGATGCGTTCACGCAAGGACCGGTATGCCGCGGTGCAGCGCGAGTTCGACGCCGGCGCCTTCGTGCGCACCCACATCCTGCGACCGACGTGGCACTTCGTCGCGCCAGAGGACCTGCGGTGGATCCTGGCCCTCACGTCACCGCGCGTGCTGTCCGGCATGGCCGCCCGGCACCGGCAGCTCGGCCTCGAGAACCCCAAGCACCTCGGCGACGGGCTCGACCTGCTGGCAAACCTGTTGCAGGACAAGAACTTCCTGACCCGACCCGAGCTGGGCGAAGCCTTCGCGCAGCGCGGCGCCCGCGTCAAGCCCGGGGAACAGCTCGGCCACCTTCTGCTCGTGGCAGAGTTGCGGGGGCAGGTTTGCTCCGGCCCGATGAAGGGCGTCCACCATTCCTACGCGCTGGTCGACGAGGTGATCGCGCCGACGCCGGAGCGCAGCCGAGACGAGGCCATGGTCGAACTGGCGCGGCGGTTCTTCGCCGGCCATGGACCGGCCGCAGTCAAGGACTTCGCCCGGTGGGCCACCATGAGGATCGCCGACGCCAAGGCTGCGCTCGCGCAGATCGGGGACGAACTGGAGGAGGTGGAGGTCGACGGCATCCCGCACTGGTTCGACCCGACGCAGGTGCGCCGGCCCAGGGCAGCCGCGCCCGCGGCATACCTCCTTCCCACCTATGACGAGGCGGTGCTGACCTATCCCCAGGTGAACTTCCCGGCCCTGCCCGACCATCCCTACGCCGAGCACGCGGACCCGTTCTGGGCATTCATCGTCCTCGACGGCAGCAACGTCGGGCTGTGGAGGCGGACGTTGCGCCCCGATGTGGTCCAGGTCGAGGTGCGCCTGGCCCCGACCGTCTCGTCCGACGGGCGCGACCAGGTCCGCGTCGCAGCACAGCGGCTGACCGACTTCCTTGAGCGCGACCTGTCCCTGATCGAGAACGAGCGCACACCGCACCTGTGGGGCGGCGACCTCGGACACCCCTCCCGACGCCCTCGCCGGGCCGACCGCTGAAAGCACGCCCGGCCGACCGCAGAAAGCGCGCCGGGAACAGGCCAGCAACGGACCGCCTCGTCCGTTCTCCAGGGTGCTTCCCTACTAGGTTGCTCCCGTGTCAGTCCTTCATCCCATGCCGGAGACCTCATCCTTGGGCACGTGCTGGATGCAGTGGGACTGACGGATCCCGCGAGGTAATCGTGCTTTGTCACACTTTCCGACCCAAGGACGCGACGTCGCTGAGAGACACATCGGAGCAGGGCGTCCTGGCTTACACCCGGCACAAAAGGTGGCGGTCAACAACTTCCCGAAGAAGCCACCAGCGCTCTCGCTGGTTTGTCGCGGAAAGAGAGGCGAGCTCCTCCACGCCGACGCGTCACTCTGGGCCGAAAGGCGAATCTGGTGGGTGCGCAGGGGAAACCCCACGCCGATACCTGAACCTTTCCGCGCTGATCGCTCACCCAAGCAGCGTTGTTAGGGTCGCCTCGTGCGTATAGCTCTGGGTCTGGCTCTGGATGCGGCCCTCATCTGCCTTTTCGCTGCCATCGGACGTCGCAACCACGGCGAGACCGGCGCCCTGCTCGCAGTCGCCACCACCGCGTGGCCTTTCCTGATCGGTATGACCGTCGGCTGGCTGCTCGCCCTGTTCGCGCTGCGTGCCGACCCTGTGCGGCTACGGGGCGGCATACCTGTCTGGCTGAGCACGGTGGCGATCGGGATGGTGCTTCGCACCCTGACCGGCTCCGGCACCGCGTTCTCGTTCATCGTGGTTGCCACCCTCTTCCTGGGTGCGGTCTTGATGGGCTGGCGCGCCGTGGGGTCGCTCATCGCTGGCGCGCGCTCATGAGCCCGCCGTGGATTCGCCCTGCGATTTCAGCTGATCTGCCTGCGGTGGGCGCGATCTACGCCCACGCGGTCCACACGAGCACTGCGACCTTTGACGTCGAACAGCCGCCGCTGTCGTCGTGGCAGGCCAAGCTCGACAGCACGGCCGTGGGTGACCACTTCCTGATAGCGCACGACGAGGACACCATCTTGGGGTATGCCTACAAGGTGGGGCGCCCATAGTGGGCGGAGTCGACGCGGGTAGGCCGGGCCGGTCAGACGCCGGCGACGTATGCGGTCAGGAAGTGGACGCCGTGTCGGTCGAGGTTGCCGCGGGCGCGGTCGTAGTGCTCGGTGGTGCGGGGGTCGGCGTGGCGGGCGAGGATCTGGGCGTCGCGCAAGGGGACGCCCGCGTCCAGTGCGTTTGTGATCGCGGCGTGCCGTAGTGAGTGCGGGCTGATGTGCCGTGGGATGCCGGCGGCTTTGGCGATCCGGGCGACCATGCGGTAGGCGTCGCGTCGGTCGATCGGGTTGCCGGTGACCGGTCGCAGTATCAGCGGCCCAGTGTTGCGCTGGCCCCGGCAGGCCTCCAGGACCCGGAGCACCGGGACGGTCAGCGGCATGGTGGCTGGCTTGTTGCCCTTGCCGACCAGGTGCAGCACCCGGTATCCGCGCAGGGTGTCGGCGTAGTCCTCGATCCGTACTGCGGCCGCTTCGGAGGCGCGCAGGGCGTTGATACCCAGCAGATACGCGAGGGCGCCGTGGTGGACGGTCAGGGTCTGGGCGATCTGGAGGAACCTGATCAGCTCGAGCCGGTCCAGGCCCTGGGTGCGGGACTCGTCGCGGTGGACCTTCGGCAGCCGCGCGTAGACAGCCGGGTCAGAGCCGATGAGGCCGTCGATGTGGGCGAAGCGGAAGTACCCGCGGACGGCGTGCATCATCGTGTTGACCGAGGAGTCCATCAGGCCGTGGTCGCCGAGCCCGCGGATGTACAGCTCGACGTGGGCGCGCTGGATCCCGATCAGCGGGTCCAGCCCGTTGGTCTGGCACCAGGCGAACCGCTGCCGCAGCTGGTATGCGTACAGGGTGTGGGTGCGCCCGGTGTACCGGGCCAGGTAGGACACCGCCGCCAGTTGCGCGGTTGTCATTGTTGTCGGCTGGAACGGCAGAGGGGTGGTCGGATCGGACATGGAGTCACCTCACGCGGCGACCCGTCAGACGGCCCAGACCCCGCTCGCCGCCAACGCGGCCAGGCCCCTGGACCTCATCGACGCTAGTCCCGTTCCACTAGTCGCCGCCGCGTCCGCACGCGGCGCTATGACGCACCTGAACGTCACCGACGGACCCCGGCGCTACCCGACACGGGTGCACCCCGTGGTGGATGATGCGGCACGCCCGCGATGGGCGTCTAGACCAGCCAACGCCGGACTGTCCGTTCTGCGAGCCCCGCCGCTACTGGATGCTGGTGATATGACAAGCCTCGATCCGTGCGCCCCGCAGCACGTCCATGAACCGGTCGGACACGCACAGCGTTAGCGAGCCGTCGACCCAGCAGTCCTCATCGGACGCGCCATGGACGCGCAGCCACACGCAGTTCCCCGTCGTGGCGCCCGAGAAGTTATCGCGTAACTCCTCGCTGGGGCGAACGATCGCAGGACCCACGTCGAACCCTGTCAGCTCTTGGGACCTCAGCGCCGGCGGACCCGGTCCACCAGAAGACGACGACCATGAACATTCAGTCGAGCGTCAGGGTGGGACAGGAGAACCTCCGGGCGGCGTAGGACCTAGACAACCCCACCCCACCCCACCCCACCCGGAGGTTCTCCTCCTCGTCAACGCCTCACTGTCACCAACGTCCTGGCTGGGTACACCTCCACGAAACTTGCCAAAATCACGGCTGCGCCGCGCTTAGCCCTCTAGGCGCCATCGAGCTCGAGCACTCTGAATGTCTCCCACGGTCCGGCAATCGCCTTATCGGCCCCAAGGCTGCCTGCACCGCCACCGTTCGCCGTCCACAGACTGACCTCGTCGATGCACTCGACCGAGATTCGGTCCGGAGGCACTCCCTGGAGGATATAGAAGGTCTCCCAGGGCCCGATCCTGGCAGCTTCGGCGATGACATGTGACCCACCCCCGCGCCACTGCGCCGACGTACTGTCCGTGCTGGGCCTGGAAGGCCGCCAAAAGATCCGAGCAGTTCAGTGCGCCAGCACCCTCATGAACCAGGGCACCCAGTCGTCTGCGGACGGTTCGCAGAATTGTTGCGAGTTCGTTGCGGTCCGCTACTACGGTGAAACCGGGCGACTTCTCCGGCTCGAGCTGGTCGCTCACACGTGGTGGCCGATTTCGGGTAGGAGGTCTGTTCGGTGAAGCTCTCGGCGGTTGTGGTCACCAACCACAGCCGGATCCCGGACGTGGACGTCAAGATCCGGCGGCACGCGGTCATCGTCGGCGCCAACGATGTCGGCAAGTCTTCGATTCTGCGGCTGCTGAACCTCACGCTCGGGGCGATGACGGGCACGCTGTACCAGCGGCTGTCGAAGGCCGACCTGGCCGATGAGGAGCAGCCGCTGGTCATCGACGTGACACTGAACGACTTCACCGAGGCCGAACGTACTCTGTTTCACGACGAGATCACTGTCGAACCGGACGGCGAGACGGAGTACCTGCGGGTCCAGCTCAACGTGGAGGCTGACCCGGAGGACGAGCAAGCTGTTGCCATTCGGCGCTGGTTCCCCGAGGCAGGTCATGACCGAGGCCCGTCGACCCGGCAGCTTGAAGGGTTCGGGTGGCGGTACTTGTCGGCGACGCGGGGTGTGTCCGCGGCGAGTCTTGACGGCCGCGACGGCGTGCTGCGGACGCTGCTGGCTGCGACCGACCTTGGCGACCATCGCGAGACGCTGGTGGGGCTCATCGAGCAGTTCAACACTGAGCTTGCTGGGAGCGAGAACGTCGCGGAGCTGCTGAGCCGTATCGCGAACCATCTTTCGCGGGCGATGCCCAACCCGGTTGCGGCCGCCGACATGGCGTTGCGTAGCACTGCTGACCCGGAGCGGGACGTGCTCGGGAACGTGAGCATGTTCGTGAAGAAGGACGGCACGCACAAGCCGTTGAGTGAGCAGTCCGACGGGGTGCGTCAGCTGACCGGGATGACGTTGTTCGACCTGGCTGAGGGTGCGGCGAACGTCGTCGCAATCGATGAGCCTGAGCTTCACCTTCATCCGTCGAGCCAGCGCACCGTGGCTGACCTGTTCGCGGGTTCGACGAACCAGAAGGTCATCGCGACGCACTCGGCGTACATCGTCCACCGGTTCGAGCCGGCGCACGTCATCGCGGTCGGACCTGACGGGGTGTGCCGCCAGATCGCGGACGAAAAGCTGACGCAGGTGGAGAAGCAGCGGGTGAACTGGTGGTCCCCGCGGCTGCTCGAGGCGCTCACGGCCCGGTACGCGGTCATCGTGGAGGGACCGTCGGACCGGGTCATCGTGGAGGCCGCCGCGAGAGTCATGGGTGTCGAGCTCGACCGGATTGGCGCGGTCGTGTTCGACATCGACGGGGCCGACAAGTTCCAGCACGTGTACAAGCTCATCGGCAAGGAAGGTTTCGGCGTGCCCGTCCTAGGCCTGGTCGACGACAAGGAGTCGAGCTCCTGGCTCGGCGCTATCGGCGGCAAGCCAAAGCACCTGCTGAACAAGTCGGTGTGGGTCTCGAAGGCCGACCTGGAGGAGGAGTACGTGGAGGCGTTCACCGGTTCTGGTCTGGCTCGGGCGCTCATCAAGGGCGGCTACTGCTCCGAGACCCAAATTCTGCAGTCCACTGGTGTATCCGGTCTCGACCACATCACCGTGGAGACTGCCGCTGCTTTTTGCCGCAAGGGAAAGACAGCGGCGGCCACCGCCGTCGCAACACAGCTTGATGCAGCGACGGCGGAGAAGATCGTGAGCGTCGCAGGCCTTCTAAACCATCTCAGTGGCGCGGACCTGCTGTGACCGATGTCGAGCCGAGCGACGAACAGCGGGCGGCTGCGACCAGCGGCTTGAAGAACACCGTCATCGTCGCCCCTCCCGGTTGCGGCAAGACCGAGGTGCTTGCGTTGCGCGCCGAGCACCTCATCGGCATGCTCGAGAGGGACCAGCGCATCCTGGCGCTCACGTTCACCAACCGGGCGAGGGCGAACCTTCGCGACCGGTTGCGGCAGGTCCTCGGGGTGAAACGTATGCGGCGGTATGTGACTGTCAGGAACTTCCACGGGCACGCGGCCGAGGTGCTTCGCGCGCACTACCGCACCATCGGACTCGACCTGGCCGAGTACAAGGCACCGACGACCAGGGCGTTGTCCAAGGCCCTGCGGGAGGTGACCAGCGACAGAGATACCTACTATGACGCCGAGAAGTTGCTGGGGGAGGTGAAGCGCCGCCCGCTGAGCGACGAGGAGGTCGTGGCGGCGCTCGCTGAGGCGGACGGCCGGATCGGTCAGAGGGCCGCACTGGAGGTTGAGCGCGCCCGGCAGGCCTACAACGCCCTGCACTACGACGACCTGCTGCGTCACGCCCAGCGCTTGCTTCGCGTTCCCGGGGTGCAGCGTCTCTACCGCCGCCACTACGGTGCGGTCCTCGTCGACGAGTTCCAGGACCTCTCCATCCAGCAGCTCGACATCGTCGCCAAGACCTGCGACTCCTCGCGCACGTTCGCCGGCGACCCACTCCAGGGCATCTACACCTGGGCCGGCGCCAACCCCGTCGAGGTCGAACGACAGCTGGAGAGGGTCTGTCCCGAACCGATCCGGTTGACCGAGTCGTACCGCTCGTCTTCGCGGGTGCTCGTCATCGTCAACAGCATCGGCACCGATCTGGGTGCTGCCGAGCTGCGGTCAGCACGGCCGGAGGAGTGGCCGGATTCTGGATTCGGCGCGGCGGTGGTCTTCAGCGACCGCGGCGAGGAAGCCGCCGAAATCGTCGGCGCAACGAAGCTCCTGCTCGAACGGGACCCCAGCCTGAGCATCGGCGTCATCACGCGGTCGAAGTGGCGCCGCGACGACATCGACGCGCTGTTCGCGACCAGCGGCCTCCCGATGCGCCGGTGGGACCTTGCCGTCGACGACCCGCGCATCTTGCAGCTCGTGCGCGATGCGATGAAGCAGCTGCCGCGCGGTGTTGGGTTCGAGGAAGCCCGAGACGGTGTCCTCGAGGTGATCGACCCGGCCGACGTCGACACCATCGAACAGGTCGAGGAGGTCTTCGACCACTTGGAGACCACAGGACTGGCGTCCCCACGAGCGGCATTGAACTCGCTTCGGTCCTCTGGGGACCCTCAACAGGCCATCTCCCCGGGAGTGCATCTGCTCAACGCGCACACCGGTAAGGGCCAGCAGTTCGACTGGGTCTTCGTGGTCGGGTTGGAGGAGCGGCACATCCCGGACCGACGCAACATGGTCGGCGACCTCCTCACCGAGGAGGAGCGCGTTCTGCTGGTCATGCTGTCGCGGGCACGGCACGGTCTGGTCGTCACCTCCATTCGGACCCAGGACGGCCCGTACGGCCGGTACCAGCCCAGGCGCAGCCCGTGGTTCGCACCCATCGCGGCCGCGAGCCCATGCTCCTGGGACTCATTCGGTGAGCACGTGGACCTGGCCTTCCCGGTGCAGCAGTCCAGCTGAAACGGCTGGCTGGTTCGCTGTGGTGTCGCGCGCGAGTTGAGTCGGTGCTTCGGCCTACCGTCGACCTGTGGTGAGGAGGGAAGGGTCGCGCAGTCGCAGGCACCATGTGGTGCCGCGGTTCCATCT
>ODAK010006885.1_pt1 | contig 11422 bp, 11 predicted proteins | sample 1539591 | NCBI WGS metagenome assembly ODAK01 (sample SAMEA3539303, study PRJEB22396) | soil metagenome | biome: tundra; feature: field; material: soil | place: USA | collected 2010-05 | depth 0.15 m | reverse complement strand
GTCCCCACAGGAGGCCAGGAGAAGGGGAATCCCGATGCTCACGGCCAGAACGGCCGTAAGCCCACGGCGCGGCCCTTCTCGGCGGAGGTATCGCTGCACCGGTTCAGCGTGCCACGAGGTGGACGAGATCAGCGATCACCCCGGCAAGTGAGAGTCACACCCGCGGCTACGGTGCGCTCTCGACCGAGGGAGGAAATGTGGGGATCGAGGACCCTGAGGAGGGGGATCCAGGGAACGGGCTCGATCTTGGGTCGGCCGGCGCCTCGGCACGAGCGGAGTTCGAGCGGCGCCGGGCCTACGACGACATACGACGGAGGCAGAGATTCGGGCGTCTGCTGGCGTCACTCGTCAAGGGCATCGCCGGAGAGACAACCTCTACACGCGCCTGGGAGCGGGGTGGACACGGAGAAGAAAGAGTCGGTGCCTTCTTGAGCCGGGCCCTGGGTACGAGCGGCGTCGTCCTGCACGACCGTTCTATCCCCGGCAGCCGCGCCAACATCGACCACATCGCGATCGTGCCCTCAGGCGTGTGGATCATCGACACGAAGCGGTACCACGGACGAGTCGAACGCCGCCAGGTCGGCGGGTGGTTCAACCGCCAGCCCGCGCTTTTCGTCAACGGACGCAACCGGACCAATCTCATTCCGGGTGTCGTGCGGCAAGGAACGCTGGTGGCCCAGGTCACAGGTACGGGCCCATCACTGCGCAGTGTCCTCTGCTTTGTGGATGCCGGGTGGGGTCTTCTCACCCGATCGTTCACCATTGACGACGTCATTGTCACGTCAATGAGACCGTTGGCGGCCGCGCTGCACGGCCATAGCCCGTTGGACGATGCGTCCATTCGGTCCCTCGCGCAGCGCATCTCCGTGGCCTTGCCGAGCTACGACACCTCCCTCCGCCAGAGGCCACGTACTCCTTAGTAACGCGGCAGTGCGATGAAGGTGACCAGATACGCAAAGGTCCCCGCGCCTATCACGGTGCACGCGTGGAAGACCTCGTGAAACCCGAACGTTCCGGGCCACGGATCGGGTCGCTTGAGGGCGTACACCAACGCTCCCACGGTGTACGAAATTCCCGCGATGAGCATGAGGGTGAAGCCCACCCAGCCGAGGCTGCGTACGAGCTGTGGGGCCACGATCAGCGAACACCAGCCGACCGCGACGTAGGGAACGGCGACCGCCCACTGAGGAGCGTCGAGCCAGACCTGGCGCAACACGATGCCGGCAAAGGCGCCCGTCCACACCATGCTGAGCATGAGGGCTTGGGACCACCCGGACAAGGCCAATCCAGCGACGCCGGTGGACGTTCCCGCGATGCCGATGAATATCGCGCTGTGGTCCGCCCGTCGCATGCGCCGCCAGGCCGGCGCGCTCCAGCGCACGCGATGGAACAGCGTGCTGATCCCGAACATGGCCAACATGGCCACGACGTAGACAGCTAACGCAGCCTTGCTCCCTGCATCGGGTCCGGCGGCAATGAGAAACGGTCCGCCGATGAGCCAGGCGACGAAGACACCCAAATGGAGCCAACCCCTGAGCAACGGCCGGCGGCCCAGATTGTCGGCCAATCCGCCTTGTTCGCCCTGTGCGGTGCTCACCTGGCGGAGCGCGCTGGGCTGCGTCATGGGGGCCCAGCTTGCTCCATTTGGTCCGCCGACTCCACCTCACCCCGACTAATTCCGAGCAGAAAAAGAATGGCGTCGAGATACGGGACGCTGAGCGCGGTGTCGGCGGCGTCCCTGACCATGGGTTTCGCGTTGAACGCGATGCCCAGACCGGCTGCCGCCAACATGTCGAGATCGTTCGCCCCGTCGCCCACGGCAATCGTGCGTGACTGCGGCACACCTGCGGCCGCGGCGAATCGGATCAGGGCTTCGGCCTTCCCCACTCGGTCGACGATCGGCCCCACGAGCCCGCCTGTGAGCACTCCATCCTTGATCTCCAACTCGTTCGCCGCCAAGTGATCGATTCCCAAGTCGCTAACGATGGCCCGGATGACCTGCGTGAACCCACCGCTCACGACCGCAGTCTCGTAACCGAGTCGCTTGAGCGTGCGCACCAGCGTGCGTGCACCGGGTGAAAGGAGAAGTGATCGGCGAACAACCTCGAGATCAGACTCGTCCAGTCCCGCCAGCAACCGCACCCGTTGGCGCAGTGCTTCCTCGAAATCGATCTCTCCCGCCATGGCGGCCTCGGTGACGGCCGCCACCTGCGCCCCACACCCACACCGATCGGCCAGGAGGTCGATCACCTCCCCCTGGAGAAGGGTCGAGTCCGCATCGAGCACGATCAAGTGCTTGGCCCGGCGGTGCAGGCCGTCCACCTGGACTGCGATATCGACTTCAGACCGCACCGCTTCTTCGGCCAAGACACGGCGGAGCAGGTCGAGATTTCCTCCCGCAACGGCGAACTCATAACTCTGCACGGGGTAGACGGCGAGTCGCACGATCCGTTCGATGTTTCCCCGGCACTGGGCGATACGTCCACTGAGGCGCTGCAGTGTCGACGAGGATATCTCGGGGGCCAAGACCGTGACGAGAAACCGATCCCGTTCCGTCGCGTCGTCTGCCTCGAGGAGTGGCGCGATCGCAACGTCGACGTTGCCGTCCTGGAACTGGCCGGCTAGCGCCACGCGCAGATCCTCACTGTCTTCCCCGGTGACGCCCAAGACTTCCACGCAGAGCAGGAGCCGCCCGTGGATGCGGATCTGCTCAACGTCTCGGACATCGATCCCCCGCACGCCCAGGACGGCGAAGACCCGCTCGGCGATACCCGGTCCATCCTGCCCGGTGACCGTCACCAGGTGGGGGAGTTGGTCCGACATGCCAGCCTCACGGTAGCGGGCCGCATCCCACTCACTCCAACCCGGGAGCGGGTTCCCGGCATGGCCGTGCGGTAATCGGTTCAGACCTCCTTGCCAAACGCGACGTCTTTCTCGTCGATCCATCCTCGGCCGTCCACCCAACGACGGATGATCTTGGCCGGAACGCCGGCCACCACACAACGATCCGGGATGACGCCACGCACGACGGCGCCGGCGGCGATCACCACATGCTCGCCAATCTGGGCTCCGGGCAGGACGACCACGTTTGCCCCCAGCCAACTTCCCGAGCCGATGCGGACCGCCGCTTCGGTGGGCCACTGGCGCCCGATGGGTTCGATCGGATCTTCATAACTGTGGTTCTGATCGGTGATGTACACGTAGGGACCTGTTTGGATGTCATCCCCGATCTCGATGGACCAATGTCCGACAATGTGCGAGCCCCGACCGATGATGCAACGGCTCCCGATACGAACCACAGGGTTGGTCGGCATCGACTGTCCCGGCACCATTCCGGCCGTGATGGAGGTGTTCGGTCCCACCAATGTGCCCTCACCCACCCAGATGAGGTGTTCGTTGTAGATGGCCCCTTGCGGGAAGAGGAGGCATGCTCCCCGTCCCATTGCGCCGAAACGTCGGCCACGCGGGTCATCGGGCCCGATCGCGCCCAATACCCCTGCCGTGTCCCACGTTGCATGAATCAGGCGTGCCACGACCCGGCGCAGTGGTCCGGGGAGAGAGAGCGCCCGAGTCATGGTGCGGCATGTTAGGTGCCAATGCCGATGTGGGGTCGAAGCCACCCCCCGGTACGATGATCCGGGTGGGAGAGCCGATCGATCGCCGTGGCTTCTTGCGAATTGCGGCAGCAGGTGCAGCCGGTGCCGCCGGCTTCCTTGTCATCGGTGGCGCCGACGGCGGTGCGAGTTCGAAGAAAAAGACACCGGCGCGCCCGAAGCGACGGGAACCGCACGCCCACGTTGACACGGCCGTGAGGCAGACCAGGTTGCCGAGCGGCGTCGTCGTGCCCACGGCATCGTGGCTCATTGCCGAGAACCAGCGGCCGGGCACCCTGGACTGGATCGTCAACTTCGTACAGCCCGACCACGCACTCGAAGGGTTCGCCAGCCAGGTCAGTGCCGTGCGAGGTGACGACATCACGCTTTTCGTCAACACCACCGCCAAGGCCGTGCGCGTCGAGGCCTACCGCATGGGCTACTACCAGGGACTCGGTGGACGGCTCGTCTACCGGAGCGACATGGTGGCGGCCGGAGTGCAACCGCTCCCGACCGTCAGCCCCGGCATCGGGACCGTGAGCTGCCCCTGGTCACCAACGCTCGGCTTCACGGTCGACGGCACATGGCCCCCGGGCTGCTATCTCTTGAAGCTGGTGGGCGACGGGGGTCAAGAGCAGTTCGTCCCGTTTACGGTCCGAGACGATACGAGCACCGCCGCGTACGTCTTCCAGAACAGCGTGACGACGTGGCAGGCCTACAACCTCTACGGGGGCTACAGCCTCTACTACGGGCCCGATGGGCGAGGGCGCCAGGACTTCGCCCACCGCTCCCGCGCCGTGTCGTTCGACCGGCCCTATCCCCAGAGCTGGGCGTCGGGGGCGGCAGACTTCGTCGGGAATGAGTACCCGCTCCTCTACCACATGGAGAGCTTGGGCCTCGATCTCACGTACTGGACCGATGTCGATCTGCATGCGAACCCACAACTGCTGGGCAACCATCGCTGCCTCTTCAGTCTTGGGCATGACGAGTACTGGTCGAGTCCGATGCGCTACGCGGCCCAGTTCTTCAACGCCGGCGGCGGCAATCTGGCCTTTCTGGGAGCTAATGCGTGCTATCGGCAGATACGCCTGCAACCCACTTCGATAGGCCCCAACCGGCTGCAGGTCTGCTTCAAGAGCGCCACGGAAGATCCGATCGTCGCCCAGGACCCCTCGCTGACCACTGTCAATTGGAATCAAGCCCCGGTCAACAACCCCGAGTCCACCCTGATCGGTTCGACCTACCAGTCCGTCGGCGCAAAGGCGGACATGGTGGTGACCGATGCCTCCTCCTGGTTCTTCGATGGCTGCAACCTGACGGACGGGCACGTACTCCCCAACATGATCGTGGGCGAGTACGACCGCTACGTTCCCTCCCTCCCCGCCCCCCGAAACCTCGATGTGCTGGCCCACTCTCCCATCCCGGGCCAGGCCAACTGGTCCGATCTCACCTACTTCACGACGTCGCCCAGGGGAGGCGGGGTCTTGGCCAGCGGATCGGCGTACTTCGTCTACCGGCTCGCCAACTCGACGGCGATGCCGCCAAACATCCTGCCCCGGGCCGTGCCTGGAGATACCGAGATCCTCCTGCGGGCCATGGAGAACCTCTATGGGCTCTTCGGCCATGGGCCGGCGGGGGTCATAGAACCATCGACCGGCAACGCGAGTTCGGTCTATGCGGGTGCTGCAGCAGCGAGCGGATCGGCCGTGCCCACCAACGCAGCATGACAGCTGCGGCGCACTCCATCCCCTACGATGGACCTCTTCGACCATGGATGTGTTCCCGCCTCACCCCACTCGATCTGCGTCACTCCGCGGATGGAGCGCATTGGCCGTCGCCGGATTAGCCGGGCTCGTATTGACCGCGTGCTCCACCACTACGCCCACCCACCACAGCAGCGCACCGCCCCCCGGCACCACCACGAGCACGACGGCCGCGCCACCAGCCGCGGCCACCTGTCCCCTGACCGGTACGCCGGCGCCTGGGGGGTCGGTTCCCCAACGTCCGGCTCTGGCGGTGAAAGTCGACAATTACCCCGCCGCTCGCCCGCAGAGTGGTCTGGACAAGGCCGACGTGATCTTCGAAGAGCCTGTCGAAGGCGGCATCACCCGGTACGCCGCCGTATTCCAGTGTCAAGACGCCACGCTGGTGGGGCCCATCCGCTCGGCCCGCAACATCGATATCGGCATTCTCGGGCAACTCGGGACCCCGTTACTGGTACACGTCGGCGGCATCGACCCGGTGCTGGCCAACATCGCGGCGTCGCCCCTCGTCAATGTCGACCTCGGTAACTACGGCTCGATTCAGACCCACCCTCCCGGCCGGGTCGCCCCCTACGCCACGTACTCCTCGACGGCGCAGCTCTGGGGTACCCATCCGACGATGACGACACCCCCGCACGACCTCTTCACCTATTCCACGAAGCCGCTCAAAGGGACGCCGGTGTCGTCGCTCAACATCAACTTCTCCCAGACGTCCAATGTGACGTGGAAGTACAACGCCTCCATCAGTGCGTTCCAACGGTTCTACAACGGCACCACCCCGGACGTCCTGGCGGACGGCGTGCAGAACACCGCGGCCAACGTGATCGTCCAGTACGTGCAGATCAGCTACGGGCCGTGGCTCGAAAACAGTGAGGGCGGCCTTGAGGTACAGGCCGCCCTTTACCCCAATGCGAGTGGAGTCGCCGACGTCTTCCGGGGGGGAACCGAGGTGACGGGCACCTGGAGTCGGACGGACCTGGGCTCGCCCACAAGGTTCCTCACCGCGTCTGGGGCAGCCATTCCGCTGCAGCCCGGTCAAACGTGGGTCGAGCTGGTACCGAACACGATCACGGCTACGACGACACCGTAGGAGGCTTGCGGGCCACCATGGCCAGCAAGAGGCAGTCGTCGGCGGCAGCAAAGACGCCGGGATGGGCGCTCGCCTCCTGCTCGTCGAACGCGCCCGCGGCGGCGCCTCGCTGCATCAGATTGAGCCCTTTTGCTTCTGCCACGCAGAACCCGCAGGCTTCCAACTTCGACTGCAGCTCCTTGGCGCCATATTCGATCTTGTGATCGTCGTTCATCAATGCCGATGAACGCAGGCGCCACACCGGCCCGTTCGGCGTGTCGAGACAGAACCATCCTCCGGGAGCAAGGACCCGAAAGACCTCCCGCATCACGGTGTCACCCTCGGACTCCGTCACATGCTCGATGGACTGTCCGCTGTAGACCATGTCGAAGGACTCGTCGGCATAGGGGCTGAGATCGACCATGGAATGGAAGGCGAACTCCACCGGACCGAGCTCGGACTCGACGGTGGCTCCCTTCGAACCTCTCTGGTAGATGGCGTGGCGCTCCTCTACCGGGAGATCGACGACGACGAGGCGGTCGAATCGGTAGGGGTAGCCCAGGTGAACGAACGCCCCATCGGCCATTCCCTGGTGCGTGCCCCCCAGATCCAATATGCGCGACGCCCGGGGCAAACCGGCCACAAATGCGCTACGGCTGACGTGCATGGAGAGCAGCACGTCGACGATAGGGACGCTGCGCCGGAACTCCTCCGAATGCGCCAACGCCTGCGCCACCCCGTGGCGGGAAAGCTCACCCCGCGCCAACTTCGCGCTGTACTCCGCACCGCCTGCCGCATCGGGTTCGCGGTCGAGAATGACGTTGAAAGCCATGCGCACCGACTGCTTTGGGGGCAAGTAGCGAAAGGGGATTGTGGGAGCCACACGATCGAGTATCCCGAAGGCTCGCCGCTTCCACCCTGAGGTCGTCATGCCCCATTCTGACGCGAAGCGCTCCGGACAGATCACCTGAGGGAGTGGCAGGGTCAGCCCGGAGCACTTCTGCGCGTTGCGCGCTGTTCTGCAGCGCGGCGGGATTTCAGCTAGCTGTCGATGGAGATCGGAAGGTCGTCGGGATCCAGTGCGGCATCTTCTTCGGGAATCTCCTTGGGTGCCAGACATTCGCGGACCCGATCATCAACCTCCGCCATGAGCTGCGGATTCTCGGAGAGGAACGTCTTGACGTTCTCCCTACCTTGGCCCAGCTGCTCACCCTCATACGTGAACCACGCACCGGACTTCTTGATGAAGCCGAGCTCGACCGCGACGTCCAGCAGTGAACCCTCTCGGCTAATGCCCTTGCCATACATGATGTCGAATTCCGCCTGGCGGAACGGCGCTGAGCACTTGTTCTTCACCACCTTGACGCGCGTCCGGTTACCGACGATCTCCGCTCCATCCTTGATCGCTTCGACACGTCTGATATCAAGGCGAATGGAGGCGTAGAACTTCAGGGCGCGACCACCCGGAGTGACTTCGGGTGAGCCGTACATCACACCAATCTTCTCCCGCAGCTGGTTGATGAAGATTGCGATGGTGCTGGACTTCGAAAGTGTCCCGGTCAACTTGCGGAGGGCCTGGGACATGAGACGGGCCTGGAGTCCGACGTGGGTGTCACCCATCTCACCCTCGATCTCTGCCCGCGGGGTCAGCGCGGCAACCGAGTCGATCACCAAGATGTCGAGGGCACCGGACCGGATCAGCATGTCTGCGATCTCGAGCGCCTGCTCCCCGGTGTCGGGCTGGGAGATGAGGAGATCATCGACGTTCACCCCGATGGCCCGGGCATACACGGGGTCCATGGCGTGCTCGGCGTCGATATATGCACAGATCCCGCCGTTGCGCTGCGCCTCGGCCACCGAATGCATGGCCAGGGTTGACTTTCCCGAAGACTCCGGCCCGTAGATCTCCACGATGCGTCCTCGAGGCAGCCCTCCGATGCCCAATGCCAGGTCCAGTGAGAGTGCTCCGGTCGGAATGGACTCGATGTTCATGCTCAGGTTGTCGCCCATCCGCATAACGGAGCCCTTGCCGAACTGCTTCTCTATCTGGCCCAACGCTGCTTCCAGCGCCTTGTCCCGTTCTTCGGCCATCTCTTCTCTCCCTCTTGTCCTGTGTGGCGATTTGTACTCGTCGGCGCCCGGACCGCAGTCCAATCCGCTCTCGATCTGCTGCTGTGACCCTACGGACAGGGTGTGACATCGCCCCGACCAGCTCTGCCTGCCGGTCCATAGTAGCGAACGTGTGTTCGCCGTGCGAGGATCCTTCCACGGAGAAACGGTCGCCTCTCTGGACCAGGATGGCCCCAAAGAGCCACCCCACTCATCCAACCCCATGAGCCCCGGGTGGGGGCGGATCCCCCAGGTGCACCTTTCCTTTATTCCAGCCTCGCCGACTCTGAAAGAGTGGTGCCGTGGCGCGATTTCCCAAATTCCCGGCGAGGAGTTGTGCCGTCATGGCGGCTGCGGTGACGCTGTTCGCCGCCCTCCCGGTGCCAACGGCAGGCGCGGCCCCCAACGCGGCCACCCTCTACAGAGAAGCGATGGCGACCACGAAGGCGTGGAGAGTCCACTACGTGTCGACGAGCAATGTCGCACATGTTCCCTTCTTCGAGAGCGGGAACGCCGGGCCGGCATCGGGTACCCAGACCATCCTCATCGGCAAAGGAGCCACGCTCGACAGTGCGTTACTCATCGTCATAGGAGATCTCACCTATGTGAAGGGAAACGAACGCGCCATGGAGGACCTGACCGGGTTGTCACCGACGGAGGCGGCGACGGCGACGGGTCATTGGGTGTTGTTCTCGAGTAACAATCCAACCTTCTCCCAAGTCGTCGTCGGGGTTCGTTCGCGCGACGTCGCCCAGGAGATCGCGCTGCAAGGTCCCCTCACGTTGGGTCCGTCGCGAGAGCTCTACGGCTACCGGGTCGACGCCCTCAGGGGCACGCAGAAGCTCCAAGGCGCCACACAGATGAAGGCTGTCCTCTACGTGCGCGCTTCGGGTCGTCACGATCTGGTCGAAGAAGACACAGTTGACACTCAGGGAAAGGTGAACGGCGCGGAACACATCGTCTTCTCGAAGTGGGGCGAACCGGTCAAACCGAGGGCTCCTCAGGCATCCATTACGCTCGGATCTGTAAACGCTACGTAAGAGACCTCCGAAAGGGCCGACGGAGTGACATCTCATTTGCGTGGGAGAATGGATCGTTGAGCCGCCGCCGCGGTTACCGGGAAGAGAGCACATGCGACGAAGTCATCGAATGGCTGGCGTGATTGCCGCGAGCTTTGCCACCTCCGTGGCAGGCGTGACGGCCGTCTCCAGCTGGGCTGCTGCAGCAGCCACAGCCAAATCGTCGTACCAAGCCGCGCTCAAGGCTGCTGCCGCCCAGAACGTGCACTATGTCTCAGAGGCGACAGAACAGGGCGTCGGCCTCAAAGTGATCGGTGACACGGGCAAGACGTCGGGTTCACAGGTGCTTCAGGTCATAAACGGCTCGACGACCGAGAGTCTCCAGGTCATCCTCGTCGGATCCACGGGTTACATACGGGGTAACGACGCCGCATTGCAGAAGGTTCTCGGGCTCACTGCGGCACAGTCCACGACCTACACGAACAAGTGGCTGTCGTTCCCCACGAGCAACACCTCACTGGCCGAGCTCGTCAGCGGGCTCCGCGACTCAGACGTCGCCTCGGAACTCCAGATGACCGGCCCTTACACGTTCGGTGCCAGCAAGACCATCGGTGGACAGGCCACCCAGGCGATCAACGGGACCGCGGCCACATCGTCGGGGACGAAAGTTCCCATCATTCTCTACGTGAGTTCGACCGGACGTCCGGTCGAAGAAGTCACCAATCCCAAATCGAAGTCCTCGTCGATCAAGGGAACGGTGACCTTCTCGAAATGGGGTGAGGCGACGCACCCGAAAGCGCCGGCATCTTCGGTTCCGCTCATCCCTCTCCTTCCCGCGGCCTAGCCGTCCGAGGCGAGTCTGACTGCGTCACCCCGGAGCTCGTACGTACCCGCATCGAGGTGCAGCCGATAGCCGAACCCGAACTCCGTGGTGACGGTCGCATCCACCTTGAAGCCGACGTCTGTGTAGAAGCTGAGCGCATGCGGGTTCCCATCGACTTCGACCCGAGTGATTCCAACGGACCTCGCATAGATGATGACGTCGTCGATAAGGCTGCGCCCGACGCCCCTTCTCATCCACGCGGGATCGACGAACAGGTCTTCGAGTTCGAGCAGATCCGAGCCCCCGGTCGTGGTTGCGAATCCGATCAGGGCCCGGGAGTCCGCGAGGGCGACGCGACAACGGCTCTGAGCGGCTTGTGGCACGACATACTCGAGTGATTGCGGGTGCTGGAGCAGTATCTCCCTATCGCTTTCATTGGAGAGTGACGCGCGTCGATAGACGTCGCGCAGCGAGCGGACGTCGTCATCGATGGCATCGCGGATCAAGACCGACACGCGTGAAGTGTGCCACTGAGCCCTAGCTAGCTCTGCGCAGCTCCAGTCGTCAGGTCGTCAGGTCGTCAGGTCGTCAGGTCGTAGACCGTGGTGCCGTCAACCGTCTTGGCCGTGAAGTGACTCTCGACCCAACTCGTGATCTTGGTTGCGTCATCACCGCTCCCTCCCCGGCCGAAGCCCCCGGCACCTCCTCCGGAGATGAAGTAATGGATCTTTCCCTCCGCCACGTACTTCTCGAACTGGGCGAGGGTCGGTGCTGGATCGGTGCCGTTGAAGCCCCCTATCGCCATTACCGGCTCGTCACTGGCCAACTGGTAGCCGGCAGCCGAATTGGAATTCACGGTCGCGGCCACCCAGGTGTAGTGACTGGCGTCAGCCTGGAGCAGTTTGGTGAGCGCTGGGTTCGAGCTGCTCGAGTTGAGGAAACCACCACCAAACCCTCCTGCACCTCCAGCGAATCCACCCGGGGCCCCACCGAACCTCGGGAATGTGCCGCCGGCTCCGGGACGCGTGCCCCCGCCCGTGCCTCCG
>ODAK010006884.1_pt1 | contig 11422 bp, 8 predicted proteins | sample 1539591 | NCBI WGS metagenome assembly ODAK01 (sample SAMEA3539303, study PRJEB22396) | soil metagenome | biome: tundra; feature: field; material: soil | place: USA | collected 2010-05 | depth 0.15 m | reverse complement strand
CTCGAAAGTCGACGTCTACTTCTTTCCGCGCCAGGGGCCTCTGGATACGCTGTTCTTGTTTTTCAGACGTTCCCTGGGCCTTCGGGTTGCTCTCGTCACTTATGTCGCGATGGCCCTCGACGAAATCGCGGTGGGGCCGACGATGGCGCGATCCATTCGCGAGGCCGACCTGGTTTTCGGGAACTCGCGATATGTCGCACAGACGGTCCAAGAGCGCTTCGGAGTTGTGACCGGCACGATTCACAGCGGAATCAAACGGGAGTTGTTCCATCCACCGGCGGAGCCTCGCAGGACTGGCTCAAAGCTCGCGGTCCTTTATGCCGGTTCATTCCAAGCTCGGAAGAGAGTGGACGTCGTCATTCGCGAGGCCGCGAACTGGCCCTCGGTTGAATTTCGGCTGGTGGGGAAGGGCGAAGAGGAACAGAAGTGCCGATCCCTGGTGAACGAATTGGGCTGTCATAACGTGACCTTCGTTGGCCACCTCTCGCAGCCAGGGTTGGCCGAGGAAATGCAAAAGGCTGATCTATTCTTTTTCCCCAGCGTGATAGAAGGTCATCCGCAGGTTCTGGGACAGGCCGCAGCCTGCGGACTGCCGGCGCTCGCTATGGAGAAGTATCGACCGGACTATGTTGTGAACGGTGAAACGGGGTACTTGGTAAAATCGGACATCGAACTCTCTCAAAAGCTGCGTGTGTTGTTGTCGGACGAAGACTTGCGGCGCAAGATGTCGGCCGCTGCCGCTCGTCACGTCTTGCAATTCGACTGGGACAAAATTGCGCGAGACTGGGAAAGTGTATTTGTGGAGGCGGCCGGCAAACGTCGCAAACGAAATTAATGTGCGGAATCTATGGAGTCTACGACGGCGAAGGCGGCGTCGCGCAATACCGGATGTGGTCGGAACAAGCGAGCCGCCTTCTACAGCATCGCGGCCCCGACGGAAGCGCGTGTCTCGCACGCTTGAGCGGGCGCTGCCTGCTTGGCCACTCCCGTCTTGCCATCATCGATCTGGAAGGCGGAGCGCAGCCGATTGCCAATGAAGATGAAACCATTTGGGTGATTCTGAATGGCGAGATCTATAACTACGTTGAGATCCGCGAAAGATTGATTTCTAAGGGACACCGCTTTCGCACCCAAAGCGACACCGAAGTTCTGGTGCATCTCTACGAAGAGAAGGGCCACTCGCTCCTCGACGATCTGGATGGCATGTTCGCCTTTGCCATTTTGGATGAAAAAAACGAGCGACTATTCCTGGCCCGCGATCGCTTCGGCGAGAAGCCCTTGTATTACGCGCCTCTGCATGAAGGCAAAGGCTTGGCATTCGCTTCCGAGATGAAGGCGCTGTTCCCCTTTCCCGGTCTGGACAATCGCCTCGATGTGGCAGCCATCGCGCAGTTTCTGGCTGTGGGATATGTGCCGGCGCCGCGGACCCATTTTCAAGGTGTGCGCAAACTCATGGCGGGTGAGGCACTTTCGTTGGCGCCGGGTGCGGGGCTACGAACGTGGCGCTATTGGCAGCCGAGAATTGAGCCGAATGGAACAAAGCCTCCGAGCCGGGAAGATGCCATCGCGAGCGTCCGCGCCCGCGTTTTAGAATCCGTTCGTTTGCGGTTGAGGAGTGATGTGCCGGTCGGAGCATTTCTCTCCGGGGGCGTGGACTCGACTTACATCGCAAGCGCCATTCGTGAGTTACAGCCGGCAGCCAAAATCAGTACCTTCTGTGCCTCATTTGACGACCAGCAGTTAGACGAATCGCCTTACGCGCGTCAGGTCGCCGAGCACCTGGGAACGGATCACCACGAAGTCCATTTCTCATCGGGCGATCTTCTCGCGATCTTCGATGAACTTATCGATCACTATGATGAGCCCTTTGGCGATGTATCGATGTTCCCGACGTTTGCGGTTTGCCGCGCCGCGCGCCAAGTCTGCAAAGTGATGCTCTCCGGCGACGGGGGCGACGAGTGTTTCGGCGGATATACGGAGATGTTCGGCTATTATCGTTGGCACCATGTGCGGCGCACCGCTTTGGCAAACGCCGCAGCCAAGGGCCTGCTGCGCCTTTGGGGAAGAGACTGGAGAGGCATCGGATTGCTGGGTTTCTTGTCGAAGAACGATTGGGAGCTACTGTATCCCGCCGAGCGCCGGAATGCGGTCGCGTCGTGTTTCCTGCCGGATCATCGCAGTGCGGCGGAACGCGGATTGCGGGAACTCGAGGTGCGTGCGTTGGAACACGCTCGTCTTCCCTATCCGCTCTCTGCGTTCGAGGCGACGGCATCGTCCTATTTGCCGGAACAGATTATGGTCAAGGTCGATCGCGCCAGTATGCGCGCCTCCCTGGAATGCCGCGCGCCGTTCCTGAATCCGGACCTGATGCAATTCGCGACTAGCTTGCCGCTCCAATATCATTTTCGAGCGGGCACGGGCAAGGCAGTTCTGCGGGATGCGCTCCCGCCCTGGGTTCCGCGTGAAATTCGCTGGCGGCAAAAACGCGGATTCACTCCCCCGCTGTGCCGGTGGCTTCGCGGCGAACTGAAGGGAGAAATGCAAAGGAGCCTAGACGAAGGGTTGGGCGAACTAAGGCACCTGCTCAACCCGTTGCCGGCGAGAGAACTTTTCCGTCAGCATTTGGCAGGCTTTGATCACAGCAACTCGTTGTTTCGCTGGCTGGTTCTTTCCCGTCGTTGCCACCGGGCGGTTCTTAACTAAGGTGAACATAGGATGAGTGATTGAGCGTTCCTAAGTATCTATTGCATTACGGAGGGTTCGTACTCTCAGTCACTACTGCCCGCGTTGTGGGCAGCATACTTACAGCCGCCACCTTTCCGTTTCTGGTGCGGCGCCTCGGTGTCGATATCTATGGGCTGTGGAGTTATGTGGTTGCGGTGTGTAGCTTCACGGGACTCGTAGCGAACCCAGGGCTTACTAGTTATGCCGCTCAGCAAGTGGCGGCCCGGCGTCAGGCCGCTTTTGAGACCGTTTCCGATGTTTTAGTGCTTCGCGTTCTGGCGAGTGGAGTTGCCGCGGTTGCGGTTCTGGTGGTTGCAAGGTTTGAAGTCCGGCAGGATGTCCGCTTTCTTCTTACTTGGTACGGAGTGGCCTCGGTGTTAAGCGGTAGTCTGTCGTTGGACTATCTGTTGTCTTCGATGGAATTGTTCCATGTGCAATCGTTCGTTTCGATCCTGCAGCAAAGTCTTTATGCTGCCGTGATTTTCACCAGGGTGCGATCTCCCAAGGACGTGATCTGGGTTCCCGTCGGGATTGTCGCTTCTTCGCTCTTGACCAGCCTGATTGCTTGGACGTTCCTCTGGCGGGAGGGGTATCGATTCCGGTTTTCCATCGCCCCGCGGCGCTGGGCCGTGATTCTGGCGCCGAGCCTGCATTATGCGGGGTCTTCCCTGATGTCGAATCTCTATCATCGCAGCGGACACATCGCGGTTCGATGGTATCTCGGTGAACATGCCCTCGGCTTATATGCCGCCGCTGCGCGATTGGCCGATGTGCTGCGTAACTTTCTCTCGGTTCCCCAGAGCGTTTTGATGCCGCGAATGGCCTTGCACGCAAATTCCGCCGAGAGGCTTCCCCGGCTTACCCGGATCGCAGCTTCCATCCTGGTTTGGTTCGGCGTTCCCTTGACTGTGGGCGGCATTGTAACGGCGCCCGTGGTTGTCCCCTGGCTGCTGGGCGCTCAGTTTCAGCAGGCGGTGCGCGCTTTTCAATGGGCCTCCCCGTACGTAATTACGGCGCCAGCCGCAGCCCTGTTCTCGGGGACAATTCTTTACGCCATGGGCCGTCATCGGGCGTATTTCCTTTCCACACTCGCCGGAGCTGTCACTGCCGTAGTTCTTAATCTGATCCTGCCGCCCTTGTTCGGTATTGCGGGCGCCTCTGTGGCCTTTGTGCTGGGCGAGGTGGGGGTTGCGTTGTGCGCATTCTTGCTCTGTCCGCCGGAGGTGCGCGCTGCCGCGATCAGCCCGCTGCTAAGGGTTGCCGTGATCTCCAGTCTGTTCATGGGCGCGGTTTTGTGGGTGGCGCTTCCCAGACACTTGCCGCCGTTGGTCTTGATCGGCTTGGGGTGCGGGGCCTATGCGATAAGTTGGGCTGGCATCGGCCGTAATCTGCTGAAAAGGGAAGTCGAGGGTATTGCATGACGCTCAACGCGGAGTCGAATGAAGTTCGGCGATCGAATGTCCGTCAATCGATGACCGAACCCTTGAACAGCGGCATGGACTTGGTCCGGCCCTCGCTGCGAGATTTTACCTATCTTGACTGTCGACGCCGGGCCGAATTGATCGCAGAGCAGGCGGCGAAACTGCCTCCAGTGCACAGCCTTTTAGATGTGGGCGGAAAAGGAAAACCGTATGCTTGCTTCTTTGCCGGCCGCGTCGCCCACCATTATGTGCTGGACGTTGCGCCCGCGCACTCCGTAGATGTGGTCGGCGATGCTCGCATCATGCCGTTTTCCGATGCGTCGATGGATGTTGTCCTGATTACTCAGGTTCTCGAACATATTCCCGATCCAATTGCCGTGATCGGTGAAATCCGGCGAGTGCTGAAACCTGGCGGCACGCTCTTGCTGAGTGTTCCGTCCATCTTCCCGCAGCACGGGTCGCCTGGCGATTACTGGAGGTATATGCCCCAGGGCCTGGAATGGATCTTGCGCGATTTTCGTAGCGTGAATGTCAGGGGCGAGGCGGGGACGGTCCCCAGCATTTTCTGGTGGTCAACGTGTACCTGCAGTTACTCACCGGCCCTTGGCCCTGGCTGCAACAATTGCTGCGGTGGACCGTCTGCCCCTTGAACAATTTGGCTGGACTGCTGGCCGGCAAGGTTTACCGCGGGAATCAGTTCGCCAGCAACTACTTCGTTGTAGCGGTGCGCTAGAATCAATTTCTCTGTTCTTCGCGAAATCAGGGTGTGATCGAGTGGGATTAAATCCGAAGCGGATCTTACTGACGGGCGGCGCGGGTTTCATCGGATCCCACGTAGCCGAGGCGCTGCTTCGCCGCGGGGCGAAATTGTCCATCGTGGACAACCTCGATGACTTCTACGCCCCCAGCCGCAAGCGGCTCTACCTGCAGGAGATTCTCAGCGCGGGAAGCTACGATTTCTTCGAAGCGGACGTCCGGGATATCGACGCGCTGCGAAAGATTGCCGAGCGCATCCAACCTGAAATCGTGATTCATCTCGCCGCGCGCGCCGGCGTGCGCCCTTCGATTGCGCAGCCTGCCTTGTACGAAAGTGTGAACGTCGCGGGGACCGTGAACCTTCTGGAAATCGCCCGCGAGTTCAAAGTGCAGCGCGTGATCTTTGGCTCGTCAAGTTCCGTGTATGGCATATCCAACTCCGTTCCTTTTTGCGAAGACGACCTCAAGACTCGCCCCATCTCGCCCTACGCGGCAACGAAACTTGCGGCCGAGTTGATGTGTTACACCTACGCGCACTTGTATGGTTTGACGACCCTCTGCTTAAGGTTCTTTACCGTTTACGGTCCGCGGCAAAGGCCCGATCTAGCGATCCACAAGTTCACTGCGCTCATCGAATCCGGGAAACCGATCCCGGTTTATGGCGACGGCTCGATGGGGCGCGACTATACCTATGTTGACGATACCGTTGCCGGAGTACTTGCCTCTCTTGACTACGTGCCGCAATCGACGCTGCCCTTCGAGATTTTCAATTTGGGGAACTCCCACCCGGTACGCCTGGCAGAGTTGATTGCGTTACTGGAGACCGCAACCGGGAAGAAAGCTCTGCAGGAACGCTTGCCCGATCAACCAGGAGACGTTCCCATCACTTGGGCGAATATCGACAAAGCAAAACGCCTGCTGGGGTATTCCCCGAAGACGTCGATGGAGCAAGGTCTGCGGACCTTTGTTGCCTGGTATCGCTCCACCCTGAGGGGCAGTGGCCAGGGGTGAGAAAATGGAACTGGGAGGCCTGCCAATGTCGCCTGTGGCTGAGGCGCCATCGCGTGGAAGGTCGGAGTGGAAGATCGAAAATGAGCAGGCGGCTGGTAATCCTTACCGAGATCATTGCTCCCTACCGCATCCCCGTTTTCAACGTTCTGGCGCGGCGAGCGGGATTGGATCTCCACGTCATTTTCTTGGCAGAGACGGATGAGACGCTTCGCCAATGGCGCGTCTACAAGAACGAAATCCGTTTTTCGCACCAGGTTCTGCCCTCCTGGCGGTGGCGCGCCGGGAAGAGCGGTTTCCTGATGAACCGGGGATTGTGGTCCGCGTTAAACCAAGTGAGCCCGCAGGTTGTGATTTGTGGCGGATACAACTACGCTGCTTCCTGGGAAGCGCTGCTGTGGGCGCGCCGCCACCAGGTTGAATTCGTTTTGTGGTCGGAGAGCAACGGACGGGACGCGCGCCGCGGACGCGCATGGGTCGAACGCCTGAAGGCCTATTTTTTGAGGCACTGTGACCGATTTGTAGTGCCGGGAAAAGCTTCCTTCGACTATCTCCGATCGCTGGGGTCACCGGCCGCCAGCATTTTGACCGCGCCTAACGCCGTCGATAACAGTTTCTTCGCAACCCAGGCCGAGGCCGCGAGGGCCCAGGCAACCGAATTTCGAGAGAAACTAAAACTGCCCTTGCGGTTTATTCTCTTTGTGGGACGTCTGGTGCTGGAAAAAGGTGTTTTTGATCTGCTGGAAGCCTATGTCAAACTAGAGAGCGGGTTGCGATCCGAGGTGGGCTTGGTGTTTGCGGGCGATGGTGTTTGCCGGGAGGAACTCGCGCGACAGGCGAAACCCATCAGCCCGGGAGCCGTTTGTTTTCCGGGATTCGCGCAGCGGGAAGATCTGGCCGGTCTCTATGCGCTCGCGGAAACCTTGGTTCTACCGACGCACAGCGACACCTGGGGCCTGGTGGTGAACGAAGCGATGGCGTGCGGCCTTCCAATTATCGTGAGCAGTGTTGCGGGATGTTCCGCCGACTTGGTCGAAGATAGCTGGAATGGTTACGTCGTCCCTCCTCGAGATCCGGAGAAACTCAGCGCGGCGATCGATTCTCTGCTGCGGCAACCGGAGCTCAAGCAACGGATGGCCGCGCGCTGCTCCGAGCGGATTCGAAACTACTCACCGGAAGCGTGCGCCGATGGTCTGGCTGCGGCCGCGATCTTTGCTCCGACCCCTGCCGCTACGAGGGCCCGATGAATTCCGTGAAGCCCCTGCAATGGGTGGCCATCGGGTTGGGCTTGATCCTGGCAATCTATTTTGCCTATTCCCACTTGTACTACTTCGGCAACATTACCTTCCTGGGCGGAATCGTGCTGCTGGAGATACTCGTCGCCTGTCTCTGGAAATATGATCGGCGTTTTTTTGTTCTGCTGATCATCGCATTTGTCTGGGCCGGCCTGCATGTCCCCATGCAAGGCGCTTGGAAGTCTGCACGCTGGGTGGTCCTGTCCGCGGGGGCAGCGGTGGGCTGTATTGTCTGGATGAAGACTCCCCGGAGACCTTTCGGATTGTTGCATCTGGTCGCTTTATTCTGCATCTGCACCGCCTTTGTCTCGGCCACCGTTTCTCCGCTTCTCCAGATGGCGTCGCTCAAGGCTTCGAGCCTGTTCCTGCTTTTTCTGTATTGTGCTTCGGGAGCCCGCTTGGCCGTTCTCGGCCGCGAAGACCGCTTTTTCCACGGTCTGCTTTGGGGAAGTGAGATCGCAGTCTATGTCACGGCAATCTGCTATTTCGGCCTGGGCGAAAGTATTTGGGGTAATCCCAACTCCCTCGGCGCGTCGATGAGTGTCGGAGTGTTCCCCATCCTGCTGTGGGGATGGTTCACCAGCGATGTTCCTGGGGTGAGGTTGCGCCGGCTGGCCGCCCTGCTTCTCTGCGTTTACCTGGTTAGTTTCAGCATGGCGCGTGCGGGGATGGCTTCGGTCGCGCTCGTCACCCTTGTCTTTTGTGTTTGCCTGCGTCAGTACAAATTACTGGTGAAGACGGCGGCGCTGCTTCTGGTCCTGATTGCCGTGACGGGCGTGTTCGCTCCCGGAAAAGTAGAAACGAAGCTGGGGGACGTGAAGGACGCCGTGCTCTACAAGGGACACAAGGAAGCAGGCGTGATGGGTTCGCGGCGAACCCCTTGGGAAAAATCGATCGCCATCATCAAAGAGCATCCGCTGTTTGGAACAGGTTATGGCACGAGCCCAACGGGCACGGGAGTGGATCCGGGGGTGTCTCTCGGAACGGTTAGTTCGGAAGCCACGACGGATCGCGAGCACGGCAGCAGCTACATGACCATCGCGGAGTGGGTGGGTCTGTTAGGCGGGGTGCCCTTCGTTGTGCTTCTGGCGTTGACGCTGTCGAACGTTTGGAAAGTTTGCGCCTGGATGCGCCGAGCCCGCGACCCGCGCCATTACTCGATTCCGCTGGCCATGGTGGTGGTCGCGGGTCTGGCTCACGCCGCCTTCGAAGATTGGCTCTTTGCCGTGGGTTATTATCTCTGCGTGTATTTTTGGTTTTGTGCATTTCTGCTCGCGGACCTTATTCCTGATGCGGTGAAGGTGCCAGGGACCGTCGTGGTTTCCAGAACTTCCCGCCAGTCGCCGGCCGATTTTGGAGCCGTCGTGCCCAACCGATGATCAGATTGTTTATCAACGGCCTGGCCGCCAGTGCCGGCGGTGGCCTTACCTATCTGCGCAATGTGATCCCACATCTCGCGCGCAGAACCGATGCCCAAACCACGGTACTGTTGAATCCGGCGATGCGCCGGGAATTTGGCGAACTGCCCAATATTTCCTTCCCGGAAAACCTGCAAACCTTCGGGGCATTCCGGCGGTTCGTTCATGAGCAAACCGTGCTGCCGAAACTGATCCGGCGAAGCGCAGCGCAGGTCTTGATTTCCGCGGGCAACTTTGCGCTCTGGAACTCTCCCGTCCCTCAAATACTCCTGTCTCGTAACTCGCTCTATACGTCCGGCGATTTCCTCCGCGACGTTCGTGCTCGCGGAGACTACGCGATTTGGACCGACACTTTGGTCAAGGGTTGGCTGGCACGGCGATCCATAAGTTGCGCCGACATCACCGTTGCCCCAAGTGAAGCGTTTGCCCGGGAACTTAGCCAGTGGAGTGGCAAGAAGGTCCTCGCCGTGCACCATGGATTTGACCAGGATGCATTTACCAGCGATGGAGCGCCATTGCCATCGGCGGCGAAAGCTCAGCTTGAGCAAGCGAAAGACGCTCTCCGCCTGCTCTTTGTGAGCCACTACAATTACTACCGGAATTTCGAGACGCTCTTCCGGGCCATGCCCATCTTGAGCAGTCGTCTTAAGGGAAAGAAGGTGAAACTCTTTCTTACCTGCCGCCTGAATTCCAGTGAGAATCCGGGGACCTATCGTGCCGAGTCTGCGGCATCGCTCGCCCACGATCTTCAGGAAAGCGGGGATATCGTGGAGCTCGGAACCATTCCCTATCGCTCGCTTCATCACCTCTATCGTGCCTGCCACATCTACGTAACCCCGGCTTATGCCGAATCCTTTGCTCATCCGCTGATCGAGTCGATGTCGAGTGGCTTGCCCGTGGTGGCCTCGGATTTGGCTGTGCATCGTGAAATCTGCGGAGATGCAGGAATTTATTTTTACCGCTTCTCTCCGGATGCCTTGGCGGAACAAGTACTGCGAATTCAAGAATCGCCGGAGTTGGCGGAAAGGCTCTCGCACAATGGCCTGCGGCGCGCCCGCGACTTCAGTTGGAGCGAGCATGTGGAATGTCTGCTTGACCTGGCCCAGCAATTAGTACGATCTGAGAGCAAGCGAAACTGATGTCCCGAGCCGGAAGATTCCGCCGATCTGCCACATTCGTCAGCAGCCCGTGATGCAAGTAAGATTTGTATGAGGGTGTGCCTTCAGGCATACCGAGAATTACCGCCAAATGTTTCGATCGAAACCGCCGTGTCATGGAGTGATTGTATTTCATACCCTGCGAAAACGATCTCAAAGCGTACCCCCGCCCCCGGCGAAACTCCCGCCAAGTTCCCCCCAATCGGCCACCGCGAGAGTCTCTAACGCCGCACGGTGGCGAGAATTTGTCTCGGCGATTTGAGTTGCAAGAAAACCTGCCGATTCTTGTATACTTTGCGGCAGTAACAACGCATAACGGCACAGCAACCCGCCTGTAGCTGTTGAAATATCACCATTGCGCTCATAGAACAGAAAACTGGAAATTGCCCATCATGCACGAGAAACCGAAGTCCGGCGGGATGACAGTCAGCGCACGACTCGTTGTGCCGACCACGAAATGGAGAAGAGAACCAACGCTACGTGAACTGCTCCTGTTGGTAGCCGTTGGGGGCGTGTTCTTCGGCGCCACATTGATTGCGTTCCACGGCTGGCATGGCCGAATCCTCAGGTACGGGGACAACGGCGCGTACCTAGGAGTCGCGACGGAAATCAGGCATTGGGACTTTCACGGGTTCGGCATCCAGCACTTTATGGGCTACCCGTATGCGATCGCCGTCGTCTCGCTAGTCTTGCATATTCCCCTCATCTCCAGCCTCTGGCTGGTGGCGGTCGCAGCCTCGGTTGTTAGTACCCTCTTGGTTGCCCGTCTGTTCGGCACATGGGTAGGCGCCTATTTCGGCATCACAAATTTCGCTTGGTTACAACTGTCGTTTCTGGGCGGGTCCGAACCTCTGGCGGTCGCTCTCAGCATGGGCGCATTCTGGAGCTACCGTCGAGGGCACACTCTGTTTGCAGCCTTGCTCGCAGCGCTGGCAACCACAGTCCGGCCACTGATGTTTTTCGCACTTGTGGGTATAGGTGCCGCTTTGCTCTGCCAAAAGCGCTACACCAAATTTCTCGCGGCCCTCGCCCTAGGGTCGGCGATCGGCCTGTTGTACGTGTGGCCGCTCGCCCACTATTTCGGAGACCCATTGCGTACCATTCACAGCTATACATCACGAGACTACGGTGCGGCCAACTTGGCTGGGCCTCACGGACACTTATTCGGTTGGCCCTTTCACGGCATTATCGTCGGCACCATGTTGTACCGGGCGCCTTGGACCAATCTTGTTCTGAGCTTCTCCTGGATCACGCTGGTGATCGCTGGAGCGGTGGCGATGTTCGGCCGGGATCTCCGCGAGTACTGGCGCGCCAGCCTAGCCGAGGCCATATTCTGCTGCTTCTACCTCTCGGCAATCTTCAGCTACGACTATTTGGTTTGGGCCCGCGGCAGCTTCATACGCTTTGCGATTCCCGTGCTCCCTTTTGTGTTCTTTGCGCTCTCACGCTGGCTGCCGAGAGATCGGCGAGTGCTTTGGTGTCTCAGTGCACTTGCCCCAATGCTGGCTGCGTGTTCCGCGATCGGGATTAGAAACCTTCCTTTCTTGCGCTAGGAGTTATGACCCGAAAGATTGTGATTTTGAGCGAGATCATCGCCCCTTACCGTATCCCTGTTTTTAACGCTCTCGCGCGTCGGGACGGGG
>ODAK010006883.1_pt1 | contig 11423 bp, 8 predicted proteins | sample 1539591 | NCBI WGS metagenome assembly ODAK01 (sample SAMEA3539303, study PRJEB22396) | soil metagenome | biome: tundra; feature: field; material: soil | place: USA | collected 2010-05 | depth 0.15 m | reverse complement strand
CGTCGCCCCGCGTCTCCTCAGTCTCGCCTCAGCTTCGAGGCCCGCCCGATGGGCCCCAGCCGAAGTGGTCAAGCGGACCGTGCCCCGCCCCCAGGTGCCAGGTCGCCGAGCCGGCCAGCGCGCCGGTCACGAATGCCTTGGCCTGTGCCAGGGCGTCTCGGAGCTCGACCCCACGGGCCAACAGGGCCGCGGTCGCGGCCGAGAGCGTGCATCCGGTGCCGTGGTCGTTGCCGGCTCGCAGTCGCGGACCGTCAAGAATTTGGAGCTCACCTTCGAAGACCACGACATCGGGAGCCCGGTCGCCACCGAGATGCCCTCCCTTGACCATCACGGCTCTGGCCCCGGACCGCGCCAGACGATGGGCGGCGCGCACCATGCCGTCGAGGTCGTCGACAGCGGCGTCGGTGAGGAGGGCGGCTTCGCGCGTGTTGGGGGTGACTACGAGCGCGTGGGGAAGTAGGAGCCGGAGATAGGAGTCGACACCGTCGTCGTCGAGAAGGCGACGACCCGTCGAAGCGACCAGGACCGGGTCGACGACCAGGTTGGGGAGCCGCCCCGCCGCGGCGAAGCGGGCGACGACGGCGACGGTCGCCGAGGACGCCAACATGCCGGTCTTTACCGCCGCCACGGGAAGGTCGGCCAAGACGGTGTCGATCTGCAACTCGACGAAGCTGGGGTCGACGGCCATGACGCCGCGGACCTCGGCCGAATTCTGGGCGGTGACGGCGGTGACGACACTGGTGCCGAAGACACCGTGCGCGGCGAAGGTCTTCAGATCGGCTTGGAGCCCGGCGCCACCACCCGAGTCGGAGCCGGCGATCGTCATGGCCACCGCGGGATCCACAGGGCCAACCTAGGTCAGAGGTCCGGCGTCCCCTCCACGGGGCTCGACGCCTGGGCCAGATAGCGCCGGGGGATCCGTCCGGCCTGGCGCGCCTCGTATCCGGCTTCGACGGCGTGGCGGAAGGCGCCTGCCATGCGGGCCGGTTGGCGGGAGCGGGTGATGGCGGTGGCGACCATGACCCCCGCGCACCCGAGCTCCATCGCCAGCGCGGCATCCGAGGCCGTTCCGATACCCGCGTCGAGGATCACCGGCACCGAGGACCGCTGCGTGATGAGGGCGATGTTGTGGGGGTTTCGAATGCCGAGACCACTGCCGATGGGAGCGCCCAGGGGCATGACTGCCGCGCATCCGGTCTGCTGCAACCGCTGCGCCAGCACAGGGTCGTCGTTGGTATAGGGCAGGACCACGAAACCCTGGTCGCAGAGTTGTTCGGCGGCGTCGAGCAGCTCCACCGCGTCGGGGAGGAGCGTGTCCTCGTCCCCGATGACCTCGAGCTTGACCCAATCGGTGTCGAACGCCTCGCGCGCCAGCTTGGCGGTGAGGACAGCTTCGGCCGCGGTGAAGCAGCCCGCCGTGTTGGGAAGGACGGCCACACCGTGCGCCCGGAGCACGTCGAGGATCCCCCCACGTGCCGCGGGGTCGACGCGGCGCACCGCCACGGTGGCCAGGGTGCAGCCCGACGCCTCCACGATGGCATCGAGGACGTCGGGGCTCGAGACCCCGCCCGTGCCGAGGACGAGGCGCGAGCCCAGAGCCCGGCCGGCGATCGAGAAATCGTCTCCCGCGGTGTGCACTTCAGCCACCCGCGGCCGCCGTCACGATCTCGACGACGTCGTGGGATGACAGCACGGTCGTGGCCCACTCGCTGCGGGGCACGACTTCGCGGTTGCGCGCCACCGCGATGCCGTCGGGCGAGGTGCACCACGAAGACACGAGATCCGCCACCGTGGCGGAGCACGCCATGACGTGGCGCTCGCCGTTCACGACGAGTGCGGTCCCGGGCTCGGTGTCTGGTGCTCGGCTCTCACCCACAGGGCCAGCATGGCACCTCGATCACGCGCCGGCGCGCGCCGATGCCGAGGCGAAGCGCCCGGGCCCGAACGCAGCCAGCTCGTCGGGGGGCTCTTGGCCCGAGACGATGGCGCCGACTGCCGCCGCGGTGAGCGGGGCCAGCAGGATCCCCTGGCGGTAGTGGCCCGTCGCCACCACCAGGCCCTTCACGCCATCGCCCGCCGCTCGTCCCACGATGGGCGCGTTGTCAGGAGAACCGGGACGGAGTCCTGCGCTGGCCTCGCCCAGGGTCATCTCGGTGATCCCCGGCACGACCCGGTGGGCGTCTCGCAGCAGCTCGTAGACCGCGCCTGCGGTGACCTCGGTGTCGAAGCCTCGTTCCTCCACAGTCGCACCGACCACGACGGTTCTGTCCTGGCGGGGGACGACGTAGACCGAAGCGCCTTGGACGATGCCGCGCACCGTCCGGGTGAGTGTCGGGATGCGGTCGCGGGGAAGGAGTCGCAGGATCTGTCCCTTCACCGGCCGAACCGCCGGCACGGCACCGGCGGGCAACCCGGCGAGTTGTGCCGACCAGGTTCCGGCGGCCAGGACGACCGCACCGGCGAGCAACGTCGTGCCTCCCACGAGCCCCACGCCCGACACCGCGCCGGCCGAGCGTTCGAGGACAGCGGCACGGGCGCGGTGCACCACGGCACCCGCCGCGGTCGCCGCGTCGAGCAGCGCGCCGACGAGAAGGCGGTTGTCGACCTGGTGGTCGCCCGGCGCCCAGATGGCACCGCGCACACCCGGCGCGATACCGGGCTCGAATTCCCGAGCGCGGCGGCCGGTGAGCCACTGCACGTCCAAACCGAGGTCGCGTTGGAATTCGAACAGCTCGTGCGCCCAGGCCCGGTCTCCGTCATCAGCCGCCACGACGAGCGTGCCCGTGGTGCGATACCCGATGGATCGACCGACCGCCGCGCCGAGCTCGGCTGCGAACGCCGGCCACCGGCGGGCCGACGCCAGGGCCAGGGCCAGCAGAGGCTCCTCGCCGTGGTGGACCTCGCTCACCGGCGCCAGCATCCCGGCCGCCGCCCACGAGGCCCCCCGACCGGGATCGGGATCGACCACGGCCACCGCCATGCCCCGGCTGGCGAGATCCCAGGCGCAGGCGAGGCCGATGACGCCCCCGCCCACCACGACGACGTCGAAGCGTTGATCGGCGGGGGCCGACGACGACCCCGTGCCCGGGCGGGAAACCTCGTCGCCGGGCCCGCCGGCTGAACCGGGCTGGCCTGGGTGGGTCACCGGCGTGGTTGCGCAGGGGGCCGGGACACGCGGGGTATCCTAAGGGGGCTGCAGCAGGGCCAGTGTCGTCCCGAGCGTCAGCAAGCCACCTCCGCGTGACCGATCACGGAGAGACTCGAGTGACGACAGCCATGGACCCTGCATCTTCAGGGCATCTGCCAACGCACCCCGGCGCGCCCTTGTACGACCCTGCCTTCGAACACGACGCCTGCGGGATCGCCATGGTGGCCGACCTCCGGGGCCGTCCGAGCCACGGGCTCGTCCGTCAGGCACTCACCGCCCTCGAGCACCTGGCGCACCGCGGCGCCACCGGGGCCGAGGTGGCCACGGGCGACGGGGCCGGCATCCTCGTCCAGGTGCCGCACCGGTTCCTGGCCGGCTCGGGCGGCTTCGACCTCCCCGAGCGCGGTGGGTATGCGGTGGGGCTCGTCTTCCTGCCCACCGACGCCGATGACGGCGCCAAGGCACGACGACGCATCGCCGAGCTCGCCGCCGAGGAGGGCCTGGCCGTGATGGGGTGGCGCGACGTCCCGGTCGAGCCCGAATGCCTGGGGGCTTCGGCGCGCCAGGCCATGCCGCACATGGCCCAGATCGTCGTGGTTCCCACCGGGTCCGCGGCGCGCCCCGGGACACCGACGGCCGCGGACGCGCTCGTGCTCGACCGGCTCGCGTTCTGCCTGCGCAAGCGCGTCGAGCACGAGGTGCACGGCGTGTACGTGTCGTCGCTGTCGGCCCGCACCCTGGTGTACAAGGGGATGCTCACCGGCCATCAACTCGACGAGCTCTTCCCCGACCTGTCGGACCCGTCCTTCGAAAGCGGTCTGGCGCTCGTGCACTCTCGGTTCTCGACCAACACCTTCCCGTCATGGCCTCTCGCCCATCCGTACCGGTTCCTGGCCCACAACGGGGAGATCAACACGTTGCGCGGCAACCGGAATTGGATGCGGGCGCGCGAGGCGTTGCTCGCCAGCGATCTCATCCCCGGTGACCTCGAGCGACTGTTCCCCATCTGCGATCCCGACGGGAGCGACTCGGCCACGTTCGACGAGGTGCTCGAGCTGCTCCACCTCGGGGGTCGGAGCCTGGCCCACGCCGTGCTCATGATGATCCCCGAGGCGTGGGAGAACCACACGACCATGGACCCGGCGCGCCGGGCCTTCTACCGCTATCACGCCTCGCTCATGGAACCCTGGGACGGTCCCGCCGGGGTGGTCTTCACCGACGGCACGGTCGTCGGTGGGGTGCTCGACCGCAACGGGCTGCGCCCGGCGCGGTACTGGGTGACCGACGACGGCCTGGTGGTGCTGGCCTCGGAAGTGGGTGTGCTCGACATCGACCCCGCCAAGGTGGTGCGCAAGGGTCGCCTCCAGCCCGGCCGGATGTTCCTCGTGGATACCGCCCAGGGCCGGATCGTCGACGATGACGAGATCAAGGCCCAGCTCGCCGCGGCGCATCCCTATGCCCAGTGGCTCGAAGAAGGCCAAGTCACCTTGGGCGACCTGCCGCCTCGAATGATGCTCACCCCGCAGCACGCGTCGGTCGTGACCCATCAAGAACTCTTCGGCTACACCAACGAGGAGCTGCGTCTCATCCTGGCCCCGATGGCCAAGACCGGCGGAGAGGCCCTCGGGTCGATGGGCCATGACGCCGCCATCGCGGCACTGAGCGAGCGACCTCGCCTGCTCTTCGACTACTTCACCCAGTTGTTCGCACAGGTGACGAATCCGCCCCTCGACGCCATCCGCGAGGAGCTCGTCACATCCGGCCGGTCGAAGCTCGGTCCCGAGGGAAACCTCCTCGAGCCGACCGCGGCTTCGTGCCGGCAGATCATCCTGCCCTACCCGGTCATCGACAACGACGAGCTCGCCAAGTTGGCGTACGTCAACGAGCATGGCGAGACGCCGGGGTACCAGGCCTTCGCCATCGACGGGCTGTTCGACCCCACCGGTGGCGGTGACACGCTGCGAAAGGCCATCGAGGACGTCCGCAAGCGGGTGAGCATCGCCATCGCCCTGGGATCGAACGTCATCATCCTCTCCGACCGCAACTCCAACGCCCGCCTGGCCCCCATTCCCTCGCTCCTGCTCACCGCGGCGGTGCACGAGCATCTCGTGCGGGAGAAGTCGCGCACGCGCGTCGGTCTGGTGGTGGAGTCCGGCGACGCCCGGGAGGTGCATCACATCGCCCTGCTCATCGGGTACGGAGCATCGGCGGTGAACCCGTATCTCGCCTTCGAGACGATCGACGACGTCATCGCCCACAAGAACCTCCTCGAGGGGGCCTCACCCCGGCAGGCGCGGACCAACTACATCAAGGCGGCGTGCAAGGGCGTCATCAAGATCATGTCCAAGATGGGCGTGTCGACGGTGGCGTCGTACACCGGGGCCCAGATCTTCGAGGTCGTGGGCCTCGCCCCCGAGGTGGTCGACGAGTACTTCACCGGCACCGTCAGCCGCATCGGAGGTGTGGGTCTCGACGTGCTCGCCCAGGAGGTCGCGGCGCGCCATCGTCTCGCCCATCTCGACCGTCCGACCGAGCGGGCCCATCGCGAGCTCGAGGTCGGTGGCGAGTACCAATGGCGACGCGAGGGTGAGATCCACCTCTTCAACCCGAAGACCGTGTTCAAGCTGCAGCACGCCACACGGGCCAAGCGCTACGACATCTTCAAGGAGTACACCAAGCTGGTGGACGACCAGGCCACCCAGCTGTCGACGCTGCGGGGACTCCTCCGGTTGCGCGAGGGCCTGAATCCCGCATTGGCGCTGGACGAGGTCGAGCCGGTGTCGGAGATCGTGAAGCGTTTCGCCACCGGCGCCATGTCGTACGGATCGATCTCCGCCGAGGCGCACGAGACCCTGGCCATCGCCATGAACCGGCTGGGCGGCAAGTCCAACACGGGCGAGGGCGGCGAGGACGCCGAGCGTTACGTCCCCGACGAGAACGGCGACCTCCGGCGCAGTGCCATCAAGCAGGTCGCCTCGGCCCGCTTCGGCGTCACGAGCGAGTACCTGGTGAACGCGGACGACCTCCAGATCAAGATCGCCCAGGGTGCGAAGCCCGGTGAAGGAGGACAGCTCCCCGGTCACAAGGTCTACCCCTGGATCGCCAAGACGCGGTTCTCGACCCCCGGCGTGGGGCTGATCTCGCCACCGCCGCATCACGACATCTACTCCATCGAGGACATCGCCCAGCTCATCCACGACTTGAAGTCGGCGAACCCGTTTGCCCGGGTGCACGTCAAGCTCGTGGCGGAGGTCGGCGTGGGCACCGTCGCCGCCGGGGTGGCCAAGGCCAAGTCCGACGTGGTGCTCATCTCGGGCCACGACGGTGGAACCGGCGCCAGTCCATTGACATCGATCAAGCACGCCGGGATCCCCTGGGAGCTGGGCCTGGCCGAGACCCAGCAGACCCTCATCCTGAACGGGCTGCGCGACCGGATCGTCGTGCAGGTCGACGGGCAGCTCAAGACGGGTCGTGACGTGATCATCGCCGCGCTGCTCGGCGCGGAGGAGTTCGGTTTCGCGACCGCACCTCTGGTCGTGTCGGGGTGCGTGATGATGCGTGTCTGCCACCTCGACACGTGTCCGGTGGGGATCGCCACCCAGAACCCCGAGCTGCGCAAGCGCTTCACCGGTCAACCCGAGTTCGTGGAGAACTTCTTCGAGTTCATCGCCGAGGAGGTACGTGAGTACCTGGCCGCGCTCGGGCTCAGGTCGATCGAAGAGGCGGTGGGGCGTGTCGAGCTGCTCGACGCCGTCGAGGCGACGGGCCACTTCAAGGCCAAGGGCCTCGACCTCACCCCCATCCTGGCCGTACCCGAGGCCGGACCGCCCACCGACCGTTTGTGTCGCCAGGCCCAGGACCACGGCCTCGACCGGGCGCTCGACCACCGGTTCCTCGAAGCGTGCCGGCCCGCCATCGACGACGGAACCGCGGTCGCCCTCGAGTTCCCCATCTCCAACGTCGATCGGACCGTCGGGACCCTCCTCGGTTACGAGATCACGTCGCGCCACGGAGGGGCAGGCCTCGCCGACGGGACCATCACCATCACGTTCCGGGGCTCGGCCGGACAGAGTTTCGGCGCCTTCGTCCCTCGGGGTGTCACCCTGCGGCTGATTGGCGACGCCAACGACTACCTGGCCAAGGGGTTGTCGGGGGGACGCGTCATCGTGCGCCCCCACGAGGCGTCTCCCTTCGCGGCCGAGGAGCAGATCATCGCCGGCAACGTCATCCTGTACGGCGCGACCGCCGGAGAGTGTTTCGTGCGGGGTCAGGTGGGGGAGCGCTTCTGCGTGCGCAACTCGGGCGCCACCGCGGTGGTCGAGGGAGTGGGCGATCACGGTTGTGAGTACATGACCGGTGGAAGAGTCGTCGTCCTCGGGCCGACGGGGAGGAACTTCGGCGCCGGGATGTCGGGCGGGATCGCGTACGTCTATGACCCCGGGCGAGACTTCGCCGAGCGGGTCAACTTCGAGATGGTCGACCTCGATCCGCTCGACGAGGAAGATCGTCAGTGGTTGTTCGACATCGTGACCCGGCATCAGGCCGAGACGCAGTCCGCCGTCGCCGACCGACTGTTGGCGGGGTGGGGGACCGCCCTCGAGGACTTCGTGAAGGTCATGCCACGCGACTACCGGCGGGTGCTCGAGGCGACACGGCGCGCCATCGACGAGGGTGTGTCGGTCGACCTGGCGGTCATGGCCGCCCCGCGCGGCTAGCTGCATCGGGACCGGAGCGCATCGATCATGGGAAAGCCCACCGGGTTCTTCGAATACGACCGGATGCTGCCGGCGCGTCGCCCTGTCCAGGTCAGGCTCCGGGACTGGCGCGAGGTGTACGAACCGTTCCCCGAAGACGAGGCGGTGCGCCAAGGGGCGCGCTGCATGGACTGCGGCATCCCCTTCTGCCACGAGGGATGCCCACTCGGGAACCTCATCCCGGAATGGAACGACCTCGTGTTCCGAGGCGACTGGCCCGAGGCCCTCGAACGGCTGCATGCCACCAACAACTTCCCCGAGTTCACCGGTCGGTTGTGCCCCGCACCGTGCGAAGGTGCATGCGTGCTGGGCATCAACGCCGACCCGGTGACGATCGAGCGCATCGAGTACGAGATCGCCGAGCGGGGCTGGGGCGAGGGTTGGGTGACGCCGCAGGTCCCCTCGGTGCGAACCGGAAAGTCGGTGGCGGTGGTGGGGTCGGGGCCCGCGGGTCTGGCCTGTGCGCAGCAACTGGCCCGGGCCGGCCACAGCGTGGTCGTCTACGAGCGGGCGGAACGACCCGGCGGGCTGCTGCGGTACGGGATCCCCGAATTCAAGATGGAGAAGGCGGTGCTCGACCGCCGCCTGGCGCAGATGCGGGCCGAGGGTGTGGAGTTCCGCTGCGCCACCGCGGTCGGCTCTCCCGACGACGCCTCGGCATCGGAGGCGTCAGAGCCCGGTCAACGTCGAGGGCTCGGCACCGCCTCGGCTCCGGAGGTGGGCGTCGTGCCCGCGTCGTCGTTGCGCACCGAGTTCGACGCCGTGGTCCTGGCGGGTGGGGCCACTCTCCCGCGCGACCTCCCGGTGGAGGGACGCCACCTCGACGGGGTGCACCTGGCCATGGACTACCTCAAGCCCTCCAACCTGGTGCGCGAGGGGGCGCTCGAGACAGCGCCCATCACCGCGCACGGCAAGCGCGTCGTGATCATCGGCGGCGGCGACACGGGCGCGGACTGTCTGGGCACCGCCCACCGTCAAGGGGCGTCGTTGGTGCACCAGCTCGAGATCCTGCCCCGGCCCCCCGACGCACGACTCGACGACAACCCTTGGCCCACCTGGCCCCTGATCCTCCGGACCTCGGCCGCGCACGAAGAAGGCGGTGACCGCATCTACAGCGTCACGACCACACGGTTCGTCGACGACGGCACGGGTGCGGTGCGCGCCCTGGCCGGCCATCGCGTCGAGGCGCGCACCGAGGGTGGACGCCCCGTGTTCGAGCCCGTGCCCGGCAGCGAGTTCGAGCTGCCGTGCGAACTGGTCCTGTTGGCCATGGGATTTTCGGGTGCTGAGCGCCGGGGTGTCGTGGGAGAGCTCGGTCTCGACGTCGATGCCCGAGGGAGCGTGGCCTGCGACGCCAACTGGCAGACGAATTGCGAGGGCGTGTTCGTGTGCGGCGACATGACCCGCGGGCAGAGCCTCATCGTGTGGGCCATCGCCGAAGGACGCTCGTGCGCGTCGAGCGTCGACCGTTGGATCATGGGTGACACCGCATTGCCCGCGCCCCTCGTGCCCGGCCAACTCGCCCTGCGCTGACGGGCCGCGACGCGCCGTCGGATGGTGACGCAGAATCAGATTGGTGGGCGCCGCGCCTTTCGGTCGACGGTGGGTGGCTTCAGGCCGAGGATCGACGCAGCCGGAGCGGGTCGGGTCAGGCCGAATGGACGACGGACCGGTCGCCGTTCTTCGAGGCGCCCAGGACATCGGGCGCGGCACTCATGGGCCCGTCGATGACATCGAGCACGTCGTCGTCGTCGTTGGGCTCGGCGTCCCGGGCGGCTCCATCGGGGGCCGCGGCAGCCAGGTACTTCTGCAGGCGACCGAGCTCGCTCAAGACATTGGCCCGGCGCACGGCGAGGTTGTCGATGCTCTGCTGCAATGCCTCGATCTGGCGGTGGGCATCCTCCATCATGCGGTTGGCTTCGGCCTGGGCGTTCTCGACCGCCGCCGCCTTGACCGCCTCGGCCTCTTGATCGGCCTTCTCGCCGGCGGCGAGCGCGGCCCGCAGGATCTCCGACGCCTTGTCACCGACCGCCGTGGTGGCGGCTTCGACGGCGTGCTCGGCCCGGGCCTCGGAGTCGAGGAGCCACTGGTGCAGCCGCTCGACGTACTCGTCGACGGGCTCGCGCCGGTAACCCCGGAAGCCGGCCTTGAACTGCTTAGAACCCTCGCCCTCGTGGCTCCGCATTGGAGCTCTCCCTGTCCTCGTCGGTTCTTAGTTACGACGTATGGTGCTGGTTCAACCTCATGACGCGGCCAACGGGTCGTCAATTTCGACCCAACACGCTCATGTCCACCACTGAACTCACGCCCACCAAGGCCACAGGGCTCGGGTCGCCCCGACTAGCTCGTCGGGGTAGGGAGAAGGCTGGGCGCAGTGGCGGCGAAGGACCCCTCGAACTCTGCCAGGGACCGGGAGAAGTCTCGGTCCAAGATGTCGTGGTCGCCGTCGGGGGCGTCCACGGCGAAGTAGCTCGTGAAGGCCACGTCGTGAGTCGAGACCCACTGCGCCATCTTGGCCACGTAGAACGGGTCGTCCCCGAGGCCGTGCCCGTCGGAGCGGATGGTCACGCCCCATTCGGGGATGACCGCGGGTTTGTGGTGGGCGGCGGCAAAGGTGGATAGCCACCGCAGGCCGTTGGGCTCGGTGAGGTATCGGGGCCATGCCAGTCCCGGGTCCAGGGGGATGCCCCACACCTGGTCGTAGAGATCGAGGCCCACGTAGTCGACGTAGGCGTCGCCGGGATAGGCGTTCTGGGCGTCTTCGGGCTCGGGCCCCGACGTGGGGTTCCACACGAAACGGAACGTGGCGCCTGGCACGATGCGCATCGTGGTCACGATGTTGCGGAAGAATGCGGCGAAATGCGCGGCGGCGGTCTGGTCCGTGACCGCCCACGGATACCAGGTGCCGTTGAACTCCCATCCGATGCGCAAGACGGCATTGCCCTCCCCGTAGTGGACGAGAGTCCGGGCGAGCGTGGCGAACTCGGCGTTGTAGTGCCCCAAGGCTCCTTCTGCCATCGTCGCTACCGGGTGCCCATTGCGCGTGGGGATCATGGGAACACCGAGCACCAGTTGGTATTTGGAGCTCTGCCACGGGGCCAGGAACCGGCGTAGCGGTTTGACGTCGACCATTCCGGCCCAGCCTTCGGTGCGCGGCAGGTAGTCCGAGGCCAAGCTGGGCATGGTCCGGGTATGGAGGGCGAAGGAGGCGACGGCCTTGGGCTCGCCGGGGCCCGCGTAGACACCGAGGGGCACAGACCCGGCATTGACCGAGGGGATGGTGGTCGATCCGCCGGCCGGCCCACCGCAGGCTGCGCCCGACGCGACGAGCACTCCCGTCACGAGGGCCGACACCGAGCGCGCCACCCGGCGACCGGGTCGAGGTGGGGTTCGCGGTGATCGGGGCCGACTCATCGGCGTGGACCGGGGCAGAGCCGTCGCGCCGCTCGTGGTTGGCCGGAGCCTGCCCCGCGCGCGGTCGCTACCGTGCGTTCATCGTGATGACGTCGAACACCGATGAA
>ODAK010006882.1_pt1 | contig 11425 bp, 8 predicted proteins | sample 1539591 | NCBI WGS metagenome assembly ODAK01 (sample SAMEA3539303, study PRJEB22396) | soil metagenome | biome: tundra; feature: field; material: soil | place: USA | collected 2010-05 | depth 0.15 m | reverse complement strand
GCCACATTGGTCGAGGACGCGGACATCATCGCGGGGTCGCCCGCCGCCATCATCTCGGCCCGCCCGGAGGCGGACATTGTTTCTCGCCGCAGGTTCCGCGTTTGTTCGCTGAGTAACTCCAGCTCCTGGTTGTCAAGCCTCCAATAATAATCGACTACCCTGCCGGTGACGCCCGTGCCCGTGACGAGCACCGCATTGACGTCATCCAGCCCTTGCCCGCCCAGGCGGATCTGGAAGGTAGTGCCCTGCTGACCGCCGGCAGGATAAACATAGCCGATATACGCCCGGGGCTGGGCGAGGGCCGCGGGGGCCAGCGCCAAAAGGGCCAGGGCGACCAGTCCTGTTTTCACATGATCTCCGTCAAGAGTCCCGCGGACTTCACGCCTTCGGCGGCGGAGGGCAAGACGTGGGCTTCAAGGCATAGATGCTGCCCAGCAGATCCACGGGGTACACGGGCCGGTCCTGGACTTCCTCGGCCTTGGCGTCGGACGCGCCCACAACGTGGCCGCCTTTGAAACCGCCGCCGGCGACCAGCGCGGTGAAGACGTTGCCGTGATGATTGCGGCCACCGTTCCAGGGCGGTTGCCAGTCGATCTTGGGGGTGCGGCCGAACTCGCCGCAACACCAAACCAGGGTGCTTTCGAGCAGGCCGTGGTCGTGCAGATCCTGCAGCAGCATGGCAAAGCCCTGGTCCAGTTGCGGGCATTGGCGCCGCATGGTGGCAAAGTGGTTGCTGTGGGTATCCCAGCCGCCCGGGAAGTTGATGACGATGTACGGAACCCCGGCTTCGACCATCCGTCGCGCCGCCAAACAATCCTGGCCGAACGTGTTGCGGCCGTAACGATCCCGGAGTTCGGCTTTTTCCTGCGCGAGATCGAACACCCCCCCGGCTTGTCCCAGAATCAGCTCATAGGCTTGTTTTCTGGCCTCCGCCGAGGCGGCCAATTGGGGATTGGCCGCCATGGCCCTGCCCATGGTATCGAGTCTGTCGCGCAGGGCGCTGCGGGCCCGTTGCCGCTCGTCCGTGATACCCTTGCCCGCCACGCCTTCGACCTCGAAGCGCGCCGCATTGGGGTCGCCCCCGGTGGCGAAAGGCTTGTACAGCGGTCCCAGGAAGCCTTCTTCGGAGAACCGCCCTTGCGGCTGGGTCAGCACCACGTACGGCGGGATCAGCCCTTTGTAATCAGCGCTCTTGAGCAGGGCAAACACCGCGCCGATGCTCGGATAAGCGAGCCGTTCCCCCGGGGCATGCGCGGTTTGCACCAGGTAGGCGGCGGTTTCATGGCCGTTATTGCGGTGGGTCAGGCTGCGGACGAAAGAGAACTTGTCCGCCTGTTTGGCCAGGTTCGGGAAAAGCTGGCCGATTTGAATCCCGTCAACGTTGGTGGGAATGGCTTTGGGCAGGTCACCCATGTAATCACGGCCTGCATCGGGTTTGGGGTCCCAGGAGTCGATGTGCGACATGCCACCCCAGAGGAAGATCTGGATGATCGACTTGGCCTTCGCCTTGGCCACGCTTGCGCCACTCGGCCCGGCGGTTACCGCTGCCGTCGCGACGGCGGTCGTCGGGGCGTCGGCCGCCAGCACCGGCGCGTGGGGAAGCAACAGTCCGGCCGTGCTGAACAAACTGACGCGCAGGGCTTCACGCCGGGTCATCGGCAGATTCAATGTCAGGCCCAAGGCTCCCGTGGTTGATAGTTTGCTCTGCGAATCTTGCGGTGTGCTCATAATCTAATCCTCAAAAGTCAGATAGTAACCATGGTCAGTGCCGGTACAAAAACTCTTCGCTGTTGATCAAGGCCCAGGCGAGATCGAACCAAGCCTCCCGCCTGCGTGCCGGGGCGGGTTTGTCGCCCGATTTGCGCGGTTGGCCCAGGTTGCCTATCGGTCCCGAACGGACACCCGCGGCATTGGTCGCTCCCAGCTTGTTCGTCGGGCCTGATTGGCCCGGCGGAGCTGCGTTCGTCCCCGTGACTGAGGCTGCCGTGGCCGAGTTGGTGGCGGAGCCCGGCCTCGCGGTCGGGCTCGACTTGCCCGGATCCGGCCTCGCCGGCTCCCTTCGCCCATATTCCTCGATGGCCGTTACCTCCTCCGCTGTCGGCAACCGCGACAGAATCGTGAGATAGAGATCATCCACAACCTCGGACGGCTTGCGCCCGAATCCAATGACGGCCTGGAGATTCGTGCCTTGCTCCAGCTTGCGCTGGATATCGCTCGAATTCAGCAGAAACAGCCACTGCGCCGGCGTCGGCTTATGATTGCGTTCATTCTCCAGGCCCGTAGCGCGAGCCGAGCGCCCGAACAGGGCCAGGAACGGACTGGTGATACTGCCATCCGCGATGGCCACCGCCGGCATACCCTTGGGAATGTAAGTAAAGGGCTCCGGGATCGGGCTGGTATAAAGATCCGACGCCCCGGCGACCTTGTTGATCGCGTCGATCAGCACCTCCGCTTCCAGCCGGCGCAGCGAATAGCTGGCGAAATTAGCTTCGGCTTCAGGCGCATTGAATCGCGGCATCGAAGAAAGCTGGTACGTCTGCGAATTCAGGATCAGGCGGTAAAGGCGCTTCAAATCGTAGTGGCCCTCAACCAGTTGTTCCTCCAGGTAGGCCAGCAGCGCCGGGTTGCTCGGCGGATTATCATCGCGAATATCGTCCGGCTCATGAATGATGCCCCGGCCCACGAGCCAGGCCCAGACGCGGTTAACGACGCTGCGGGTGAACCACCGGTTCTGCGGCGTGACCAGCCAATCGGCAAAAACCTCCCGCGGGTCACGGTCCCGGGACAGCTTCACCTGGGTGCCGTCCGGGAAGACCGCCTCCACGGGGCCGCCGTTCGTTCGCGCCGGGAGCGACAACTCCGACAGATGGTTGGAAGCCTGGCCGATTGCCGCCACTGCCGCCCGCCCGGGCGCGCTGTTGCCCGCCAGGGTGCTGGTGCCCAGCGGATCCCAAAACACGTGCTCCTCCTTCCACTCGCTGGTGGGCTTGTAACCAATCTCCGAGAAGAAGGCCGTCATGTCCGCTAAACGGTTCGTCGGCCACGCCTCGGCTCGCGTCCCCATAAACGTCAACGCCACCGCCCGTGCGATGCCTTCCGGCGTGCGGTTTTGGATGGCGCGGTAGAAGTTGACCGGGCCAACGCGAAAATTGCTGCCGCTGGAGGTGAGCAACTCCCGCACGAATTGGTCATACGGCTTGTTTTCGGCGATGGACGCCCGGACCCAGCGGTGATAAGCCTGCGCGGCGTTAGGCCAGAGGTTGACCGGAAACTCGGCCTTGATCCGCAGGACGTCTCCCCATTTCATCGCCCAGTAATCGGCAAACTCATCTCGCTCCAAAAGCCGATCAATCAAGAGCCGCCGTTTGTTCTTCGTGTCGGAGTCCTGCAGGAAATCCCGGGCCTCTCCGGCAGTCGGCAGCGTGCCGAGCACGTCCAGATAAGCGCGGCGGACAAAGACCGCATCCGAGCAGAGGACGGGCTGGACCTTTAGCCGTGTCAACTGGGCGAAAACGAGGTTATCAAGCTGGCTTTCAGCGACCGGCGGGGCAGGACTTTCGAACACATTTGTCCCCGTTTCGGGTGTAGCGGCGCTGCACACGACTGCCGCAAAAAGAACCGCTGAAACGAACGACATTCTCACAATGCTCTGACGGCTGGGCCCGCAAGCCCATAACCAACCGGAATGCTAAGTCCGTACCCCGTGCCGGGTCAAGCATCCAACGCTTGGAGTTTGGAAGCCCGTTGGCTGGCTCGGGCATGCCGGCGGAGCGAGCATGCCCGAGGGGCAAAACCGGGCACGAAGTTCCGCCAACGGGTGAAAAGGAAGCCTGATAGCCTGTGATTCTAACAGACGGCCGCAAAGACAACGAAGCTCTTCGTTTCCTTCGTTTTCATCTGTGAGGCCACCCGTCTCCCGCGTCTCGGCGACCCATCCGAACCCAGCTTGGCACCCCAAACCGTCGAGCCTCTGGCCCCCGGTTCCTCCAACCCTGCACCAGAGCATCACGAGAGCCTCCCCATAGCCTCCCCATAGTACCTCCGTTAGCCTAACGGAGGTACTATGGGGAGGCTACGGAGATGAACGGGCGGTAAGGGACGCTGTTCCCCCCATTCCACCAAATCCAGCAAGCGGCACCGGCGACGCCGAGATGAACAACAAGGGCGCGAAGACGCGAAGCTGAAGAGCTTTCCCGGCCAAGGCCTTCGGGAACATGGGTGTGCGTACGGTTTGGCGGTTGCGGCGGGAGGCTTGTTCATGGGATATTCGCGCAGGACTTTGCTGCCCTCGACGACGCCCCAGCCAGCGGCCTTGAGGGCGGTGTCAATGTGCTCGGCCCTGGTTTCGGCTTCATTCATGGCTGCTCCTTGCCGCCCTCCAGGGCTTTCTTGATGTGCCGGTCAAAGTCCGACTCGACCAGCAGGTTCTCGAAATACGCCTTGTTGAAGAACGACCCGTTCTTCAGCCGCTCCTTGTCCAGCACGTAACCGCAAATGGCGTAATCCCGCAGCGCGCCCGTGGCCCATTGCCGGAACTGGATGGCGCGGGCGGAGTTCACGCGGAAACCGTCGGCGATAATGGCGTCCAGGTTGTAGAAGCGCGTCGTGTAGTCCTTGCCGTCCTCGGCAGTATGTTGGAAATCCCGACAGACTGCTTTTTCATCGAGTTCTTTGGTCTCGAAGATGTTTTTCAGATGCTCGGTGATGGTGCTCCGGCCCTTGTCGAATAGCACGCTGATCAACTTCTGCGTCAACCAGACGGTTTACCCAGGGTAGCGCGCGGCGCGCATCCGTTCCTCATAGCACCTTCGGCTGAAGGCATGGCGCCGCCGGCCAAACACTGAAGTCCAGTGTCTAAAGTAGCCATTCTGGAGCCGGGCATCCCATTAAGAGCTGGCTCCGGCGGCAATTGATCTGAATTCATCCGCGGCCATCTGCGGTTGTTCTGAGCGTTAAATGGGGGGGGTGGGTAGCGTGGCTACCCAAATTGGGTAGCCACGCTACCCACCATAAGGGTGACAACGGTTATGAAAACGAAATCACAAACCACAGTTCGGGAGGGCGAGCGTCCCTGCGAGCCCAAACAACCGCAGCAAACAGAGCTCGCGGGGACGCTCGCCCTCCCCGAGGGACGAATTTCGGCGCGCGCAATTGACGGTCCACAACGGGCCACGCGCGCCGTTCACAACAAACACAACAACAAAAGAAAGGTAAGTAATATATGAAAATACAAGACATCCCACAGACTGGGAAACTCGGTCTGACAGTGACGTGGAAAGGCCGCAACGGCCAGATCCGTCGCATCCTGGTAACCCCCAAGAACCCGCGCACCGACCGGCAGCTCGAGGTCCGTGACCTGCTCGCACAGCAGGCGCGGCGGTTCGACTCGCTGACCGATGCTCAGCAAAACGCCTGGAACATGGCCGCCGCGGGCCTCAAGTCCACCCCCACGCTCGGGCAAAGGGGACCGTTGATGGGGCTGCAATTGTTCCTCCGAATCAACTGCAAGCTGGGCCTTCTGGGCCAGACCCTGGTGAACGTGCCGCCTGAGGCGCCACAGTTCCCAACCCTGGCGCCCCAGAACCTGGTCATCACCAATACGGGCGTCGTCGTGACGGTGAGGTTGACCTGCCCGACGGACCCGGGCGAGAGCACGGTGTTGCGGGCCAGCCCGCCGCAGAACTCTGCGATTCGGGCATGCCATAACTACCGCATCATCGGCGTCTGCCCGGCGCCGGTGGGCAAGCGCATTTTCGTGCGCGCCAGCACGATGGTGGATGGGTTCGAGAGCCTGCCGCGGCAGTTCCAGCCCCGAGTGCCTGCCTCCGCCTGACCGTTAGCCTGGCTGGTAATACTGGGGCCGGCGGCGGGTGGGGGATGCGTGAAACGTGAAACGTGGAGCGTGGAGCGTGAAGAGTCCCACCACCGCCGCCAGTTCCCAGGATCGGTTTGATTTTATGGAGCCACGGTGGATCGCGCTTTGGCCCGTAACCATTCGATAGAACCACAGATGCACATAGATAAACCCAGATGAGGACTACTCAAAGCCGCACTCTTCCATGCGCGGGAAGCCAATCATCGGACAATGACCCATAGCAAGGCGAAGTATTACCGGAGTCCAGCCCGTAAGATCTGTGTCCATCGGTAGTTGTCCTCCGTGCAGCCACGGCTACGGCTTCGCCGCTTTCAGCTTCTTCTCGAATTTCTCTACCTTTGGGCGAATGACCATCCGGCAGTAGGGCTGGTTCGGGTTGGAGCGGTAGTAATTCTGGTGATAATCCTCGCCCTTGTAGAACTTCGTCAGCGGCACAATTTCGGTGACGATGGGCTTGGTGAAATGCTTCTGCGCCTCGGCTTTTGATTTCTCCGCCGCCGCCTTCTGGGTTTCGCTGCCATAGAGAATGATCGAACGGTATTGCGTGCCGCTATCTGGACCCTGGCTGTTCAGGGTGGTCGGGTCGTGCGCTTCCCAAAAGGTCTCCAGCAGCTTTTCGTAGGAGACCACCTTCGGATCGTACACGATTTGAATCACTTCGGCGTGACCGGTGTCGCCGGCGCAAACTTCCTTGTAAGTCGGATTCTCTTTGGTGCCGCCCGCATAGCCGCTGGTCACCGACTTGACGCCGGGGAGCCTTTGAAACTCCGCTTCGGTGCACCAGAAACAGCCGCCGCCCAGCGTGGCGATTTCAGTCTGATTGGTTGAGCCGTTCATATTCTTGGTCTGCGCGGTCCCTGCGCTTGCGCCGACAAGCAGCAAGCCCAAGGACAATAATATCTGAGATCGGAGGGAGTGCCGCAACGCAAAGCCCCACACTGGAAAGCAGTGCCGGCTTCCGGTTTGACGCAAAGTTCTTCGATTCATCGGTCTGGGGAAACCTCGCACATAATCCTGCCGCCCGCGAATTGGCGCGACCTGCGATGATCCAGGCAGATCGGACGGGTTTTCCCTTTCCGCTATCGCTGCTGCGGCCACCGCTCGGCTCAGCTTGTGGGCTTCTGGGTCTCGGCAGCAACGGCTCTAACGTGATCCACCATCTTCACGGCATCTTTGCGCGCCATGCCATTGGCCTGGAAGATTGCCTGGACGTCGTCGTAGATAGCCTGCATTTGGGCCGGCTGAATTCTGGCCGGGTTGAGGACGGCAGCGAGGCGAGAGACCAGCCGATCGCGGTCCTTATCCGGAAACGCCGTCTGGGTGAAGGCGGCTGACAGACTGTCGGCCAGGACTGAGATGGTCGCTGGCGAGGGCTTGCCCGCCCCTTGTGCGCTGGCCAGGAGGTCATTCTTGAGCTGCAGCTTCTGTTGAGGCGTAACCGGGGAATTGGGTTTGAAGGCGGCCAGATCAGCCCGCACCTTGGCGAGGTTCTGTTGCAGGAGTGGTGAAGGAGCGGACGAGGCCGCCGGCGCCGCCGGCTGGCCTGGCTGGGCCGGCTGGCTGGGTGCCGCCACGCCCTGCTGGACGTTGTTCTGGTTGCGTATTTCCAAGGCGCGCTTCTTGATGATAACATCGGCTTGGCCAAAGACGCTGCCGGCCACCAGGGCGCTCGCGCCAATCAAAGCAAAGACTGTTTTCATAAGCTTGTCCACTGTGTTCATAAGACTGCAACGCGCCGGTGGCCTCGTCAATCTCCTCCGCGTTTTGGCCGCTGGAGGCCGGCAGGCGTTACGGCGGGGGACAGCCGTGCGCCGGCCGGTCAATGGCTGACTGTCACCAGATTGCCTTTCGGCAGCACTGAAAGGTAATCGACCAGAATATGTTCCGCCTCCACCAGCGGTGCATCCGTCACAGGAGGTTTCTCCGATTCCGCGTCGTCGAGACTGTCTTCGCTGGGCGCAACGCCGGTGGAAGCGACGGCTGTACTGGCGCTGGCGCCGGGAAGGGCAGCACCCGGGCGTGCTGAGAGCTTTGCCAGCGCAGCGTTGGTCTTTGTGACCGGCGGCGGGAGCCCCGGCAAAGCCGCCTGTTTGAGCGTCAGTTCATAGACCTTTTCCGGCGGCTCCGGGCGCGCCAGGCGTTCCTTGTCTCGCGCTTTCTGGCGGGCCTCGGCCTCTGCCTGCTCCTTGAGCCGCTGCTCCTCATTGAGCGAAATTGTCTTGTCCGCCTGGTGCTTCTTGAACTGTTCGATGTCCTCGCGCACATAAGCGAACTCCTTCTCGGCCGCGATTCGCTCCGCTGAGTGCTTGCGCAGCGCCGGCAAATACGGTTCGACCAGGTTGAAGCGGTCGTAGCTCGCACTCGGGATGGTCTCACACGGCAGCGGATTCTCCAGCGCGACCTCGCCAATGTCCTTCGATTCATTGGCTACTGATGGCAGCACGATGTCAGGAATGACGCCCTTCAACTGGGTGGACGTGCCGCTCGGGCGGAAGAACTCCTTAATAGTTAGTTTCAGCGCGCCGGGGTCATTCGTCAGCGATTTGTCCGGGTAGCGGATGAAGGGTCGCAACTGGTTGACGCTTTGGACCGTGCCCTTGCCGTGAGTCGAGACATCCCCCACAATCAACGCGCGGCCATAGTCCTGCAACGCCCCGGCTACAATCTCCGAGGCCGAGGCGCTGAAACGGCTGGTCAATACCACCAACGGCCCGTCGTAGCGCACCGCCGGGTCGGTGTCATCGGCCTGCTGCACATTGCCATTCTCGTCGCGGACCTGCACCACCGGGTTGGTCCTGACAAACAACCCCGTCAGCTTGATCGCTTCTTCCAGCGAGCCGCCGCCATTGCGGCGCAAATCCAGAATCACCCCGGAGACATTCTCCCGGTTGAATTTGTCCAGTAGCGCCGCCACATCCACCGTGGTGAACTTCGGCTCCGGCTTGTCTTTGGAAGCTGAGACATCAAACGTGGCGTAAAACGAAGGCAGGTCAATGACGCCCAGCCGGACGGTGCCGCCGCGTCTGTCGGGCATGTCGATGATCTTGGCTTTGGCCGCGTAATCCGTCAGCGCAATCTCGTCCCGGATCAGGGGCAGAACCTTGCGAGCGGAAGCCCCCGCTCCGGCCGGAATAATCGTCAGCCGCACCTCGGTCCCCTTGGGCCCGCGAATAAGTTGCACGGCCTTGTTGAGGCTCATGTCCACGATATCCACGGGCGGCTGGTTGCTCTGGGCCACGGCCACGATGCAGTCGTTTTCTTTGATCTGCTTGCTCTTGATCGCCGGTCCGCCCGGCATCAGCCGGCGAATCTTGCAGTATCCGTCCTCCGAGAGCAGTTCCGCGCCGATGCCAAACAGGCTCAGGTTCATGCTGATGGCAAACTGCTCCAACTGCTCGCGGTTCTGATAATCCGAGTGCGGATCATACACGTGCGCCAGCGCGGTTAGGTAGTACTGGAGGACATCCTCATTGTTCCAATCAACGAAGAAGCGCAGGTTGCGGTGATACCGGTGACTGAGCGTCTCGATGATTTCCTCGTCGTCGCTCTTCTTTGGCGGCGCGCCGGCAAGCTGGTTCGTTGAGGCCACAGCTCCCGCCTCTACTGCAGCCCCCTGCTTCTCCGCGTCCGCCTTGTCGGCTTGGGCGCCGGGCTCCGCGGCGTTCTTGGCTCCGGCCTGCGCCGCAACTCGAATGGCTTCTGCCTGTGTGCGCGCCTTGTCGGCAGCGGCCGGCAGCCCGGAAGCCCGCTCCGCCTCCTTCGGGGATAGCAACACCAGAGGGCGCGTGCTTTCCTTGCTGGCTGGCGTGGCAGACGGGGTTGGCGGAAAGCCAGCTCCAGTGTTCGCATCCGTTTCCGCCGCCTTCGGCAGTTCGGGAACCTTGGCCAGGGCATTGGTTTCGGCGGACAGCGGTTTGTTCTTCGTGGCGGCGGCGACGTTCTTCTTCCGGGCGCCGATCTTGCCCAGCAGCTCCTGCAAATATTCGAACCGCAACCGTTCCTTCCAGAGTTGTTTTGCCTCGTCGAGATCAGCAGGGTAAGACAGTCCTTTCCGGTTGATCGTGACCCGCTCATCGGCGTCAAACGTGAATTTCTCACTCTTGAGCAAATCTTGCGCATAGGCAGTGCGTTGCTCCAGCCGTTCCACGAAGCGGTTGAAGATTTCGCAAGCGGGTCTCGTGTCGCCCGCACGGCGGCCGGGGATAGTAAGGTGATTGAGGTTCGTTCGGTAAGGGGCGAACTCAGCCAGATCGGCCTGCATGAAATGGATATGTTGGGGGTCAAGCGTCTCCAGGTAGCGATCGAGAAACTGGCTGGACACCGATTCATCGAATGGCTTCTTCAAATAGTGGGAATTCGTGAGCAGGCAGGCGGTGACCAAGGCAATCTGCCCGTCCACCGGGCCGGGCGATATCGGGTGAAAAACGTTAGTGGCTATGTCGCCGGCCGCCGCCGCTGTGGGTTGGTCGCCGGTGGCGGAGCGAACCACAGCCTCGGCCGCCCACAGCGGCAAGGCTGCCCAAAGGCTCAGGAGAAGGGGCAATATTCTGCGGGTAACACGTTCAATCATGATGTTTTAGATGCTTAATGATAGCACAGCTTAGACGTGACGCAGCAAGAACTGTTCACGCCCATCGTGAGTTTACGATCCCCTAACCGCAGAGGCGCCGCCGCTTATGCGCTTGGCCTCTTTGCCCCGGCAATTCGGGCCTTGGCCCATTTCCGTGCCCCGGCTTTGGTCTTAAGTTCATCCTGCAATTGCTTCTCGCGGATCTCAGCCAGCAGTGCCCCCAGCGCCGGACCGGGCTTCAGACCCAGGGCCATCAGGTCGTCCCCCTTCAAGAGCGGAGGGCGGATATGGGGCTGTTCCTCTAGTTGTCGGGCCTGCGCCGCCAGGAAATCATACACGTCCAGGCGCCCATGCGACCCCAGGCAGTCGAGCCGGTGCAATTCCAATTCAAGCGGGAAGGTGGGGCGCATCAGCAGACGCCGCAGTGTGGACTTGCGCATCTGCAACGCGTCCTTGAACTGCATGTGGAAGAGCACCGCTTTGATGACCTCGTCTATCTGTTTGCGGGGAAAACGCAGCCGCTCCAGGATCTCCCCGGCCATCTCCGCCCCGATCTTCTCGTGGCCGTAGAAATGCATGCTGCCCGTCTCCGGGTCCGCGGATGCCGTGACCGGTTTGGCGACATCATGGAGCAGGACCGCCCACGGCAACGACGGGTCAGCATCGCGCGGCAGATGTTGCAACATCAGCCGGAGATGGTTGAAGACCGTGCCCTCAGGATGGAAATCGGGCGATTGCTCGCAAACCAGGGTGGCCGCAATCTCCGGCAGCACCTGCTCAAGCAAGCCGCTTTCGCGCAGCAAATCCAGCCCGCGCGGCGCGTGCGGCGGACGGAACAGCTTCACCAATTCCTCGCGCACCCGCTCGGCGCTGATGGTCTTGATCTCCGCCGCGTTGGCTTTCAGGGCGGCGAAGGTGCCTGCTTCGATGCTGAAATCCAGTTGCGCGGCAAACCGCACCGCCCGCAGCAACCGCAAGTG
>ODAK010006881.1_pt1 | contig 11425 bp, 9 predicted proteins | sample 1539591 | NCBI WGS metagenome assembly ODAK01 (sample SAMEA3539303, study PRJEB22396) | soil metagenome | biome: tundra; feature: field; material: soil | place: USA | collected 2010-05 | depth 0.15 m | reverse complement strand
TATTGGGTGCGAGCGAGTACGGCCGGTAACGCTTGTAACCATTGATTGTGGGCGCTGCGAAATTGGCGACCGTAGGCTGCCTCCACGGATTCATCCTCCAGGAATCGATGCAGGAACGAGGCATGCGCGGGGTCTAATCCGACTTCCAGGGCCTGCAGCCAGTTGCACTCCCACAGTCCCTTGAATGCGAAGGTCTGTTGGTCCGGTGCCCGGAAACAATCAAAGGCAGGAAAAAGGAAGGCGGCGTTCTCTGGCCTAAATATGCGAAGATGATGCCATTGCGCTCCGCGCATGGATAGGAGCTATGGCGCAGATGACGATGCGCGTTGCTCTCCACAGGCTCGGCCGGCTGCTCCAGACACTGGCCAGTCACGTCGAACAGCCAACCGTGAAACGCACAGCGCAAGCCGCCGTCCTCCAGACGGCCGAAGCACAGATCTGCGCCGCGATGAGGGCATCGTTGATCCATGAGCCCGAGGCGTCCGCCCGCGTCCCGAAACAGCACCAACTCCTCGCCGAGCAGTCGCACCGGAAGGATCGGGCGCGCAGGATGGAGCTGCGCTGACAGCGCAGCCGGCTGCCAATACTCGCGCAGCAGCGCCCCGGCAGGAGATCCCGGCGTCGTGCGTGTCATCAGTTCGTTTTCGGCTGCGGCAGTCATGGCTCTCAGCCGCGCACGCTGAAGCTGCTGAGACGGTTCATAGCGCGTAAACGGGAAAACGCACCCGTATTCAATACACGTCCCGTGTAGGGCATGTGGTGTTGGAGCGGATGTCGGTCGTGGTCCAACCCACTCTCGCAGGCGTCGATGAGTTCAGCCATCAACGTCCCGGCGGCCCCGGCGTTCTTGAACTGATGGCCGCTCGTTCCGATGGCCATGTAGTAGCCAGGCAGACTCGATCTGTCATAAATCGGTATCCAGTCATCGGCAACATCATACATATCGACAACGCCCTGGGCCTGGTTCGGAATGGCCAGAGCCGGCAAGCGTCGCGCCAGGCGATAGACCTGCGCGGTCCACTGCTTCTCCGTTATTTCACGGGGGCATTGGTCAGGGTCTTCTACCCAAGTCTTCGGGTCGCAGGCCGGGTCGGTCGAACCCAGCGTGATACTGTTGCCGGATCCAGGTCGGAAATAGACGCCGACATCGGCATCGGATGTCATGACGCCCTGATGCTCAAAGTCGAAGTCATCAGGCGCCGAAAGGTGATGCACTTCGCGCCGTAGTGCCCGGGTCTTGATCGACATGTCCGCGTCCACATCGGCGATGCGATTAATTTGCGCAGAGTACGGACCGGCGACGTTGACAACGATATCAGCGGCCAGGCGGGCTCCGTCTTCGAGCACCACCGCTGCCACTCGCCCCCGGCTGCGCTCGATCGCGACCACTTTCTCCCGCAGCAGAAACTGCCCGCCGTTGGCCTCTACAGCGCGGCGCAGGTTGTGAGTCGCGAGCAGTGGATCCGGAATGTAGCCGGCATCCGGCGTGAAGATCCCACCGGCGATCGCCGCCGCTGAATCAGACCAGAATTGCGGATCATCCACCGGCTTGGGTGGGAAGAACGACTCGGTCGTCATGATAGGGAGATGCTCGCGGATCCGCTCGTTGTCCCACATCTCAAAGGGTATGCCGAGCTTCCGGTATAGTTCTATCACTTGCGCCCGATCGGCCTGGTTGATGCGGAGCATCAAATGTCCGCATTGTCTGAATGTCGCGAAACCCCGTTCGTCCTCAACGCCCAGAAATTGCGGCCAGTTAAGCCAATAGTGGTATCCCTCGTAAGCCAACATCACGCCTTCCAGCGTTGAGTAGGAGAAGCGTACGATCGCGCAGGAGTTCGAAGTCGAACCGAAGCCGACCTCGGCATTTTTGTCGACCGTGGTCGTGTGGTATCCCCTGCGCGCGAGCTGCAGCGCGATCGCGCAGCCAATGATGCCGGCTCCGATTATCACAGCTCGCTTCATCCGATACCCATCTGCGCAGCAAACCAGTGGACCGTGCGCTCAATGACATCGACGATCTGCTCGACTTCCTTGCGGCCTGCTATGAGTGGCGGCCCAACTTCGATCACCTGATAGACTCTCGCCAGCAGTCCCAGCTCGCGCATATGGGCCGTGACTCTCGCTGGCATCTGGTCACTTGGCCTGAACGGTTCGCGGGTGTCTTTGGACCGGACGAGTTCCACGGCCGCCAGGAGCCCCAGCCCGCGCACGTCTCCGACCAGCGGGCTCTTTTTGAGCGAACATAGTCCCTCGAGCAGGTAGGCTCCCATCTGAGCGGAGTTCTCCACCAGGCCTTCGCGTTCAATGATCTCAATATTCTTGAGCGCAGCGGCTGCGGCCGCTGCATGACCGCCAAAGCTCAGCACATGATTCAGCCCCGCCTCCCGACCTTGTGCGGCTTGGAATCTTGCAGTGACTTTAGGCCCGGCAATGGCGGCGCCCATCGGTGCGTAGCCGCTCGTGATACCCTTTGCCACCGTCATGATGTCGGGTACCACCCCCCAGTGCTCACAGGCGAAGAGTTTGCCTGTACGCCCGAAGCCGTTAATGACTTCATCAATGATCAGCAGTATTCCGTACTTGTCGGCAATCTCCCGAAGTTTCGGCAGGTAGTCCGGCGGGGGTACGTGAATGGTCGCCGCCGCAGGTACGGGCTCGGCGATGATGGCCGCGATTGTCTCAGGACCTTCGTGCAGGACCACCTGCTCCACCGTGCGCGCGCAGAGCGTCTGGCATTGTGGGCGCGTCAGGCCAAATTCACACCGGTAGCAGTTGTGCCAGGGAATCTGCACGCAACCGGGCGCCAGGGGCTCGAACATCCTGCTGTTGAAATCATGACTTGCCCCACTGATGCTCATGGCGAGATAGGTCGCACCATGATAGGAGCCGTGGCGGCTAATTACTTTTGTGCGCTTCTGCTCGCCGTTGAGAAAGTGATATTGCTTCGCGATCTTGAGCGCGGTTTCGACCGCTTCAGAGCCCCCCGATGTAAAGAAGACGCGGTTCAAGTCGCCGGGGGCGAGCTTGGACACCTTTTCGGCTAGGGCAATCGTGGGTGTAGCGACGAAGTTATAGGGAGCGACGTAAGCAATCTGGGCAGCCTGCGCGGCGAGTGCATCCGCCACCTCCTTGCGTCCGTGGCCAATGTTTGTCACGAAGGCTCCGCCGGACAGCCCATCGAGATAGGTACGGCCATGGATGTCCGTCAGAAAGCAGCCCGCGCCGCTTTCGAACACGATCATGCCGCCAGGGGCCGCCAGCGACTGCGGCGTCGAGACGTGAAACCATACATGCTCGAGCGCTGAGGATTCTAGCTGTGACGGGTTGGAAGTGGACATGGCCCTAGCACTCCGGTGTACTGCTTGGATGCACGGGTCGCGCGATGGCGCGCAGCGACCCGAGTTCGTAAAGCGAACGACTGTTCGCAATTCTAACGTCGTGACCACAGGCCACACAAGTAATGGCCGCGCCATTGTTCGAGTTCGAATCGGAAAACTGTGTTCGTATTGCGAACTCTTGTTACCAAAACAAATCCATGTTGAAGTGAGGGATGAAGGCAGGACCCTTCAGCCCCCGCGGATTCATCAGAGGTCGAGGCAATGAAAATTCACGACATTACGCTGAATGTGGAACCGGGCATGCTGTATTGGCGCGACGGCAAACCACCTGAGGTAATTTCCGTATTCAAGCTGGCCGAAGGTGCCGCGTCGGAAGTCTCTCGCTGGTTGATCGGCGCTCACACGGGAACGCATATTGATGCGCCCAGGCATTTCATTGCCACTGGCCTGGCCGTGGAACAATTGCCGCTGGAGATTTTCGTCGGGCCCGCAAGAGTCGTGGATTTAAGCGCTCAGGGAGACGCGCCGATTACAGCGGCAAGCGTCCGCAGAGCGAATCTGAACGGCGCACTGAGGCCTTCGGTGGCGAGACCAGCCAGCTGGCTCGGCAATGGCCGTTGTACGGCCACGGCAACGGACTGTTTTTTGAGGCCCCGACCATCTCGATACGCGTCGGCAACGACGCAGACTTCGTATTGCGCGAAAACATGGTGATCCGCATCGAGGTTTTCTTTAGCAAAGCTGGAGTCGGGGACGCGGGATTCGAGAACAACGTCATCGTGACCGGCAACGGCGCCGAGTTGCTGTCCCGTACTCCGATGCTGTTCTGACTGGCCGGCGCCTTGCGCTTGCTAGAGCGCCTGGATTGGAATCTCCGGCACAACGCGTTGCAGCACCGGAAGGATCTCATCTACCAGCTGCTTCTTAGAAACCGTCGCGACATTGGTCAGCACCGTCACGGCGGCCAGCGGCACGCCTTTTCTATTGAGGACGGGGACTGCGATGGATCGAACGCCCTCCTCCACTTCCTGATCCACGACGGCATATCCCTGCCGGTTTATGGCTTTCAGTTCCGCCCGGATTTCCTCCTTGCTCTTGAGGCTTTGCGGAGTCAACGCCGCTACGTCACACATCTTAAGGAGATCTTCGACCTGCTGAAGCTCAAGAAACGCCGCTATCGCCCGTCCTGAGGATGCGTACAGGGCGTTGAAACGCCGCCCAATCGTGAGGGTGGGGGCGAGAATTCGCTCGACAGTAGATCCAGCAATATGAATGATATCGCCACGTTCGAGCACGGCAAGTCCCGTGATCTCGCCGGTTTCGCGCGTAATCGACTGCAAATAAGGCCGAGCAATATCCGAAAGCGGCATTGTCGATAGGTAGGAAAAGCCAAGATCGAGAACCTTCGCCGTAAGGCGAAACAGTCGGTCATCCTTGCTGATGTAACCTAGGTGCTCGAGTGTCAGCAGGTAGCGCCTCGCACCCGCGCGCGTTGTGCCAGTGCGCTCTGATACGCAAGACAAGGTCATCTGAGGATGAGCATGGTCAAACGCCCTTAGCACATCGAGCGCGTGCCTGACAGACCCGACAAAGTCGCGCGGCAGCTTGCCCTCACGCTTGGATGCCATCGCCTCTGCACTCTCCGGAAGATTCTTCCCGGGACAATGTTACTCGATCGCCAAATAGAGATCTCAGCGGCAGGCGCCCGCCTGCTCCCTTTTAGGGCGTCCTGGGCGGGGCTGCACAGTTTGTTCGCATATCGAACCCTTGTTCCCAATTCGAAACCGTGCTGAAATCGTTCCGCACCGTCTGTAAGGCCTGAATGCCGCGCCATCTGGAGCCGCCACTGGGGGGACGTCGATGACATCGCCAAATAGCTTTGCTTTCGGAATCACCGCTGCCTTGCGCAACCGGCGCGAGCCCCGCCGAAAGACCCGAATTCTCTGGTGGAATGCCGATGCCGTTTTGCTGCCTGTCGCCTTAGCTGCGCTCATACCCAGGCCCGCGCTCGCCCAACAAGCTCTGCAGGAAATCACGGTCACTGCGGAGCGGCGCGTCGAAGACGTGCAGACCGTGCCTATGTCCATTACGGTGCTCGATTCGACTGACCTCGAACAGCGCGACGTACAGTCCTTCATTGACTACGCAACGACCGTCCCCAATCTGGGATTCGGATACACAGGCGTGGGATTTTCCAATGCGCGCACAATCTCGATCCGAGGCGTCGCCGGGGCGGGTACGACCGGGTTTTATCTTGACGACACGCCGTTGCCCGACACGATAGATCCGCGAGTCGTCGATATTAGCCGTATCGAGGTGCTCCGCGGTCCGCAGGGTACGCTCTATGGGGCGCGATCCGAGGGCGGCACGGTTCGCATGATCACAGAGCAACCCGGCGACCAGTTTTCAGTACAAACGCACGTTGGAATCTCGGACACCTGGAACACAGTGGAGCCCAACTACATTGCGAACGGTGCCGTCAATTTCCCCCTCATTCCGCATACGCTGGATCTTCGCGTGGCCGCCCTATACGACTCCGAAGCCGGCTTTTTTCAGCGAACATTCCCAACGACTCCGCTCGGCGCCGACTACCAGACCGTGAGCAACGTGGCGGCCGACCGCACCACCGGCGGATCCATATCACTCGCCTGGAAGGTGACCGACGCGCTAACAGTGACACCGAGAGTTCTTTACCAGAACAGCGAATACAACGGCTTGCCTTACTCCGACCACACGACTTATCAGGTTCCGCCGCCCGCGGTTGCGCCGACCAACCTCAATCTGAACCCGAACAACTTCCTGCAGGTGCGCCTGTTCAATATTCCGGAAGGCGGTCACGATCGCTGGTCACTGTCCTCACTCACGGCCAACTATTCGACCGATTTTGGTGACTTCGTCTCATCCACTTCATATTTCGACCGAGATGTCTTCGAGGCTGAAGACATATCCGATTACAACTATCAGATCCTGGGGGCGCCGTTTCCGACTGCCATCTCCGCCGGGACGACCGTATATCAATTCGTCCAGGAGATCCGCTTTGCGTCGCGTTTCTCCGGTGCTGCCCAGCTCGTCGCCGGTGCCTACTACGAATCTACTTCCGGCAGACCACTCTACGAGCCTCCAACTATCGTTCCGGGATTGAACGAATATTTTGGCGGCACTGCTACAAGTCCCGCCGCTGGCACGAATCCGCTGAATCCCAATGAGATTAATGCCAGTAGTGAGAGTCAAAGGACCACAGAACCCGCCCTATATGGCGAGCTCTCCTACCAGTTAGCCGCACCCCTAAAGCTCATCGCCGGCGCACGACTTTACCGAAATGAGAACACGAGCTACTCGTATCAGGAGGGAGTGGTGGTCGGAGGTCCGAGAATTACTGATCAGCCTGAAACGTTGACGCAAAGCGGCGTCAATCCGAAGGTAGAACTCGAGGCTCAGCTGACACCGCGGGGTATGATCTACGCCTCGGCCTCCAGGGGCTGGCGTCCAGGCGGCGTCAGTGTGTCCGTGCCCACCGCCTTCGGATGCGGCCAATCTCTGCAGCAACTTGGCGTGACGCCCGCGCAAGCGCGCGAGTACAAGGCCGATTCACTATGGAACTATGAAGTCGGCGGAAAGACTTCGTGGCTCGATCAGCGCCTAGCGATCAACGGCGCGCTCTACTATATTGATTGGAAGAATCTTCAGCAGGAGATTCTATTGTCGTGCGGCTTCGGCTATACCGCCAATGTCGGTGCAGCCAAAAGTGAGGGTTTTGAAATTGAAACACATGCGCGGCCGATGTCTTCCCTCGATATCTCCGCCGGGATTGGCTATGAACATGCGGTCATCACGCAGTCGAGCACAACCTCACCGCAGCAGCCCGATTCTCCCGTGTACCAGGTGCCCCCATTCAACGCTAATCTTTCGGCGACCCAGACCCAACCCCTGTCGTCGGGGCTTAGGCTCGTCAGTAATATAACCTTCGCTTATATCGGCCACAGTCATAGCGCCAACAACAACCCCTTCGATCCAAGACTTCGCGACGCATATACATTACTCGATGCTCGCTTCGCTCTCGCTTGGGAAAAGTACCAGGTGGCACTCGTTGGCAAAAACCTGGAAAACGAGCATGCTAACCTGTCTGATAATGCCTCGATTGGCGCGGAGGTTATAGGCCGGCCTCGCATCGTAACGAATCAGCCGCGAACTATAGGCATCGATTTCCTCTACCACCTCTGAGAGTCTGAACGTCGCTCGAATCCACACCATGCTCGCCGGGCGATGAGGAGTTAACTATTTGCCGGGGCCCGTAGTAGCCTTATGAAAATGTTACTCCGATTGCTGAGTTTGCCATGGGAATTTCGGACCGTAGTGCGTGTATGCGGCTGCGCCTGAAACATGTGCCTGGGCTTGCGGCCGCAATTTAGAGATTTGTGGCACCACCCGCCTAGGCAGACCCGGTGAGCAGCGCCATCGACGGGGGGAGCATGAGTCCCGCTGCAACGCGCCCATACTCCTGGTATGTCCTGACGCTTCTGCTTGCCGCGTATACCTTCAACTGGATGGACCGATACGTCCTGGTCATCCTGATTGAGCCCATCAAGCAAGATCTGCACTTGTCCGACACGGTACTCGGACTCATCAGCGGATTTGCATTTGCGATGATCTATTCGCTCGCGGGAATCCCCATCGCGCGTTTTGCAGATCGCGGGTCGCGGCGCTCGATTATCGCGATGGGACTGGCCCTATGGAGCGCGATGACCGCCGCATCAGGTCTAGCTCGCACCGCTCTACAGCTGGTTTGCGCGAGACTCGGGGTGGGGCTAGGCGAATCGGCGTGCAGTCCGAGCGCCCATTCCCTCATCTCGGATTATTTCCCGGTGGCTCGGCGTGCAACGGCACTGTCCATCTACCAGCTCGGTATCGTCCTGGGTATCGCACTCGGCTTGGCGGTCGGCGGTTGGGCCAACGATCTGTACGGGTGGAGAGCCGCCTTCATGATCGTGGGCGCGCCGGGTTTGCTGCTTGCGCTCACGGTCCGCCTGACACTTCGCGAGCCGCGGCGCGGCCAGTCTGACGGCGCGGCGGCCGATATCGGCCAATACTCACTACCGGGCGCCCTGCGCGTGATGCTTCAGAAGAAATCATTTTTAGCCTACGCAATCGCCCTGGGCCTGTGCTCGTTCTCTGACACGGCGTTTGAAATGTGGTCGCCGACGTATCTCATGCGCGTATATCACATGAGCAGCAGTCTCGTCGGAACCTGGACCGGTGCATTGGAAGCGCCGGCCGGAATCATCGGCACAATCGTCGGCGGACTAGCCGCCGACCGGTTGGGCGCGCGCGACGCACGTTGGTATTTGTGGGCGCCGGTCGTGTCGGTAGCGCTAATGATCCCCTGTATTCTGCTTTTTCTGAGCGTGGGTGGCACGCAGGTGTTCGTCTTCTACTTCCTTGCCATGCTCACTGCCGCCTCTTACATGGGGCCAATAATCGCATTAACCCAACGATTGATGCCCGTGCGAATGAGGGCGCTGGCCGCGGCAATCCAGTTCTTCATCTTAAATCTGCTGGGACCCGGCGCCGGTGTTTCGACCGTTGGATTCTTGAATGACGCGCTGGCGCCTCGTTATGGCGATATCGCCATACGCTACTCACTGATGATCACTCTGGTGGCCGCAATCGCCGGTATTGCCTTGGCGCTCTACGCGGCAAGTAGACTCCGGTTTGATCTGCGGCAAGCCTGAACCGTCGGCTCGCGCTCGGGTCCGCGTGGCACAGGATGTGCGCTATGCGACAGTTGTTCTACAGCTCTAGCCATGCTGCAATGCCGTCGATTTCCGCTGGTCAGAGCTCCGTGAGACCCCGCAGTAGCGGGCGCTGTCCCGGCGAGAGTTTGCCTCGAGCATGCACCAACGAAAACCAGGCGCCTCGATCCACCTCCGGAAAGCTTTGCATCACGCCAGACTTCGGTGGCCACTCGAGCGAGAATCTGTTGCTGCGCAACCGAGTCGGATCCAGGTCACCCTCGACAGCCCAAGCGGTAATGATCTTGCCGCTTGGCTGTCGGACTGGCGCCAGGGCCAGGAAGGGGCCGTTCACTGCAACGCCAGTCTCCTCCAGGAACTCACGCTGCGCGGCTAGTAATGCCTCTTCACCCTGCTCGTACTCACCCTTGGGAATTGACCAGGCACCATCGTCCTTGCGCGCCCAATATGGGCCGCCAGGGTGAACCAGAAATATCTCGAGAATCCTATGCCGTTTCCGGTACAGAACAATTCCCGCGCTGCTTTTGCTTCGAGCGGCTGACACGTTTGATTGACGCTGTTCGCGGCGCTATGTGCCGCCAGTTTTACCATTCCCGGGGCAACTTTCAGGACCCGATCATTCAATCGGTGGCGCATCACTCTGCTGCGCTGCCGAAGAGAAGGCGGGAGGGTCCAACCCATGACTTTAGCGCGTCGGCATTTCCACGGGCACGATGCTGAGCGGTAACAGCTGGGTACGCCGCAATACCGACAATTCCAGCGGCTCGCCGATGGTCCAGCGGCTCAGGAACCGGTGCAGGGCATCCACGCTCGAGATGGTTTGCGACTGCGCCGCAATCACGATATCGCCCACGCGCAGGTCCGAGTCCGCCGCCGGAGTCTGCGGCTCGCGCGAGACGATCTCAAGCGCGTGATCGCTCGGCAGCGAGAGCGCGCGCACCAGCCGGCGGTCGAGCCGCCGCGTGCGTCCGGCCATGCCCAGATAGGCGCGCCGCACCCGGCCGTGCGCCAGCACTTCGGATATCACCCACTCGGCGGTGGCCGCGGGTACGGCAAAGCCGATGCCCTGCGCCGCGGCGATGATGGCGGTATTGATGCCGACCACGCGCGCTCGCGCATCGACCAGGGGTCCGCCGGAGTTGCCCGGGTTCAGCGGCGCGGTGTGTTGGACTATGCCTTCGATGAGCCGTCCGTCGCTGGCGCGCAAGGTGCGCCCATGGGCGCTGAGCACGCCGGCGGAAACCGTTGCCTCGAAGCCGAACGGATTGCCGATCGCGACCACCAGCTGTCCCACGCGCAGCCGCTCCGAGGCCTGCAGTCCCGCGGCGGGCAGGCCCGAAGCGTGCGCGCGTAAAACGGCCAGATCGGTCGAGGCATCCTCGGCGATGACCCGAGCCTCGACGGTGTCGCCGTCGATCAGCGTGATGTCGACGCGCGCGGCGCCCTGCACCACGTGCTGGTTGGTCAGCAGGTAGCCGTCGGGGGTCACGATCACGCCGGAGCCGCCGCCCGCGGTCACGATCTCGCCGCGGCGCGTGCGTCCGATGTGCACGCTGACCACGGCCGGGCCCACGCGCTCGACCACGTCCACCACCGTGCGCGAATAGGCATCCAGCGCCGCGGCATCGTCGCCTGCAGCCTGGCTGTCCAGCGGGGCGTCAGCGGCCGCGGCGGCGAGCCCGATATCGACAGAGGGTTGTTCGATGTCCATGGAGCTGTGGCGATGGGGCCGCAGGCTCTGGAATTCAAGTCCGGGGACTGGGCGCCTTGTGAAAGGCACCGTTCTGCAGGATCGCCAGTTTACTGGTCGGCGTCGTCGAGCGTCTTGAGAAAGGCTACGAGGTCCTGGAGCTCCTGCGCGGACAGCGCCGGCGCATCGCCGGGCTCACGATCGAATGGCGGGTCGGAGGTGTCGACGCGATCACGCAGGCTGGGCGGCAGATCGTCGAACTTGTGCACCTGGCCGCGCACCGCGGGGTACCAGCGCTGCGGTGCCGTATCGCGCTCGGCGTAGAACTGCAATACCTGCTCGAGTGTCTGGAACCTGCCGTTGTGAAAGAAACGCTCCCGGCGCGCGGCATTGCGCAGCGTCGGAGTCTTGAAATAGCCGCAGTATCGCCTCTCGGCGTGCAGATCCGCACGCCGTGGGCCACACAGCCCCAGATCATAGAACTTCGGCTCCGCATTCGCGGCGAGCTCGCGATTGCGCGGCACGCCGAGCGCGCGATACGCGTAGTCGGTGAAATCCGGACCGCGACCGCCGTGCAATCGCGATGACGTCCTTAAACTTTCTAGCCCGCGTCCCGCTCCGGCATCACCGAGGTCTCCTCGGCA